>Ga0326727_10010415_pt1 | contig 22164 bp, 13 predicted proteins | sample MB2enrmetagenome_FD_207643 | JGI IMG/M metagenome (GOLD analysis project Ga0326727, IMG submission 207643) | Lab enriched peat soil microbial communities from McLean, Ithaca, NY, United States - MB29MY | ecosystem: Environmental > Terrestrial > Soil > Wetlands > Peat | place: USA: New York...
CGTCATCGGAGCATACTTGCTTGAGTTCATTTCCGCGAACTGCGTGGTCTTGGCCACGTCAAAAGCGTACAGATTCCCTTTCGACCCACCGACGTAAAGCATATTGCCCAACACCATTGGCGATGACGTTATCTGCTCCGCACCCGCGGTCATTTGAAGCTGAACGCACCAGAGAAGGTTGTTCCACTTGTCGTTCGGGTAGTTGACGTTTCCAAACGCCTGGTGAACCTGCTGAATCTGGTTCGCCGCGTTGGTCGCTCCGTCTGGAAGATAGAGTATGGTCATATCAGCCGAGCAGGAGAAATCGTGCGGGCTGTTCGGCTCTATCCTGAAATTCGGGATCGCCAGCTTACCGGATTGAGAGTCGAGCATCAGCGCGTACGGCACGCCCGTCGTTACATACACGCTCTGATCGATGACCGGATAAACACCCGGCTCATTCGCCGGACTGAGGCTGTCCGCCTGCGAGACGCTGCACGACGACCATGCCACGGAACCACCCAGGCTGAAGTAGAAATCCGGATCGGAATTGAACGCGAGGATGTACCCATTGGCGCCGTCATTCACCGCGAAGAAAACCGTGTTCCCTGCCACCGCCGGTGAAACGCCGGGAATGGTATGCGCGGTTCCGGTTCGGGAGAGCAGCGCGGTCGGCCCGTTGTCACGCAGGCACCATCGCCACTTGACCCTGGTTCTGGCCGGACCGCTGTTGGTGGTCTTCGGCGCCAGGAACATCTCCTGCACGGCGTACAGGTTGTCATTATCCGTTGTGAAGTAAAGGTTGTCATTCTTGCCGAGCGCCGGCGTGCAATTCACGCTGCCGTATGTAACGAACTGACCACCCATGATGTTGATCTCGTTCTTTCGCACTCCGAGGGTAAGAGTCTTGCTGAAAGGATCGGTCGCGTAATCAGCATATATCGTTCCGCCCGCGCCGATGCCCGAGAAAGCCAGATTTCCGGTCTGCCAAGTAGGCTGAGGTAATTGAGTGCCGCTGCCGTCCCTGGCCGCGACTGAAGCCTGAATAACCGGATTATTGCCGGCCATAATCGGATACGTCATGTTCTGCATGCCGTTGGTATCCGTGCTGATAACCTCATTGTATGACGCCAGCGGCACCACATCCACCCCTCCGCCCGTACCGGCTCCGCCTGAGGCAGATGCTTCCTTTGAAATGTACAACACCTTCTCAACAGCGCCGGTGGTCGGCTCGTGGACACATCCCACGACCGGTGAGAAGTTTGAATTACCGCTGAACTTGGGAGCGTTCTGGTTATTCGGCGATGCCGCTCCCGACGCCGTGCCCGTCCAACCACCGTTCTTGACAAAATCGAACCCGCGCAGAGTGCCGTCGTTACCCGTAATGTACAGCGTGTTGTCACAGCAAGTAGGAGCTGGAATGTAATTGTACATATTGGCGAGCGTTGGCATCCCGGTCGGGGGCGCGAATTGTGGCATCTGAGGACTGAGACCCATAAACACCTCCAGCGGATTCAGGCCTGGTAAGTCCACACGAATGCCATACACTTTCCCGTTATCCGACGTCACGAACACCCAGGGCACGGCAACGCCGCCGCCAACCGGCACGTATGCCGCCGTCAGGGATGAACAGGCTTTATTCGCTGTAATCTGCCTGTGCCACAACGGATTTGGGTTGCCGTAAGAGTCCTTGCCCATGGACCGGCGGCCGGAAACATCGAACGCGTACATCATATTTGCGTTGTCGAGGTAGATGAGGTAGTCGTCGATGAAAACGGGAGACGAACACAAGCCGGTTGTGTTGATCGTGTTTGGGCTGGAGGACGGATATGACCAGAGCGGAAGCATCCCGTTGCCGATCTCATCGAACGAAAATCCGCTGTGCCGGCTGTTCTGGTGGAACGTTCTGCACTCCGAACCCCATCCTACGATGTTGTACGCCATCTTCAGATACGCGGGTGTAATAAGCGGAAAGTATGCCGGGTTGGTAATAGGTAACTTGTTCCCTGCCATGACCGGGGTGCAAATCAATTCGCTCAAAGGAGCGGAACAGCAAACTATCTGACCGCTGCCGTACTGCGCGGCGCTAACAATCGGAAACCCGGTATTGCCGAAGTTCGCACTCAGGACCGTGGAAAAGATATTGGTGTCGGGCAATCCCGAACCGCCATCACTTACGCAAGTACCGTCATGAGCGAGCAGATTATATGAATCATTGAATGAGGCGATTTTGGTCGCATCATCGAATGAGAGTGAGAGCGGCCTGCACAGCAGCGGGTGAGCGGGGTCCGGCGCAAAGGCCAGTCCGCCATGTTTCATTGTTGAGAATCCGAGAGCCGTGGTGGCGAAGAAGTTGGTGAAGGTAGCGGTGGTGGTTAGACTGGGCTCTATCCAGAGCGTTCCGCCTCCATCAACAAACTTGCGCAGCTTCTCACGCTGAAGGGAAGGTATGTAGAAATTAATTGTGTTGGTCACCGGCAGGAAAAGGACATCATAGTTCATGAGGTCGGTCATCGACGCCGTGTCGAGACTCAACGACCAGTAGAACGGCATCGCCGGCGTAACCGATGATCCCACCTGATAGAGCCCCGTGGTTCCCCATGCCGTATTCAAGTCCAACGAAACGGTGCTGGGCGCGAGGGGATTTCGGAACGTCCAGCCGGATGGTTTCAGGTCCAGCTTCTGATCCATGACGTAAAACAGGTTGAAAAGTGGGGCATCGTTGTATATGATACCGCCTACATTTATCGGATTCGGGCCCCAGGTTGCCGAACCGGATCCCGTGTAAAGAACGGCGGCATTGATTTGTCTGGATTCCGTGGAATAGACGTTGCTGGCTGCTTGCGCAACTGAAACAGACAGCGCGAGCACCACAAATATAAGGAGGCACGACTGATTGATCTTCATCTTTTTCACCATCCAGTCCGGATGCGCGTCGCCTTTGCAACGCTATATACGATTACCTTCAATTGTGAAGCTGAGTTCCCAGTCCACAAACCTTCGCTGACGTCGGAATACTCCGATCGCCTAAGTAAGATATTCATGCATAGCTTGTAGGGGAGGGTTACTACGCCCTCCCTCCGGGCGCATCGCACATTATTACGCGTGCGCGGAAGGGCACGGAAATCTTCCCTGCATATGCCGGAAGGTCGTCCCAGGCGAGCCGTTCATCATTCATCATTCCCGGATGCCCTCATCCTCGCCCTCTCCCGCCAGGGAGCAGGAGAGGGAACACACATCGGCGATCCGGCATCGAACATCGAGAATCCAACATCCAAAGGCGGAAGGGCACGGAAATCCCTTCCCTACTCTCCGGAATCCTAAATTCTCTAAGTCGGCTTCCCGGTGTAAAGCGTCTGCGGGCTGACCGGCAGCTTCGGAATCAAAGGCAGCGTCCGATTGTACGGATCCGGTCTAATCTGAGCATCCGTTCCAAAACTTGTCACCGTAAACCTCGGATAGGAAAGCTGCCCGTCATATATAATCGTCAGACCCTGCCTCTTGTTCTGCAAAGACACATCCGGGTTGTTCGAATCCTGGAAGTTCGCATCCAGGGGGCTTCTGTAAGAAACTTGATAATTCGACTTCGGGACGCCGTGACAGAATGGAATCCACCCCCACTTCTCCATCCAGGAACTGGAATCCCCTATCGACGCCGGGACGTTTTCGCTTATCGCCCCGTAAACCGTCACCTGGCAATCCAGCGGTTGGCCGTAAAATGGCCAGTCATCCGATGTGCCCAGCGGCCTCAGGTTGTTGTTCTTCGCATAGTTCACGTATGTATCATCGGGGTCCGGGTTGAACCACTCGCCCGGTATCACGAAGAAAGAGTGATTTTGGGCAAACATCAACGCCTCTATGCGGATATCGCACGGCTGAACTGCCACACGGGAGAGCAGATAATCCTGAATACCCTGCCCCGCCTGGAAACTCTGATCCACCTGCAAACCGATAAGATTGTAGATCCCGGGACGAGAGGAGTAATTGTAGTTCAGATTGATTTGGCTACTCGGCGCAAGCTGCCACGAAGCGCATTCCCATCCGGGATACTGCTGGGTGGCGTAATTGGGATAGTTCGCCGAAACCAAAGTAGGATCGTTGTGCATGCTGTAAATCACGTCCGCGCGAGCCGATGGGGCACTCGCTGTAAAACTATAAAGCGAGTAGAGTGGATTAGTATTCAGGTTTGCGGTTGACGCCGGATAGTTGATGAACATATTGACGAAAGTACCGCCGCTGTCCGGAGCCGCTGTGTGCCTGACGAACAGCTTGACCGCCGTGTTGGAACCATATGCGGCAGAATCATCGACCGAACTGCTGAAGTTCATCCAGAATGAATTGTCCGGCGTCACTTCTATGTAGTCGCCCCCCGCTCCGGCCTCCATCACCTGACCGGCAGGCTGGAAGAACTGTGTTGTGTTGACGCACACATAGTCGGTCGCCAGCAAAGCCACGCCGCCGGTTTTCTGACCGTCGCTGAGAAGCGTGCTGGCCGTGAAATTAGGATCGGTTGGCGCCACGGAGTACGGGTACTTCATTACGCTCCCGTCCACATAAATGGTCGCGCCTGAAACCACCGTCAACTGCACGTTCGGCGGGAGCATTCCCTTGATGCGGATATTCCCCTCTGCGAAAATCACGCCGTTCTTCGGATACGGCATGATCATCCGCTCGCCCGATCCCGGCATCAGGTTCCCGTTCGCGTCATACCAGTTGAACTTAGGCTGACCGGGCGCGCTGTCGTGCGTGATAATCATCTCCGGCCCCGCAGTGCCGTTGTTATCAAGGTTGTAGGGGGTCAACTGAATACTGATTCCTGGCGGGTTGTAGTATGGCCCAACCCAGAACTGGCTCCCGGGCTGCGTCCAGTTTCCAGCGAGCGTGTATAGGTTGCTCTCTTTCTGAACGTCATCCGGATTGTTGATATAAATGCCATCGCCCCAGCCGTAGAATCCTGTGTTATACCAAGTCTTGCTGGAATCCTGCTGCCAGACACCTGAATTCCGAGTGAGATCGCGATACCTGCTCAGGCTCTGAGCAGGCCCGGGCGCGTTGACCACCGGCGGCTCGATTCGCGTGATGTTCCTCGGCGCACCGGTTACGTCCGGCATCGACCGCCCGTCCCGATAATCACCCGGCGTCAACGACTGATCGGCTGGGTTGGGATCCACGAGTTGGAAATCAGGATAGCTGACAAAGTTCGGATCGGCGCTCTGAGAAGCCCACATATTGTTGATCCATGTTCCCGGATTCGCGGTCGCATTGCTCGTAGTCGTTGCCTGAACGCTGTACAGGATATCGCCGGAAACCTGAACATTGTCTCCGCGATTGTGATCCAGCCAGACGTAATTCTTGCCGTACCACATAAGATCGCCGTTGACACGAATCGGCGCGCCTTCGTTTGGCATCGCGGGCATAGCTCCGTTGACCCCGCCCGTGGTTCCGATGATTCCGAAATTGGTGGTGTAATTCGGCGTGCCGAGGGGCATCGCCTCCACGCTTCGGTCCTTATTCGTCACGAACACGGCGTAATCGGTAATTCCGATCGCCTTGTATGCAACTTTTTCACTCCTCAGATTGAGGAACGCATGCTGATTGTAGGTGGTGGGATCAGTGGGATCGAAAAGTCCCGGCCTGCCAACCGCTTCAATCTTGATATAACGTGAAGTCGGATCATCCTGCACCGGTTCATACGAAACCCTGATCAAGAATCTGCCATTTCCATAAGTAAACCGGCAGTAGCCCTTGACCAGCCATTGATAGTCGGGATCGTTTGGCATCGGCGCAACCAACCCACTGGGGTCCGGTGTGATTACCACATTCACCGGGTTGGCGTAATAGGCCGCCGTCATTGCGGGATAATTCGGCATGGGCCGCCAGTCAGCCCCGTCATCGCTGTAGGTAAGCTGATAATCGGCATATCGGATTCCGGCATCAGCCAGATAATCCGCCGTCAACGTTTGACCGCTCCTATGAGTGTTGGTCATGTTATGGGCAATCATGGCGATAAATATGCTGGCGAGGAAGACCAGAATGAACATGACGACCAGCGACATGATCAGTGCCTGTCCGCTCTGATTACCTCGTATTCGGTTATTCTTATACTCTCTGTTCATAATTCCATCGACTCGATGCATCATAGTTCCGGACCATGGCTCCCCTCCTTAATAAGGAGGGGTTAGGGGAGGTTCCGGAAATCCAACAGTTATGGAAACGGACATGTCCGTACCCGAATCCCCTACCCCGCCACGTTCCGCACGTGAATCTTGTTCGTCAACTGAATATTCAGCGGCTTCCCTGTGCTCGGATTGTAGGCGCGAACCCCCATGATCACCGTGATCAGACTCTTGGTGGTATAGTTCGCCTTGAGCTTGTCGCCAAGTTTGTTATTCTGAACTTCATAATAAACGTATATGTTCCCACCCGTCGGCAGCATATCCGCACTCCAGGCGGCTGCCTGTGTTAGGGATGTTGAGTGGAAATACAAAGCCGCCGTACCCGCCATCGAAGTATCGACGCTGCCGTTGTTAAGCACCGGGTAATTCAGATCCACGGTGAACTGGTTCTTTCCCGGGTCCATCACGAAGTATGGCAGGCGAGAATAGAGCAGATAGCTGAGATTGGTCTGCTGGTTCGACTGGTTCGACTCCGCGTTTGGCGCATAGACCCTCACGCTGCTCGGAACAACCGTGCCGTTCAGCAGCGGGCAAATGGGTCCGGAATAACCGGGAAGTGGGCTCTTGCCGCCTACGGGCGGGTTGACCATCGCCTTGCGATACACATCCGTATAACTCCCCGACTGTGCCGTAATGTAAGAGGAGTTGACTTGATCCGTGCTGAACACGGCAGTCACTGCCATGGGGAAGTTGAAACTTGAATTGTTGCTGACCAGGCTTGTCTGGCCGGTATCCACCACCGGGAATGAGAAGTTCACCATTCCCTTGACCGTATCCACCGTGAACGCCGCCGGCGGCGGATTTCCGTTAGGAGAAGCAGGGGGCACGTTGATAGCGGCATAGTGGTATGGGGACAATCCCTGCTCGCTGGTGTAGTCGTCGATATCAAAGACACAAGCGCTCGACGACGGAAGGTTTGTCGGATAGTTGGACGGTATAGCTGTGAGTGGAAAAATACCCATGCCCAACGCGCCGGATGTATCCTGATATTCTGCTGTGGCGTATTGCGTTCCAGCAGAATTAGTGTATGTGACCTGATATGGAAGAACCCAGTTGCCGTAAGTCGCCTTGTAAGCCGTTGGCGGAACGGAGCCGTGCTCCGGATCATCCGTCGCTCCGGTCATCGGAACCATCGGGTCGCCGAAAACCGCCGTCGGAGAGAACCTGACGGTGGGCGTGACCAGCGGAGTGCCGCTGCCGTCAAAAGTAAGGTTGATCAGGTCAGTGTATCCCAGAGTAACCACCGGAACTGCGATCTTTCTCCACGCCTGAGCGTAGGTTTGTGGAGACCCATCGGGGTTCGTAACACCGTTGGACCGGGAGTCGTAGAAGAAATCCGGCGCGTCCAAATAGTCGTTGATCGTCACTCTGGCTGTTTTGTCAGTGTTAGTATTCGCGAAAAGGGTTTTGTCGCTCCAGTTGAACTCCGCTCGATAAAGCACGTAGAAATTGGGAGCGACGGAGGACTTGGTCAGATACCTGTTTCCATAAGGAAGGTCCGGATGATTCAAGGCGATGAAGTATCGCGTGATCTTTGTATCCGGCGCAAGCGGCTGAACGGGTCTCAGCTCCAATAGCGAGCCATCGTACGGACAAGTCGGTGCCTGTTCGCGAAGTGATTGACCGTTGCTAAGCTGATCGATGCGGAACTCGCGGCTGACGCCGGCGGGATGATTCTTATCCGTGCAGTATCCGAACTCACGAGGCATAACCATATCTATCTTGGCGAACTGCACTTGAGGCGCGTTCTGAGCAACATTGCCGGTCACTCCGGTTGGGGTGCCATTTTGATAAATAGCAGGCATGCTGATGTAATCGCGTGTGTTGTCACAGACATACACGGCTTCGGCCAGGTCTTTACTAACCAACGTCAGCGCCATCCGGGCGTTATCCTGAATCTGAATCATCGTCTGGGCCTGGCGTGTAAAGTTGAAGCTCTCGATCACAGGCCCGAACACCAGCCCCATTATGATGATGGTCAGCGAAATAACGACCAGTAGTTCTATGAGGGTAAACCCTCTGTTGTTACTTTGTGTAAACATGATACTCTTTAGGATTCAGGATGCACTATAGCATTCTCGAAATGCTCTCCGCAAAAAGATATAACCTTCGCACTCGGATGCTTCGGTCGCAGAGACCTACGAGCGAACGCGAAGGAGGTCGTCGCAGCCGAAGCCCTCCGACCGGATGATGATCCATGTCGGGTCGGGTCGGAGCTTCGGCAGCGCCGCTTCGCTCTGCAACCGAAGCATCGTGTTACGCCGACGGTGCGTTCCCGACAGGTTTCAACTTACTCTCATCCCCTATCGCCAAATCAACTCGGCAAAACCGATCCAAGGTTCCGCATCCGCTCCTAACGCTCAACGCCTTCGGTCAGTTCACTGACAGGAAGTTCTGTAGAGTCACCGTGTGCCACGTGCCGGCGGTGAAACCCCTTCCTGTGCTGTGCCATGCCACCTGAAGGTTAATGGAAGTTCCATAAACCTGCGAGATATTCGTGACCACCGCATCCGACGGAAGCTGATCAACCAGATTGATCCCGCACAGGCTGCCGGTCATGGTGGACTGCGGAACCTGGAATACCCTGCCCGTCTCACGGAAGTTGGTCAATACCGTCCCCGTGCCTACGGATTGATAGGTATAATCAACCGTGACTGATGTATTTGCGTAACACCTGGGTACATAGACCCATTGACCTCCTGATTCAGGGGTTAGCTGCCTCGGAGTAGCTGAGTTGTTCCAGTCGGCGTAGTACTGCGTGTAATCGATCGTCGTTGGCGGAGTGCCTCCGTCGTTGAAAATATAGTAAGCCTTGAACGGCTCAACCGACCAATCCCCGTCCGCCTGATAGTAAATTCGATAGCTGTGGCCTGAGGACGCGGGCTCGAAAGTGAGCGTGCCTGTCTTCCAATCAACAACGAAGAGCGGAGTACCCGTCGTTGGGTCAATGTAGGTGTCTGAATAGACCGCGCCGCCGTCCATATCCACAGCCAATACGCTGCATGGAACGGATATTCCCGCGCTCGAAAGCCCTGAAATTGTCAGCCCACCATACGTCTGGTCACTATTGAACAATTGCGTGACTCCGGCCTGCTTGAGGAACGGAATAGTTACTTTGACTCCCAGCCGGGGATCGGTGGCGGAAGTAATGCCGTCAGGAATCTTGCGCTCTTCAAGCAGGATCGACCAGTCCAAGACCGTGTAATCGATATACGCCGCCAACGGCTGTTTTCCGGTCGCCGTGGTTTCCTGATATCCGTATCCGAGCGGGTTGAACTCGATCACACCCAAGCCGGCAGCGGCCATGCCGGGATTGGCGGTCGAGGTACTGTCGGCAATTTTGTATTCATAGGGATTCGCGTCGAAGGTATCGCTTGGACCTAACAGTGTAAACCCCCGGCGGACATCCTCACTCCCCTGCACGAACTGCACTGCTCCCGGTCCTGTGTTGCTCAGGCTCAACTGCGCATACACGTTATTCTTGGCGTCGAGTTTCGGAGTGAGGTAATCGGTCTGCGTGCTGAGCACCGGCTGACCGTTTGTGCTCGATGACCAGTATTGGTATGTAACCTTGAATGACTGTCCGAGGCTGTATTGCGCGTCGGAACTGGAGGAGTCAAGATAAATCGTCGGTTGGCTCGTGCTGTAATCGATCTCGTACTGGTTGAGCAGAAGGTTGATGGGATTTACGCTCAGCGAGCAGGATGACATCTGGCCGCTAAAAACATAGAGGTAGGTATTGCCGGGATAGCCGGGATAAACTGTTGTATCCACGGGCCCGAACAGTACCGTATAGACCGAATTGCCCTGCGCGTCCGGCGCGGGGATGAGCGTGGACTCATTGATCACCCTCCGGAACGTGAGAGCGCTGTCCACATTGGTTGGATCGGCGGTCGGATCGGGGTTACCCGCCGTGTCCATCGCCACGATCGCCCACGGAAGGTTGCTCGACCTGGCCTGGAGGCGTTCCACCTGGGCCTGCGCCAGCCTGTGCGCCAGGGTGGCGTTCTGGCTGGTGGTCAAAGCCGCGAAGCCACCCGGGAACACACGAATGATCCCCATAAGCCCTACAAGGAAGACCAACAGGGCGATCAGGACTTCGACGAGCGAAAAACCTTTATTCTGCTTTAGGAAACTATTTCTCAACATCGCGTATCAGTTCCTGAAAGGAAGAAAAATCTCGTTCAACTCTATCTAATCCGACTGGATCGGTTCAACAAAAGTTCCCCCGAGAGGATTCCCGTAGTCTAGCCCCTTGTGGGCGTCCTCAATCCCCGGTCCAGTCGTTTGCCAACGCCATCGTTAAACTTGTTATCCAAGTGGCATAGGGTCCAACAGTCCACACCACCTGTAATCTTCGCCCAATCCCTGACGAACCGGGTTAAGCAAAATGTATTCGGCAATCGCCAGAAGGCTGTCCTCGCGTCTTACAATGCGATCATAGCTTCGCGGCTGCCAAAGTTTTCCCCTGATCCCATGGTTCCAGGCAATCCTGGTGCTCTTGCCCTTGAAACGATCCACGTATGTAAGAACGCTCTTCCCATCAATCGATGGGCATGAAAGCATATGCAGATGATCGGACATCAGGCAATAAGCGTATACCTCGCATCCAAATAACTTCCGTTCAGCAAGAAGGCACTCTACTACCTCATCAGCCAGGGCCTCGTCGTCAAACGGGCGGGACTTATCATGGGCGCAGATGGTGATGAAGACCGGTTGGCCAGTCGATTCATAGAGAACAGGGTCTAGTCTTTGATTCCGAGCCTGTATATAAGGATGCCGATGAGATTCGTCCATAGTTCACAAATAGGCGGTTAAGCCTGAAAACCATCAAAACTTGACGCCCACAAGTGGCTAAGTCAAGAACCATCAACCCATCAAAACTGGACGCCCACAAGGGGCTAGACTACGGGAGGCATATCATCTACTGGATGTACGGCGCCTTCCATCCGTTCAACCAGGAAGGGGTTCTCGGCGTTGTCATTTCCAACTGCCTGCTGTCCACCAGCTTAACATGCCCATCCAGGAAAAGCACCAGATCCTTGCTCCCGCTGTTCGGAACTCCATTGCCGTTCACATCCCTGTGGTACGAGCACCACGTAACCACCGTGTTCTCCGGCGGGTTTCGCCAATGCATCTGGCGCGGGTAATCAGGGTCTGTGTTAGATGTTGCGTCCACCCACTGAATGGAATAGTGAGTCTCGGCTGCGCTCATGCCGGGGGGGACCTGTATGTCATAGGCGCTGTATGGATACAGAGATGCAGCAGTCTGGCCGCCTTTGCCGTCAGGCACGGTCAGTCTGCTTGTCAGGGTAGGCACGGCCCCAATAAGTGGGTCCGGCCATGCCACAGCGGTGTTCTGTATGACTTGATGAGTCGCTCCATTCAGCACAGTATAAGGGCAAGTAAGGTCCGCTACCGTCTTGATGTATTCAGGATAAAGCGATACATTCCTGCCGTTCACCTTGCCATCGATATTGTCAGGCAGCATCTGATTAGGAGCACTGCCGCCATTGGAAGGTGAGACATAACAAAGGCCCGGAGTCGTGAGTCCATCCGTGCTCCACTCGACCGGACCGCAGACGAAGTCCGCGTATCGATGCTCGTCCAGGAAGAACTGTTTCTCCGCAACACCGATGTGATACAAGTTGCTCATGCACTGAGCTCGGTGTGCGTTGTTCTTGGCCACATTCATCACGGGAAAGATAATCGCCGCCAAAAGAGCAATTATCGCAATAACGGTCAGTAATTCGATAAGACTGAATCCATGATTCTGCTTGAGAATACGCATTTCATTACCCTCTCTAAAGAAAGCGGGGGAGTGAGGGGGAGTGTCAGGAGTGACAGGAGTATGGGATGGAAAATCCCTTTACTCCCCTTGCTCCTCCTACTCCTGCTACTCCACCAGGTTAGATTCCTGCATAATTGCAATATAATTGAATGAGTTCTCTTCCGAAAAAGATCGCAATGAACGCGCCCGCCACCATCATCGGTCCGAACGGCACGTAATCCTTGCGAGACTTCTTCTTGAGCGCGATAAGCGCCACACCTATTAGACTTCCCAGCAATACCGCCAGGATGAAAGAAAAAAGCGCCGAAACCAGCGTTAAATTCGCTCCAACGGCAGCCGCCAGTTTGATATCGCCGCCGCCCATCGCATCCTTCCTGAAAACGTAGCAACTGATAACCGCTATAAGGAAGAATATCCCGCCGCATATTATTATTCCTATCACCGATTGCGGCAGCGGGATTTCCCTGCCTGCAATGCTCCCACGCCAGCTATGATCCGGGCTCAGAGCTATCTCGGCGATATTCCTGCAAACCCCTATGGCGATTCCGAACAAGTTCAACTGATCCGGAATGATGAAATGCTCCAGATCAATGAAAAAGGTCGCTATCAATGATGCCCCGAAGAGCGAGAACGCCAGGAAGTTCACATACTCCATCGGCTCGCCGTTCCGGACAAACCACCAGTATGAAAACGCAAAATACCCGGCGGTGAGCAGTTCAACAAGGAAGTATCGCCAGGTAATTGGCTTTCCGCAGTACCTGCACTTCCGCCCCTGAACCAGAAAGCTCAGCATGGGTACCAGGTCGCGGGGTTGTAGTGGGGTATTGCAGGCCGGACAGTGAGAACCCGGCGAAACCACGGATTCATCCCTGGGCATACGCCAGATACACACATTCATGAAACTGCCGACTACCGCGCCGAGAACAAAGGCAATGGAAATTCCAAGCCATTCAATCATATTATGATCAGGTCTTCCTATTTAGCGTCAGGCTCCGAATCCCGTGTCCGATTCTCCCTCCGCCGCTCCCTGGCGGGAGGGGGTTGGGGTGAGGAACCGTAACTCACCCCCTATATCCTAAAGCCTGAATTCTAATTCCTAACTAATTCCCGTTGTCTTGCTGCAGGTTGTTGATGATGGCGATGATGGGCAGGAACATGGCAATTACGATAAATCCTACCGCGCCACCAAGCATAACGATCATTATCGGTTCAAGAGCGGATGTAAGGCTCTGCAACTGGGCATCCACTTCCGATTCGTAGAACTCCGCAACCTTGGTAAGCATCTGATCGAGGGAACCCGATTCCTCTCCGATACTGATCATCTGAACGACCATCGGCGGGAACATCTTGCTCTTTTGGAGCGGCTCACCGATTCGGTCTCCCTCTCTGATCCTGGCTCTGGCCTCAAGAACGGCGTCGCTGATAATCTCGTTAGACACTGTTCCCGCAACGGTTTCCAGAGCTTGCAAAATCGGAACGCCGCTGGTCAGCAGTGTCGCCAGGGTCCTTGAGAATCGGGCGAGACAAATCTTGTGATTCAGGACGCCGAAAACCGGGGCTTTCAGCTTGAACATGTCGAACATCCTGGATCCGACCTTTGTCTTCACGAAGAACTTAAAGGCAAGATAAGTGAGCACCACCAGCGGAATCATTATGTACCATTTGCTGGTCAGGAAGTGACTGAACGCCATCAGTTCGGCTGTCATCCAAGGCATGTCGCTCTCTTTCATTCCCATGTCGAGGAACAACTGCATGAACCTCGGCAAAATGAACGTAACGAGCAGAATGACGATCATGAGTGCAAAGCAAAGAACCAGCATCGGGTAGGTCATCGCGCCTTTGACTTTTCGGCGAAGCTCCAAGTCCTTCTCTAGGAATCCTGATAGTCGCTGGAGACTCTCTTCAAGCGCTCCACCAACCTCGCCTGCCCGCACGAGACCGACGAACAGGTTGCTGAAGACGTTGGGATATTTGCTTAGCGCCTTGGACAGCGTACTACCACTCTGGACTTCGCCTTCGACCTCGACAATGATGCGCCTAAGCTTTGGATTGACCGTCTGCTGGGCCAAAACCGAAAGGCAGCGAACCAGCGAAACGCCGGCGTCGATCATTGTGGAAAACTGCCGGCAGAAGATAGACAGGTCGGAAAGCTTGACGCTGCCGAACCCGCTTCCCGCGGACCTGACCTTAACAGTCTTCGCCGGAACCAGACTTACGACCGTGTATCCGGAATCCTGCAGTTTCCGTGCGACCGCATTCTGGTCTTCACCATCGGAAGTACCATCCCGCAATGCGCCGGTAGCATCTCTAATTGTATAAGCAAAAGACGGCATCTGAGTCACCTTATCTTTCAGGCGTAAGGATTTAGGATTAAGGATAAAGGGTTGGGATTCCGAATCCCATCCCTAGCACCCAACGCCCAAAGCCTAATTCCTATCTTCCATTCGGGCGGGGCTTACCCGCACCCTGGGTTGAGATCATCGTCTTGAACTCCTCGGGGTTCATCGCTCGCGAAAGCGCTTCGTCGTAAGAGATCAAGCCGCCCTGGTAAAGCTCGCGAAGGCACTGATCCATCGTCTGCATGCCCATAGCAGCGCTGGTCTGAATCGCGGACGTCAACTGATGCGCCTTCGCTTCACGAATCAGGTTCCGAATCGCCGATGATGCAATCATTATCTCCATGGCGCAGACTCTACCCGGCATCCCCACTCTGGGCAGAAGCTGCTGGCAGAGTACGGCTTCAAGGTTGTTGGAGAGCATGAATCGAATCTGTTCCTGCTGCTCCGGAGGAAAAACGTCCACCATTCTATCAATTGTCTGTGGAGCGTTGTTTGTGTGAAGCGTGGCAAAGACCAGGTGTCCGGTCTCCGCGCAGGTGATCGCGGTGGAAATGGTATCCAGGTCCCGCATTTCACCAACCAGGATGACATCCGGATCCTCTCGCAGAGAGGCTCGCAGAGCATTGGTAAAAGCCTTGGTATCGATCCCCAACTCTCGCTGATTGATGATACTCAGGTTGTGGTGATGCAGATATTCGATCGGATCCTCGATGGTGATGATGTGAGCCGAGCGCTCCATGTTTATCTGATTCACCATCGCGGCCAGCGTTGTCGATTTCCCCGAACCGGTGGGACCCGTAACCAGGATCAGACCTCTTGGTCTCCTGGTTAGCTCCTCCAGAAGGAGGGGCAGGCCGAGTTCGCGAACTGTCGGGATTCTGGCGGGAATAACGCGAAAAGCAGTTGCAACAGTGCCCTTGTCCTTGAACACGTTGACCCTGAAACGGGATACATTAGCAACAGAATATGAGAAGTCCAATTCGAGGTTTGATTCGAACTTCTGAATCTGCTCGTCAGTGAGAATGTCATATACCAGTCGCTGGCTGTCCTGCGGCGTTAACTTGCTGTAGTTCATCGGCATCAACTGGCCATCTACGCGCAAAGCCGGGGCAATACCTACCGCCAGATGAAGATCGGAGGCGCCCTTTTCTACCACCAACCGCAGCAGATCGTCTATATGCACTTCGTCAATCGGTATCTTCTGCCCTCTACCCAGAGTCTGGGGGGCTGTACTTACTTCCAATGCTATCCTCCAAATAAGGCTTCAGGCTCAAGGATTTAGGATTCAGGGCCGGATTCCGGATGAGACCGCTGATCTCCTAAGCTGACTAGTCAGATCAAATTGCTCACGAGTTGGGAACGAATTGGTGGCCGAATAGCACTCCTCGATTAGGTCCATTGCCTTCTGCCAAGCTATCAGGTCTCTGTATGAAAAGATACCCAACCGTCGCCTCTGGATTCCGGCCCTAAAGCCTAACGCCTAAATCCTAATTCCTATTTAGTGTCCCGCGGTAAAGACTACCTTCTTCACTTCATCCGGAGTTGTTATTCCAGCGAGAACCTTCTCAAGGCCGTCTTCGCGAAGCGTCTTCATGCCGTTCGCTCGTGCCGCCTCGCGGATATCGGCAAGTGGAGCGCGCCTGACCATTAGTTCGGCGATTTCGTCGTTCATCGTCATCAATTCGTAAATTCCGAGTCGGCCCTTCAAGCCGGTGTGCCTGCATGTCTCGCATCCTCGGCCTCTCGCCAGTGTCATCATCTCATCGTGATCCTTGGGTTCGTAACCGAAGACTCGAAGCTCCGATGAGTGCAACTGGTATTCTTCCTTACAGTTCGGGCATACCTTTCGGCAAAGTCTTTGGGCCAGGATTCCGATAACGGTCGCCGAGATCAGGTAAGGCTCAACACCCATATCAACCATTCTGACGACTGCTGATGGAGCGTCGTTAGTGTGGAGCGTTGAAAGAACAAGGTGACCGGTAAGGGATGCTTCAACGGCGATTTCCGCCGTTTCAAGGTCTCGCATTTCTCCAACCATTATGATATCAGGGTCCTGGCGGAGGAAGGAGCGGAGCGCCGAGGAAAAAGTAAGACCTGCCTTGGAGTGAACCTGAACCTGGGATATACCGGATAGCTGGTATTCAACCGGGTCTTCGATGGTGATGATATTCTTCTCAACGGTGTTGATCTTGTGAAGAACCGAGTAAAGAGTTGTAGTCTTTCCACTACCTGTAGGCCCGGTGGTGAGGATCATTCCGTTCGGCTGCACAATCAGTTCTTCGAGTCTGGCCAGAGCATTTGCGCTGAATCCCAACTTGGTCAAACCGATCAAAACGCTGGACTTATCGAGAATTCGGCAGACTATCTTTTCACCGTGAATCGTAGGAAGGCAGCTAACGCGCATGTCGTAATCTTTGTTGTCCAATCGGACCGGAATTCGTCCGTCTTGAGGAATACGACGTTCCGCGATATTCATTTCCGCCATAATCTTGAATCGGGAGATGAGCGGACCCTGGATATACTTCGGGATGGTCATCTCTTCATGGAGCACACCGTCAACACGATACCTTACACGCACCTGACGACGGTCAGGCTCGATGTGGATATCACTAGCCCCCACCCTGATCGCCTGCTGGATAATGGTGTTTGCAACTCGGATGATAGGAGCCTGCTCGGCGACCTGGGCCACGGCATCCGGATCCTCATCATCGGTCACTTCGCGGCTTCGATACGATTCAATCGCATCCGCTACGCCTGCCAGACCGCTCCCGAGCGAATCGCCGCTGCCGGGATTGCCGGACGCCGGAGTGTTTCCACCGCCGTCGTTTCCACGATAGTTGCGGTTGATTGCATCCTCGATTGCATCAGGCATCGCGAGGGCCGGTACCACCTGAAGACCCTTGGTAACAGAGCGAATATCGTCCAGAGCCATGATATTCTGCGTGTCCGACATCGCAACCATGAGCCTGTTGCCCATCTTGCCTATCGGCATCACCTTATGTCTCTTGACTACGTTTTCGGGGACTATATTAACTGCGCTTGGATCAATTCGAATATTGGCGAGGTCAACGTACTGGAGGCCAAGTTGCGCGGCACGCGCCTGCATTACCTGCTCTGCTTTGGCAAGACCGAGATCGATGATGATCTGACCGATGTCACCGGGCGCCGCTTTTTGCGTCTGTCTTGCTTCCGCCAACTGTTCCGGCGTTATCATCTGCTTTTCAACTAATAACTCGCCGATATCTTTTCTCATTGCAACCATTCCTAAGCGGCCTCCCACGATGAATGCCTCAGGCACTCTTCGTAACATTATAACATCGTATCCTTTGCGTGACAACCGGCTGACACTTAAAGGATGTTCGACGAATCATGAACACCGGGCTGGAACCGCTCTACCGCTCCATGGGTAAGGGCCGCTCCTCAATCAAACACTGTATCAACTACTCCCTCATCGTTTCCCACATCGCCTCAACGGGAGCAGTCTGACCGGTCCACAGCTCAAAGGCAATTGCGCCCTGGTGCACCAGCATCCCGGCTCCATTGGCAACGCCGCATCCCAGGCGCTTTGCCGCCGCAAGAAGCCTGGTCTCCCAGGGATTGTAAATCTGATCGTAAACAAAGAGCTTAGGATGCAGATAGTCCATTGGAATCGGCTGCGCATCCACATTCGGGAACATCCCGACGGATGTGCAATTGACCACTAGATCCGCGTTCTTTATCGAATACCTTGCAGCTGCGCTCTCCAAAGTCATCGCCGTGATCCGGAGTCCGGCGAAGTTCTTGTAAACCGCCTCGGCCAACTCCTCGGCCCGGGAAATCGTGCGGTTCGCTATCGCAACCTCTGCGCCGCTCTTGATCAAGGCAAATACAGTGGCTCGCGCCGTTCCGCCCGCGCCCAGGACAACTACCTTGCGACCCTCCGGCGATTTCCAAGCCTCCTTGAGAGCCCGGATGAAACCCTGCCCATCCGTGCTGTAACCCTCGAGAACGCCGCCGACATTCACTATTGTGTTGACGGAGCCGATCTGTCTGGCATCCTCGTTAACCATGTCAAGAAGCTCGATGACGTTCTGCTTGTGCGGAATGGTGAGGTTTACTCCAACCATTCCAAGAGACCGGATCGCCTCGACTGCTTCAGGGAGTTGCTCGGGATGCACGTTGAATGGCACATATACGCAATCCAGTCCACGTGCCTGGAATGCCGCGTTCTGCATAGCAGGCGATCTGCTGTGCCCAACTGGATAACCAAACAGACCTACAACTCTCGTTGCGCCGGAAAGAGACACGTTCAAAACTGGTTCTCCGTTTACTTCTGACTCTGAGTTTCCGATGATTGTTCCCGCTCGAAATCACTGGCATTTACGAACTCGCTTGAAAATCCGGGGCCATGCGCCTGAAAGTGTCTCAGCAGCATCCTCTCGAATACGCGGCTGATCTTGGTTCCGAAGAACTCCCGCTGTCCAATAGGACGAACCAATATCGTTCTCACTCCGAGACGATTGCCGCCGAGAATATCGGTGAAAATCTGATCGCCGACAACAGCCACGCAGGAGGGATCGACGGCCAGCAGTCCCATGGCCTCACGGAATCCCTTTCGCCTCGGCTTGGCTCCCTTATTCGCGTGCGGAATGCCGAGTTCCGAGGACAAGGCCTTCAGCCTCCGTGAAGAAGATGTATTCGAGACTATACATATCTTGACGCCCGCATCCTGCGTGGTCTTCAACCAGTCGCGAACTTGATTGGTGATCTCTCGCGTTGACCACGGAACAAGCGTATTGTCCAAATCGACGAGTAGTGCGTTTATTCCGCGGCTTCTCAAACCGTCAACGGTCAGTTGGGTGATGGAATCAACCATCTCGGTCGGACGAAATAGTTCCAGAAATCCGTTCAAATCAGTGCGCATCCTTTCCGCGTGCCTGCTTGATAGCCACGGCATGTTCCTCGATTGTGCGGCTGAAGATGTGCGACCCATCCGGCTTCGCCACATAATATAGGTAATCAACATTCGCCGGATGTATCGCCGCCTTAATGGAGTCGAGGCCCGGATTAGCGATCGGCCCCGGAGGCAGTCCGGCGTGCCTGTAAGTGTTGTATGGCGAATCGACGGTTAAGTCCTTATAGTATACCCGATTCTTGTGGTGACCCAACGCATAGAGAACGGTGGCATCGATCTGCAACCGCATGTTCTTCTGTATCCTGTTGCGAAGCACAGCCGAAATGAGCGGGCGGTCGCCTGGAACTTTCGCCTCCTTTTCGATGAGCGAAGCGAGCGTTAGAATCTCATGCAAGCTCATCCCAGAGGCATCGATGTCCGCCTTGAGAGGAATTGCGACTTTTCTATCAAAGTTTCGCAACATATCATTCACAATCTTGTCTTCACTCTCGCCCTTTGAGATCAGATAAGTGCTCGGAAAAAGGTATCCCTCCAGGCTGTCACCCGGTGTCACAAAACCTGTTTGAAAGGTTTTTCCGCATTCCAGCGCCAGGGATATGAACTTGTCGGGTCTTACACACTTGTCAGCGCCAAGCCGATAAGCGATCTGGCGAACTGTAAAACCCTCCGGGATCACGATCCAGCGCGCGTTTGCTTCACCTGCCGCGATCTTTCTCAAAACGCCCATCGGCGTCATCGACCGGCTGAACACGTACAATCCTGCATGCAAAGAGGCGCTCTTCCCTTCAACTCTGGCGAGAACCCTGAACCCCCATGCGCTTCGAATGGCCCCGCGTCCTGCCAGAATCCGGCTGATCTGCAACGCGGAGGCGTCGTTGGGAATCTCCACGGAAACCATGCCATTCCGTCCCATCGGAAGGAGGAAATCCTGAGCAATCCAAACAAGCAGGCACAGGAGGCAAAGTGAAATGATGAATGATAAATGATGGGCGATGAATGACAGGAATCGTCGTGAGGCGAGTCCAATTCTAACTCCTAACTCCTTCATTCCAGGTTCTCCCCTGATTCATCACGCTTCTCTCTGCTCGATTTCTGCTCCATGTAAGCACTGAGAAGCACTGATGCCGCGAGCATGTCGATCACTTCCTTGCGCTTTTCCCTGGATTGCCCCGCCGAGATCAATACCCGTTCCGCCTCCATCGTAGTCAGCCGTTCGTCGAACTCGACAACCGGGATTCTGGTTCGCCGCCTGAGCGCTTCGACGAAAAACTCGACTTTCTCCGCCTGAATTCCCACCGAGCCGTCGAGCATGAACGGTTTGCCGACCACTATCTCGATCACTTCCTGCTCCTCGGCTATCTTCAGCAACTCCGCGATCTCCTTCTTGATGCTCCCGATCCGCTTGATCACCGTGACAGGATGCGCGGATATCCCGAGTTCATCGCTGAGCGCGACTCCAATGGTTTTGTCTCCTACATCAAGGCCCATCAACCGCACGACATTCTCCGTTCTAGGCAGCAAACTCTTTCAAGCGAATGTAAAGCATGGACATTACATAGTATGCAAGCATCAACCCAGCGGGCACAACGCCCGAATCATTGAACAACAACGCCGCGACCACCCCAATGATCACTGCCGGTAATCCGACCCTCGTCATGATGGAGGTCGGAGAGCCGGAATCCTGCTCCCTCTTCTCACGGCGCACAAACAAAACCATCAGCACCGCTCCAACCATCAGTGGGATCACTGCCTGAGGGCTTTCGATGATCGCCAGGTGCATCGCCAGCTTTCCAAACGCTAATGCGAACGGGTAACCCCATCCGTAGCTGTGCGTGAGCACGGCGGTCCTGCCGAGATGCGACGCGTGTCCTGCCAGGAGCTTGGTATCGACAACCGTGAATGCCAAAACAATCGCACACGAAAGAGCCGCCAGCAGAACTGAATGCCAAAAATTGAGCTTCTTGCCAATCAACAAAATGAACGCCGGGCCGAGAGCTGCAATCGCGGTCACCAAACCACCTACGCTCGCGCCCAGGCTCGGATATCCGATCACAATGCACACAGCCGCAAACCATACCCCGGCGGCAACAAAAAGCACCGTACGTTCCGGCTTTGAGGGCATCGGCAACTTGGAAGCCAGCCACGCGCGAACCATAAGAAGGGGTGAGAGCATCGCGGTAGCTATGACGATTCCCATGTATTCGTTCCCGATGCCGTAGCTGCGAATTGCGGTGATTTGGTCGCAGCTCAGGATCGACCATCGCAGCAGTCGCGCGCCACCGATCACATCCGACAAACAAAGTATGGATGTAACCGCTAAAATTATTGCGAGCAGGGAATGCTGAAGGCCGAATCTGCCGGCAATGAACTTGATGATCGAGCACAGCGCCAACACCAACCCAACCGCAATCACCAAGCCCTTCACATAGCTCAGCGCACTCAAGTCCCCCAATCCGTCAGCCAGGAGCATGGCGGCGGGCAGGGAGATGACCAACAGCAACAACCATCCGATCCCGTTTCTGAGCCTGCGATCCTTCTTGAACCACCTTAGCGTCACCTCGGCTGCCGCAACCGCCAGTAGCGAGATTATTCCGATACACGCCAATACAGGTATCTGAAGAGCGTAATTTCTGCTCCCGATTTCGTCCAGCCGGTTGATCCGTGACATCGGATCGTTTACAAAAACGGTGCTGGCCGGACGTCCGGAGAGAAAACTCGGCATTGGCAGACCGGCATATTGCAAAACCGTTGGAGCGAAATCCACGTTTGCGATCAATCCCGCCGCTCTGGTTGTGGGAGACGAAAGCACGCCCGGCGAGATGCCGGGGCCAAAGATTATCATAGGGGCCAGGTTTGACCTGTATCCCACATCCGAAATCTGCCGATGCGGCGAATAGACAACCAGCACGCAACCGCGCTTCTCGATTTCCGGACGTATCCTTCCGATGAACAGATCGAGCTTGCCCAGAGCCCTGTACCGGTAAT
>Ga0326727_10010416_pt1 | contig 22163 bp, 19 predicted proteins | sample MB2enrmetagenome_FD_207643 | JGI IMG/M metagenome (GOLD analysis project Ga0326727, IMG submission 207643) | Lab enriched peat soil microbial communities from McLean, Ithaca, NY, United States - MB29MY | ecosystem: Environmental > Terrestrial > Soil > Wetlands > Peat | place: USA: New York...
CCGCTCGGAGTGAGCGCGATCTCGCTTGGTTGTACGACGAGATCGATGCCGCGGACTCGGGCGCCGCGCTGGAATGGTACCGCGGGCTCAAGAGGGCAATTCTCAGCCTGGAGCAACTGCCGTATCGGCAACCAGTGACACCCGAGAACGACAAACTCAGGCATTTGTTGTATGGCAACAAGCGGCACATTTATCGGGTGATCTATCGCGTCCTGGAAAAACAGAAGGAGATCGAAGTGCTGCACATTCGCCATGGCGCAAGGCAGAGGTTGAAGGCGTCCGATGTCGAATAGGCACCCCGTCCGCGCATACCCGCGCCGTCGCTACTTGCCCACCCAGGCTACGCGCCAAACGCCGTCAAGACCTGACGCCTTCAGGTCACTTGACTCGCACGGCAATGTGAAGTTCAATTGGAGACTGTTCGGGCCCCGACGATCTACGAGGAGGTGAGCCTTGGCTGGCGGGAGCACATCAGTCATCCCAGAGCGAACCGAATTCGAGTGGACGTACTACCCAGAGGATTTCTTCGAAGTACCGTTCCGCTGCGGAAACGCAGAGTGCGACCTGCTCGTCGAGGGGGGCAAAGCCGTCGCCACACTCCGGGTCGCGCAATTCCCGGCGGACCCGCAGGTCGAGGACGGAGCATGCAAACTCTTTGAAAGCGCCTGCAGAGTCCGACACCTTCAGGTGCGTCAGACGTACAGGATTCAGGGGCCTACGCTTTACATCTATGTCGCAGGAGCCAGGTGCTGTGTGCTCCGGCCCGGGCCTGCTGTACTGCGGCTCGTTGGCGGGACGCCAGATGTCACCCTGAGGGACGCAGCCGGTAATGTCGTTGTGGACGAGAAGGCTAAACGTCTCGCTGAGGAAAGAGCCCAGCGTGAGGCCCGGGAAAAAGCTGAACGTATAGCACGAGACACGTTGGAGTTGGATGTCTTGGCGTCGAAGTTGGCACACTCCCCATTGCTTGAAAGCATGGTGGCAAGCTACGAGAGAAGCATAGAGGACCCCGGTAACGAGTTCCTTTATCTCTACGAGGTGCGCGACGCTCTCAAGAAACATTACGGTGGAGAGAAGAAGGCGTGCCAAACTTTGAACATTGCACCGGAGTGGAAGTGGCTCGGAAAACTCGCAAACCGTGAGCCTCTGGAGCAAGGTCGTCACCGAGGCGAGCATGCGCCGGGCCTCCGTTCAGCTACTGACACCGAACTGCAAGAGGCTCGGCAAATCATCCGTCGCTGGATAGTCGCGGTCGGACGCGTCGTGTGAATCGCACTTAGCCCGGCTCTGGTCGTACTGCCGCCAAAATCATATCGAGTGGGCCGCTGTACTATCAATCGATGGCAGCATACGGGCTGTTGGTCACGTGGCGGGAGGTCGTCGACTCAGAGCCGACGATGAGGTTGCTAGGGGAGCGCCTTTCTCCGTTTCAGCTCGATTCGGTATTGGTCGGGATAGCGCGAATTGCGGGGCTTCTTAAGACTTGGCAGAATCAGCCCGACTTCGGTGCCGATCGAGCTCTTGTCAGGCGCTTCCTTCCAAGCTACTATCCGGCCATCAGACGGCTCTGTGAGGAACGGCCGGACAGGCTGACATTCACGCGGCTGGGCTTGCTCTATGTTGCCAAGCATGCCTGCCGTGTGTGTTCCCTCGATGGTGGTAGCGTCGGCAACGATGAGGCCGCTGAGCAAATCCTCTCCTGCTGTTTGCTCGCCAACGATCTAGTTCTGGAGCGGATGCCGACTCCGGCCGATACGATCGCGGACAAGGCCGCCAATCTTCTCCCATTCTCGAACTACGTTCCTGGCAACTCTTACCCAATGGACCTCGCACGCAATCTTCTGCTCATCGAGGAGATCGCGCCTCGGCTTGCCGGGCGTAGCGACTATGTAGACGTCGGCGCGCTTTTCGAAAATGCGACAGGAATAGGGCCACTACAGTTCTGCGAGCTCGCGTTCGGCGCGGCAACAAAGTTCATTACTCGCGTTGACGAGCAAATGCTCGATTCTAGTCCATTTGTACTGGACCGCGGGTATTTCCGGGACGCAGGCGTTTCCGAGCGGGACGTGGGCTTGTTCCTTGATCGACTCAGCGCGACTCCCGGAGTGCTCCACGAGCAAGCGGCGCGCGACAGTGCAGGTGCCGATTTTCTGATGTTCCAGCGCCATCCTCTGATCGAGTTCGCGGCCGGTGCGTATGTGTGTCCCGATCCTGGCTTCTTACTAGACAAGGCCGGGCCATCGCTGTATTGGACTCTTCACGAAGCGAGTGGTCGTAGTGGTGGTTTGCTTGCGTATTGGGCAGGGATGATCGAGTTCTACGTCAATTGGCTCTTCGAAGAGGCCTATCGAGGTCGAGGCCAGATCTATACGGGGCCACTATTCGCCGACGGAACGCAGGCTTGTGATTTGTGCCTTGTCGAAGGGTCGTCACTCATCATGTTTGAAGTGAAGGCCAGTGTCCTGACTACGAGGGCGAAGTACAGTTTTTCCTCCGAGACGCTTATGGCGGAGCTGCACAAAAAGGCGATTACAGGTGAGGACGGCGAGAGGAAAGGGGTTGCACAGCTAACGCGCAACCTTGGACGGTTCTTGGCTGGTGACGACATCCGCGGCGTAAGCCGTGACGGCATCAAAACAATCTACCCGCTGCTTGTCTTTCTCGATCACGGATTCACTGCGCCCGGTCTCAACCGAATCTATAATGAGCACTTCGATCGCCGCCAGTTTCGGCAATACCGACGCTGCACCATCACGCCCATGTTCTCGCTTACCGTCGAAGATCTGGAGAACGCCCTTTCCCACACTCACGAAGTGAACTTCTCAGCTATTCTCGATTCGTATTCCCGGGCTAACCCTGCGAGGTTTGGGGAGCTGTCGCACTCGAGTGTCCCAGTCCTTCAAGGTAAAGTTCCAGGACCGAATCCGGTACGGGAGCGATTTGAGCGATTTGGGGAAGAACTTGCCGAACACTTCTTTGGCGTTTGACACGCTCTTGTTCCGTCCATTCCGCCGTGCGCTGCCGGTTTCGGCGGCGTTACTTGCCCACCCAGGCTACGCGCCAAACACTGCGCGATCCGTCATCGGTAACGTAGAGATCTCCGTGCGCGCCCACCGCTACTCCTACGGGCCGTCCCCACACCAGGCCGTCTTTGGTCACGAAACCGGTGAGGAAATCCTCGTAGCTGCCATCGGCATGGCCGTTGCGCATAGGGATGCGGATAACTTCGTAACCCGCCCGATTGGCGCGATTCCATGAGCCGTGTTCCGCGGCAAAGGCGTCGCCGTCATATTGCCTGGGAAAGCCGCCGGAAGATGGGTAGAAGGTCATTTCGAGCGATGCCATGTGCGGCTGAACCAGCACGTCGGGCGTGATCACCTTTGATGACAGATCGACGCGCTTGCAATTCTTCGCCTGATCGGCAGTGAGCGCGGACGCCTGTGGATTGGGGCCGGTGCCGGCGGCGCAGGGCTGAGGGAGCCTCGGGTCCTGATGGCCGCCCATGTAGTACCACGGCCAGCCATAAAAGCCGCCTTCCTTAATAGAGGTCACGTAATCGGGCACAAGATGGTTGCCGAGATTGTCCCGTTCATTCGTTGAGCACCAGAGCTGGCCGGTAACCGGGTTGATCGCTTCGCCGACGCAATTCCGGATGCCATATGCGTAAACCTCGATGAACTTGCCCTCGGGCGTGTATTCAAGGATGTCGGCGCGATGAAACTCGCCGGGGTGAGTATCGGGGTCGTCGATATTCGAGCCGGAACCGACGGAGACCAGCATGTGCCGGCCATCCTGCGTGAACACGACATCGCGGGTCCAGTGGCCGCCGCCCTTGAGCTGGGCATAACCGGGAATGTCGGGGACGATGGTCTCAGCGGGACCGGAGGCGTGAAGATCGCCGGTCTTATAGGGGAAGCACTGAATGGTGGTGGCATTGCCGACATACACGTACCGCGGATTCTCCGCCGGATAGAAGGCAATGCCGAAGGGATGGTCGAGGCCTGTGGCAAATTTCTCAATTTGCGCTGCCTTGCCATCGGCGCCCACGCCACGCAGGACGAAGATGATTCCCCCGCCTGAATCGGCCAGAAAGAGATCGCCGTTGGGCGCGGTTCGAATGAGACGCGGCATGGTGAAGGTGCCCGTGCCGATTGCCATGTGTTGCTTGTTGTCGGCGCGCTGCATCGGCGGAGCATCCCCGCCGGCATAGAGCGTCACCTTGAAGCCAGCCGGTGCCAGCGGCCATGCTCCCGCTGGACGCTCAATGACGTGCGGAGTGTTGTCAACGGCCTCCCATGGTTTGGGTTCGGGAAGATCGGCGAGAGTGATTTTGCGGTGGGCGCCGGGCTCCTGCTGGCTCCAGTCGGCGAAGGCGCTCTGGCCGGTGATCAACTTGTCCGCGGGGACATTCGCGGGAAAAAGCGCGGCGGCCGCGGCAAAGGCCGCGAGTGTTGGGAATCTCATGGTTGTTTGTCTCAAATCCAGCGTCAATTGATAGACTCACTGGCCGCGTCCACTGTTATCGATTGGCGAACGCCTTCGGAGATTCAAAACATCAACGCTGTCCCGTTCCGAACGGAGCGGTCGCAAAACCGGACAGTTCGTCGCTCTGCGCGCCAGCCGCCGCGTTTATTTACAGAGCCTTAGCGGGGGCGGTAGACTTGCCGAAAGACCCTTATCGCATTGAGGGAGAAACCGGCATGATGGAGCACCTCTCGACGTTCCTGCACGACCTGAAATTCGCGGCCCGTTCGCTCACCCGCGCGAAGGGCCTGACGGTGACAGTGGTGTTGACACTGGCGCTCGGCATTGGCGCGAACGCCGCGATGTTCAGCCTGGTGCGCGGGGTGTTGCTGCGCCCTCTGGTGAACCGGGACGAGGACCGTCTCATCTACATTCAGCAGACCGCCAAAGGCATGGGAATGGACAACGCCTGGTTCTCCGTGCCGGAGATCGATGATCTGAAATCGCGAGTGAAAACGCTGAGCTCGTTCGGCGATTTTTCCAGCATCGGCTTCACCATGGTCGGACTCGGCGAGCCTCGCGAGGTCCACGCCGGAGTGGCGGGGGGCTCGTATTTCCAGGTTATGGGGCTGCGCCCGGTGCTCGGCCGGTTGCTGGATGCGCACGATGACGGTCCGAAAGCCGCTGGCGCCGTGGTGCTGACGTATCGTTTCTGGTCGACGTCGCTCAAGAGCGATCCTTCGGTACTCGGTAAGACGGTCCGCCTCGGTTCGTTCGACACCCGGACGGCCACCGTGGTGGGCGTGCTGGAGCCCTGCGTCCCTTATCCCGAGGACACCGACATCATCTCCAACGTGGTCACCAGCGCGCACCATCTTTCGGCGACCATGGTTACCGGCCGCATCCATCGCATGACCGATTTATTCGCGCGGCTGGCGCCCGGCGAAACGCTGGAACAGGCGCGCGCGGAATTGAATTCCGTGTATGCAACGATGAAGCGGGAACATCCCGAAGCCTATCCGGTCCGAGCCGACTTCCGAATCAAAGCAGTCAAGTTGCGCGACCAGCTCACCTCGGGAGCGCGGGCCATCCTGCTGGTGTTGATGGGCGCGTCGATACTGGTGTTCGTCATCGCCTGCTCCAATGTCGCCAATTTGATTCTGGCGCGTACCGTGCGCCGTGAAGGCGAACTGGGCATCCGCGCGGCATTGGGGGCGAGCACGGCCGCTTTGCGCCGGGTACTGTTGGCTGAAAGCCTGCTGCTGTGCGTCGGCGGCGCGGCAATCGGTCTGCTGATTGCGCAGCCGCTGGTGAGCGTTCTCGCGCGATACGCATCACGCTATTCGACGCGTGCTTTGGATTTGACGATTGACTCGAGCATGTTGTGGGTGGGAGCGGCACTGGCCGTGCTGGCCGCCGTGCTTCTGGCTTTCGTTCCGCGCCTGCCGTCCTCCGGAGGCGAACAGGGATTCAGCTTGTCGAGCAGCAGCACTCGAGTCACCGGCAGCGCGAACCGGCGGCTGCGGGTGTTTGCGGTGGTTCAGATTGCCGCCTCGTTCGTGCTGGTCGCCTCCGCCGGCGCCACCGTCAAGACGCTGCTCTCGCTCGAACACCAGCAGGCCGGTTTCGATACGCACCATGTGCTTGCCGTCAACGTGCCCAAGATGGATTACGGAAAGACACCCGCGCAGGTGCTGGATTTCTACCAGCAGGCAACGCGCAAGATCCGTGAGCTGCCAGGCGTTCAAAACGTCGCCATCGGTACTTCGGTGCCGTGGCGCGACACGACCTTTGACTTCGCACTCGAGTTCTCGGGGGACGGTAGCGTTCATGCGCAGACCGGAGAATCCCCGCGCGCGGCGATACGCATCGTCTCTCCCGACTTTTTCGCGACGCTGGGCCTGCCCATGACCGCCGGGCGCGACTTTGACGACGCCGACCGCGCCAACAGCGAGCCGGTGGCCATCGTAAGCGAGAGCGTGGTGCAGCGGATGTTCCCCGGTCAGGATCAGGATGCGGTGAACCATCATGTCACCTGGACGGACCCGCTGCTGAAGTTCATCCCCATAATTCAGAAGCCTCTGCGCATCGTCGGCGTTGTGCCGGACCTGGACGACGCGCACATTGAGGCCAGACCGACTTTGACCGTATATCAGCCCTTCGCCCAGGCTGAACTCATGGGAGGAGGCCGCCTGTTCGTTCACGTTCGCTCCAATCCGTACGCCCTGGTGACGCCAATCACGCGCACGCTGCGCGCCATGTCGGCGGACCAGCCGGTGGAACACGCGGCAACGCTCGACGATGTTCGCGCTGAGGTGCTTTCACCGGACCGGCTCAATGTTGTGGTGTTCGGCGTTTTCGGAGGCGTCGCGCTGTTGATCGCCGTAGTTGGCGTCGCCGGCGTGTTGGCGTTCTCCGTTAGCGGACGAACACGCGAATTCGGCATCCGGCTGGCCATCGGATCGCAGCCACGGCATCTGCTTACTCGTGTGATCGCCGAAGGCGCGGGAATGGCGGTCGGAGGACTGGCGGTCGGTTTCGCCTGCGGATACGGCATGGCCCAACTGGCGGGCACCTATTTTGTAGATCTGAAAACGCCTGGCTTGCTGCCGGTGGCCGCCTCGGCCTTCGTGCTGCTGCTGGCCGCGGTCATCGCCTCGATAATCCCGGCCGCCCGAGCCGCCCGCGTCGACGTGATGCAGGCTCTGCGAACGGAGTAGCCCACGTATGCGCACCAGAACGACGACGCTCATCACGTTCGTGTTTCTCGTGCAGGCCATCCTGCCCGGCCCGGCGTGGCTTGTACGAGGGCAGTCGGAGAACGCCCCCTATCCGGCAATGGCTCCACTCGACCGGTACTTGATGCCGCAGGATGCTGAAATCGCGCTGGCTCGCAGTGCTGCTCCAAAATCCGTTTCGGACGGAGCCGACGTGATGGTGTTCGGACGGGAGGGCTACACGACAGCGGCGAAGGGCACGAATGGCTTTCTCTGCATAGTGGAACGATCGTGGGCCAACGCCACCGATGCACCGGAATTCTGGAATCCCAAAATGCGCGCTCCCAATTGCTTCAATCCTGCTGCCGCAAGGACGTTTGTGCCCATCTACCTGATGAAGACCCGCCTGGTGCTGGCGGGAAAATCGAAGGCGGAAATCTTACAGGCGACCGCATCGGCAATGGATAAGAAGGAGCTGCCGCCGCTGGAGCCCGGAGCCATGTGTTACATGATGTCGAAGCAGCAGTACTTAAACGACGGCGCCAGGAGCTGGCATCCGCATGTGATGGTTTTTGTTCAGGGCGACGCGGCGGAAAGCTGGGGAGCCAATCTGCCCGGCTCGCCGGTTATAGCGTCCGACGACCCTGAAGAACGAGTGACTATCTTCATGATCTGGGTTGGCGAGTGGTCCGATGGCACGCCGGCTCCGCCGATGGTGCACTAACACGGCGATTCAATCGCTGAGTTAACCAGTCCCGGGCCATCGTGATTCGGGGTAAGCCGCCGCCTGGAGCTGTGTTTTGTCGCAAGAAAGCCACAACTAATGCTCGGCCGTGGTCGTTCGACCACAGTATCCCCTTTACAAGTCTTTGCATCTCAGTCGCTTGGAAACTATCCTGCACTGATACAATAACCATTTGCCCACGCGCGGAATCTAGAGTATGGGAGGGCTTATTGCGATTTGAAACGACCGTGCAGCGCCCGGTGGAGACCCGTGGCATAGGACTCCACAGCGGAGTACCGGTTTCGGTTCGCATCATTCCCGCCCCGCCCTCCACCGGCATCGTTTTCCTTCGCACCGATCTCGACAACACCCCGGTCCCGGCAAGCTGGCGCTACGTGGCGCGCGTAAGCTACGCCACCAGCCTGATGTGCCGCAGCGTGCTCATCTCCACCACCGAGCATTTGCTCAGCGTGTTCTACAGCATGGGCCTCGACAACGCCTACGTGCAGATCGATAACCTGGAGGTGCCCATTCTCGATGGCAGCGGGCTGCCGTGGGTGGAGCTTCTGGCCGAAGCAGGCATGCGGCAATACCGCCGCCGCCGACGCTATATGCGAATTCGCAGGCCGGTGACCGTCGAGAACGGCGATAAACGCATTTCCATTCTGCCCTCCGATCAATTCCTGCTCACCTGCGACGTCTTCTTCGATCATCCGCTCATCGGCCGCCAGTGCATGGAAATGGAAGTGACCCCGGAACGCTACGCGCGCGAGATTGCGCCGGCGCGCACATTCGGTTTCGAACAGGATCTGGACGCCATGCGGCAGATGGGCCTCATCCGCGGCGCGTCCATGGATAACGCGATCTGCTTTCGGGAAAATGGCGTGCTCAACCCGGGCGGGTTGCGCTTTCCCGATGAATGCTGCCGCCACAAGGCGCTGGATCTGATTGGCGATCTGGCCTTGATCGGCCGGCCGCTGCTGGGGCACGTGGTGGCTGAGCGCGCCGGCCACGCCATGCATGCCGCCCTGGTGGCGCGCATCATGTCCGATCCTTCGCTGTATGAGATCCTGAGTTTCGATCAGCTTGCCACGCGAGTCGCGCACGCGCTGGTGTCATAGGCTGGTATCTGAGGAAATTGACTCGTAATCTGCCGAATCTGCTCACGGCGGTTCGCCTGGCGCTGGTTCCCCTGATTGCCCTCGCCATCCTGCGCGGCAGTTTTCGCGCGGCGCTGGCGTTCACTTTTATTGCCGGACTCACCGACGGCGTCGACGGTTTTCTCGCCCGCCGTTATTCCTGGACTTCACGGCTCGGCGCATGGCTCGATCCGCTCGCCGACAAAGCGCTGCTGGTGACATTATTCGTCACTCTGGGAATTATCGGTGCGTTCCCATGGTGGCTGGTAGTGCTGGTGCTGGCGCGCGACGCGGTGATTCTCTTAATGGCGGGCATTGCGTTTGGGTTCACAACGATTCGCGATTTTCCTCCGTCCATCTGGGGAAAGCTCAGCACCATTATTCAGGTGGGCGCCTGTGTAGCGGTACTGCTCATGCGCTCGGCTGCGATTACCTCGTCCGCGATGAGCCTCTTTGTGATCGCCGTGACGGCGCTGGCCACGGCGTGGAGCGGCATCGATTATGTTCGTCTGGGCGTGACTCGCTGGCGGCGCGAGCATCTCGCTAAAGCACGTGCGTAGACGATATGTCGCAATACGCGTGGGCGTTTCCCCTCACCAGGGCAGGTTGCATTAGTTGGGCTCTTGCCTTCCGCAAGGCGCGGAGCCTGATCCATAAGGCGTTCGCCAGAACTCCCAGGAGGATGGCGTAGAGAGGAGCAACTTCCTCGCGATAACGGTTGTGGTCGCCGGAGGAGAAAACGATGGTGATCGCCGAATCGTAGACAATGTTGAACAAGAGGAACAGAATCGTCGCGCATCGCGCGCGCGATTCGCTGGTCCTGCCGCCCCGTTTCGAAAGCGCGCGGATTGCGATCAGCAGACCACCCGCCAGGCACACCGGCAGCAGAAAAAGATTCAGCCACGCAATTGGATCGTCGTCTGAATCGGCATCGACGAAAAACTCACCAGAGGTGATTCGCTCGTACCAATCCAGGAAAGGCCGTAGGCGCGTGGCATTTTGGGCATCATCGAAGGCAACCACGCCGGTTGCCGGCAACAAATAGGTGCGCAGGTTTTCGCGGATCTGCGGCCACAGCAATCCCGGACACTCCCGAGCGACCACTTGTGCATCGCGATAGTAGAGATCCGCTACCTTCGCCGTCCACGTCGAGTGCCAATTATCGACACCCGTGGTCTTCTTCCGCATATCGAGCAACGGAATGCCCGTCGGCGTTGGTGGCCTCACGAACTCCGCGTAACGATCGGCCCTGGTTCCAATCGCGGGGATCTCGAGAATCCGGCCGATCCGGCCTGCACGCGCCAGCCGCTCGATTGCTCCCTCCGGCGCCTGCTGTTGCACCATGTCCGCATAGTTCATCTTCTTGTACACTTGTCCTGGAATCAGGTCGCCAAACATCGCGTAATTCTTAACGTAGAAGGCGGCGATCATAAGCGTCGGCACGGCGGCAGCGGCCAGCGCTGTTCTCCACCGGCGTTTCGTCAGCCATATCAGCAGCGATGCGATGAGCAGAAACCAGGTCAGATGGTAAGTTCCCCGGACACTGGCCACTAGCGCCAACGAGAGGAAGAAGAGCAGCGCGTCGCGAAATGCCCCGTTACGGATGTAGCGCTCCATCGCCCAGGCGGCCACCGTGAGGGCGACCATGACCGGGTATTCATAGAAGACCCAGTTCTCGTACAGCACCGTGATGGGGCTCGCTGTGAACAGCGCAGCGATCAGGAAAGCCAGCCGGTTTTCTACGCCCAGACGCACCATCACTGACATCAGGCAGAAAGCCAGCACCAACCCCATCAACAAATGAATGACGAAGAAAACAGCTTCGGGATGAACGGACGTTTTCAGCACCAGCCCCAGATAGAGGTTGAATCCCGGCGGCTGCTCGCGCAGATAAAGCAGGCTCTGCCAGAGATGGTCCCGCAGAAGCGCCGGATCAATGTACTGCAAATAAGCGCCGGTGGGCGATGTGTCGGGCCTTACGCCAAAGGCAAGGTAGATGGCGCGAGACACGACAAAGACCAGCGCCAGCAGAAGAGAATATCGCTTGCGGTCGCCTGGTTGCGGCAGGCGGATGCGTTGAGCCGAGAATCTTTCCGTGAGTCCGCTGTACATGTGTCACTCGCTGGCTCACAGGGCCGATGCCTCGTCGGGGGGCGGGGTTTTCAACCTGGACTTCCGGTTCAGTTATTGTAAACGCTTTGGCAGGACCTTGGTTTCGCGGCCTCCATTGTTCAACGTCCGAAGGCAGCCGAGAGGTAACAGATCCTCGCCGCAGGCGGCGTCCGCTGACGTTGATTGTCGCCGCGTTTAGCAGATCGCCCGCTCCGATGTTAAGCTCAAGGTCCGCATGAAATACCAACACCGGGTGCTGGGCATGCTTTCCCTGCTCGCCGTGATCACCTATCTGGATCGCGTCTGCATTGCAGTGGCCGGCCCGCGCATGCAGGACGCTTTGCACATCAGCCCCGAAGAGTGGGGCTGGGTGACCAGCGTTTTCTTCCTTTCCTACAGCGCATTCGAAATACCGACTGGCGCTCTGGGGGATCGCATTGGCCCGCGCCGCGTACTCACCCGCGTGGTTGCGTGGTGGTCGGTCTTCACCTCGCTCACGGGGGCCGTGTCGAGCTACTACATTCTGCTGCTTGTGCGGTTTTGTTTCGGAGCTGGCGAGGCGGGAGCCTATCCCAACGCATCGGCAGTCATCGGCCGATGGATCCCGATTACCAGGCGGACGCGCGCCTGGGGCATTGTGTGGATGACCAGCCAGGTGGGCGCCGCCTTGTCGCCATTGCTCGTCGTGCCGATTCAAGTGCGCTACGGATGGCGGGCGCCTTTCTTTGTGTTCGGCCTCCTGGGAGTGGTATGGAGCGTGGCGTGGTACGTGTGGTTCCGCGATTCACCGCGTGAGAAAGCGGGAGTCACTGAGGACGAACTGCGCGAAATCGGCTCAGTTCCCGGGCTGCAACATCACGGCATGCCCTGGGCGGTGGCGTTGCGGCTCCCGGCGCTGTGGCGCATAGGGGCGATTGGCGCCTGCTATGTGTACTCGCTGGGATTCTTCCAGTCATGGCTGCAAACGTATCTGGTGAAGGGCCGCGGATTCACCGAAGCCGCGCTGGTGCTGTCTTCGCTCACTTATGCGGTCGGCGCAATCGCCAATGTCTTAGGTGGGCTCGCGGGCGATTGGATGGCACGGCGCCGCGGTCTGCGCAACGCTCGCCGTCGGATGGGAGTAGCGGGACTCAGCGCGGCGGCGCTATTCCTCACTGCGGCCGTCTTCGCGCCAGGGGGCAAACTGGCGCTCGTCTTTCTTTCACTTGCCTACGGCGGGATTCTGTTTCAGCAGCCAAGCCTCTGTGCCCTTTGCCTCGACGTAGGCCGTAAGAACGCCGGCGCGGTGTTTGGATTCATGAACACGGCGGGCAACGCCGCTTCGGCCCTGTCCGCCGTGGTCTTCGGCTACCTGGCGGCTTACTTCGGCAATTACAACGCGCCGTTCGTGGTGATGGTGGTCTTGCTGTGCCTTGGCGCAATCCTGTGGCGGCAAGTGGACCCTACTCGCGAGCTGTTCCCCGAAGTGCTTCCCGCCGAGTCCGAAGCCGCGGCTTAGTTCAGGGGTCGCGGCCAGATCGAGTTTTTCAACAGCTTATAGTAAACAGGAGACTCTATGGCCAGGTTCTTGTTTACCATGCTTCAAGCGAACGACCTCGGCTTGCCAACCCGGCTTGTGCCGATCGCGCGAATTCTCGCAGATCGCGGCAACGACGTCGGTAGATGTCGGCGGATCGCCAAACGCGGCCCATGTCCAACGCTCGCCCAGCGATCCTGAGACAACGTTGAAGGCACTCAGCCGATTCATCGTCGATTCAGCCACGATCAGTGTCCGGCCGTCAGGCGTAAGTACCATGCCGTTGGGGAAGCCGAGTCCATCAGCCACCACCCTGGCCGTACCGTCCGGCTCGACGCAGATGAGCACGGTGGCGCAGGCCGGGGCGCCGCTCATGAGATCGAACCCGAAATTGCCCACCCATGCCTGTCCGTCGTGATTGACCAGCATGTCGTTTAAGTACCACGGGGCAAGACCCGCCAGGTCGGCATGCTCGACCAGCGAGCCGTCGAATTCCCGCCGCAGGATCCTGCGGTCACGCATGGAAACGATCAACATCCGTCCGTCAGGCAGGAACCCGAGCCCTGAGGGTTGCTGGGCTACGTGAGCCAGTGTCTCTGCCGTGCCATCCATGGACACAGCGAGAACGCGATGCGTGTAGAAGTCCGACACGTAGAGCCGCCCGTCGCGCCATCGCGGGCACTCAGTGAATGACAAGCCGCTAATGAGGGTCGTGAACTCCGGCACAATGATGCTCGCCTGTCGCTTCCGCTAGCCGTGCACGACGCGAGCGGCCTGCGCGGTGTCTGTGTACTGCTGAAACGCGGTGATCTTAGCGTTACGCAAGCGCCAGATGTGGGCGAACTGGGCGTTCAGAGGAGCGCCGGTCGCTTTGTACGTGCCCTTGTAGTAGCCGAGCACCACGACGGTGTCGCCGGCATCGAGGAATTCGGATGGAAGGGCCTGAAAGTGATCCCATTCGGTGGCCAGACGGAAGAAGATGCCCTCGGCAACGGCGGCATGGCCGACATAAGGATTGCGGTCCGCGTAAGGGAAGCTCTCCGCTTCATTCCAGACAATGGCGGGATCCATGCTGGCGAGAACAGCCGGGCCGTCGCCACGGGCGAAGGCTTCGTAAAGGCTTTGGACGAGATCGACGTTCGCGTGGGACATGTGAAGGGTCTCCGGTACCCCGAGCAGTATACAGGAAACCTATTCTTAAGTCGCCGGCGGTGCGACGAGGAATGCCGGACCTAACGTTTCCCGGCTCGCTGGAAACACCCGTCCCGTAACGCCTCGCCTTGCTCACACGGGCCTCCTCCCGATGGACAGCACACTGGAACTGTGCTAACATCCGACACCAATGAGGAGGCGATGAATCAATGAGATCGCTCTTCGCCGCAGTATTGCTGTTTGCTGCGCTCGGAATCGGCCTGTCTGCACAGCCTGTGATCAGGACCACCAACGGTGTCCTCAACGCCGCCAGTTACGCCCAGCAGGGCATGCCGAATTCGGCGATTGCGCAAGGCTCCATCTTCACAGTTTTCGGAACCGGTCTGGGTCCTGCGGTGCTGCAGGAATACAGCAGTTTTCCCGTCTCCAGCATGCTCGGCGGGACGACGGTAAATGTCGCGGCAAACGGGACCACCGTCCAGGCGCCGATGATCTTCACGACGGCCACTCAGGTTGCGGCGATCATGCCCTCCACCACGCCCGTCGGGAACGCGACCGTCAGCGTGACCTACGAAAACGCCACCAGCGGGACTTATCCCATTCAAGTGGTCGCAAGCAGCTTCGGGACATTCGCCGTGAATGAGCAAGGGAATGGAACCGGGATCATTACCAATGCCGACGGTGATGTCTTTCTCGCGGACTCGGCTGCCCTGCCCGGCGATTCGGCGACCATCTGGGGCACGGGAATCGGCCCGCTGCCGTACAGCGACGCCGATATGCCGAAAGCCACCAATCTCACCAATATTCCCGTAAAGCTCTATGTCGGAGGCCAATTAGTGAGCACCAGCTATCAGGGCCCGTCCACCTGCTGCGCGGGAGTCAATCAAATCGTGTTCAAGGTGCCGGCGGGAGTCACGGGATGCAGCGTTCCTGTTGAGGTATCGATCAACAACGTCGTGAGCCCCACCACCACCATGCCGATTGGCAGCGATTCAAGCCGGGTGTGCTCAGATCCGAACGGCATTCCGTCCTCCATCCTGCAGGCGTTGCTTTCGAAGCCTTCGTTCAACCTGGGCACTGTTTCTTTGAGTCGGACGACGGCAACGCTCCTGAATACCTCCACCGACACCGGCTCCGCGGTCTTTTTCAATATCAAGCCACTGGAATTTGCCGGGGCAACGAGCTTCCAGAAGGCCGCCATTGGATCGTGCATCGTGAATTCGATTTCCGAATCGGCCGAGACCACTGTTTTCTCGGGCTTCACTGGCCTCGATGCCGGACCATTCATCGACGTAAACGGGCCGGGCGGAACACAGGAGTTGGCGCCGCTGGCGGGCATCACCGGCGTCTATGCGTCGACGAACGGGACGACGCCGTTTCTCACTCCCGGCGCATATACGGCCAGCGGCACAGGCGGCACAGGCGGGGCTGCAGTGGGGCCGTTCTCCGTTGACATGACCGTCGCAAACCCCATCACCTGGACTAATGAGGCCAGCATCGGCACTGTGGACCGCGCCAGCGGAGTGACCGTGACATGGACCGGCGGCGCTCCGGGCACGTACGCCACCATCTCCGGCACGTCCTTCCTTATTGGATCTTCGTTGCTGATTACGACGTTCACTTGCCAGGCTCCAATTGCCCAGGGCACCTTCACGGTTGGACCGGATGTGTTGCTGCAGCTTCCCGCGAGTACCAGTGTTGCTGGCATTGGGTTAGCGACACTTTCGGTCGGGAACAATGAACCGTACGTCGAGTTCACGGCGACGGGGCTCGACTACGGATTCGCGCAAAGCTCTGTCTCGATTAGCGCGTCAGTCACGTATCAGTAGGCGTGTGGAACACGCGGTTCGCCGGGAAACCGGAGGCGTGTGTAAACACGTGTGCAAATGCGTTGACGCCGCCGGACGGTGGCGCTAGGCTGGAAGAGTGCCGGTTCCGGTTAGCCGCTATGAATCCCCTCGCGATTACCTGTGGACAGGCGTGGCGGCGCTGGCGTTCACGGCCTTCTCGGCGTGGGTGGGGCTGGCATGGCCCTGGGCGTGGTTAGCCGCGGGTTTCCTGTTCCTTGGCGCGGTGGCGGCGTTCGCGCTCGGCCTTCTTCCCGACATTGAGATCCACGAAACTCATCTGCTGGTGGAGCGGCATTTCCGCAGTGGCGCGCGGCGCATTCCGTGGACCGATGTGGCCCGGGTGGACAAGCTGTGCGGCTTTCCCCTGATGGTGCGGCTCACCTTTATGGATCGCGAGACCGCGATGCTGATCTACGCGGGTGATGAGCAGGGGCGAGAGAGTCTGCTGCGCAACCTGCGGCGGTATCCACGGGAGGCGTTGATCGAAGGCGCTCCCTGGCGAAGCTTCTGGGGCGACCCACAGCGTCCGGCCGCGAAACGGCGCGCCGAACCGGGCCGTACTCCACCGCCGCGTTATCCCGTGCTGCTTCCCGGCGACGAAGCCGAAGTAGAGCGGCTGTTCCAGCAGTTGAAGACGGTGGGCCGTCTCGATCCTCAGAACAAATCCGACGAAAAGTAATCGGCATTCGTTCAGCGCAGCCGTGCTCGCGAGCCGGCGAAGAGCCGCGTAAGCACCATGATGCCCAGGAGCAAGCAGAGGGGCGCGGTGATAAGGCCGGGAAAATACCTGCGGTACATGATGCTCAGCACCAGATGGGAGGTTCCGTTCCCCACACCCCCAATGAGCGCGAGAAAAATAACGATGAGATAAGCCAACTGCACTCGCCGGTAAACGCCCAGTCCCGCCAGCACGAAGGCAGCAAGCCACAGCATATTGAAAGTCACAAAGCGCGTATCGCTCCAATGTTCTCCGAACAAGTCCGGGAACTGATGTTGGAAGCCGGTCACGTATTCCTCGGTAAAATGCGAACACTGCACGGCGACAGCGATCAGGTACATGGGAAGAACGGCGGCGGGATCGTTCCTCCAGCGAGCGGCCACCCAAACGAGATAAGCCACCACCAAACCGCCACTGAGAAAAACGATGGCGGGGCCCATCCAGTGAGTTTGCGCGGCCAGCGCGGCCACTACGAGGATGGCTCCGGCAATGCGGTCGCGCCAGGACACTGTGTTGGTATTCATCGCCGAGTGAGTTGGACGAACGCGAACATCGACCAGTGCCGCGGCCATCTTCCCAGCAATCGCTCCAGACCGCGCCACAGCGGAAATGTCGCTTCCGGCATCAGTTGCCGCATCGACACGCCGCCGGAAACCAAATAGCAGAAGGGCATGAACGCGCGTACGGTCTGAAGCTCCAGCTCAGGAAACTCGGCTTCGAACGCGCTTCGGTCGCGCTCGAAGATGATCCACGGCAGCGCCCCGTTCGCGCCCGAGAGCGGGCCGGATTGCGGGAATGTCCAGTCCGCCGCATCGGGGTTGAACGGCTCATGGTGCAATCGGCTATAGATTGGCCTCGACCACGTTGAAACCCACGGCTCGATCATGGCGATGGTTCCTCCGGGCCGCAGGCATCGCCGCGCTTCCCGCAGGAACGCACGATTGTCGGGAATGTGATGGAGCACATCCACCATGGCGATTGCCTTCAGGCTGCCGCACTCAAACGGCAGCCTGCGCGCGTCGAGAACCAGGTGAATCTCCGGGCATGAGAATACCTCCGAAGCAATGAGCCCCGGCACGTATTGCGCAAGAAAGCCCGCACCCGAACCCAGCTCCAGCACGCCGCCGGGGCCTTCGGGAATCGCTGCGCAGATCAACCGGTACCATTCGTCGTAGATGCGCCGAAGGAACCGGTTGCTCCGGATGATGGCCCGCCGCCGCTCGGTGGTTCGCGGATCGTCCAGACTGAGATCGCGGGTCTCCGGATGTGCGAGCAGCGTCTTGATTCGTGCGAGCATGCGCGGAAGCAGTCATCATACTGCATGCTTCACGGACACGCGGCGACAATGGACACGCGGCGCAGCCGCGTTGTTGCGGGAACGCGACTGTCGTCGCATGTCCACGTCTTCACCGGCGCCAGTGGCCTTCCACGCGGCGCCATCCATGATTGGTCTGCTCCCAGTGCGCGGGCACCCAATACGCGTGCGGACGCGGCGGATGCACCCAGTGGCCTTCGGCCCACACCCAGCGGCTGCCGCGCAGGTCCCAATATCCGTCGGCCCACACATAACCGGGTCCCGGCGCATATCCGACCGCGCCCACCACATAAGGCTGCGTGGGCGGGCCCGGTACATAAGCAGCGACGTAGGCGTGCGACGCGCATCCGGCGAGCAAAGAGGACGCGGCCAGCACACCGCTGAGCAGAATGTTGCGGATGGTCATAGCATAATCTCCTGTCACAAAAAACGCATCGCGAGGCCGCAGGTTGCGATTGTGAAAGCGGAATAATCTTATGCGCCGTTAATGAAGCACGCGTAATCTCAGCCGCTCCCACAGCGTGTCCGGCTTCGCATCGAATACGAGATCGGCAGAACCCGGCACGGCACGCCACAGTCCGCGCCTGATCTCGCTTTCGAGTTGACCTGCGCCCCATCCGCACACGCCCAGGTAGACGCGGAAGGAAGCTGCCGGAGTGCCTGCGATCTCGGCTCGCATGCGCTGTTTGTCCGCGATCAAATAAACACCGGACAGAACGCGATCGAGGCCCGCGCGCGGTGTTCCCGACCGCAATAACGCGTTCACCCCGAGCAGTACCGGTCCACCAGCCCACGCGGTCTGCCCGAGCGCCGGCCCAGTCTTCAATTCCGGGAACACCTCAGCCAGCGATATCTTCACCGGACGATTTAGCACGAGGCCGGTTGCCCGATGCACGTCGTGATCGAGCACCAGCACCACGGTCCCCGCGAAGTCCGTATCGTGCGATGCCTCGGTTGCCACCAGCAACGCGCCCGTATTCTGAGCCGCCATCGTCGCGGCCGCCAGCGCGATCAGCGGCAGGAGGTGTCCCATGGCGAGCATCTTATCCCAAAGGCGGACATACGGCACATCCCGCCGCCTATCGAAATCAGCGCATTATCGACGTAGCCCACGGTTGCCTGCGTGCACCACAAAAAACAACCATGGAGACTCTTTGGCACGACATCCGTTTCGGAGTCCGCACCCTAAGACAGAACCTGGGGATCACCGCCATCGCCGTTTTGACGCTGGCGCTGGGTATCGGCGCGAACACGGCCATCTTCAGCATGGTGAACTCCCTCCTCCTGAAGCCCCTGCCGGTGCGCGATGCGGGGCGGCTGGCGGTGCTCGGCATGCACCAGAAAAAGGGCTCTATACAACCCCAGTTCTCGTTGCCGGAATATCGCGACATACGCAGCCAGACCCACAGCGTGTTTTCCGATCTGGCTGCCGTGCAAATCGGAGTGGATGGCATGAGCACGGGCGGGCGAGCGGACCGCGTCCTCACCAATTACGTCTCTGGGAATTTCTTCTCGATGATGGGCATCCGTCCCGCGCTGGGGCGCTTTATCCTGCCGTCGGAAGGGGAAACCCTGGGGGCCGACCCGGTGGTAGTGCTGGGCCACGCCTATTGGCAGGCGCGCTTCGCGGGCGACCGCGGCATCGTCGGCCGCAAGGTCTCCATCGATGGCCATCCGGCGACGATCATCGGCGTCGCGCCTGAGGGATTCTTCGGCACCAACCCGTTGATTAACGTGCAAGCGTACCTCCCCGTCGGGATGACGACGGTCGAGGGCATTTCGGCCGACATGTTGAACAACCGCTCCAACCGCTCGCTCACGTTGTATGGCCGTCTTGCGGACGGCGTCAGCCTTGCGTCTGCCCAGCCGGTTCTCGCCGCACTGGGACAACGGCTTTCGCGCGAGTATCCCGACGCCGATAAAGACGTGAGCATCCGGGCTTTTCCGGAAGCCCGCGCTCGCATAAACATCAATTCCGATAACTACATTCAGATCATCGCGGACATTTTTCTGGGTCTGGCGGTGATGGTGCTGCTGCTGGCTTGCGTGAACGTGGCCAACATTCTGCTGGTCCGAGCTACGGTGCGCGAGCGCGAGTCGGCCATTCGCTCGGCTCTGGGCGCGGCGCGGGCGCGGCTGATTCGGCAGTTACTCACCGAAAGCATTCTCCAATCCCTGGCCGGGGGCGCAGCGGGAGTTCTCATCGGGGTGTGGCTAAGCTCCGGCCTCGGCTCTATGAAGTTGGGGACCGACATGCCGGCGCGACTCGATTTCACCTTCGACTGGCGGGTGTTTGCCTACGCCTTCGCTTGCGCGGTGCTCACGGGAATTGCCGCCGGAATTGTTCCCGCCGTTCGCGCGTCGCGAGGCAATCTGAGCAGCATCCTGCATGAAGGTGGACGCGGCGTGGTGGGCGGCCGGCATCGCCTGCGCAGTGTGCTGGTGACGGCGCAGGTGGGCGGCTCGCTCATGCTGCTGATCATCGCCGGACTATTCGCGCGCAGCCTGGGCGCGGCGCAGCACAACGATCTGGGATTCAACCCGAATCACGTTCTGAACCTGACTCTTGATCCGAACGAAATCGGCTACAACCACGCGCAGGGCCAGACATTCTACCGGGAGCTTCTGCGGCGCGTTCGCGCGCTGCCCGGCGTGGTATCGGCCAGCACTGCCAACTCCGTGCCTATGGGCTACTACGTCAGCGCCGACACGCCCCAAGTGGACGGCTATCAGCCGCCGTCCGGAAAGCCCGCGCCACAGGCCCTTTGCAACGCGGTCTCCTCGGATTACCTGCGGACCATGCGCATCGCCCTGTTGCAGGGCCGCGACCTCACCGATGCCGACGACGCCAAAGCGCCGTACGTGGCCGTGGTGAACGAAACCATGGCCAAACGTTTCTGGCCCAAACAAGATGCCATCGGCCGGCAATTCAGTATCGCTTCGGAACCAGGCCATCCCATGGTGGTAGTGGGCGTTGCGCACGACTACCATTTCGAGGGCATAACCACGCCAATTGACCCGGCCTTTCTCATGCCTCTCCCGCAACACCCGGTTTATTCGTTGCAGACCCTGCAGGTGCGCACCGTGGCGGATCCGCGGAACATGATCCCCACAGTGGAGAATGTGGTCTCCACGCTGGCGCCCGGCCTGCCCGTGTTTGACGTCAAGACCATGAGCGAGGCTCTCAACACCCTGAACGGCCTGCTGGTCTTTCAGGTTGCCGCGGGTCTGGCGGCGGCGCTGGGGATACTCGGACTGGTGCTGGCTATCGTGGGCGTGTACGGCGTGGTTTCCTACGACGCCAGCCGCAAAACGCACGAGATCGGAATTCGTGTGGCCCTGGGGGCGGAACGTTCGGATGTGTTGCGGATGGTTTTCCGCCAGGGACTGGTCATTGTTGGAGTGGGCCTCGCACTCGGCCTGGCCGCGGCCTTCGCATCCGCCAGAGTAGTGTCCAGCTTCCTCGCCGTGAGCGCCGTCGATCCCGTGACCTACATCACCGGCTCAGTCGCGCTGGCTCTGGTTGCGCTGCTTGCGTCCTATATTCCCGCACGCCGTGCCATGCGCGTGGACCCGATGGTGGCATTGCGCCACGAGTAATGGTGGGGTTAGCGTAACAGCTGCGCGGAACTCCGGAGAGAGCGGCGTGGCATCCCGCGCCATCACTCCTCCCGCAGCAGGATCATCGGATCTACGCCCATCGCCTTTTGCGCGGGAATCCACGCAGCCGCGAGCCCCAGTATGAGCATCGTGACCACCACCCCGCCCAGCACCACCGGATCGTTCGGCGACGCCTGGTACACGATGTACGACAGCACCTTCGATGCGAGAACGCCCAGCAGCAAACCCGCAGCCGAGCCCACCGACAGCAACACGACGGCCCGACCCAGTGCCGCGCGCAGCAGTTGCTTCCGGCGCGCCCCCAACGCCATCCGGATTCCCAGTTCGCGCAGCCGTTTGCTCACGGTATATGAGGCCATGCCGAAGATTCCGGTCACCGCCAACATTGCGCCCAGCAACCCCAGCACCCCCAGAGCCACCGCGGCCACCCGCGCGGCGAACAATGCCGATCCCATTTCCTGATTCCACGGCTTCACGACGACAGGCAACCCCGCGTCCAGCGTGTGCAGCGTGCGCTGAAGCGGCCCGGCAATCTGCTCCGCATCGCGCCCCGACCGCACCAGCAGCCACGTGCCGCTCGACTGCTGCTGCAAGAATGAAAAGAACATGGCCGGTTGCTGATCCTCCGTCAGCGTCCGGTATTTCCCGTCTTCCACCACGCCAACCACTTCCGCCCGCGTTCCGCCCCAGAATTTGAAATGTCCGCCGATCGCTTTTTCCACCGATCCAAAAACCTTAACCGCAAAATGCCGGTTTACCAGGGCCACTTTCGGCGCGTTCTTGTCGTCGTGCAGCGTGAGGTTTCTTCCGGCCAGCAGCGTCGTGCCCGCGGCTT
>Ga0326727_10010417_pt1 | contig 22156 bp, 17 predicted proteins | sample MB2enrmetagenome_FD_207643 | JGI IMG/M metagenome (GOLD analysis project Ga0326727, IMG submission 207643) | Lab enriched peat soil microbial communities from McLean, Ithaca, NY, United States - MB29MY | ecosystem: Environmental > Terrestrial > Soil > Wetlands > Peat | place: USA: New York...
TCGACGACGTCCAGGCCGCGCGCTCGCGCCGGGTGGGCGACTTGCATGCCGGCATGGGGCTGGACTCGCGCTGGTATGTCGGCGGCACCTGCCTGATCCTGGAACGGCTGGTCGTCGACCTGGCGCGGCGCCATCGCGCCCGTCCGGCGCTGGTTGAAGATGTGTCCGCGCTGCTGCGCGCCGTGTTCCTCGACATGGAATTGTCGCTGCGCGCGTGGCAACGCCGCGAGGAAGCCGGCCACCTGCGCGCCGAAGTGCTCGCGCTGGCCGATCTCATCGAGGGCGACGTGACGCTCGCGGTGGGCGACATCTCGCTGCAGGCCGATCGTCTGGCCGCCGGAGCGCAGCGGCTTGTCGACGTGGCCGCCGATGTGCGCGGCGTCGCCGAGGCGGTCAACGGCGCGGTGGAGGCAACCGTGGCTTCGGTGGAGGCGGTCACGGCGGCGGCCCGGCTGCTGGAAGCCTCGACCGTCGCCATCGCCGGGCAGGCGGCGCGGGCCGCCGAGGTGACCGCGTGCTCCGCCCGGGAAGCCGGCGCGGCCAGCGAGGCCATGCAGGCGCTGGCGCACGCGGCGCAGGAGATCGAGGGGGTCGTCCGGCTGGTGCGCGGCATCGCGCGGCAGACCCGCCTGCTGGCGCTGAACGCGACCATCGAGGCGACGCGCGCCGGCGAGGCCGGACGTGGTTTCGCCGTGGTGGCCGGGGAAGTGAAGGGGCTCGCCAGCCAGACCGAGGAGGCCACGGGCGGGGTGAGCGCGCGGGCCGAGGCCATCGTGCGCGGCGTGGCCGGGGCGGCCACGCAGGTAAGCAGCATCGGCGCACGCGCGCGCGGCGTCGAAGACATCGCCCATGAGGTCTGCGCGGCCACCGGCGAGCAGCATGCGGCGACGGCCGAGATCGCCCGCCATGTCGCGGTGGCCGGCGGGCACACGCGCGCGGTCGCCGAGCAGGTCCGCCACCTGCTGGGGCGGGCCGAGGCGACCGAGTCGGCCGCCCACGGCTTCGGCGAGATGTCGACCCAGTTGCAGTCCGGCCTGGCCGAACTGCCGCGGCGGCTGAGCACCCTGCTGCGCAGTTCCTCCGCGGGCAGCCGCCGCGACGGGCTGCGCGAGCCGATCTGCCTGCGCTTCGTTCTGCGGGCGGCCGGGCGGACCATCGAGGGGGTCACCGGCGACCTCGGCACCGGCGGGGCGCTGCTGGCCGTGCCCGACTCCGGGCTGACCGCCGGGACGGAAGGGACAGTGACGCTTGAGCACATGCGGGAAATGCGTTTCCGGGTGGCCGAGCTGTCGGAGACCGGTCTGCACGTGCAGTTCCTGAAGGCGTCGCCGGCGGATGAGGCGGCCATTGCGGCTTGCCTGGCCAAGGCACGCGCGCTGGACCCGCCGCAGGTCGCGCGCTGCCAGGCGGCGGCAGCTTCCCTGGCGGCGGCGTTCGAGCAGGCGGTCGCGGCGGGACGCTACACATTGCAACAACTGTTCGACACCGATTACCGGCCCGTGCCGGGAACCGACCCGCAGCAGCATATCTGCGACGCGACCGAGATATGCGACGCGCTGGTGCCGCCCATCATCGAGCCGGTGAAGGCTGCCGACCCGGCGATCATATTCTGCGCGCCGTGCGACCGGCATGGCTACATCGCCACGCATAACCGCGACTACAGCCACCCGCAACGGCCCGGCGACCGGTTGTGGAACGTGGCCCACAGCCGCAACCGTCGCATCTTCAATGACCGGGCCGGGCTGCTGGCTGCGCGCAACACGCGGCCGATCCTGATCCAGGCCTATCCGCGCGACATGGGCAGCGGGCGGATCATCCTGCTGAAGGAATATGACGCCCCGGTCATCGTGCAGGGCCGCCACTGGGGCGGGATGCGGCTGGCGGTCAAGCTGCCGACCGCCTGATGGCGTGGCGCGGCAGGGTCGGCGGGTTCTGTCGGGGCGTTGCCCCTCGGCCCGCTGCGCGGCCCGATCCGGGCGGAGCCAGGGCAGCGCCGGCCTTCCGTTACGGCGGGCCTTCCCCGTTGGCGCCGGCGGCGGCATGAAGCCGCATGTCCGACCCGACCCGCGACGCCGCCTTCGACCTGATCTCCGCCGTGCTCGACCGGCACCTCCCCCTGGAACAGGCGCTCGACGCGCTGCCGGCGCTGCAGCTGCGCGACCGCGCCGCCGCCCACCGGCTGGCGGCCGGGACATTGCGACGGCTGGGCACGCTGGACGCGGTGCTGGAGCCGCTGCTGCGCAAGGCTCCGCCCGTGCCGGTGCGCCACGTGCTGCGCCTGGGCGCGGCCGGAATGCTGCTGCTCGGCACGCCGGCACACGCGGCTGTCGCGACCTCGGTGGCGCTGGCCCGCGCGCGCGGACTGACGCCATTCGCCGGGCTGGTCAACGCCGTGCTGCGCCGGGTGGCGCAGGCCGGCCCGGCGGCGCTGGACGGGCTGGACGGGCCCCGTCTGGACACGCCGTCCTGGCTGTGGGCGGCCTGGGGAGCGGATGCCCGGGCGATCGCCGAGGCCCATCAGCACGAGGCGCCGCTCGATCTGTCGCTCGCCCCGGGGGCCGCGCCGCCGCCCGGCGGGCAGGCGTTGCCCACCGGCTCCTGGCGCTACCCGGCCGGCACGCGGGTGGCCGAGTTGCCGGGTTATGCCGAAGGGGCTTTCTGGGTGCAGGACGCCGCGGCGGCGCTGCCGGCACGCCTGCTGGCGCCGCAGGCGGGCGAGCGCGTGGCCGATCTGTGCGCCGCCCCGGGTGGCAAGACGGCGCAACTGGCGGCGGCCGGCGCGCAGGTGATGGCGGTGGAGCGAGATCCCGCGCGACTCGACACGCTCCGGGCCAATCTCGCCCGCCTGCGCCTGGTTGCCGATATCGTCGCCGCCGACGCGGCCGGCTGGCGGCCGGCGGAGCCGCTCGACGCGGTGCTGCTGGATGCGCCCTGCAGCGCCACCGGCACCATCCGCCGCCACCCGGACGTGCCCTATCTCAAGCGGCCCGCCGCCATCGGCGCGCTGACGGCGCAGCAGGACCGCCTGCTCGACGCCGCCGCCGCTATGCTGCGCCCGGGCGGCCGGCTGGTCTATGCGGTGTGCTCGCTGCAGCCGGAGGAAGGACCGCAGCGCGTGGCGGCGGCGCTGGAACGGCTGGACCTGCGGCGCGACCCGGTGCGCGCCGCCGAACTGCCCGGACTCGAGGCGGCGGTCACCGGCGACGGGGACCTGCGCACCACCCCGGCGCTGTGGGCCGGTTGGGGGGGGCTGGACGGGTTCTTTGTGGCCCGGCTGATCCGGCCTCTGCCGCGGCACCCCTGCGGCTGAGGGCATGCCGTGATAATCATGACCTTCGCGGCCGTCCGGGGCGCTGCCCCGGAACCCCGCCAGGAGGCTTCGCCTCCTGGACATCCACCAGGGGCCTGGCCGCTGGACCCCTTGCTTAAGGGCCGCGCCCTGGCCTTTCCCCGGAAGAGTCCCCATTCGTGCGGATGGGTATGTTACAACAACCCGCCGCGCTTGTGCGGTGCGGAGTCCCCTGTCTAGAAGCGCATGATGTTTCAGCCTCACTCCGTCCACGGTACCGCGCCGGGTTTGCAAGCCGGCCGCCACCACGCCCCCGCCCGCCCCTGCGGAGCGGCCGCATGACCGGCTGGTTGCGAGGCGTCCGGCGTCGCATGGCCCGCCTGCCCAGCCTGCACATGACGCGGGTGCCGGACGCCCCAGCGCTACCGGTGCGCGATCCCTGGCCGGGCGATCCGGCACGCGGCGCCGACCTGCTGAAAGGCGTGCTGTGGTTCGGCGGCAGTGCGGTGGCCCTGCGGGCCGGCGGATTCGCCGCCTCCGTCCCGGCGCCGGCGCTGCGGGCCGCGATGCACGGCTTCACCTGGCTGCGCGACCTGCGGGCCCTGGGCACCGATGCCGCCCGCATGCGCGCGCGCGCCCTGGTGGCGGACTGGATCGCGGCGCCGCAGCTCGATGCCATCGCCGAGCGGCCGGACGTGGCCGGAGCGCGCATCGCCGCCTGGCTCGGGCATTATGATTTCTTCGCCGCCTCCGCCGATGACGGGTTCCGCCAGAAGCTGATGGCTCGGCTGGTGGCCGACGCGCGCCGCCTGGCGGCGTCGCTGCCCACCGAGGAGCTGGATGGGCGGGCGCTGACGGCGCTGAAAGGGGTGATTGCGGCCGCGGTGGCGCTGCCCGACCATGCCGCCTTCCTGACCCGGGCGCTGCGCGTGCTGCCGCAGGAACTGGCACGGCAGGTATTGCCGGATGGCAGCCATGTCGAACGCAGCCCGGCGCAGCTGATGGCGGCGCTGCAGGATCTCATCGAGATCCGCTCGCTGCTTCAGGCCGCGCAGGTACAGCCGCCGCCGGCCCTGGGCAGCGCCGTCGAGCGCATGGGCCCGGCGCTGCGTACCTTACGTCACGGCGATGGCGGGCTGGCGCTGTTCAACGGCAGCAAGGACGAAAGCGCCGGGCTGGTCGAGCTGGTGCTGGCCCAGGCCGGGCGCAGCGGCCGGGCGCTGGCGTCGCTGACCGAAGGCGGGTTCCAGCGGCTGCAGGCCGGGCAGTCGGTGCTGATCGCCGATTGCGGCGCGCCGGCGCCGCCGAAGATCGACCGTTTCGCGCATGCCGGCACGCTGAGCTTCGAGCTGTCGGTCGGGCGCGACCGCATGGTGGTCAATTGCGGCGGCGCGCCGGCGGCCGGCGGCGAATGGCGCGATGCCAGCCGGGCCACCGCCGCGCATTCGACCCTGGTGATCGCGGACACCAATTCCTCCGAGCTGAAGCCCGAGGGGCTGGGCCGGCGGCCCGAGCATGTCGAGGCGCAGCGCCAGGAGGCCGCCGGTGCGCACTGGCTGGAAGCCAGCCATGACGGCTATCGCAAGCCGTTCGGCGCCATTCACCGCCGCCGGCTGTATCTGGCCGAGAGCGGCGAGGATATCCGCGGCGAGGACATGGTCGAGGCGGCCACGCCGCAGCCTTACGTGGTGCGTTTCCACCTGCATCCGAACGTCGATGCCAGCCTCCAGCAGGACGGCGAGGCGGTGCTGCTGCGCCTGCCTGCCGGCAGCGGCTGGCGGCTGCGGGCCGACGGGGCGCGGCTGACGCTGGAGGAGAGCATCTATCTCGGCGGGCCGGAACCGCGGCGGACCGAGCAGGTGGTGCTGACCGGCTATCAGGACGGTCCGCAGACGGTGAAGTGGGCGATTACCAAGGTCGGGTAGCCAGCGTGCGCCGGCGTCTGGCCTGGCCCGGGAGGATGCTGGCGGGATGCCGGCTCCCGGCTTGCCGCACGAGGCTGACCGGACCCGCGATACGCCTGCTCGGCGCAGCGGTGTTGCTGGTTTCTGTCGTGTTCGCCCTCCTCGTCCTGCCGGTGACCGTGCAACTGGCCATGGGCGACTATCTGGCGTTCAGCGACTTTTTCGCCCAGTGGTCGTTTGCCCTGGTCGCCCGGACCGACGATGTCGCCCGGATTTACGACGCCGCTGCACTGCACCGGTTCCAACTGACACTGGAACCCGCACTGCGGCAGTTCTTTCCGTATCCGTACCCGCCCAGCTACCTGTTCATCCTCTGGCCGCTGGGCTGGATGCCGTTTCCGGTGGCGTATCTGGTCTGGGATATCGCCACTCTGGCGCTGTTCCTGTGGGCGGTGTTCGGCACCCGGTTGCGCACGCCGATGCTGGCCTTCGTGGTGCTGGCGCCGGTGACGGTCATCGCGCTGAGCTATGGCCAGAACGGATTGCTGTCATCGGCGCTGATCGTCGGCGGATTGCGGCTGATGGGGCCGCGGCCGGTGGCCGGCGGCGTGCTGCTGGGGCTGGCCACGTTCAAGCCGCAGCTTGGCGTGCTGATCCCGCTGGCGCTGATCGGCGCCGGGCGATGGCGCACGCTGGGCGCGGCCGGCGCGACGGCGGCGCTGCTGGTGGTGGCGAGCGGCTGGGCGTTCGGCTGGGCGCTGTGGCCGGCCTGGCTGGACGCGATCGGCCGCCACGCCGCCTATGTCGAGCACGCCGTCAACAACTACCTCAAGCCCACCCTGATGGCGAACCTGTTGCTGTTCGGCGTCGCCCCGCCGGTGGCGCATGCGGTCCAGGCCGGTGCGGCGGTGGGAGTGGCGGGCGTGGTGTGGCTGTGCTTCCGGCGCGGGGCGACCGGGTTGTCCCTCGCGGCGTTGCAGGTGGGCACGTTCCTGGCGGTGCCCTTCGTGTTTCGCTACGACATGCCGATGCTGGCGAATGCGGTCCTGCTGGTCGTGCGGGATCGCCAACAGGCGAAACAGCAGCCGGGTCTGATCGAGGCGGCAATCATTATGCTCGGGCTGCTGTTTCCCGTGGTGGTGACGCTGACCTCGCGGTTTTTCTACTTCAGCGGCATGGCGCTGATCCTGCTGTTCGCGCTGATCGTGTGGCGGCGGCTGGGCTCGGGCGCCGCAGCCAGGGCCGGCAGGTCGGGTTAGCGTTGTGCATTGCCACGGGCCCGGCGCATGAAAGTTCTGGAAGTCGTCAACGTCGATTTTTCCCTCCGGCATTTCCTGCTGCCGCTGATGCGCGGCATGCGCGACCGCGGCCACGAGGTGGTCGGCGTGTGTGCCGATGGCCCGTTGCTGCAGGCCGTGCGGGCGGAAGGCTTCCGGATCGAAACCGTCCCCATGGCGCGTAGCTACTCGCCGCTGGCGCAATGGCGGGCGCACCGGGCGCTGCTGGAACTGCTGCGCCGCGAACGGCCCGACATCGTGCATGGGCACATGCCGATCAGCGGCTTCCTGGCCCGGCTGGCCGGCCGCGTCGCCGGGGTACCGAGGGTGGCCTATACCTGCCACGGCTTCCTGTTCAACCAGCCCGGTCCCTGGTGGCGGCGCGGGCTGGCTTTTGCCGTCGAGTGGCTCGGCGGGCGGCTGACCGACATCCACATGACCGTCTCCGACGAGGAAGCCCGGGACGCGCGGCGGTTGCGCATCCACCCCCGGTCGGTAGGCATCGGCAACGGCCGCGATCCGGCCCGCTTCCACCCCGACCCGGCGGCGCGCGCCCGCATCCGCGCCGAATTCGCCGTGCCGGAGGACCGCCCGGTGGTGATCGTCGTCTCCCGGCTGGTGCGCCACAAGGGCCATCCCGAACTGCTGGCCGCCATGCGGGAGGTGAATGCCGAACTGTGGGTGGTGGGCGAGCGGCTCGATTCCGACCACGGCGAAAGCCTTGAGCCCTATTTCGCCGCGAGCGGGCTGGGCGGGCGGCTGCGCCGGCTGGGCTACCGGGAGGACGTGCCGGCCCTGCTGGCCGCCGCCGACATCTTTTCGCTGCCCAGCCATTTCGAGGGGCTGCCGATGTCGGTGATCGAGGCCATGCTGGCCGGGCTGCCGGTGGTGGCCAGCGACATCAGCGGCCCGCGCGAGCAGGTGCAGAACGGCCGCACCGGCCTGCTGGTGCCGCCGCGCGACGTCCCGGCGCTGGCCGCGGCGCTGCGGCTGCTGGCCGATGACCGGGCGCTGCGCAGGCGCCTGGGGCAGGCCGGACGCGAGCGCGCGCTGGCCCGCTACGACGAGGCCAGGGTGGTGGCGCGCACGCTGGATTTGCTCGGGCTATAGGTCTATGCGGGCGGCGACCCGCCGACCGGAGCCCGTCTCATGACCGACATCGTCCCGATCCGCCGCGCCTTGATTTCGGTATCCGACAAGACCGGACTGGTGGATTTTGCCCGGGCGCTGGCGGCGCTCGGGGTCGTGATTCTGTCCACCGGCGGTTCGGCCAGATCCCTGCGCGACGCCGGGCTGGCGGTGACGGAAGTGTCCGAACACAGCGGCTTTCCCGAAATCCTGGACGGACGGGTCAAAACGCTGGTGCCGCAAATCCATGGCGGCATTCTGGGCCGGCGCGACCTGCCCGGTCACGTGGCGCAGATGGCGCAGCACGGCATCGCCCCGATCGACCTGGTGGCGGTCAATCTCTACCCGTTCGAGGCGACGGTGGCGGGCGGCGCCGGTTTCGCGGACTGCGTCGAGACTATCGATATCGGCGGTCCGGCGCTGATCCGTGCCGCGGCGAAGAACCACGACTTCGTCATCGCGCTGACCGAACCGGACCATTACCGGGCCGTGCTGGCGGAACTGGAGACGCTCGGCGGCACTACCCTGGCGCTGCGCCGCCGGTTGGCCGGCGAGGCCTATGCGCGGACGGCGGCCTATGACGCCGCCATCGCCGCCTGGTTCGCCGGGCAGCGCGGCGAGGCCTTCACGCCGCGGCTGACCGTGTCCGGCACGCTGCGCCAGGGGCTGCGCTATGGCGAGAACCCGCACCAGCGAGCGGCCTTCTACGTCACCGATGCGCGCCGGGGGGTGGCGACCGCCACCCAGCTGCAGGGCAAGGAGCTGTCCTACAACAACCTGAACGACACCGACGCCGCGGTCGAGTGCGTCGCCGAGTTCGAGGCGCCGACGGTGGTGATCGTGAAGCACGCCAACCCGTGCGGGGTGGCCAGTGCGGCGACGCTGGCCGATGCGTGGGAGGCGGCGCTGCGCTGCGACCCGGTTTCCGCGTTCGGCGGCATCATTGCGGTGAACCGCACCCTCGATGAGGCGGCGGCGGAGCGGTTCGCCGCCATTTTCACCGAGGTGATCGTGGCGCCGGATGCGACCGCAGCGGCGCGGGCGGTGCTGGCGCGCAAGAAGAATCTCCGGCTGTTGCTGACCGGCGGGTTGCCCGACCCGGCGGCACCCGGCCTGACCTTCCGCAGCCTGTCCGGCGGCTTCCTGGCGCAGTCGCGCGATGCCGGCCGGGTGACGCGGGAGGCCGTGACCGTGGTGACGCAACGCGCCCCCACCGACGCCGAACTGGACGATCTGATTTTCGCCTTTCGCGTCTGCAAACATGTGAAGTCGAACGCGATCGTCTATGCCAAAGCCGGTGCGACCGTGGGCGTGGGCGCCGGGCAGATGAGCCGGGTGGATTCGGCGCGCATCGCCGCCTGGAAAAGCGAGGAGGCGGCCCGTGCGGCCGGACTTTCCGGGCGGCTGGCGGAGGGCAGCGTGGTGGCCTCCGACGCGTTTTTCCCCTTTGCCGATGGCTTGCAGGCGGCGGTGGCGGCGGGGGCCACGGCAGTGATCCAGCCCGGCGGGTCGATGCGCGATGCCGAGGTGATCGCGGCGGCGGATGCGGCCGGGGTTGCGATGGTGCTGACCGGGATGCGGCATTTTCGGCACTGAAGGAACCTAGGCAAGGCCAGGGCGCTGCCCTGGACCCGCAAGGGGTCGGTGGACCCCTTGACCCCATTCGTTAAGTAAGGGCTTGCCCTTGGTGGGGGCAACGCCCCGGCTTCTGCCGCGGTTTATCCGATGCGTCGCACCGGTATAGTCCAGGCCAGCACGCCGCCAGCCGCGGCGAACGCGGCGATCACCAGGAAGGCGGCCCGGAAAGCGTGCGCGATTTCGTCCTGCACCACCGCGATCCGCTCGGCGGTCAGGCCGGCAAGCGCCCGCGGCCCGGACTCGACGATGGCGCCGAACAGCGTGGCGGCTGCCGGGTCGGTCGCGGCGAGCGAGGCGAACAGCACCGCCCCCACCAGTGCCGTGCCGACCGCCGCCCCGACCGAGCGGGAAAGCTGCACCGAGGCCGCCGCTGCCCCAAGCTGCGCGGGACCGGATATGAACTGCACTGTGGTCTGCACCACCGGCATGGCACTGCCGGTGAACAGCGCGATGCCGGCGAACAGGAACGGCAACTGTCGCATCCCCAGATCAGGCGCCAGCACTGCCAGCGCCGCCACCAGAACCGCCACCACCGGCAGGCCGACGGAGGGAAAAATGGCGCCGTTGCCGGTGCGGGTGATCATCCGCCCCGTGATCAACGAGCCCACCGCAATCAGCATGGTCAGCGGCAGCAGCAGCAAACCGGCCTCCCCCGGCCCGGCGCCGCGCGCCACCTGCAAGTAGATCGGCAGGAATGTTATGAGGGATACCAATTGCGCGCCCACGCAGCCGGCCATCGCATCGGTACGCCAGATGCCCGGCTGGGCCAGCAGTGCCACCGGCAGCAGCGGCATGCGCACCCGGCGCTCGCGGTGCAGCAGCAGCAGCAGCGACACGGCCGACCCGACGGCCAGCATGGTGGCGAGCGGCAGGGTGGCGGGGTCCAGGCGCCGCGCCTGTTCCAACGCCAGCAGCATGGGCGCGATGAAGCCGCCGAACAGAAAAAGACCGGGGAAGTCGAACGGCAGCCGGCCCCCTGGCACCGTCGGCGGCTCCGGGCGCGGCAGCCGCAGCGCCAGCACCAGCGCCGCCAGACCGAGCGGCAGGTTGATCAGGAACACCGCCCTCCAGCCGAAACTCTCGGTCAGCCAGCCCCCGGCCACCGGCCCGAAGGTGGAGGAACAGACGAACACAGCCGACAGATAGCCCTGGAACTGGCCGCGCTGGCGCGGCGGCACGGCCTCGCCCACCAGGGCCTGCGACAGGGTCATCAGCCCGCCGCCGCCAAACCCTTGCAGCAGCCGCGCGGCAACCAGCGCAGGAATGCTCGGCGCCACGGCACACAGGGCCGAGGCGATCACGAACAGGCCGAGCGCCACCACCAGCAGGCGTCGGCGGCCGAGCGCGTCGCCCAGCCGCCCATAGACCGGCGCCGCGATGGTGGCGGCCACCAGATACGACACCACCACCCAGGAAACCCGCTCGACCTCGCCCAGTTCGGCGGCGATGGCCGGCAGGGCGGTGGCAACGATGGTCTGGTCGATCGCCGCCAGGAACATCGGCAGCATGATCGAGGGGAACGTGGCGAAGAACGGGGTGCGGAAAGGCCGGGACGTGGCGGCAGCTTGGGGCATGGCGGGAAATGGCTCCGGGAAAAGCACGGCCTGGTCGCTGCCCTGGACGCCGTTCTTTGACAAATGGGGTCCACATCACTTCAGCACGTAGCGCACCGGTTTGGTGAGCGTGGCCTGCACCGGGTCCGTCTCCAGCGGCGCGGCCGGCAGGCGGGCGTGGCGGAACATGGCCCGCGTGGCGTCATCAAGGTCGTCGCAGCCGGAGCCGCGCAGCAGGGCGAAGTCCAGCAGGCTGCCGTCGCGCGCGACGGTGAAGCGCACCAGCACGGCGCCCTGTTCGCCGCGGCGGCGGGACTCCTCAGGGTAGTCGAGATGCGCGTCGATCCAGGCGTCGAGCGCCCGCAGCCAGGCGGCGCTGGGGCCGGCGGAAACGGGGGCGGCGGCGGCCGGCCCGGGCATCGCGACTGCCGTCGCAACCGTGGCGGCCGGAGCGGCGGGAACAGGCGCACGGATCGCCACGCGGCGCGGCGCTGGGCGGTGCTGCGGCGCTTCGGTGCGGACCGGCTGCGGCGCCGGCACGGGAAGGGGCGGGGGAGGGACGGCGCTCTCGGGTGGGGGGGACATGACCGGCGCTGGCGGCTCGTCCGCGCTGCCAGCGGATGACATGGCGAGACCGACCGCAATCGGCTCCGGCGCCCAGTCGGGCGGTGCCGGCTTCCCGGCGAGCAGGAACGCCGCCGCCGCAGCGCCATGCAGCGCGCCCGACGCGGCGACGCAGACGGCGCGGCGACGGCCTAGGCCGGAGGATCCCATGCGGGGGCAAACCCGGCCGGGTCGACCAGACGGTCGGTCTTCGGCAGCCGCGCGATGGCGGCAAGATCGTCGGCATCGAGGCTTAGCTCCAACGCGGCGAGGTTGGCCCGCTGGTTCTCGTTTCGCGACGCTTTCGGAATCGCCGCCACGCCGTCCTGGCCGAGCAGCCAGGCCAGCGCCACCTGCGCCGCGGTGGCGCCGTGCTTCGCGGCGATGCGTTCAAGCACGGCGTTGCCGGCCAGCCCGCCGCGGCCGAGCGGGCAATAGGCGGTCAGCGCGAGACCCTTGGCGCGCAGACAGGTCAGCACCCGGCTCTGGCCGAGGGTGACGTGATATTCGACCTGATTGCAGACGATCGGTGCCTGGATGTCCTCGACGGCCTGGCGCAGCAGCGCGACCGTGAAGTTGGACACGCCGATATGCCGGGCGATGCCGGCTTCCTGAAACCGCACCATCTGGCCGAGCGCCGCCGCCAGGTCCATGCCCGGCGCCGGCCAGTGGATGAGATAGAGATCGACATAAGGCGTGCGCAGCTTGCGCAGGCTGGTTTCCATCGACCGCCGCATGGCCTCGGGCTGGAGATTTTCCCACCATACCTTGGTGGTCAGGTGGATGTCGCCGCGCGGCACATCCGTGCCCGCCAGCGCCGCGCCGACCGCTGCTTCGTTGCCGTACATCTCGGCGGTGTCGATGTGGCGATAGCCGTGGTCGAGCGCCCGCAGCACCGCATCGGTGCAGCCCGCCCCGGTCATGCGCCAGGTGCCGAGGCCCAGCTTCGGCATGCGCATCCCGCCGGCGCTGATGGTGGTCATGGGCTCGTCGCCTGCTGCTGTTGTTTCGAGAAGTCCACGAGGGCGGCGAAGCCGGTTTCGGTGCCGAAGGCCAGCTGGGCGCCGTCGGCGCTCCAGGCCAGGGCGGAAACCGGGCCGCGGCCGGGGCCGCAGACCGGCAGGATGCGGGCGGCGGCGATGTCGGCCAGCACCACCAGCCCGTCGGCGAAGCCCGCCGCCACCGCATCTTGCTGCGGGTGGCACGCCACCAGCGTGCAGAGCACGCCGTCGCCGCCGGCGAGTTCGGTGGGCGCCTTGCCCATCGGGCCGCCGCCGAAGAACGGCCACAGTACGATGGCATCCGCCCCGGAACTGGCCAGCCACTTGCCGGTGCGCGAGAAGCTCAACGCCCGCGTCTTGCCCGGATAGCCGGTCATGCGCATGTGCTGGCCGTCGGTCAGGCGCCAGCCATGCAGCGCGTTCTCCTGCATGGCGGTGACCACGTTCTCGCCGTCCGGGCTGAGCGCGATGCCGGTGTGGCTGCCCTTCCATTCCAGCCTGCGGGGGCTGTCGGTTTTGGCGGCGACGAACCAGAGACTGGCGCCGTTATAATGCGCCGCGGCGATGCGTTTGCCTTTCGTATCGAACGCCAGGCCGGTGACGCTGGACGGATGGTCGAGCGTTTTCAGTTTGCTGCCGTCGCCGTCGAACAGATGGATCTGCCGGCCGACCGCGCAGGCCAGCAGGCGGGTCTTGCCGTCGGCGAAGCTGGCGACATGCTCGACCCATTTCATGCCGAAGCCGGCAATGTCCGTGACCGTCTCGCCGGCCCGGCGGAAGGTTCCGTCGTCGCCGCCGCAGACATAGCCGGCCGGGCCGGCATCCGGGGCGAGCGCCAGGGCGGCGCCGTCATGCACCGCGACGGCGCGCCACGTGCCGCCCTGGCGCGGGGCCAGGTGCAGCGTGCCGTCGCCGAGGGCGAAGGCGCAGGTGGCGCCGCCGCGTGCGAAGGCGGCGGCGACCACGTAGGCGCCGAGCTCGTGCGAAACTCCGCGGGTTTGCAGAATATGGTCGGCGGTCATGCCGCCTGGCAGCTCTCGAAGCCGCGACGGAGCTGCGGGCGGTTGAGGTTGCGGCCGATGAACACGAGCCGGCTGGTGCGCGCCTCGCCCGGCTTCCAGGGGCCGATGAAGCCGCCGTCGGTGATCATGTGCACGGCCTGGAAGGCGAAGCGGAGATCCTCGCCGGCGAAGGCGAGGATGCCCTTGGTGCGCAGCAGGTCCGGCCCGCGCTCGGCCAGCAGGGCGCCGATCCAGGCGTTGAAGCGCTCGGGGTCGATCGGGCTTGCCAGCTCGAAGCTGACCGAGCGCACGTCGTCGTTATGCGCGTGGCTGTCGTCGTCGAGGAAACCGGGGTGGTCCGCGAGCACGCGGTCGAGGTCGAAGGCGCCCTGGCCGAGCAGCGCGGCAATGGGGACATCGGCGTGCTTTGCGTAGTGGATTTTCGCCAGCGCGTTACGTTGTCGCACCGAAGAGGCCACCGCTGCGAGTTCCTCCGGCGTTACCAGGTCGGTTTTGTTCAGCACGATCACGTCGGCGAAGGCGATCTGGTCGGCCGCTTCCGGGCTGTCGGCCAGGCGTTGCGGCAGGTGCCTGGCATCGACCACGGTGATGATGGCATCCAGCCGGGTTCTGGCGCGCACGGTGTCGTCGACGAAGAAGGTCTGCGCCACCGGGGCGGGATTGGCGAGGCCGGTCGTTTCGATGATGATGCCATCGAACCGGTCGCGCCGCTTCATCAGCCCGCCGACGATGCGGATCAGGTCGCCGCGCACGGTGCAGCAGACGCAGCCGTTGTTCATTTCGAACACTTCCTCGTCGGTATCGACGACGAGGTCGTTATCGACGCCGAGTTCGCCGAACTCGTTGATCACCACGGCGTAGCGGCGGCCGTGCTGCTCGCTGAGGATGCGGTTGAGCAGGGTGGTCTTGCCGGCGCCGAGATAGCCCGTCAGCACCGTGACGGGCACTTTTCCCCCGGTTGCGTCCGCCATGCTGTTCGCTCCGTTGCCCGGTTGCCGGCGGTTATATAGGCGAGGCCTCGCCGGCCGACCATGCGGCCAGCACATCGCGGCGCAGCGCGTCCAGCCTGCCGGCGGCGGCCGGTGCGTCGAACAGGGCGGCGCGCGCCCGGCCGGCCTGGGCCAGCGCTTCCCGCCGGCCGGGGTCGCAGGCGAGCGCCACCATCGCCGCCGCCAGGGCCGCCGGGTCGTCGGCCTCGATACGCAGGGCGGCGTCGCTGGTCACTTCGGGCAGGGCGCCGCGAGAGGAGCAGATCAGCGGCGTGCCGCTGGCCATCGCCTCCAGGGCGGCCATGCCGAACGGTTCGGGCCAGCGGCTGGGCACCACGGCGATGCCGGCGCGGGCGAGGGCGGCCAGCACCTGCTCGTGCGGCAGCCAGCCGCGCAGGGTGACGCCGGCCGCGGCGGCGCGCGGGCGAAGCGCGCGCAGGAACGGCGTTTCCGGGCTGTCGGCGCCGAACCGGTCGGCGCCGATCATCTCCGCCCGCCAGCCGGGCAGGTCGGGCAGCGCGCGGGCGCAGGCGTCGACAAACGTGTCGGCGCCCTTATCGGCCACCACCCGGCCGGCGAACAGCAGCACGTTTTCGCGCGGCGCCGGCGGCGGCAGGGCGGCGAGGTCGATGCAGTTGGGCAGCAGCTCGGGCTGTCGCGGCGGCTCCGGCAGTCCGTCCAGCAGCAGGTCGCGCAGGGTGTAGGAAATGGTGGCGACGCGGGCGAGGGTGCCGAGCAGGAAGCGGCGTTCCGCCGGGGAGCGGGCGCGGCGCATGCCTTGCGGGTCGTTATGCAGCACCAGCAGCACCGGGGCGGGGATGCGCTCGGCGAGGGCGAGCGCCAGTTCGGGGCGGTTATGCACTTCCACCAGGGCCGGCACGCGGCCGGCGAGGGTTTGCACCACGCCGGCGGCATAGCGGGTTGCGGTTCCCGCCAGCATCCAGGGTGGCCGTACCGGCCGGAATTTCGCGCCGGCAAACGGCGCCGCGACCGGGGCGCCGAGCACCAGCGGCTGGAAGACGGATGGCTGCACGGCGAGCCGGTGAACCACCAGCCCGATGGCTCCGGTGGCGGCGGGGGAGAAAGCCTCCCGCGGGGGGAGCACGACGGCGATCAGGTCATTGCGCATCCTGTGTCTGTAGCGCGGATGAGGGGTGGCGGCGATATGGTTCGGGTGGATATGTTGAAGCAAGCTAAGGCCAGGGCGCTGCCCTGGACCCGTCCTGCGCGCGGAGCGCGCCTTCGGGACCCAGCGCGCGGAGCGCGCCTTCGGGACCCAGCGCGCGGAGCGCGCCTTCGGGACCCAGCGCGAGGAGCGCGCCTTCGGCGCGACGGGGCGGTTGTTCCCTTGACCCCATTCCTTAAGAAAGGGGTCAAGGGGCTGGCTCCTTGTAGGAGTCCAGAGGGCAAAGCCCCCTGGCGGGGTCCGGGGCAGCGCCCCGGCAGCCCCCCGCAACCGTCCGGTTCCCGATGATCCTTCCTCGCTGCCTGTTCGCGGTTCTGTTCCTGGCCACCGTATCCGGCCTGACGGCCTTGCTGGTGCCGGTTCTGGCGGCGGGCGGCTGGACGGCGATCAAGCTGTTCATTCTGGCGTGCTTTCTGGGTGTGACGCCCTGGCTGGGTCTATCCGTGGGTAACGCGCTGCCCGGGTTTTTGGTGCTTGTTCTGGCGCGCCGTCCGGCCAGGGCGGTGCTGCCGGTGGCGGGCGACATCGACACCGCGCCGGTCACTGCCCGCACGGCGCTGGCGGTGACCATCCGCAACGAGCGCATGGAGGCCGTGCTGCCGCCGCTCGGGCGGCTGCTGGAGGCGCTGGCGGCGGAAGGGGTGGCGGACCGGTTCGGCCTGTTCATTCTGTCCGACACCGCGGACGCGGCGCTGGCGGCAGCCGAACGGACGGCGCTGGCCGGTTTCCCGCATCCGGTGCGCTACCGGCGGCGGGCGGAGAATACCGGGTTCAAGGCGGGCAACGTGATCGATTTCCTCGACCATCATGCCGAGGGGTTCGAACTGGCCGTGATGCTCGACGCCGATTCCGAGATGTCGGCTGCGGCCGTGCTGCGGCTGGTGCGGATCATGCAGGCGGCCCCGCGGCTGGGCATCGTGCAGCATTTGACGGTGGGGCTGCCGGCGGAGGCGGCGTTTCCGCGGCTGTTTCAGTTCGGCATGCGGGCCGGCATGCGGGTGTGGGCCACCGGCCAGGCGTTCTGGCAGGGCGACGAGGGGCCGTACTGGGGGCACAACGCCATTATCCGCACCGCCCCGTTCCGCCGGCATTGCCGGCTGGAGGCTCTGCCGGACGGCTCGGCAATTTTGTCGCACGACCAGGTGGAGGCGGCGCGGCTGCGGGCGGCGGGGTGGGGGGTGTGCGTCTGGGCCGGGGAGGACGGGTCGCAGGAGAAGAACCCGCCGGCGCTGCCGGAGTTTCTGGAGCGCGATGCGCGCTGGCTGGCCGGCAACCTGCAATACCGGCATTTGCTCGGGCGGCCGGGGTTCCGGCCGATGGGACGGTGGCAACTGGTGCAGGCCATCCTGCTGTTTTCCGGTGCGCCGCTGTATGTGGCCCTGCTGGTGCTGGCGTCGGTCTGTGCCGCCACCGGCGGCGGCGAGGCGGTGGGGCGAGGGGCGCTGCTGGCGTTCGCGCTGGCCTGGACGGCGGCGGTCTACAGCCCGAAGCTGCTGGGCTACGCGGAGGTTGTTCTCTCCCGCGCGCGGCGGGCGCGTTATGGCGGGGCGGCTCGGTTCGCCGCGGGGGCGGCGGCGGAGGTGGTGTTCACCTTGCTGCTCGATCCGGTGGCGCAGGTGCATCGGACCATCGGCATGGTCCGGCTGGCGCTGGGGGCGCGTCCGGGCTGGCTGGCGCAGAACCGCGCGGCGCGGGGCGTGGGCTGGGGCGAGGCGGCGCGGATGTTCTGGCCGCACACGGCGTTCGGGGCAGCGGCGTTTGCCGGGTTGCTTGCCGCGTCGTGGGGGGCGGCGTTGTGGGCGCTGCCGTTTGCGGGGGGACTGCTGGCGGCGATTCCGTTCTGCGTGCTGACGGCTGATCCGCTTGTGTCGGCCTGGCTGCGGGCGCGCGGGGTGGCCGCGGTGCCGGAGGAGGTGGGGCGGCCATGATATTCTATGGTCCGGTCGATCTCCGATGATCCGGTCCGGGCGGCGGGGCGGGGAGGTGCCTCGCCCCGCGCCGCCACGCCGGCCCCGACGCCGCCACCCGCGCCGCCACGGGGCAATCTTCGGCATGCGCTCCCGGCAGATAGCCGAGGCTCAGCAGGAACTCGCCCACGATCTCCCCGCCGGTGAACAGGAAGGTCGCCTTGAACAGCTTGACCCAGGCCGGCTTGTCGCGCGGGTGATGCGCTTCCAGCCAGCCGGCAAACCCGCCATGGCTGGCCCGCAGCGCCTGCACCCGTCGCGCATTCGCCATGATCGCCCGCACCTTCAGCCGGTTGCGGATGATCGCTGGATCGGCCAGCAGCAGCACTTCCTCCGCCGGCCCGAATGCCGCCACCGGGTCGACCGCGAACCCGGCGAAGGCCGCGCGCAGGCCCGCCCGGCGTTTCAGCACCAGTTCCCAGGACAATCCGGCCTGCATGATCTCCAGGCACAGCCGCTCGAACAGCACCGTCTCGTCGGCCGAGGGGAAGCCGTATTCGGTGTCGTGGTACGGCCCGTGCCAGGGATGGCCGGGGGCGATGCGGCAGTAGCTGCTCACCGCCCCCTCATCCGGCGTTACAGCGCCTCCAGGATCGCCTCGGCGCGGCTGACCTCGAAGCCGCCCGGCGCCTCGATGGCCAGGTGGGTCACCTTGCCATCCTCGGCCACCAGGGCATAACGCTGGCTGCGCACGCCCAGGCCGCGCGCCACCAGATCCAGTTCCAGCCCGACCGCCTTGGTGAACAGGCCGGACCCGTCGGCCAGCATCAGGATTTTGTCATCGACCCCCTGGTCGCGGCGCCAGGCGTTCATAACGAATACGTCGTTTACCGCCAGGCAAACGATGTAATCTACCCCCTTGGCGGTCAGAGCATCGGCGTTCTGCACGAAGCCCGGCAGATGATTGACGCTGCAGGTCGGAGTGAAGGCCCCGGGCACGGCAAACAGAACCACCTTTTTACCCTTGAATATTTCGTCGGTGGTGACTTCCTTCGGACCGTCGGTGGTTGCCAGCATCAGCTTCAGCGACGGGATACTGTCGCCGACCTTGATCGCGCTCATGAGCGGGTTCGCTCCCTGTTGGTGCAGGCGCCGGCGGCCGCTCCGCCGGCGCGTGGGCGCCGATACCTAGCCGCCAAAGCCGGCCAAGTCACGACCACCCACCGCCAGCCGTGGCGCTTGCGTCACGGCGCGGTCTGGCCAAGATTAGGGGGCATGGCACGCAAATTCCCCGACCCGGCTGACTCCGCCCCCTGGCTGGCCGGCCAGATACTCATCGCCATGCCGGCGATGGGCGATCCACGCTTCGCGCAGGCGGTTGTCTACCTGTGCGACCACTCCGCCAAGGGGGCGATGGGCATCGTGGTCAACCGCCCGCTGGAAAACCCCAGCTTCGAGGAACTGCTCCGCCAGCTCAACATCGACCCCATCCCGCCGGCGCGCAGCATCCGCCTGTGCAGCGGCGGGCCGGTTGATAATGCCCGCGGCTTCGTGCTGCACAGCGCCGACTGGACCGGCGAGGGCAGCCTGCGGGTAGATGACAGTTTCGCCCTGACCGCCAGCCTGGACATCCTGAAGGCGATCGCCGGCGGCGGCGGGCCGAAGCAGGGCGTGCTGGCGCTCGGCTATGCCGGCTGGGGTCCCGGCCAGCTCGATGCCGAGATGCAGCAGAACGCCTGGCTTTCCGCCCCGGCCGACCCTGCCCTGGTGTTCGACGGCGCGCACGAAACCAAGTGGCGCCGGGCGCTGGCGGCGATGCGGATTGATCCGCTGCTGTTGTCGCATTTTTCCGGGCGGGCCTGAAGCAAGGCCGGCGGAGCCTCCCGGGCGCGGCCGTGGAGGCATCCCGGTGTCGGAAAATCTTACAGTTTCGGGCCCGCATCGCCAAACCCTGCCCCGCCGGGAAGGCCGACGGCGCCGCCGGTCGCGATGATCGCTTCGGGCATCCGAGACATGAAAGCGGCCTGCGGCTGTAACCGAGTGCCGGGCCGGGGCTGTCGGAAAATTTTACATTGGAGGCTGGCGTAACAAGACCGGCCGCGCGGCTCGCGCCGGAACGAGATGAGCAATGCCTGCGGCTGGGCCAACGGCCGAGGCGACCGGCCTGGCAGGCGCATCGCCGCGCTGCGGGTGCCGGCGCCGCAGGGCCCCGTAAGCGTCTGACGTCATTCCTTATCGCGGGTGACGAACGGCGCCGCAAAGCGGCTGCGGAAGCCGGCTCGCCGCGCGTGCGGGGCGTCGTGGCCGTGGCCGAAAAACTCGGGGACGGACCAATCCGACCGGCGCGCGCAGACCGTCTCCAGCGCACGAGAACCGAGATTGGCATACGAAGATATGACAAAAAAGGAGTTAGCGAGTCGGAAAAGTTTACACAATTCTGATTAAGAGATGGTCTGGGACAACTCAACTCATTGTTCTTAAAGCTCATCCAAAATTGGCACGCTAAATGCTTCTCCCTTGTTGTAGTCGCGAGGGGCGCGCTCCGAGCGGCGGTACAACACGAAGCAAGGAGAACGAGATGAGCCTGATCAACAGACTTTTCGTTGCCGGTGTCGCCGCTGGCGCGCTGGTGGCGGCCGGTGCGGCGCAAGCCATTACGCTGACCCCCGGCTCGGGATGGCAGGACGACGAGGTAGCAGCCGGGTTTGTGCCGTCCGACAACTCGCCGCTGACGTTCACGATCACCTCGGACGCGGCGCTGTCGGTCGTGGATTGCTGCGTTATCGGTGACGTTTATCAGATCACCGACAGCATTTCGTCGGCCATCCTCGGCACGACGTCCTTCGTCACTCTGCCGTATCTGTGGGTCAATAGCGGGTCGTACTATGACATCGAATGGGCCGGCTCGACCTATTCGAAGATTTCGCTTGTGCTGACGCCCGGCACCTACTCGCTCGATATCGCCGACATCGAGCCCTACTACGGCATTCCCGCCGGCTTCGGCGAGCGGCTTGATTACGTTTCCGTGGTGCCCGAGCCCGTCTCGCTCGCCCTGCTCGGCACCGGTCTGCTCGGCATGGGGGCGATCCGCCGCCGCCGCGCCTGACCGGCTGTCGGAAAACTTTACACTCGCGGAAGGGCGGCATCGTCCGGTGCTGCCCTTTTTGCTGCGCGCCCAACGGCAGTCGGGCGGTTCGCAGGCAGTCTCGCCCCGGCTACCAGGCGAATTCCGGCAGCGCAGCCACCGGCGCCAGCCCGGTTTCGCAGGCCGCCCTTGCCGCCGCCGCCGGGTCGCCGCCCAGCTCGGCGCCATGGATGCCGCCCAGCACCCAGCAGGCGTCGATCCCCACGCCCGCCGCGCCGGCGATGTCGGTGCGCAGCGCGTCGCCCACCGCCAGCACGCGCGACCGTTCGACCCCCAGCATGTCCAGCACCGGGCCATAGACCGCCGGGTCGGGCTTGCCCACCCAGCGTGCCGTTCCGCCGAGCGCCTCGTAGCGCCGGGCCAGCAGCCCCGCGCAGATCAGCTGCACGCCGCCGCGGATCACCACCAGGTCGGGGTTGGCGCAGATCATCGGCAGCCCCGCCGCCAGGCAGGCGCGCAATTCGTCCTCATAGGCGGCCGGGTCGGTCGGGCTGCGCAGGTCGTCCGGCCCGGTATTGAGGACGAAACCGGCCTGCTCCGGCTGCGCCACGGGGCGCAGCGGCAGGCCCTCGATCACGTTTCGGTCACGGTCCGGCCCAAGATGGTACACAAGGTTGCCGAGGGCGGCGAAGAACGGGTCGGTGCGGTCGCGCAGCATCCGGTGCGTCAGCTCGCCGCTGGTCAGGATGCCGGTATAGAGCGCGTCCGGGATGCCCATGGCCCGCAGCGCCTGTTGCGCCGCATGGGCCCGGCGCGGTGCGTTGGACAGCAGCACCGACGGCTTGCCGGCGGCGCGGAGCCGGTGCAGCACGTCCACCGCGCCGGGATACGGAGCCACGCCGTCATGGATCACCCCCCACAGATCGAGAATGAAGCCGTCGTAGCGCGCCGCCAGCGGGGCGAAACCGGTTAGTATTTGCATGAGGTTACTTCGTACCATTCCGCGACAAGCAGGAAAGCAAGGCCAGGGCGCTGCCCTGGACCCGCAAGGGGTCGGTGGACCCCTTGACCCCATTATTTCGGGTCCAGGGGCCTTGCCCCTGGCGGGGTTTGGGGCTGCGCCCCAACACGTCACAGATCGGCACCGACCGCGTCGGCCAAGCTGGCAAACCCTTCCTCGTCCAGGGCGGCCAGCAATTGCCGGCGCAGGCGCCCCACCAGCGCAGGCCCCTCGAACACCAGCGCGGAATAAAGCTGCACCAGCGACGCCCCGGCGCGAATTTTTGCCAGCGCGTCGCGTCCGGTGGCGACGCCGCCGGCCCCCACCAGCACCAGCCGCCCGGCCGCCAGGCGGGCCGCCCGGCGCAGCACCGCGGTCGATAGCGCCAGCAGCGGCGCCCCGGAAAGCCCGCCGGCCTCGCCCGCCCGGCGCGAGCGCAGCCCGGCCGGGCGGGTGACGGTGGTGTTGGCGACGATCATTCCCTCGGCACCACCCTCGATGCAGGCGGCCACCACCACTTCCAGCCCGGCCTCGGTCAGGTCGGGGGCGATCTTCACCAGCAGGGGCGGGCGCT
>Ga0326727_10010419_pt1 | contig 22155 bp, 20 predicted proteins | sample MB2enrmetagenome_FD_207643 | JGI IMG/M metagenome (GOLD analysis project Ga0326727, IMG submission 207643) | Lab enriched peat soil microbial communities from McLean, Ithaca, NY, United States - MB29MY | ecosystem: Environmental > Terrestrial > Soil > Wetlands > Peat | place: USA: New York...
TTCGGCCCGGAATCGTCAAATCGAGTATTGAACGTCGAGGGCGGCTGGTACGCAATCGTTCAAGTCCCGCAAGTCCGCACGGAAGAAGAATGGGTGCTGACACTGCTCGACAATCATGGCGTGCTGGTGCAACCGGGGTTCTTCTTCGATTTCGAAACCGAGGCTTTCCTGGTAGTGAGCCTATTGACCCGCGAGGAAGTTTTCAAGGACGGAATCAGAAGGTGGGCCACCCTGAACGAGCGGTAACCCACGTTCCGTGTTAGGACTTACCGTGCCAGACCGTGCGCAGGGAGCGTTCGCGAGGGACGCTCTTCTTCCTGAAGCGAGGTCAGCACCATTTCACCGCGGACATTCACAAAAGTGAGGCCTGGTGAAACAGCGCCCACAGTCCCTGCTCCGGGACCGCTGAGCAGAACCACTGTCTTGCCCGCGCTGTTGCGGATGGTCACGACGCCGGTCAGCGCTTCCTCCTGAATCGTGTAGGCGCCAGCGGGCAGTCTCACTTTGCCGGCGACAAACGGATACGGCACGTTCACGCTGAGGTACGAGTCTGCCATCAAAGGCATCATGGACAACACCGACAGGCCCAGCGCGGCACACGTCAACTTAAGCGACTTCATGTTTTTTCCTCCATTGAGTTTTCTTTGGTTAGCGGAACGCAACCGCGCAGGCACACAAATAGCGTGCAGGCTGCACGTCGCATTGGCATGATTTTCTTCGTGGAAAAGTCAGCGGGGACTGACACACGGCTGACCGCGCCGCGCGTCGTTCACTTCTTACTCAATCTACCACAACTATCGCTACATTTCAATGACGAATTCTAATCGAACCCGCCACAATCAACAAGTACAGAGATGCGAAGAACATAGGTTTGGTTGCAGGAAAATGGCCGATTTCGCGGCGATCCTTATCCGTTCATCCCTGCCAGCACGCCGCGCATATAAGCGAATGATTTCTGCATACCGGGAAATGGATTGTCTTCGTCCGTCTCATATTCCAGCATGACGCCGCCAGCGTAGCCTTGTTTTTGCAACTGCCGGAACATCGCTGTCACGGGCATGAGGCCATCGCCCACCGGACAGGCTTCCCACTTCGCGGGGTTCCGCAGATCCTTCATGTGAATGTCGAACAGCCGCGGACCGGCTTCCGCAAGCGACTTTACGGGATCGGCGCCGGCGCGCAATGTGTGTCCGACATCCACGCACAAGCCCACACGCGAATCCATGCCTTTGATCGCCGCGAGCGCGGATTGTGGTGTCGGGAATTGTTTGTCCTCGGGACCGTGATTGTGAACCGCCAGCCGGATGTCGTATTCGCGGACGTATTTCTCCAGCAGGGGCAGTGTCGAATGAGTTGGCCCGGCGACGATGAGCGGAAACCCGGCCGACTTCGCATACTCGAACTTGTGCCGGATGTCCGCTTCATCTTCCTTGTCGAAGGGAATGAGACCTCCGCCCAGAACCGTCAGGCCGGCCGCATCGAATTCGGCGCGCGCGGCGCGAATCTGTTCCGGCGTGCTGTCGAGCACGAGATGGAGGAACTTGATGTTGATATAGCGGACGTCCAGGGCACGTGTCATCGCGATGGCCCGCTCGCGCGGAAACTTGAGAAATGAGATGGACGCGACGCCCAGTTTGAACGGGGCGGGCTCCTGAGGCGGCGCGGCGTCGGCGGAGGAAGAGGACAGGGCGCACACTGCAGCGCCGCTGCCGAGGAAGACTCGGCGGGTAGTTTCGAAGGACATGACTCCATGAGCTTACTTGATCTTGCCGTCACGTTCCACTGGAAGGCCACGCCCAACCTGCGCTGCGTCGAGGAGCATTCGCAGCCCCTTGAGATACTCCTTCGTTGTGTTGTCGTCGTGGAAGCGGTCCTCGATGCCTGATCGGAGAGTTCCCGCCAGAACACCGGCGGCTGTATCTTCGATGGACGCCGCCAGCCTGACCGCTAATGGCCTGTCCAGATATTCCAGCATGAGATACTTGACCGCTTCGGCGCGTTGAAGTATCGCAACTATCTCCGCGTCGTCTGGACACCGGATCATGACATCGGCCAGGACCTGACGGAAGGCCCAACCCGCGACCACCCACGCGGCATCAGGCGATGCTTCCGCGAACGAGATGACCGCCATATCGGTCCCTTCTACTTGATCTTGTCGTCGCGTTCCACTTTGCCGTCGCGGATGTGGATCACGCGCCAGGCGTGCAGGGCGATGTCATTCTCGTGGGTCACCAGCACGATGGTATTTCCCTGCTGGTGCAGCTTCTCGAACAAGGCCATGATCTCATTGCCCGTCGCTGTGTCCAGAGCGCCGGTGGGCTCATCAGCCAGCAGGATGGAAGGATTGTTCACCAGCGCGCGCGCCACCGCCACTCTTTGCCGCTGGCCGCCGGACAGTTCGTTCGGCTTGTGCAGCATTCGCTCTTCCAGATCCACGGCCTTCAGCGCGGCCTTCGCCTTCTCCGCGCGCACTGCCGCCGGCAGCCCGGAATAGATCAACGGCAGCTCAACGTTGTGCAGGGCCGTCGCGCGAGGCAGCAGGTTGAAGGTCTGAAAAACGAACCCGATTTCCTTGTTGCGAATGCGCGCCAGTTCATCGTCGGTCATCTCGCTGGCCAGATTGCCGTTGAGATAGTAGAGCCCCTTCGTCGGCGTGTCCAGGCACCCCACCAGGTTCATGAGCGTCGATTTCCCCGAACCCGAGGGGCCCATGATGGCCACATACTCGCCACGATGGATCTCAATGTCGACGCCGGAAACCGCGTGGATCTGCTGGTCGCCCATGATGTAGGTCTTCCACAGATCGTACGTGCGGATGACCACGCCCTGGCGCCGCAGGTCCTCGCCGCGATCGATTAGTTCCTGGGTTGCAGTCGCCATGGGGGATCAGGCCGGCGTCTCGGTGGTTTCCTTCGGCTTGCTGTTGTCCACTTTTACCTTCGCGTCGTTGCGAATGGTGCGGATAGTCTTGTAGCTGCCGGTGATGATCTCTTCGCCCGGCTTCAGGCCGTTCAGGACCTCAATGTCGGTTGCGCCGGTGATGCCTGTGTCCACTTTCTGAAACACCGCCTTGCCGGCCTTCACGATGAAAACGCCTTGAATTTCTTCCTTCTTTTCCTTCTCCACTTTCGGGTCCACTGTGCCGGCTGCCTGCACGGTTCCCTCAGTGCCCGGTTTCGGCTTTTCGAGATCGCCCTTTTGCCGAATGGTCAGGGCCTGCAACGGAATTGTAACGGCGTCATGCCGCGTAGCGGTGGTTACCTTTGCGGTGCAGGACAGGCCCGGACGGAACTCCTCGGGGGGATTGTCCATGGCGATGACCACCTTGAAGTCCTTGGCCTCCTGGCTCGACGTGTTGCTCTGCGACGCCGCCACACCGGTGGAACGCAGGATGGCCGTGTCGCCGATCTCGATCACGTGCCCTTTGAAAATCTTGTTCGGAACGGCGTCCACCGTGACTTCGGCAGCCTGCCCGAGAGCGATGTTCACAATATCGGTTTCATCCACCTGCACCTCGGCGGTGATCACTGACATATCGGCCACCGTCATGATGGTGCTGGCCTCGGAGTTCTGAATGCCCGGCACCACGGTCTCGCCCACGCGAACCGGAAGATTGGTCACCATGCCATCGAGCGGCGCAGTGACGGAGTACTTCTGTAGAACGTCGCTAAAGCGCGCCAGCGCGGCTTGGTTCTGAGCCACTCGCCGTTGCGAGGAAGCCACCTGTTGCGCAGCCTGCGCCCTCTGCGATTTCGACTGGGCCACGCGCGTCTGCGCCTCCGCGACGCCCGCCACGGCGGTGTCGTAATCGGCTTTCTTCTGATCGTAATCCTGCTTGGCGATCAGCCGGTCCTTGAAGAGCTGATTCGCGCGATCAAGATTCAGTCTGGCGACGTCCAACTCGGCCTTGTTCTTTGCCAGCGTGGCCTCCGCGTTGGCAATGGCGTCGTCCATGGATTTGACGTTGGCCTCGGCCGCGGCAGCATCGGCCAGTGCGCTCTGGATGGTGGCCTGCTGCGCCTGGACGTCGGCATGCGCCTGGGTGGCTTCAATCTGCGCCACCACCTGGCCCTTGCGAACGTGGTCGCCTTCCTTCACATAAAGAGCCGTGATCGGGCCCATCGCGTTCGCGCCCAAATTAATGTAATTGCGTGGTTTAATCTCGCCAGAGGCGGTGACGGTGGACACCAGATCCTGGCGCACCACCTTACCTGTCTGCACGGTAACGATTCCTCGCTGGCTATACTTGATGCTCGCGACGATGCCACCGGTCACCACGACCAGAAGGACGATGACGAGTACGATCTTCCATTTCGTTTTCACGAGAGCACGTCTCCAGGAACACAAGACGCAAAACGGCCTGCCTGAGTTCGATAAATCCAGCTTAGCATGCGCGTTTTTTGCCTTCCCGGCCGAAGCTTAGGCCGTTTGCAGGCTCACCCGGCCGCTTCCCGCCGGGCAGCCTGGACCTGATGGTACTGAAGACGTTCTCATCCCTCGGTCCCTTGGTGGCGGCCATCGATCCCGTGGCGACGCTGCGGGAAAAGTAATCTGAAATTCACGGCAGGCTGATCTTGCCGAGAATCTTCGGCTGCGCCGCGCCGGTGGCCGAAGGCAGGTTGCCGGGGCGAAGATGCCACGTTTCCCAGGCGAGCAGCGCGAAGAGCATGGCCTCTTTGGCATCGATGTCCACACCCAGTTCGGCGGACGTCATGACTCGCACCTCAATCGCCGCTCGCAGCCGCTCCATCAGCCATCGATTGTGCGCGCCGCCGCCGGAGACGATCACTTCCTCGGTCGCCGGATAGCGCTCAGTCGCGTTCGCGATAGTCCGCACGGTTAGCTCTGCCGCGGTGGCGATGTCGATGCCCGTTCGCTCAATGAATTCGTGGCCGTATTGCTCGCGCCCAGCGGCCTTCGGCGGAGGTTGCGAGTAGTACGGGTCCTGCAACAGGCCTGCCAGCAGCACCTCGTTCACGCGGCCCCTGCTCGCTTTTTCCCCATCGCGGTCGAACGGCGGCGCGAGGGCGTCCATGATCATGTTGCCGGGACCGGTATCGAAAGCCACAACGTCACTCGTACGTGCCCCCGCCGGGATCACGGTAATGTTCGCGATGCCGCCAATGTTCAGCGCGACGCGGTGGCGATGAGGATCGCGAAAAAGCCGGTAATCGAGATAAGGCACGAGCGGTGCGCCGCGTCCGCCCGCCGCCATGTCGGCCACGCGAAAATCGGCCACCACGGGTCTGCCCGTCCGCTGTGCGATCACCGCCGCTTCACCGATTTGCAGCGTCGAATCGCGATGATGGAATATGGTCTGCCCGTGCGAGCCGATCAGTTCCACCGTTTCGAGTGGAAATGTTTGCATCAGCGCATTGGCGAACAGTTCTCCGACGATCCAGTTCAGCCGTGAGATTTCGCCAACGTGTGCGGTGGCGTTGGAGACAGCGAGAATCGCATCGCGAATCTGGCGCGGCCATGGCACGGTACCCGACTCCACCAGCGCGATCGAGTCATCGGTAATGTCGCACACCGCGACATCAATGCCGTCCACCGACGTCCCGCTGATCAGCCCGGCGACTCTCATCGGCTTCGCTTCAACTCATCCTGCAAATCCTGCAGCAGTTGCAGGGCTTCGACGGGACGCAGCTCGTCCACGTTCACGCCGCGAATACGCTCGGCAATCTGCCAGTTCACCGGCTCGAACAGCCTGATCTGGAAGTTCGACGCGGGGCGCGGCGTCAGTTCCTCGGTGACAGCAACTTCCGACTTCTCATGCAGCGCGAGAATACCTCGTGCGCGATCGATGACGCTCAATGGTAGGCCCGCCAGACGGGCCACTTCAATCCCATAGCTGCGGTCGGCACGGCCGGGCTCGACGCGGCGTAGAAATATGACATCGTCGCCGGCTTCCTTCACCGAGACGTGAAGATTGATGACGCCATCAAGCTGTCCGGCCAGTTCGGTCAGCTCGTGGTAATGCGTCGCGAACAACGTCTTCGCGCGGATGCGCTGGTGGATGTGCTCGATCACCGCCCAGGCCAGCGCAAGACCGTCGTAGGTCGAAGTGCCGCGGCCGATCTCATCTAGGACAACGAGGCTGCGAGCGGTCGCGGTGTTCAGGATCACGGCGGTCTCGGTCATCTCTACCATGAAGGTGGATCGACCGCGCGCCAGATTGTCTGAGGCGCCAATGCGCGTAAATACGCGGTCGACGATGGGCAGGACTGCGGATTCAGCAGGTACGAACGATCCCATCTGAGCGAGGATCGCGATGAGCGCCGCCTGGCGCAAATAAGTGGATTTGCCCCCCATGTTCGGTCCGGTGATGACCGCGATGAACTCGCTCTCCGATTTCAAGTAGAGATCGTTCGGTATGAAGCGGACAGCTTCGCGCGCGGCCAGCGCCTCGATCACCGGGTGACGCCCGGCGACTATACACATTTCTCCGGCATCGGAAAACGACGGCCGGTTGTACCGGTTGCGCGCGGCGATTTCAGCAAGCGTGGTAGTCACATCGAGTTCGGCGACCGCCGCGGCGGTTGCACGAATGCGTCCGGCCAGCGACGCCGCGAATGCGCGAATCTCCTGGAAGATCTCGCGCTCCAGGGTGAGGATCTTGTCCTCCGCGTCGAGGATCTTGCTCTCGAGCTCCTTGAGCTCCGGCGTGGTGAAGCGCTCGGCATTCACGAGCGTCTGTTTGCGTTCATAATCCGGCGCGGCCAGATGCAGGTTCGCTTTGGAGATCTCGATGTAATATCCAAAGACGTTATTGAAGCGAACCTTCAGCGACTGAATACCTGTCCGCGTCCGCTCCCGCGCCTCAATCTGCGCGATGTACTGTTTGCTGTTGCGGCTGATGTCGCGCAATTGATCCAGCTCAGCGTTGTGACCGTCGCGAATCGTCCCGCCATCGGCGAGATTGACTGGTGGCTCGTCGGCGATGGCCGTCAGAATCCGCTCGCGCAGCTCGGGGATTTCGTCGAGTTCATTGCGCAACCGCCTCAGGCGCTCGCTTTGCAAATCCGATGCGCGGACGGCCAGCGATGGTACGGCGGCCAGAGATCGTCCCAGCGCCAGCAACTCCCGTGGACCCGCGGTTCCCAGCGTCAGCTTCGCGGTAAGCCGCTCGAGGTCGAGAATACCCGCCAGAATCTTACGAATCTCGGCGCAGGCGATGGTAGCGGACAACACTTCCGCAACCGCGTCGAGCCGTTGGCGAATCTCTTCGCCGTCCACGCAGGGGCGCAGCAGGCGCTGGCGAAGCAATCGTCCACCCATGCCCGTGCAGGTTTCGTCGAGGACGCTGATCAGCGTAGCCTCGTGCTTCTCGCCGACAAACAGCGGCTCCAGCAATTCGAGATTGCGCACGGTGGCCGCGTCCAGCACCATCGATTCGCTCCGGTCATACCAGGAAGGCCGCTCCAGATGGTCGAGCGCGGACTTTTGTGTGTCGCGAAGGTAGTGCAGAACCGCGCCCGCGGCGGCAACGGCCAGGGGACGGCCGGCCAGACCGCAACCCTCCAGAGTCAGCAGGCGGAAATGATCGCGCAGTGCCGCTTCGCCATAATCGAAGCCGAACACCCAATCTTCGAGCGGGGTGCGGAAACCAGGAAGCCCGTCGAGTTTCTCCGGCGTGAGCACCTCGCGGACGTTCAGATTCTCCAGGGCGGCGGCGATGTCGGTAGCGTCCATTTCAGTAGTGCGGAATTCGCCCGTGGAAACGTCGACATGAGCCACACCCGCTCGCGTTCCCTGCGGCGCGACCGCAGCCAGATAGTTGTTCTCATGCGAACGAAGCAATGTGGCTTCCGTAGCCGTACCCGGCGTAACCACGCGGGTGATTTCACGGCGCACCAGTTTGTTCGCGGCGCTGGGCGCCTCCATCTGATCGCAGATGGCCACGCGGTAACCCTTCTGAATGAGCCGCGCGATGTAGCCTTCGGCCGCGTGATAAGGCACGCCGCACATGGGAATCGCCTGGCCTTTTTCCCTATTCCGGGAAGTCAGCGTGATTTCCAATTCGCGCGCCGCCGTCACCGCATCGTCGTAGAAGAGCTCGTAGAAATCGCCGAGGCGGAATAACAGCAAGGCCTGGGGCGCCTGCTGCTTGACGGCATGGTATTGCCGCATGAGCGGCGTCGAGGCATCACTGGACATTAACTTATCGGTCGCCTTAAAAACACGCCGCGGGTTGAGAGAGGCTGCTGCAAAAGGCCGGGCACCGCTTGCTTACGCGCGCGGCTCGGCGACGCAGGTGCAAATTTGTAAATACTTACCGAGCCGCGACCGTAAGGGAGCGGAAGCAGCAAGCCTTTTTCAGCGGCCTCTGAGAGCCCGCCCCACAAACTACGCATACAATCCGCGTTTGCGAATGGCGAAAGCCACGCGGTCCAGCGCCACCATGTACGCGGCGATGCGGTTGTTCACGTTGTGCTTTTCGGCGTAGGTCACGATATCGCCAAAGCTGTTCACCATTATCTCTTCCAGGCGGCTGTTCACCAGCTTCTCATTCCAGAAATAACCCTGGCGATCCTGCACCCACTCGAAATACGAAACCGTGACGCCGCCAGCGTTGGCAAGAATGTCCGGTATTACGAAGATGCCCTTGCTGGCCAGAATACGGTCGGCCTCGTGAGTGGTGGGGCCGTTGGCGCCCTCGCACAGAATCTTCGACCGCAGGCGGCCGGCGTTATGGCTGGTGATTACGTTTTCCTTCGCGGCCGGCAGCAGGATGTCGCAATCGAGGTACATCGCTTCGTCTTTGTCCATATCTTCGGCTTCTGAAAAACCGAGGATGGACCCGGTATCGTGGCGATGCTTCATCAGCGCGGCGATGTCGAGGCCCTTCGAGTTATACACCGCGCCATCCCATTCGATGATGGACACGATGCGGAACCCGGCCGCGGCCATGAGCTTCGCCGCCATGCCGCCGACGTTGCCGAATCCCTGAATCACCACGCACGTGTCTGCCGGCTGCATGCCAAAACGCCGCAGCGCTTCGAGAGCGACGATCATACATCCGCGCCCGGTGGCTTCCGGACGGCCGCGCGAACCGCCAAGATCGAGCGGTTTGCCGGTGACCACGGCCGTGGTGGTTCGGCGCTGGTGCATGGAGTAAGTGTCCATAATCCAGGCCATGGTCTGCTCGTTGGTGTTCATATCGGGCGCGGGCACGTCGCGCTCAGGCCCGAGAATGTCCATGATGGACGCGGTATAGCGCCGGGTGAGGCGTTCGAGCTCGCCTTCCGACAGCACGTCCGGATCGCAGATGATGCCGCCTTTGCCGCCGCCGAACGGAATGTTCACCACCGCGCATTTCCACGTCATCCACGCGGCCAGCGCGCGGACTTCGTCGAGATTCACGTCGGGAGCATAGCGAATGCCGCCTTTGGCGGGACCGCGCGCGATGGAATGCTGCACGCGATAGCCGGTGAACACCTCGATGCGTCCGTCGTCGAGCCCAACCGGGATGTGCACGGTGAGTTCGAGCGCGGCGCTGCGCAGCACCTTCTGCAGACCTTCGTCGAGGCCGAGCCGGTCGGCTGCCTCGTCAAATCTTGCCGCCGCAGCCAGCCATGGATTGGTTTCGTCCGCCAGCGACGGGGCCGCTTCCACAATCATGGGTGAACCTCCGTGACCATTGTATGCGAGCGAATTGGAGATTTCCCCATTCGTGCCGATAAGACCCGCGGAGGGACGATGACGGTTTCCAGAAAGCTGACCTTGGCCTACACCGGCCTGTTGCTGGTTACGGGTGCGCTTGCGTATGCGGGGCTCGACGCGGTGGCCCGCCTCTCCGGAGAACTGGACAACGCCACGAACATCACCGCCAGGAAGATGGAGTTGGTTGCCAAAACCAAGAGCGACATCCTGACCATGCGCCTCGGCGAGCGCGGAATCCTCTTGTTCTCTACGATCAAACTGAACGACAAAGTGGCCGCCGCCCGCAAGCAGTTTCTCGGCGGATGGAGCGATCTTCAGGCGCACGCGAGCGAGATTCGCCCGCTGCAGCATACCGAGGAAGGGCGTGAACTGGTGGACGCGATTGTGGATAACGGCCGGCAGTACGCCGCAGTTAACGAAGGGAACTACCAGTTATGCCTGGCGGGTCAGGTGGACGAGGCGATCCGTATCGATGCCGCCAAACTGGTGTCGCTGGGGGGTAGCATGACGGCGGGGGCCGACGAGCTGATGAAGCGCGAGGTCACGTTCATGCGGGAGGGCACCGAGCGAGGAAGCAGCGTCACGGCATGGGCGCGTGGAGTAGTTATGGCGTTGATCGGCGTAGCCCTGATGGCGGGGCTTATGGTCATGCTGATCCTGCGCCAAACCACGCGTGGCCTCCGGGAGGTAGTAAGAGAACTCAGCGCGGGTTCCTCCAGCATCGCGGATGCGGCAAAACAAGTATCGGCGTCGAGCCAGTCCCTTGCAAATGCGGCCTCCGAACAGGCGGCCGCCATCGAGGAGACCTGCGCGGGCACTGAGGAGATTACGGTTACCAGCCGCAAGAACACCGAGGCAGCTCAAGAAGCCACCCATCTGCTCGCACAGGCCACCGAAATGGGCCACTCGACGAGTCTGGCCGCCGAACAAATGGCGGCGTCTATAAAAGCGATTAACGACTCCAGTGCGGAGACCGCAAAGGTTCTGCGGGTGATCGACGAAATCGCATTTCAGACCAATATCCTGGCGCTGAATGCGGCGGTGGAAGCAGCGCGCGCGGGTGAAGCGGGAATGGGATTCGCCGTGGTTGCGGACGAGGTGCGCACGCTCGCCCAGCGTTGCGCGGAAGCGGCAAAGAAGACCTCAGACCTCATCGACCGCAGCGTGTCGGGAGCCCGCGAAGGACAAACCCGCGTGGACGCCGTGCGCGAGACGATTACGAAGCGCGAGGCGGTCATCGAACAGATCCGGCAGCGAGCGGACGGAATCGCCGTGAGCAGTGCCGAGCAGTCTCGTGGGGTCAGCGAAATCGGCCGCGCCGTGAACGAGATGAGCCAGGTGACCCAGAGCACCGCCGCCCACGCCGAAGAAAGTGCCGCGGCGAGCACGGAGCTGTCCAGCCAGGCCGTCTCACTGGCGTCGATCGCCGAACGGCTGTCCGTCATGGTGGGAAAAGGCGCGTGAGCGCGATTACCGCGCCAGTGCCCTGCCCACGATGCTCAGCTTCTCCCACACCGGAAGGCTAATGCGCCGATCCAGAACATCGTAGTTCGACCGTTCAATCCGCTCGAGCAGCCGCGAATAGATTCTCATCAGCGCCCACAGCGATGGCCGGCTGCGGCGCTGGATCAGGTCAAGCAACGGCCACGAGTCATCATAGTAACGCCGGGCACGCGCAGCCTCGAAGCGCATCAGAGCAACGAAGCGTTCATCGTGCTGCAGATGCGCCGGGTCCACGCCGAATCGCGCCAGATCCTCCGACGGCAAATACACGCGCCCTCGGTCGGCGTCTTCACGGATGTCGCGAAGAATATTGGTCAACTGAAACGCGATACCGCACTTTTCAGCCAGCTCCAGCGCTCGCCGAGATTCGAAGCCGAAGATGTGAATGATGGTCAGGCCCACCACGCTCGCCACCTTGTAGCAGTATTGGTAGAGCTCGTCGAAAGTGGCGATGCTGCGCGATTCAAGATCGGAACTTACGCCGTCAATCATCTCGTGAAAGTACCGGTGAGGAATCGCGTACCGCGTCACCGCGTCGTGAAATGCCGGCCACAGTGGATTTGCCGGCAATCGTCCCGACAACGCCTCGTCCAATTCGCTTCGCCAGCTCTCGATAGCCGCCCGCGACCCGCCCTCTTCATCGCTGAGATCGTCACAGAAACGCATGAAGGCGTAGATCGCGCACATGGCGTCCTTCTGCTCCCGCGAGAGCAAGAGGAACGAATAGTAGAAATTCCGAGCTCTGGTGCGCGCTACCCGGCGGCAGTGCGCGTACGATGCCGCGACTTCGGAGTTCATGCGGCTCGGCTAAGAACGCCCCGTGTCATCGTGCAGATCATCGCATTCACCAGCAGCATGGCGCGCTCGGTTTTCGTGATGTGCGGGCGTTGGCGCAGTACATCGTACCCTTGCTGTTCGATCTTGCGCAGCACCTGCAGGCCGCCGCGGCTGAACAGGTCCAGATCGAACGCCAAACGCCGGTTCACCGTGCGAGCTAACGGGAGCCCTTCCAGAAAGAGTTCGTGAGCTACGCCGACTGCCTCTTTCATCGCCTCGCGAAAAGCCAGCGTGAATTTCTTCGCGAAGAGTTCGGCCTCGGAATAGCCATGGCGTTCCATGACCTCGAGCGGCAGGTAAATGCGGTCCTTTTCGAGATCCACCGTAACGTCCTGCCAGAAATTGGCAAGCTGCAGCGCGGTGCAGGTGGCGTCGGACATGCGGTCGCGTTCCGGGTCGGCGTAGCCGCATAATCGCAGCACCAGCCGGCCCACCGGATTCGCCGAGTACCGGCAATAATCGAAAACATCGGGCCAGGTACGGTAGCGAGTAACGGTCTGATCCTGAACGAAAGCCTGGATCAGGTCGGCAAAAAGCTGCTGCGGCAAATCGTGCTTGCGAACCGTGCCTGCCAGCGCGACGAACACCGGATGCGTGGCCCGGCCGGCATACATCGCATCCAATTCCTCACGCCACCACGCGAGCAGCCGCAGGCTCTCCTGCGTGTCGCCCATTTCATCGCCCAGATCGTCCGCCCAGCGGCAGAAGCCATAAACGTTGTAGAAATCCTGGTGCAGACGCTTCGGCAGCAGGAAGGTCACGACATGGAAGTTTTCGTAATGGTGAGTGGCGAGCCACCGAGTGTAGCTCTCCGCTCCCGCCACGTCCCACTGGCGCGCCAGCGCGTCCGGCGAATGTACGAAGTCGCGCGGCGCCAGATAGTCGGTGGCGGCATCCGGCGCGATTGTTGGCGAGGACATGAACTGCTACGGAATGATGGCCGTCTTCATGTGCCCGTTGTGACTGGTCAGATGCCTCATCACTTCGAGCAAGTTCGCGAGCGGCTCCACGCCATTGACGAATTGCCCCGAGCTGATCTCTCCACGGCTGATCATCTCCAGCGCCGCCTGGATTTGCCTGGGCGTGTGGTGGAAGCTGGCCGTGCACGTGATCTCGGAATAATGCAGGAAGCGCGTATCCAGGGACACGCGGGTGTCGCTGGGGCAACCGCCAAAGAAATTCACCACGCCGCCACGGCGCAGAATTCTGGCAGCCAGTTCCCACGCGTCCGGCTTGCCGACGGCCTCAATGGACACGTCCACGCCGCGGCCTTCGGTCAGGTCGCGCACGCGTTGCAGCACCATTTCCGGATCGTCGGCTGAGATGATCCCCTCATCGGCGCCAAGACGGGCAGCGTTCTCCAGTTGACTCGGCCGGCGGCCGATAGCGATCACGCGCGCGCCCGCCACCTTGGCCATCCTCACGAACATCAACCCAATGGGGCCCAGCCCCATCACGGACACGGTATCGCCGGAGCGGAGCCCGGTTTCATCGATGCCCCGGATCACGCACGCCAGCGGTTCCACCAGCGCCGCGTCCTGATAGCTGACGCCTGCGGGAATCAGGTAGGTGTTCCTTTCGACAATGCGCGCCGGGATGCGAATGAACTCTGCGTAAGCGCCATTGTTGAACAACAGATCGTCGCAGAGGTTCTCGCTGCCGCGGCGGCAATAGTAGCATTCACCGCACGGCGCGGAGTTCGCCGCGACAATTCGCTGACCCACCTTGAACTTCGTCACTTCGGCCCCCGCGGCCACAACATCTCCGGCCAACTCGTGCCCGAACAACGCGGGCGGAACTATCATGCGGGCATGATACCCGCGGCGAAATACCTTAACGTCGGTGCCGCATGTGAGTGCCGTACGAACGCGAACCAGTACGTCGCCCGGTCCCAGACCCGGAACGTCGACGGTCTCAACTCGCAGATCCTCTCTGCCGTACAGCACGGCGGCCATCATCTGGTTATTCACTCAGACCACCTCTGTGGTTCGACAATTATTTTCAGTGATTCCGGTTCGGGGCGCAAAGCCAAGTCGATGCCGGCGCCGATCTTGTCGAGTGCGAACCGGTGCGATATCAGATCTTCAACGGGGAGTTCCTCAAATACCAACCTCGCGGATTCCTTCTGCAAATCAACCGAAGCGCTGTAAGAACCAAACACCATGCGCTCTCCCACGCAGACGTCCGCGCCGGAGAGTTCAATGCGCTCCTTGTGCGACGTTTGCGCAAACATCAGAATGCGGCTGCCCGGTCGCGAGCAATGCATGGCCTGCTCGACGATGCCATTAGCGCTGGCGGACACGATCACCGCGTCCACGCCGCGCCCTTCCGTCAATTCGCGAACCTGCCTGGCGAACTCGTCATCTCGTGGATCGAACACAAACGCGGCGCCGAATCTCCGGGCCAGCCCACGCCGGAATGGCATGGTGTCGGTGGCCAGAATCGTAGCGCCGGTGCGCTTCGCCATCATCGTGAACATCAGGCCGATCGGCCCCTGGCCGAGAATCGCCACCACGTCATCCGGTTTCAGGTCCAGTTGGACAATGCCTTTCAGACAGGTATTGACGGGCTCCACAAATGAAGCGCGTTCGAAGCTGACGCCGGCGGGGATCTTCTCCACGCCGCGCCGCACAATCCAATCCATCAACCGAACGTACTGCGCGAATCCACCGCCGGCGGGCTCAAATCCAGCCGTAATCCCCACGCTCTTATACGTGGAACATTGCGCATACAACTTGTGGCGGCAATAGAAGCAATCGAGGCAGGGGATGTGATGGAACGCGATCACGCGGTCACCCATTGCGAAATCAGTGACACCCTCGCCCACCCGCACCACCACGCCCGCAGTCTCATGTCCAAAAATGCGCGGCGGTGAAAGCAGGTTGTGTTTCACCTTCTTCAGATCGGTATGGCAAATACCGCACGCTTCCACGCGGACGAGGATTTCGCCGGGTCCGATCTTAGGCACAGCTATCGACCGCACTTCAATACGGCTGTCGCCGATGTACACCGCCGCCTTCATCGTCGACGGCGCGTGGCCTTTGCCACCGGCGGGTGTCCGTTCAGTCTCGACCTTCAAATCAGAACCTGCAATCTGCAATAAATTCTCCCAATACCGCCGAGGCGTCCCGGCAACGGCGGTCCAGCCGCATCAACTGCGGCACCAGTACTCCCGGCCTTCGTAAAGCCGCCAATAAAATGCGCGCGCGCCGGAATCGCCCGTCGGCATCGCGCAGCGTATTGAAATCCAGGGGGAACGCTTCGGACGCCGTGTCCGTCACGATCCGCACGCAATAAAACGGGACTCCCCACGATTCCGCGCGCTCAGCCAGCGCTTCCGCTTCCATTTCCACTGCTATCGCACCCGTTCGGGCCAGCCCCGATTTTTCCTCAACCGAAGTGACCACACGGTCAGCCGACAAAATAGGACCCGCCGTGAACGCCCGCGATACTTCCGGCGCCCGTGCGTCGCGACTGTTTACCTTAGTTGCCACGGCGATCTCGTTTGTATCGAGCCCGGGCTTCAACGCTCCGCAATACCCGACGCTCACCACTCCCCGAATCTCCCGCCGTTCCCGGATCGCATCCAGCGCGTATCCGGCCAGCTTCGGACCCGGCCCGTTAGCCACGGCAATCGCGGCCTGGCCATTTACAACGAACTCCCTTGCAAACTCCACTGGCCACCGCAGCGGCTCAATCCGGGTGGCCCGGTTCAGAATGCCTTCAAGCTCACGCCTCTCGGCGGCCACAAAAGCCAGCACGCTCATTCGTTCCGGCTATACGTACCCATTATCGCGAAACCAGATCACGGCGCGCTCCAAAGCGCCATCAACCGCCACTGGAGAAAATCCTAGCTCCCGTGAAGCTTTCTCGTGCGTTACGAACATCTTCCGATGAGCCATACGCACCGCATCCAGCGGCACCCGCGGCGGTTTGCCGCTGATCCGGGCCCATCCGGAGCTCGCGGCACCGGCTGCCAGCGCAACCACCCACGGGATCTTCCACCGTGGCGCCTGGCGACCGGTGATACTCTCCAGCTTACCTAAGATCTCGGCAAGGGTGAGGTTCTGGCACCCCAGGATGTACCGTTCGCCCGGCCGTCCGCGCTCCCAGGCGAGCAGGTGACCCTCCGCCGTATCTCGCACATCTACAAGATTCAGGCCGGTATCGACGTATGCGGGCATGCCGCCTGTCATGAAATCGACAATGATCTGGCCGGTGGGCGTGGGCCGAACATCGTGGTCACCGATGGGAGCGGTGGGATTGACGATGATTACGGGAAAACCCGACCGGGCGAATTCCAACGCCACCTGCTCGGCCGCGAATTTCGATTTCTTGTAGGCCCCGGTCATGTCGTCCGCGGCGACCGGCATGTCTTCAGTACCGGGACGATCCGGGGGCATAGCCACGCAGCCGACGGTGCTGGTGTAAACAAAGCGATCGACACCCGCGGCCCGCGCCGCCTCCAGCATGTTGCGCGTGCCTTCGACATTGGATTGGTAGAGCTCGTCTGGATTCTTCGCCCACAGCCGGTAATCGGCGGCGACATGAAATACCGATCCGCACCCGGCAACGGCGGCATCAAGCGAAGCCCGGTCCCGCAGATCGCCCGTGACGGTTTCAACCGATAGCTCGCGGACCTGGCTGCCCGGCCGCGTGAGAGCGCGCACAGAATGACCTCGCTCGATCAGCTTCCGCGCGACATGCCAGCCGATGAACCCGCTGGCTCCAGTGACAAGTACGGGTTTCATCGTATGGACAGGCGGCTTCCGGACACGCGGCGACAGCCGCGTTGATTGACACTGCACGAGAACGCGGCTGCCGCCGCGTGTCCATGTACGTTCATGCGGCTTCTTCCCGCGTCTTCAGATATGTATTCAGCGCCAGCAGCGGGAACGAGTTCCGGTACATGTGATAGCTCAGATAGAACACACGCGGGAACCCCGTCCCCGTTGCCAGATCTTCTTTCCAGCTTCCGTCTTCCTGCTGCGTTCCCACCAGATGTTCAATGCCGTCCGCAACGCTGATGCTGGTGGTGTCGCCGCCGGCGATCAGGCCCAGAATGGCCCACGCAGTCTGCGATGGCGTGCTTGGCGCTTCTACATAAGTGCCTTCGTCGTATGCGGCGCAGCTTTCGCCCCAGCCGCCGTCGGAATTCTGAATGGACCTCAGCCACTCGCCCGCGCGCAGAATATAGGCTTCGCGGTCACTCTCGCCCGCCGCCGCCAGGCCGCGCAACGCGAGGAACGTCCCGTAGATGTAGCAAACGCCCCATCGTCCCCACCAGCTTCCGTCGTCCTGCTGTGTGCGCTTCAGATACTCGACACCGCGCCGAATAGCCGGGTGCGATTGCTCCACTCCCATCGCCACCAGCGCCTCGAGAACGCGCCCGGTAATGTCCGGACACGTCGGATCGAGCATGGCGTTGTGATCGGCGAAAGGAACTTCGCTGAGCAGCGTGAGATTGTTGTCGACATCGAATGCCGCCCACCCGCCGTCCTTCGACTGCATGTCCAGCAGCCACCGCACCGCGCGCTCAGACGCGGCTGACCGGCCCAACGCGAGCAGCACCATCGCCGTATCGTCGATATCGGGATAAAACTCGTTGGCGAATTCGAAATACCAGCCCGATGGCGGGGTGTTGGGCCGCTTGATGGACCAGTCGCCCTTGCGCCGCACTTCCTTCGTCAGCAGCCACTGCCGCGCGCGTTCCAGCGATTCCTGCGGTGGTTCGGCGGCGCTGCGCAGAGCATGAGCGGCCATCGCCGTGTCCCACACGACCGAATAGCAGGGTTGGAAGAAGAATCTCTTGTCATCGCCCTCGTCGCGCGTGATCATCAATCCGTCGAATTGCCGCTGCGCTTCCACGCGATCCGGGTGATCCGCCGCGTAACCCAGCAGATCCAGCGCCATGATGGTGTACTGCATCGGCGGATAAATGGCGCCCAGTCCATCCGTGTAACGTGTCCGCGCCAGAATCCATCGCTCGGCTTTGCGAATTGCCTTCTGACGGATGGCCCGCGACCCGAACCTCTCCCACATCTTCACGACGCGATCCGCGTTGAAAAACAAATTCCGCCACGTGAACAGGCTTCGGTCAAATCGATTGGCCAGCGCCGCGCCCGGCTTGAAGATCTCTTCCAGCGTGAAGCCCGCAGGCGCGGGACGCCCCGGATTCAGCGCCTGCACCACCGAAAGCGGAATCACGATCGCCCGAGTCCATGAGGACAGCTCATAGATGAAATTGCCTGCCAGAATCATCTCCGGCGGAATGGACGGCGTGTACTTGCGCGGATACAAATTGAACAGGCTGAGATTGATCTTGACGTAGCTGTTGCACGCCTGGATGCCTCCCAGCGCTAGAATGCGATCTCGGCAACGGGCCAGACGCGGGTCGTCCGCGCCAATCCCGGCCAGCTTCAGCGCGAAGTATGCTTTCACCGAGGCGTTCACCTCGGAAGGCCCCGCCGGATAGATGTTGAATCCGCCATCGGGCAACTGCCGCGCCAGAATCGCCTCCACCGCACGGTCAATCAGATCGCGCGTCGGCGGATTCCACACGCCGTTTTCCGGCGGATGCAGCCAGAGCTGCAGCAGAATGTAATCGGATTCGAGCGTGCTGTCGGCGGTGAGGTCTACCTTCCAGTAGCCTTCGGCAGTCTGCTGCGCGACGAGATGCTTCAGCGCGCGGTCGGCGGCGTGCGCGCAACCTGCGCGGGAGAGAGTTGCCGTTTGCGTTCCGGAGCTCATGCCCTCAATTCGGGCTGCCCGATCTGAGTGAGCCGAATCGCGGACTGCTCCAGACCCCCGGGCAGTTGGAAACGCACGTCCTCTTCCTTTAGTTCGACCTCTTCCAGCGTGCCGAACCCAAAATGCTGCTTGAGCCAGTCGACCAGTTCTTCGACCAATACTTCGGGGGCAGACGCTCCCGCCGTGACTGCAACCGTGGCCGCGCCCTCCAGCCAGGCCGGATTCACCTCATGCGCGTTGTCCACCAGATACGAAGGCACGCCTTCCTTCTGGCAAACCTCCACCAGACGCCGCGAATTCGAGCTGTTCTGCGAACCGACCACCAGCAGCACGTCGCACAACGGCGCAACCGCCTTCACACCGAGCTGCCGATTCTCCGTGGCGTAGCAAATGTCCTGGCTCTTCGGCCCAACAATGGCCGGGAAGCGCTCGTGCAGCCGCGCAACGATAGCGCTGGTCTCATCGAGACTCAGCGTGGTTTGCGTGAGGAACGCGACGCGGTTCGGATCGGGAATCTGCAACCGGTCGACATCTTCCACAGTGCTTACCAGAATCGTGGAGGCCGGCGCCTCGCCCATGGTCCCGATTACCTCATCGTGACCGGCGTGGCCAATGAGGATGATGGTGTGGCCGTGCCGCGCAAAACGCACCAACTCCAGATGGACCTTGGTGACCAGCGGGCAGGTGGCGTCAATGACCTGCAGCTTGCGCTGCTTCGCTTCCTGGCGGACCGCCGGCGAGACACCATGCGCGCTGAAGATGACGCGCGCGCCCTCGGGGACTTCAGCCAGCTCCTCGACGAAGATGGCCCCCGCGCTGCGCAGTTCGTCCACGACGTGGCGGTTGTGAACAATTTCCTTGCGCACGTACACCGGCGCGCCGTACAGATCGAGGACAATCTTGACGACATCGATGGCGCGCACCACCCCGGCGCAGAATCCGCGCGGCCGGAGCAGGATGATCTTCTTCGTGGCAACGTCGGAGCCGATGGCCTGGGCGTGAGTGAGGACGTCCATGTATAAAGTGCATTATACCAAGGACTTCTGGGCGGCGCGCTACCAGCGGCATTTGGTGGCTACAATGGTTCAGGTGAGCGACATGAGCCTGAGCGATGAGGACAAGGGCTGGATCCGCAGTGAGCTGGAACGCGTCGGGACCAGCCTGCTGACCGAATTCCATAGGTCAGCCTCGCCAGTCGAAGCCCGCCAGCGTAGCCACACCGCCGTACTTCGCGCCTTCGATCTGGAGATGGAGTCTCTGCCCGATCAGGTGAAGAAGCTGGAATTGGGGTCCCCGAACGGCGGCGCAGCCTAGGCTTCGCCTCCCGCCGGTACTTCCCCGCTCAACAACCCACCTAGCTGACTCGCCAGGCATCGCAGCCCCACCCAGAACTGGCCGAACAGCGCATACACTGCACTCACCTCATCGAAGCGCATCTCGTAAATGAGCTTCTTGAAAATCACCGGATCGTCGGCGAACAGGTCCACGCCCCACTCCCAGTCGTCGAAGCCGATGGAGCCGGAGATGATCTGCTTCACCTCGCCCGCGTAGCGGCGTCCCACCATGCCGTGCTCGTGCATCTGCCGCTGGCGCTCGGCCATGGGCAGCGTGTACCAGTTGCGAGTCTCGCCGCGCCTGCGGTCCATCGGATAAAAGCAGATGTAGCGCCCGCTGGGGATCTCCGGATACAGCCGCGGGCGCATGGCCTCTTTCTGGCGCGCGACAACGGAGGCGATCTCCGCCGTCCATTCTTCCGAGAACGGCACGAGGCCGCGATCGGCCAGCGACGCGTAGGTCTTCATGCTGGATTCGTACAGGCCCAGCTCCACCACCGACACGTAGGAGTGCGTCGGTTCGAGATAATCCCACAGGCGCGTGCGCGCAAGGCGCAGCTCGATGGCTTTCAGATCGTCGAACGACGGGCGGAAGTGGACAAGCAGGAGGTCGGCCTTGTGCCCCAGCGTGGCGAAGGCGGCGCTCGGGCCAGTGGCGTTGCGTTCCAGTTGGCCCAGCAGCTCGGTGGCTTCGGCCGCAATCGTGCTTTGATCCGCCGCGCTGAGAGCTTTCCACTGCGGCCAGCGAACGCGAAACATCTGGTGCAGGACGGCGGCGCCTTCCAGAGTCAAAGGGACTGGGGGCAGGTCGCCGGGCGATGAGTTGAATGAAGCCACTGTTTTGGGTACCTTATGTAAGTTTATGACCCCTGACGACCCGGCCGCGCTTATGCGGTCCCAGCGTTCGCTGCGCGCACTCAAGACGGAAGAGGAAGGGACGGCGCTTCCCGGTCTGCCCGCGGGCATTTACGGCTTCACTTATTCGCCCAATTTCGATGCGACACCACTGTTCGCCGGCAAGCGATTCCAGAGCTTTGAGTTTCACAAGCTGGCTGACGGCGCGGTTGAACTGATCGGCTACGTGACGGCGGCCGAGGCGGAACGGGTGAACTCGGGCGAACGCGGCATTGAGGTGCACCTTTATCCCGATCCGTGGAAGGACGCGGAGCAACTGGTGAGTCTGCCGATGGCGCGCCTCGTCCGCACAACCCAACGGCCCGCTCGCGAGAACGGCTGTCCGTACACTTTACGGTTGGAGTAACGCGCGTTCCTCAAGCTCGGCCAGGCGAGCCCGCAGGTACGTCATCTCATGCTCTTCGAGCCGCTCCGCGCAACCGGCCACAACCCGCCGGCCCAGAGCCAGCAGCATCTGCCGATACTCGGCATCGGGCGTGGTGACTGCCACATCGTTCAGCGCGCGCAGCAGGCGGAGGCTGACAGCAACGTCGGTCTTCGAATACATCCGAATTTGCTCGAAAGCCGAATTGAGCAATCCCTCAAACTGAATCCACGGAATGCGCACCCGAGCCGCGCCGGGAGGATCGTAGAGAACCGCCTCAGCTGTTTCGCGCGATGCAAACCGGATCAGGATACGGCTCAACTGATCCACCGAACTGATGGCCGTTGTTGGATCGTTAACCGCCGGCGAGATCGCCTTCAGCGCGATGTCGACAATCTGCAGAACACCGAACTCCACATCCTGCTGCAGCGTCCTGGTGGGGCCCATATCGAAAGCGCCGTGCAATTCGGCAAGGCTCTCTTCAGAGAGCCGCCTTCGCCCGGAGATTATCGCCAGCGGCGTCCCGGCGGGAACGAATTGCCCCACGCGGCGATGAACGTCAATCTTCACATGGTGCGTCTTCGCCACCGCTACCAGGCGGGCCGAGTCAATAAAACGAATGTAGCCGGATGTGTGACTGAGCACCGCCCTGGCAGAAACATCTTCGAAAAGGCCGCCCGGTTCAGAGGTTCGAACAGCCCGGCGCGGCCACGGCATGATATCGTCGATCACCGCTTCGGTTTCTGCGGCGATGCGGTCCACGATGTAATTCACGCTGATGGCCTG
>Ga0326727_10010420_pt1 | contig 22153 bp, 17 predicted proteins | sample MB2enrmetagenome_FD_207643 | JGI IMG/M metagenome (GOLD analysis project Ga0326727, IMG submission 207643) | Lab enriched peat soil microbial communities from McLean, Ithaca, NY, United States - MB29MY | ecosystem: Environmental > Terrestrial > Soil > Wetlands > Peat | place: USA: New York...
GGGGGGGGGGGGGGGGGTTTTTTTTTAATTGGGGGGGGGGGGGCGGTTTGGGGGGGGCGGGGCGCCCCCCACGACAGCCGGTCTGGAGACCGGCGCTACTCCCGCGGCGTAGTGAGCGCCATCAGAGAAAAGACGGGTCCTGGCGTGATATTCTTTCAAGTTCCGATGAATGGCGGCTGATGCCGTCGTATTTTTTTGGCCGGTGCCGTTCGAGCAGCGGCTGGAGAGGATTTTTATGAAGCGTGTTTTTGTCATGTTAGGCCTGATTTTGGCCTTTGGATGCGGTTTACATGCGCAGGCCGCGGCGCCCGTGGATGTGAAGGTGTGCGACGTGGTGAAGAATCCGGCGTCGTTTGACGGCAAGATGGTGCGCATTAAGGGCACGGTCGTGGCCGGGTATGACGAGTTTGTGATTAAGGACGCAACCGACCCCCAGTGCGGATTCCAGGTGAACGCAATCTGGCTCTCGTATCCGCAGGGCTCGAAGGCGAAGTCGGGTCCGTTGGCGATGGTGACCGTCGAGCCGGCGCACAACTTCGCCGGAACCTACAAGGCTCCCGCGCGCACGCCGGTGACGCTGGACAAGAGCAAGGAGTTCAAGCAGTTCGACACGCTGCTGGCGCAGACGAATGACAAGATCGGCGGAATTTGTCTGGGATGCGCGCGCTACGAGGTGACGGCGACGCTGGTGGGCCGGCTGGACACGGTAGCCGACGCGACCCTGAAACGCGATGCTTCCGGCAAGATCGTGGGCTGGGGCGGATTCGGCAACATGAACGCCTATCCCGCGCGGCTGGTGCTCCAGTCGGTGTCGGAAGTGACGCCCAAGGAGATCGATTATTCCAAGGCCCTTGCGATCACCAAAGGCGCGTCTCCGGCGGCCCCCGCCTACGGTAACGGAAACGTCGTCGCCCTCGACCCATTAGACGCCGCGCAAAAACTGGTTTCGCGCATCCAGGCGGGCCAGTCACACGATCAAGCCGAGAGAGCCCTAGCGGTGTTTCCCAAATCGCGGGAGCAGAATGGCGTGAGTATTGTGTATGCAGTGCCCAACGAAGTTGCGCCGGAGGAAGCGGGGACCAAGGACTCGCCCGACGGCATTCTGTACAATTGCGTCTTTAACCGGGAGCGCTTGCAGGGAGACTCGATGACCGTGGCGCTGTACCACGTGGGCCAGCACGTGGCCGATCTGCGCAGCCCCAAGCCCGGTAACGAGGCGGCTCCGCTCTTCATTGAGGAGAACGACGGCTGGGTGGTTACGTCGGTGGCAGCCGTCTACGACGGCCAGAAGTTTCTGACGCTGCCCGGCGGATACCTGTTCTGGAATGCATCGTGGGCTGCAGCCGATCGCAATTTCAATATGGACTCGGCGCTGAAGGATTTCCTGGCCAACGAGGCGATGCTGAGCAAGTAAGCCCGCGGCATTGACAGCTTAGAGCCATGGCGCTGGCCGGGGTAACGGCCGGCGCCTTTTTGCATGCGGCGCGGGGCAGGAAGTCTGCGGGGACGGCCCCGTGCGCGTATCCTTGAACTTGCACCACAATCACTCTTTCCAGGAAGTGAGAAGAGATGGCTGAGATCGCAGTTGAGGCGCCGGGAGTTCCGGCGCAATTGCCGGGTGTGCGCGTGGCCGTGCTGGGCGCGGGCAAGATGGGCGGCATTCTGCTGCAGGCGTTTTTGAAAGAGAACCTGTTTTCGACCGAGCGCATTCACGCGACGGTTGTCCATCCCGAGCGGGCGATCGCGCTGAGCACGCAGTGGGGCGTGGACGTGAGCACCGACAACCTGGAGGCTGCGCGCCAGTCCGACCTGATCATGATCGGCGTGAAACCCTTCCAGGTGCCGGACCTGATCGCGGAGATCAAGCCCGCGCTTACACCTGCAAAGATGCTGGTGTCGTTTGCCGCTTCGGTGAAGACGCGGTCCATTGAAGAGGCCGCGGGAATCGACATGGCCGTGGTGCGCGCCATGCCCAACACGCCTTCGGCGCTGGGCGCGGGAATGGCGGCCCTGTGCCGCGGACGCTTCGTCAAGGACGATCAGATGGCGCTGGCAGAGCGCATGTTCGAGACCGTGGGCCGGACGGTTCTCGTAGATGAGAAGCACATGGACGCGGTGACCGGGCTCTCCGGTTCGGGACCGGCGTATCTCTATATCATTATTGAGGCGCTGGCCGAGGCCGGCGTAAAGGTGGGCCTGCCGCGCGACATCGCCACGCAACTGGCCGCGCAAACCGCCTACGGCGCAGCGAAGATGGTGCTCGAAACCGGCTACCATCCGGCGCTGCTCAAGGACGCCGTGACCACTCCCGCGGGATGCACCATCGACGGCATTCTGGAACTCGAAGAGGGCGGCTTGCGCGTGACGCTCATCAAGGCCGTGATGCGGGCCACGGAGCGGGCGCGGCAACTGGCGGCGGGGTGAAGGCAGAGAACAGGGATCAGGGAACAGGGATCAGTGGTCCTGCTCGTCGAACGGCGGCGGATCGACACCTTGCGCGGGTTCGCCCCAAAGGAGAATTGATGAACGCTCGTGAAGGAACAAAGAGGATGCGGCTCCTGGGGATGGCGATGACCGCCGCTCCTGTGATTTTTTGGGCGCTGTATAACCTTTACCAGATCCAGCCGTCCTTTTCTCACTCCGGCTTCAGCGGCTTCGAATACCACTTCTCCGTCAGAATCCTTGCCGGCGCGGTCGTGCTCGCGATCCCCGGCGCGATTCTGTGGGCCGCGGGATGGGTTGTAGATGGGTTCTTCAAAGAACCCAAATGAGTCTGCGCGTTGAAGACTTTACCCATGCAACGACCTGGTTGGCTTCCCAACTATCTGCCCGAACTTGACGGGCTGCGCGGCCTGGCGATTCTGGCGGTGGTGCTCTACCACTGCAATCCGCGGCTCCAGGGCACCTGGATCTACGGCGCTTCGCTCTGGGGCTGGGCCGGCGTCATTCTCTTCTTCGTTCTCAGCGGTTTCCTCATCACGTCGATCCTGCTGGCCACGCGCGACAAGCCGCGCTACTTTCACAACTTTCATGCGCGCCGGGCGCTGCGCATCTGGCCCGTGTATCTACTGCTCCTGGCCGTGGTCTATCTGAATGCGCCATGGTTCATCGGTCCCAGCGTGGGGGAGGCGATCAAAACCGCGCCCTGGCTGGCTTATCTCTTTTGCGTGCAGAACCTGTTTCATCTCACGCTGCCGCCGGCCATTGGCCCCACGTGGGCGCTGGCTATCGAGGAGCAGTACTACTTTGTGTGGGCGCCTCTGGTGCGATTTCTGCGCCGGCCTTGGATGCTCGCCGGCGCTCTGGTGGGTGCACTCGTCGCTTCGCCGCTACTGCGCCACGCAGATTTGCATTGGATGACGTCGACCAACACGCTCATTCACCTGGACGGAATTGCGTGGGGCAGTTTGCTGGCCATCGCGCTGCACACGTTGCCGCTCAACCGGCGTACGTGGCTCTGGATGGGCCTGTGCGGATCGGTGCTGGGATTTCTCGCTGCGGGCACCATCGCCGGCGGCACCTCGTTTCTTGACTCGGCCCTGGCCGTGGGCTTTGCCGGAATGGTGCTGGCGCTGGTTGCATCCACGGGTGCGCGCAATCCTCTCTACGCGTTTCTGCGCCGGGGACCGGCGGCGTTTTATGGCCGCATCAGCTACGGCCTTTATATGATGCACATCTCGGTATTCATCTACATCGGCTCGTTCGATGTGGCGATGGACCGCTACGGCATGGCGGGCAACCTGGCGGTGGTTGCCATGCGTCTGGCGGTGAGCACACTGGTGGCTGCGGCGCTCTGGTACGGCTTTGAATCGCAGGTTCTCAAGCTGAAGAAGTATTTTTAGTAAAAAAGCGGAGCTGGCGGCGCTAGCGGGGTTAGCGGAGTTAGGCCCGCTCCAGCAGGCGATCAGGTTTCAACTGCGACGTTGCTATCGGCCGTGCGGGCGCAGTGGAGTTGCCGGTGGCCGCGGCGGCGAAGCTGCTGCCTATTCCTCTGCCTGCCTCTTCTACGCAAGAGAAATAATCAGAGGGGCCAGCGGCCGACGATCACGAACAGCGCCATGAAGAGGAGCGCGAAATCCAGCGCCGCGGGCTGTTTGCGGCGCATGTGATAAATCGCGGCGCCAACCATGAGAGCCCCCAGGCCCGCGGCGCACGATCGGACAATGACGAACTCGGGAACCATGCCGTCAGACGCGTAGATGTCGGGCATGAGCACCCCGAACGCCAGCAGCACCTCGACGAAGCCGAGGATCCTTTCGCTAAGAGACGTCGTGGTGACGCGCATGGACGCTCGACCGTCCGCGGCCTGCATCAGCGGCGCAAACGATAAGAGCTTGAAAGTTCCTAAAGTGAGAAAGACGCCCGCCAGGGCCACTTGTCCGATCCAGATTAAGCCGTTCATATGACTCAGCCTCCCAACCCCTCGCGTGTCCCTGGCGCCAGCGGCAGAACTCGAGCAACTGCACTGGACGGAGAGACTGCCGAAGCAACCAGCGTGCCGCCGGCGCTTCGCGGACAGCTCCATTGCCAAGGCTCAGACCTGGCTTCCGACTGCGTGGCCAGAGTAGCCCTACGTTGATCAAGATTTTATAAGGAAATCATGAATTCGTCACCTTACAAGTGAATGACAGCCTCTTTTACGCATCCCGTCGGGGAACATAGGGAATCCGATCCTGATTTCGGCGGTTCGCACCTCAGGTTCGGGGATGCGGGATCGAGCGACGGTAAAGGCGCATAAATTCCTGAAAACAGAACCTAGTGCGGCCAGCGCCCGACGATGACGAAGAGGGCGAGCAGGAAGGTGCTGATCGCGGGCGCGGCAGATTCTTTGCGGCGCAAGTGGTAGATGGTCGCGCCGACCATGAGAAGCGCAAGGCATCCCGCAGCCACACGGACCAGCAAGTAGTCGGGCGCCAGCGCTTCAGGGGTCCATGCCGGCGGCAGAATGACTCCAATGGCTCCGGCGATCTCCAGCAGGGCGATCACATGACCTTGCACTGTGGTTATCTTGATGGGCGCGGTTTTGCGCCGCTCCTCAATGGTTTTGATCAGCGATTTATACGCAATCAGCTTGCTCGCTCCGGCAACAAAAAAGACGGCGGCGAGCAGGAACTGCCCGATCCAAATCAGCGTGTTCATCTTTCCTGGCCCCCTTCACCCTTTGTTCATGCGCGTCAAATGCAATCTGCCGGCCGCATCGCAGCAGCCACTGATTGAACCCCGGATGCAACTCAACTGTCAAGATCGGCGGCACATCGTGCGCTTCAGTTCCAAATCTGCAAACGGCCCACTGCGCCGATTCTTCTTGAAAATACAACCATTCTTTCCAGTGTATGTGACTTGAATCACCCGACGGCCAGGATATCGGCTGCTAGGCTGAAGACAGCACGCAAATTCCCCTGGTGTGAGGTGCGCAATGCCCGAAACTGCAAGCTCTGAGACTGCGATTCAAAGCCCGTTGAGCCCCGAATTACTCGCGAAGATGGACGCCTACTGGCGGGCGGCGAATTATCTTTCCGTGGGCCAGATTTATTTGAAAGACAATGCGATGCTGGAGCGGCCGCTCACGCTCGACGACGTGAAACCGCGGCTGCTGGGTCACTGGGGCACGACGCCGGGCTTGAATTTTCTTTATGTGCACTGGAACCGCGTGATCCGCGAGCGCGGGTTGAATATGATTTTCGTGATTGGCCCCGGACACGGCGGCCCGGGGATTGTCGCGAACACCTATCTTGAAGGATCGTATTCGGAGATTTATCCCTACATCGGGCAGGATCGTGACGGCATCAAGCGGCTGTTCCGGCAATTCAGCTGGCCCTACGGCATACCCAGCCACGTGGCGCCGGAGACGCCCGGCTCCATCCACGAGGGCGGCGAGCTGGGCTACTCGCTGGTGCACGCTTACGGTGCGGCCTTCGACAATCCCGATCTGATTGTGGCCTGCGTGGTGGGCGACGGAGAATCGGAGACCGGGCCACTGGCCACAAGCTGGCACTCGAACAAGTTTCTGAATCCGGCGACCGACGGCGCGGTGCTGCCCATCCTGCATCTGAACGGCTACAAGATCGCCAATCCCACAGTGCTGGCGCGCATTCCGCACGCGGAGCTTGAGAATCTGATGCGCGGCTACGGGTACGAGCCGTTCACGCTCGAAGGCGACGATCCGGCCGTGATGCACCAGCAGGCCGCGGCGATCTTCGACACGATCTTCGATCGTATCGCGGCCATTCAGAAAGCCGCACGCGAAGATAAATCGACCGGCCGGCCCGCTTGGCCCATGCTGATTCTGCGCACGCCCAAGGGTTGGACGGGACCGAAGTTTGTCGACGGCAAGCCGGTGGAAGGCACGTGGCGCGCGCACCAGGTGCCGCTGAGCGAGTTGCGCGAGAAGCCCGAGCACCTGCGCCAGCTCGACGAATGGATGCACAGCTACAAGCCCGAGGAGTTGTTCGACGCCAAGGGCCGGCTGCGCGCCGACCTGGCGGAGATTGCGCCCAAGGGCCGCCTGCGCATGGGCATGAACGCGCACGCCAACGGCGGATTGCTGCTGCAGCCGCTGGTGGTGCCGAACTTCCGCGATTTCGCGGTTAAGATCGCAGGGCGCGGACAGCAGGATGTCGAGTCGACGCGCGTTCTTGGGGCACTGCTGCACGCGGTGATGCAAGCCAACATGGACCAGAGAAACTTCCGCGTCTTCGGCCCGGATGAGACGGCGTCGAACCGCCTCGGCGACGTGATTACGGGAACCGGCAAAAGGTGGATGGCGCAGACGCTGCCCGTGGACGAGGAGCTGTCGCCGACCGGCCGCGTGATGGAGGTGCTGAGCGAGCACCTGTGCCAGGGATGGCTTGAGGGCTACCTGCTCACCGGCCGCCACGGTTTCTTCAACTGCTACGAGGCTTTCATTCACATCATCGACTCCATGGTGAACCAGCACGCCAAGTGGCTCAAGACCACGCGCGAGATTCCCTGGCGCAAGCCCATCGCTTCGCTCAACTATCTGCTCAGTTCGCTGGTGTGGCGGCAGGATCACAACGGCTTCTCGCACCAGGATCCCGGCTTCATCGATCACCTGCTGAACAAGAAGGCCGACGTGGTGCGCATCTACCTGCCGCCCGACGCCAACACCTTGCTCTCGGTCGCGGATCACTGCCTGCGCAGCCGTAATTACATCAACCTGATCGTGGCCGGCAAACAGCTCGCGCCGCAATGGCTCCCGATCGACGAGGCCATCGCGCATTGCACCACGGGCCTGGGCGTGTGGCAATGGGCGTCGAATGACGAGGGCAACCCCGAAGTGGTGGTAGCCTGCTGCGGCGACGTGCCCACCTTGGAAGCTCTTGCCGCGGTCACGATTTTGCGCGAGCGAAATCCCGATCTGCGCATCCGTGTGGTGAACGTCGTGGATCTGATGGCGCTCCAGCCGCAGTCGGAGCATCCGCACGGGCTGCCCGACGAAGACTATGACCGCATCTTTCCGCCGGGCGTGCCCACGATCTTTAATTTTCACGGCTATCCGTTGTGCGTCCATCGGCTCACCTACCGGCGGCACAACCACCACAATCTGCACGTACGCGGATACAAGGAGGAAGGCACCACCACCACTCCCTTCGACATGTGCGTGCTCAATAATATTGACCGCTTCCAGCTCACGCTCGACGTGGTCCGCCGCGTGCCCAGGCTGGCGCCGAAGATCGGCGAGACGCAGCAGTGGTACTCCGAGCAGATTCAGCGGCACAAGCTCTACGTCAGCGAAAACGGCGACGATTTGCCCGAGATCAAGGATTGGCGCTGGCGGGAGAGATAGCGGTGCTAGCGGTGCTAGCGTAGTTAGCGGAGCTAGTCCGGGCATTGGAGGTTCTCTAACTCCGCTAGCTCCGCTAGCACCGCTAACACCGCTAACTCCGCTAACACCGCTCAAAATAACCATTACGAAAGGGTCAGTTCATCCATGTATTCTTTGCCGGTTCTAGTTCTCAACAGCGGTTCATCTTCCATCAAATTCTCAGTGTACGAAGCCGGCAACGGCGAGCGGACGAGGCTCTTCGAGGGGGCGGTCGACGGCATCGGCACGGACCTCGGCACGTTCTGGATCAACGATGCCGCCGGCAAAAAGCTGGTGGATCAAACGCCGTCCGTGCCCAGCCGTGCGGAGGCGTTCAAGTTGGTGGCCGACGCGCTGCACTCAGGCGACTTCCCGGCTTCGGCCGCCATCGGCCATCGCACGGTGTGCGGCGGGCCGACCGTCCGCGAAAACCAGCTCATCACGCCGCAGTTGATCGACGAAATCGAAAGCTACGAGGCGCTTGCTCCGCTGCACACGCCCATCGCCGTCTATATCATGCGCGAGTCGTTGCGCCTGTTTCCCGGCATCCCGAACTTCGCCATCCTCGACACCTACTTTCACCGCACACTGCCCGAGGTCGCCACGCACATGCCTATACCGGCCGAGTACGTGGCCATGGGCGTGCGGCGCTACGGGTATCACGGCATCTCCTACGAGTCGATCATCTACCAGCTCGAGCCCAACGTGCCGGAGAAGCTCATTGTTGCGCACCTCGGCAACGGCGCGTCCATCTCGGCCATCCGCAACGGCCAATGCCTCGATACATCGATGGCTCTCACTCCCACCAGCGGCATTATCAGCGGCTCGCGCACCGGCGATATCGACCCCGGCATTCTCATCTTCATTCTGAAAAAACTCGCGGCAACTGCGCCCAACACCGCCGATGCCGCGGAAAAACTGGAGACGGTGGTCAGCAAGAAATCGGGCCTGCTGGGCATCAGCGAGCTCTCGAACGACATGCGCGATCTGCGCGACGCCATCAAGGACGGCAACGCCAAGGCGCGTCTCGCCGTGGACAAATTCTGCTGGACCATTGCGCGCTGGATCGGCAGTTATGTCGCGGAGCTGGACGGACTCGACATGCTGGTCTTCACCGGCGGCATCGGCGAAAACGACATCGCCTCCCGCGCCGAAATCTGCGCGGGACTGGGCGCGCTCGGCATCGCACTCGACCCCGCACGCAATAACGTGCGCGGCGCGGCGGTGATTTCGGCTGCTAACTCGCCTGTAACGGTGCGCGTGATCCCGCCGCTCGAAGACCTGATCATCGTGAATCACGTGGTGCGGCTCATGGGGGCGTGAAGCCCCACTCAAACGTAGCGCCGGCCTCCAGGCCGGCTGTCGTGCGGGCGTCCACGCCCGCGCAGGCTTCCCTCCGATCCTCGTGACGCGGCGCTTGTTCTACACTGATGAGTTCGCTGGGGAGCAATCTTATGTCTGCGACTGCCGTTCCTGGCTATGTTCATCGCTACGCTTCGCTCGCGTTGCGGCGCTTTGCCTGGGGCGTGCTGGCGTACTTTATTGCCGTCATTCTTTGGGGCGGGCTGGTGCGCGCCACGGGCTCCGGCGCCGGCTGCGGCAATCACTGGCCGCTGTGCAACGGCACCGTCCTCCAGCACTCGGCGCGCACGGACACGATGATCGAGTTCACGCATCGCATCACCAGCGGCATCTCCTTCTTCTCGGTCGTGGCGCTGCTGGCGTGGACCTTCGCGGGCACGGTGCGCGGACACCTGGCGCGCGCGGCCGCCGTGGCCGCGGTCGCCTTCACAGTGATTGAAGCCGCACTGGGAGCCTTCCTGGTCAAGCTGGGGCTGACCGCGCAGAGCCGCTCGCCGTTGCGCGCGCCTTATCTTGCGCTGCACCTCACCAACACGCTGCTCCTGCTGGCTGCGCTGACGCTCACGGCGCACTTTCTCGGCCGCCATGCCGGTTCTCTGCGCGGCAAGGTGCGCATCGCCACGCCGTTTGTGGGAATCACGTCTTTAGCGATTGTGCTCGTGGTGGGCGTCACCGGATCGCTGGCCGCGCTGGGCGACACATTGTTCCCGCCGCGCTCGCTCGGCGCCGCGCTCGCGCAGGATTTCTCTTCCACGAGCGAATGGCTTGTGCGCTGGCGCTGGACGCATCCCACGGTCGCGTTTCTGGCCAGCGTCTTCCTCATCTGGCTGCTGGTGCGCGCCGCGCAGCGCCACTCGCACTGGGATAACCGCGCGCTCTCCGCGCTGGTGCTCATTCTGCTCGCCCTGCAGTATGTGCTGGGCATTCTCGACGTGCTGTACCTCGCGCCGGTCTGGCTGCAGATCGCGCATCTGCTCGGCGCAGACGTTCTCTGGGCCGCAATTGTGGTGCTGGCGGCGCGGTTGACGATTGAGCCGGTGGAAGCGAGTTAGCGAGTCGGCGAGATAGCGAAAAGGCCCCTCGCGGGGCCTTTTCTGTTGATAGATTCGCGGGACAACGTCGAGCTCAGTCTTCGAGCGCCGGATGGTAGTGGCTCTCCCATCCCAGGTAGCGCGCGGCTTCGTGCACGGCCTTCGACACGTCGCTGAAGTTCGCGGCCACGTGGTGCTCGAATCCCTCGCGGCAGATGTATTTGAGCAGTTTCTGCAACTGAGGAATCTCCGCCACGCCCGCGCCGCCAAAGGTCTCGAGCGGATCGTCGGTGAAGCGTCCCGCGCCGGTGTAGCCGCGCACCACACCGCGGCGGTCGTCGGTAGAGAAGCGTGCGAAGCTCATGGCGCCAGGCTTGATGATTCCTTCGCAAGTCCCGTAGGTATTTTCCTTGCCCACGGTCCCGGCGATGATCTGCTGGAAGTCCATCCGCACTTCCTTGAAGAAGTGCTTGGGCAGGTTGGAGCAGTGGAAGCAGACGCACTTGTTGGGATCGGCGCCGTAATTATTATTCCAATCGAGCAGCGCCGAAGGCGTGCCGCTGGCCAGCGCCATCATATACATGCTGAGCACGCCGGGCACGTCAACCTCGCACGCCGACGGAATCAGTTCGTTCGACATCATGCTCATGATGGTGCAGGGCACCACGCCCAAAAATTCCTCCATGGACGTCCAACACTGCACGGCGCTGATGTTCACGTGGCACTGCCTCATCCAGCCGTCGATCACCGCTCCAAGCTTGGCCATTTTCACGAGCGCGGCATCGGAGATGCCCGAAGTTGACACGTAGCTCTTGATCGCCGCGAGCTTGGCCTGTGCCGCATCGTCGTTGTCCTTCATGCGGTTGATGCGGCCGAAGATTTCGGAGAGGTCGATGGTCTCGACGGTGATGCCGGAGGTCTCGAAGATGCGCTCGGAGTAGCGCACCGTATTGAAGGCCGTGGGCCGCGCGCCGATGGCGCCAATGCGGAGGTTCTTCAAGCCCTTCACGATGCGGCAGACCTGCGAGAACCATTCGAGATCGGCTTTGAATTCGGGCGAGACGAGCGATTCCGTGTGCAGCGTAGTGAGCGAATAAGGAATGCCGTACTGCATCATGTTGTTGCAACAGCTCATTTTTCCGCAGAAGCTGTCGCGCCGCACGGCGATGGTCATGTTGTCGGAGCGGTCGGGCGTGGCCTGCACCAGCACCGGCACTTTCAATCCCGACAGGCGGATGGCGTCGACGATGCCGCGCTCCTCGCCGAAGTTGGGCAGCGTGACGATGATGCCGTCGATTTCGCCGGCATGTTTCTTGAAGAGCTCGGCGCAGCGCTCGGCTTCGGTGTAGGTTTCCACCGCGCCGTAGTGCGACTCTTCAGGACTGAGCACGATGGGCCGCGCGCCCGCAGCCTCAAGAACTGCGATGATCTCTTCACGGCCGCTCTTGGCCAGGTGATCCGGGAAGAAGCCGCGATTTCCTACGATGATTCCGAACGTCATTTTGCGTTGCGCTGCCATGTTCCTGCTCCTATGTGACGCCGGCAATCAAGCCGGTTTGTAGCGCCGGCCTCCAGGCCGGCTGTTGTGCGGGTCTCCAGACCCGCACCTGCAAATTGAACTTCTCATCCTGCCTGGCGGCGTGGACGCCGCCAGTACAGCCGGTCTGGAGACCGGCGTTACCTCTCGACACCGGCCTTACCTGCTGCGGCCGGGACGAAACTTGACGACGTAAAACACGCCAAGAGCCGCAAGCAGGCCGCCCCACCACACCGGCGTATGCAATTGGGTCAGCTGCACTCCGGCCGGATAATTCCCCGTGGTCCACTCCACGATGCCGTAGCCAAAAATCATGGCGCCGTAGACCGTCAAAAGCACGCCGATGAAAAACCAGATCGGAATTCCCGAGTTATGCATTCGTCTCTGTTCCTTCCCTCTTCCTTTTCGCGCTTGTCATTCGCGCTGCGATCGAATTCCTTTACCAGAAAATGATGTTGAGCGCGATAAAGATCACGATCACGATGCTCGCCCAGAACCACTCCCGCTTGTAATACGGCACGACCTCTTCCGCCGGCAGCTTGGTGGCGCCGTAGACCAGCCCGTCCAGCTCCGCCACCGGCCGCGGCTTGGTCAACAAGCTGACAACGATGACCAGAAGCGCCGTAAACAGAAACGCCCACAACGCGCGGAAGACGTTCTCGGCCATCGGCTTGGCGGCTTGCGAAAGCGCCACATATCGCAGATTCGAAGGCGTCAGGTGGACCCACTCGAACAGGCTGGCCGAGAACACGATTCCGAGCAGCAGCCCGAGAAATCCCGACAGCCGGCTGGCGCGCTTCCAGAACATGCCAAACAGGATCACGGCCAGAAGCGGAGCGATAAAGATCGAGAACAGCGCCTGCACATAGTCCATGATGCCGTGCGCGTGTTGCACCAGGTAGCCGGCCCCGATGGAGATGGCCACACCGACGACGATCGACAGCCGGCCCACCGTGACATAGTGGCTGTCGGAGCCTCGCTTGTTGATGAGCGGCTTGTAGATGTCGTAGGTCCATACCGTCGAAAAGGCGCTCACGTTGCCGGCCATGCCGCTCATAAAGCCGGCAATCAGCGCCGTGATGCCCAGGCCCAGCAGACCGGGGCCGAGATAGCGAACCATCATCAGCGGCAGCACTTCGTTATAGCTGTGCAAGTCCGACTGCGGCCCCTCCTTCTGATCGAGTACATCCTTTTGAACCGCCGGCGATAGCTGGGTTTGCTTCAACAGCGGGGCACAGGCGGGAGACATCGGAACGCAGGCTGACCATGTGTCCTGGGGAACCAGTTGCGTCCGGCTGCCGTCGGAGTTTTGCAGCAGAACCAGGCCCAGCAGCCCGGGCAGAATCACGATGAACGGCACCGCCATCTTGAAGAACGAGCCGATGATCGGCGCCATGCGCGCGGCGCGCAGGTTGTGCGCGGCCAGCACGCGCTGCACCACCAGAAAGTCGGTGGTCCAGTAGCCGAAGCTGATCGCGAATCCCAGACCGAAGACGATGCCCGTCCAGTGCACTCCCATGGGGTTCGAGGCAAAGCTGCCGGTGTCGCGCCACAGATGGAAATAACTGTCGGGCGCAACAGTGGAGCTCATGGTCTGCAGGTTGGCCATGATCTTGGTCTTCAAACCGCTGACACCGCCCGCCTGCACCAAGCCTAGAATCGGTACCAGCAACGCGCCGCCCCAGATCAGCACAAATTGCAGCACCTCGTTGAAGATGGCCGAGCGCAACCCGCCCAGAGCGACATAGAGCGTAACCGCCGCAGCCGAGACCACGATGCTGAAGGTCAGGCTCCAGCCCAGCACCACCTTCATCACCACGGCCATGGCGAACATGTTCACGCCGCTCATCAGGATCATCTCCATGGCGAAAGCGATGGCCGCCACGCTGCGCGCGCCTTCGCCGTAGCGAAGGTTCAGGTATCCGGGAACGGAATGGGTCTTGCAGACGTAGTAGAAGGGCATCATCACCAGGCCGAGGAAGAGCATGGCGGGGATGGCGCCGATCCAGTACCAGTGCGTGGCCAGAATGCCGTATTGATACGCCGATCCGGCCCAGCCCATCAGTTCCAGCGAGCCGAGATTGGCGCTCACAAAGCTCAGGCCGGCGATCCACGCGGTCATCTCGCGGCCGGCCATGAAGAACTCTTCGCTGGTGTTGGAGCGGCCCTTCAGGTAGAAGCCGATCCAGAGGACCATCGCGAAGTAGAGACAGATCACCACAACGTCGAGCGTGCGCAGATGCGCCAGGGGCTTTGTGCTGAAGACGAACAAGGCGGGCAGGAAGCCCGGCAAACCGGCGGCGGTACTTGAAAGCAAATCGAACATGAGCGTCACCTGGAAAGGCGAGAATGCGTCCGCGGAGGCATCAGACGTTCGCCCTTAAGTAAATTGTTTTACTCGAGCACTTGTCAAGCGGACACGAGCACCCTCGCGGGGGAGAATCAGGAGTCTCCCGCGGTCCTTTGGCCGAGGCTCAAGAAGGCGGCAGAATCCGGCCCGCGAACGCTGCGGAAACGTTTACCAGACGAAGTTTATCACGACGCCCGGAATCCACCTGTGATCGGTTACCGGCCCTTTTCCCTTGCCGGTCCGCACGATCAACCTGCGCACGGAGCCGCCCCCAAGAATCGGCAATTCATCATGGCTATATAATCAGGCGATCTCACTGCGAACGTATTCGAATGCACGGAGGCCGGATTTGGCTGCCTCGACTCGCTTCTCGCTCGTCAAGTGGTACCTGGATTGCGTGAGCGACGCGGGCGAAGTGGCGATCCTCTACAGCGCTCGCGTGCGCTGGCGCGGCATCCGCCTGGCCTACAGCAATCTGATCTGGTCTGACGGCGCAACCAACAAATCTGCGTCCTCGATGCATGGCGCTGAGATTCGACATGACGGCCAACAGATTTTCCTCGCGTCGCCGCAGCTCGGCGTCGAGGGAATGTGGACGGCGCGCGCAGCGCCGGTCGAGCGCACGGTCTATGCGTGCGAAGCGGGCTCCGTGGTCTGGAACAGTCTGCAACCAGCCTCCGCGGTTTCCCTGAGCATCGGCGAGAAGCGCCTCACCGGCGCGGGATATGCCGAATGCCTGACGCTCACCATGCCTCCCTGGCAATTGCCCTTGCGGCATTTGCGGTGGGGCCGGTTTGTGTCGGAGCGCGATGCGCTGACCCCCGATACCGTGACCTGGATTGACTGGATGGGCTCGCACGCGCTGCGCCTGGTTGTCCACAACGGCGCAAGCGACGAAGGCGCATCGATCGCGGACACCGAGATCGCATGGGCAGGAGGGAAACTGCGCATCGAAGAGCCCATTGTGCTTCGCGCAGGCCGGCTGGGGTCGACGATTCTTCCCGCAGCGCCGGCATTGCGCAGGATCTTTCCGCATTCTCTTTTTAACGTTGAAGAAAAGAAGTGGAGGAGCCGGGGAATTCTGGCCACTCCAGATGGCGAAAGCCGCGGTTGGGTGATTCACGAAACGGTCGATTGGAGCACCGATTGGAAAACTTGACGCGCTCGCTCTTTGCGAAGGCACTTTACGGATTCACGTTTGTGGTTGCGGTTCCCGCGGCGCTTGCGTTGTGGGCGCACGCATCGCGCAACGCGGTGCATCTTGCCGCGCTGCACTTTCCGGGCTTGGGCGCGAGCCTTGCGGGAATCGGCATTGCCATGACGCTCGCCGGAATGTTCTCGCTATGGCGCGACGGCGGCGGGCTGCCGATGAACGCGTACCCTCCTCCGCGATTCGTCGACCGCAGCATTTATGCCGTTGTTCCACACCCCATTTACGCGGGATTCGTGATTGCCTGCGCGGGCATTGCCATCTTTGTGGGATCGGCGAGCGGCCTTTGGCTGGTGACGCCTGCCGCGGCGCTGGGCTCGAGTGCGCTTGTGCTTGGCTACGAACTGCCTGACCTGCGCAAACGCTTCGGCACTCCTCGCGCTTCCTGCTGGCTGCCGCGAGGAGCGGCCGGGAAACCGTCGCCTCTCGAGCGCATGCGCGTTTATCTCGTAATCCTGTTGCCCTGGCTCGCGATCTTCGAGTTGTTCGGCGTGATGGGAAGGCCGCTGGGCGCGGTGAGCACGTATCTGCCGTTCGAGATGCAGCTGCCGGTGATCGAGCAGACAGAGATTGTTTATGCCAGCACTTACTTCGTTGTGCTGCTGACGCCGCTCGTCGCCGCATCCGGCTTTGCGCTGCGCCGCTTTGCCCTGCGCGGCCTGACGGCGATGGCTGTCATCTTTTCGTTGTATCTGCTGCTTCCCGTCTTTGTGCCTCCGCGCCCGTTTCAACAGTCCGGCCCCATCGGATCGATGCTTGCAATGGAAAGAACGCCGTTCTCGGGCATCGGCGCGTTTCCTTCGTTTCACGTGGTGTGGGCGCTCATTGCAGCGTCGGTGCTTGCTGAGGGCGGCAGGTGGAAGAAAGCTCTTTGGTGGATCTGGGCCGGACTCGTGAGCCTGAGCTGCATCGCTACCGGCATGCATTCGGTGCTCGACGTGATTGCAGGCGCGCTTGCCTTTCTCGCGATTGCGCGCATCGACCGCATCTGGGCGCTCATCTTGAAATGCGCTGAGCGCATTGCGAACTCGTGGCGAGAGTGGCGCATCGGTCCGGTGCGCATCATCAATCATGGCGGCTACGCAGGCGCTGCGGTGCTCATCGGCGCGGTGATGATCGATTCCCTGGTGGGACGCGGCGGGGCCTTAGTCGCAGCCAGCATCTTCCTTTGCTCGGTGATCGGCGCGGTGCTTTGGGCGCAATGGGTAGAGGGTTCGCCCGCGCTGCTGCGGCCGATGGGGTACTACGGAGGGTTGATTGGCGCGGTCGTTGGCGCCGTTCCAGCCGTGTTTCTCGGCATCAATCTGTGGGCGGCGCTCGCCGCGGTTGCCGTGGCCGCGCCATGGATTCAAGCGGCGGGAAGATTGCGCTGCCTGGTGCAGGGCTGTTGCCACGGCCGCCCCACCGTCGAAGCGCCGGGAATCCGCTACACGCATCCGCGCTCGCGCGTCTGTCGGCTCGCGCAACTCGCTGGAGTTCCGGTTCATGCCACGCCGGTCTACTCGATTCTGTGGAACTTCGTTGTCGGCGCGGCGCTTCTGCGTTTGCTGGCCGTGCATGCGCCGTGCACCATGATCTGCGGGATTTATCTTTTGCTCTCCGGGGCCGGCCGCTTCGTCGAGGAGGCGTATCGCGGCGAGCCGCAAACACTGGTGTGGTGTGGCCTGCACATCTACCAGTGGATTGCCGCCTTCACGTTCGCGGTTGGAGCCGTGTTTACGGCCCTCACAGGTCCGGCGGCGAATTCATTCACTCCGGTCACCGCGAGTTCGGCGCTGTTGGCCGTCGCCTGCGGGGCGGTTTGCTGGTTCGTCAGCGGCGTCGATTTTCCCGAGGTCTCTCGCCGTTTTGCGCGATTGACGTAGCGATTCTTCGCGCCGCACGCTTCGCCGCCGGCGAATCAGGACGGTATGGCGGCATGGTGGTGGTGAGCAACGGCATGATGGTGGTTGTGCGGCTTGTCGCGCATGAAGCCTTCGCCCTTGGTCAGCCAGGCCACGCCGAAGACGCAGTTCGCCAACGCTTCGCACCAGAAGAGCCAATGACTGGGATGCCGCCGCTCGACGACCGACCGGAGGGTGAGACCGACCATCGTCGCCATGCAGGCAACCATGATGAGTCCGCTGACCCCGTAGATGCGATTTCTATCCCGCTTGCGGCGCGTGAAGGGCCTTTCCGGAGAGGACTTGCGAAACAGAAAAATGCAGATGTAGGCAAGGATGAGATACATGAGCGCGGCGAATGCCGTGTGTATCAAGCCGCATGCGAATTCCAGCGGCGTGTAGGAGCCGCTGCGGGGATTGAACGAGGGGCAAAACGCCACGCCCAGGGCGCAGGCTCCGGCCAGGTAGCCGGCGATCTCGTCGTTGAGGTCGTATCCGCGCGAGCAGGCGAGAAATGCCGCAATGGCGCACAGGCTGCCCACGTAGTAGTCGCGCATGGGTGTGTAGTAGTAGTCGCTGATGGAGCGCTGCAGGAGCGGATGCGGAATGTGGTGACCGGGCGCAACCAGAGCGGCGACGATCGAACCGGCGGCGAGACCGAAGGGCAGAAGGATTGCGATCAGGCCCACCATGCGGCGCATGGTGTGGTACGAGAGGACCACAGGATTCGTCGACGTGCTGCGCGGCAACATGACGCCCTCCGCGGAGGAGTTCCCCGGAAAGAAGAAGCATAGCGCAGATGGGGCGCGGAGGATGTGACGCCTGCCTCGATTATTCGTTCGCGGCCATCACTTCGTGCAGCCAGTTGGGGGCCTTCAGCAGCTCGCGGGGACGCGGGCCGTCGGCTGCGCCTACCAGGCCGTCGCGCTCCATCAGGTCGATGAGATGCGCGGCGCGGCCGTAGCCGACGCGCAGCCGCCGCTGCAGGAGCGAGGTGGAAGCCTTGCCGAACTCGAAGACCAGGCGCACCGCGTCGTCGAACATGGGATCGTCGTCGCTGGCCTCGCCATTCTCGCCTTCCATGGCGGCGCGCTCATCTTTAGGTGATTCGAGGAAGCCCTCGACATATTCGGCTGTGCCCTGGTTCTTCCAGAACTCGACCACGGCCGCCGTCTCCTTCTCGCTCACATACGGCGCGTGCAGGCGCATCAGGCGGCTGGTGCCCGGCGGCAGAAAGAGCATGTCGCCGCGGCCCAGCAGCGCTTCAGCTCCGTTGGTGTCGAGAATGGTGCGTGAGTCGACCTTCGTGGCCAGGCGGAAACTGATGCGCGTGGGAATGTTGGCCTTGATGAGGCCGGTGATCACGTCCACGCTCGGGCGCTGCGTGGCCAGGATGAGATGAATGCCCACGGCGCGCGACATCTGCGCGAGGCGCGTCACCGACTCCTCGACGTTGGCGCGGTCGAGCATCATCAGGTCGGCCAGCTCGTCGATGATGATGATGATGTAGGGCAGGGGGCTTTCGTCGGGCTCCCCGGAATCTCCTCCAAAGAGCGAAAGAGTGGAACTCTCGAAAAGTTTGTTGTATTGGTCGATGTTGCGCACACTGCGCGAGGCCAGCAGCTTCAGACGCCGTTCCATCTCACGAACCGCGTTGCGCAGCGCGTTGGCGGCCAGCTTGGGCTCGGTGATGATGGGCGTGAAGAGATGCGGAATGCCCTCGTACATGCCCAGCTCTACGCGCTTGGGATCGACCAGGATGAGTCGCACCTGCTGCGGCGTGGTGCGGTAGAGCAGGCTCATAATCATGGCGTTGATGGCGACGGATTTGCCCGACCCAGTCGATCCCGCGATGAGCAAGTGCGGCATACCCGCCAGATCGGCCGTTACGATGCGGCCGTTGATGTCCTTGCCCATGGAGAGCGTGAGCCGGGAACGCGCGCGAGCGAAGGTCTCGCTCTCGATCACGTCGCGCAGGTGAATGGTCTCTTTCTCATGGTTGGGCACCTGGATGCCGACCGTGCTTTTGCCGGCCATGCGCTCGATCAAGATGCTTTCCGCGCGCATGGCCAGGCACAGGTCGTCGGCCAGGCCGGTGACGCGCGAGTATTTCACGCCCGCTTCAGGCTTGAACTCGAAGGTCGTGACCATGGGGCCGGGGTTGATCTGCACCACCTGGCCGCGCACATCGAACTCGGCGCATTTTTCCACCAGGATTTTGGCTTCCTCGCGCAACTCGTCCTCGCGCACCGATTGCGGACCCTCGCCCACGCTCAGCAGCGTGCTCGAAGGCAGCTTGAAGCCGCTCACGTGCTTGGGCGCTACGGTCGCGGACTGCGTTTCCGCATCGGCGCGGCTATGAATCGCGATTTCCCCGGTGTGTTGCGGCGCTGCGGGCGCGGAGACCGGACGCTCGCTTGGCCTCTGCTCGTTCGCCCAAGGATCGATAGGGGCCTTGGGCTCCGCTGCCGTTCGCATCGCGACAGATTCGGCGGGCGCCGGCGCTGCCGGAGCCATCTCCGCTGCGGCAGTTGCGTGATTTGCTGCGCTACGCTCCCAGATGCTGATGCGGCGCGGCGTAACCGCGGGATTCACGGCTTCGGTGCGCGCATCGCGCACCGGCTCTTCGGTCTGCGGTTCGAGGTCGGCGCGTTGATAGGCGGGAATCTCGTCGAGGGGATCCTCTTGGGGCGCGCGCCTGCGCTTGAAGAAGGCGAGGAAACGGTTCGGCTTCCCGGCCGGCGTCTCCGCGTCGATTTCCGGGTTGGGCTCCGGATGGGCCGCGGCATCGAAGGGAATGGGCGCATTCTTTTCGGCGCGCATCACGTTCTGCCGGGCTTCGAGTTCCTCCGCTTCTTCGCGCAGATCGCGGCGGCGGTCGCGCCACTCGGCGTAGCGCGTCCAGCGCTCGGCAAGGCGCTCGCGCATCGCCGAGAAGCTGATGTTGGTGGCAAAGTAGAGTCCGGCAGCGGCCAGCACAGCGGCCACGACCCATGCGCCTTGCAGGTTCAGATAGAGCACAAGCAGGCCCGCCATGAGCCGGCCCACGACGCCTTCGATGGGAACCACATGCATCCAGCGCCAGTGCCGCGGCAGCAGGCCCAGGACCGCGGGCAGGAAGGCGAGCGCCAGGAGCGACCCGATGCCGCGCAGAATCGCCGAGCCGCTGGGCCGCGAGCGCATCCACGTCCAGCCCACGCCGGTCATCCAAAGGGGAACCAAAAATGCGGCAATCCCAAGCGCCTGCAGCAGCAGATCGCTGAGGTAAGCGCCGAAGAGGCCGATCCAGTTGCGGGGCGCGGCTGTGCCGGTGGCCGTGTTCAGCGAGGGGTCGGAGGCGTGATACGTAGCCAGCGCGAGGAAAAGAAGCAGCGAGACCAGCAACAGCACCGTCCCCAGAAAGATATTCGCGGGGCGGCTGCGCGTGGGCGCGAGAACAATGCGGATGGGCTTCATGATGAGGGCGGCGCCGCGCTCCGTTGGCCGCGCATGCTTCTAGCGGCGGCGTGGGGAAAGCAGGCAAAACGTCCCAGAGCAGCTTTTATTATCGGCGCTCGCAGGGCAGATTCAGGGCCGAACGACAGGCGGGGGAATCAGCGGGATTACTGGCAAGTTTGTGCCTTGGAGCGCGTTCGCCAGTTCCGGCGCACGGCAGCGGCGCCTCGACATCGAATGCCTCTCCGATCATCGCATCCATTTCCTTTGCAATAATTGAGCCGCCGGAACTCCCCAAATCGAAAATGGATTCGATCGAGGTAGCTGCCGGGCGAAGCTGCTCCTTTCGATTCTGCCGTCGCTCGAACTCGCGGCGAGGCGAATCCAATGTTCGTTGAATGGGCAAGTGTTATCCCCCAAGGTACTTTGCGCCCCAGATCAGGAGCGCAATGCCGAGCAGGATGCGGTAGATGGCGAAGAGCGTGAATCCATGCTTGCGCACCCACGCCAGGAACCACTCCACCACGCCGAAGGCCACGATGAAGGAAACTACGGTGCCGATGAGGAGCACGAGCCAGCGCTCCGGATTCATGACCACGTGTGCGGCGGCAGCGCCGGCGGCTTTGCCGGGGTGAACCTCTTTGAACAGGTCCCAGCCGGTGGCGGCGATCATGGTGGGAATGGAGAGGAGAAAACTGAACTCGAGCGCCGCGGGACGGTCGAGGCCGGCGAGCTGGCCGGCGGCAATCGTCGACATGGAGCGCGAAGTGCCAGGAAAGACGGCCGAGAGCGTTTGGCAGAGACCGATCCAGATGGCCTGGGCAAGTGTCATCTCTTCCACGTGCGTGGTGTTGGGCTCAACGTGGTTGCTCCACGCATCCACAATCCACATCGCGATGCCGCCCACGAGCAATGCGATGGCAATGGCGGTCATGCTGCCCAGGTTGTTCTCGCTCCACTTGTGCAGCAGCAGGGCGGGCACGGAGGTGCAGGCAAAGGCGACCAGCGTGAGCGAGATGGGATGCGTGAGCCAGTTGCGGTCGCCCTTTTCGCATTTGGGAAAGGTGCGGAGGAAGTTCACGATCCGCTCCGTGAACAGGAAACAAAGCGCGAGGATGGCCCCCACCTGGATGACGACGGTGTACATGTCCCAGTAGGCGACATCCTGAAAACACGCCGCGTTCCCGGCACAGGCGCCGTTATCCAGCGGAATCTTCATCAGCGCTTCGGTAATGCGCAGGTGCGCGGTTGAGCTGACCGGCAAAAACTCGGTCAAGCCTTCCACAATCCCCAAAAGAATGGACAGAATATACGGGCTCACGCGAACTCCAGGCTGTGGGCGATGCGAATCAGTCGGCGATCCCGCCGGCCGTACCGCCGGTCTCCTGACCCACACCTCTCCGAGAATCAGTACGAAATCACGAGGTCAAAGCGCAAACCGCTCAGTCCCTGTCGATGCCGTAGACAGGAACGCCCTCATCCAATTTGTACACCAGCGCACCGGCCCGGTAGGTATAGTC
>Ga0326727_10010421_pt1 | contig 22152 bp, 12 predicted proteins | sample MB2enrmetagenome_FD_207643 | JGI IMG/M metagenome (GOLD analysis project Ga0326727, IMG submission 207643) | Lab enriched peat soil microbial communities from McLean, Ithaca, NY, United States - MB29MY | ecosystem: Environmental > Terrestrial > Soil > Wetlands > Peat | place: USA: New York...
GTCGCTGCCCACAGGCGCTGCACGCAGTTGCCTCGACCGGCTCTCCAACCGCCTCACAAAGATCGTCGGAGAAACCCGTAAACTCCGCACTGCCTGAGAATGGGCAGAGATTGGCCGGTTATGTCGGGGACGCTCCGCGGTCAAGTGCGCACTGGCATGTTCCTCCACAAGAGGCCGCCTGGTTTCATGGTGTTGGGGAAGAAATCAAGCGCTCAGCCGGGTCGACTGGCTGGTTTCGCTCAGCCGCCTTAGTTTTCTGAAATTGCTCGAAGGCACTGCGGGACTTGTCGTCCAGGGACAAATGATGATAGACGCTGCCGAGCAGGTAGTAAGCTGACGAGAGGTTGGCGTTGAGTCGAACCGCCGCTTCCAATTGCGCCCGGGCCTCCGTGTAGTTCTTCATTCGGGCGTACAGGGAGCCCAAATTGAGGTGAGTAAGAGCATAGGAAGAATCCAGGCGTTCCGCGAGCTTCATTTCCCTCAGGGCTCCCACATCATCACCGAGACGGTTCATCAAGATGCCGTAGTGAAGGTGGTAGTAGGGGCTCTCCGGGTTCATTTCAAGCACGTGTTGAAAGTGGCGCCGGGATTCGTCGGTTCGGGATAGGAATTCATCGACCACGGCTAGCATGAATTCCGCCCGGTCATACTTCGGGTCTAGCTTGAGCGCGGCCTCGAAGTGGCGTTCGGCGCGTTTGTAGTAGTCGTCCTGGTTATAGTAGACGCCCAGTGTGCAGAAGCTCATGCCAATCAGGTACAACGGCACCGGCGAGTTAGGATCCAACTTTTGGGCAGCCAGATACGACTTAATCGCCGAAACCTGATCGCCGAACTGCTGCTGGAGAGAGCCTTGGGTGATTACGTAGCGGGCTTGAGCTGGTTCTCTCTGAATGGCGAAGCCGATCGCCTCCAGAGCTTCCGGCTTTCTGTTTTGGAGGGCAAGTACTCTAGCCTTCAATTCCAGATAATCAGCGCTGTTTTTCAGCGCAGGGTCGCCCACCTGCGCCAGCGCCTTAGCAGCACATTCGCCGTCTCGGCGGTCAAGGCACTGGCGAGCGTCGCCCAGAGCGTCAGCGTTCGCGCTCTGCGACTCCTTTCGAGCGGCGGGTTCTTCGTTGGCGAGCGTTTCAAGCTCCTGCGTGGCGTCAGTGGTCTCCGATTCCTTCTCCGTCCTGCGCGGCTCGTTCTGGCGGCTCAGCGATTCGGCAAGGCTTGCTTCTTTCCGGGCTTCACTGTCCCGGCCTGATTGGGTGAGCAAACGGGCAAGTTGAGCGTGGAGGGCTGCTTCCTTTGAATGCCGCTCTACGCCTTCCCGGAGAGTGCGCTCTGCCGCTTCTGTCTGGCCCGTGCTCATCTGGGCGACGGCAAGCTCACGGTAAGCCAAAGCTGTCGTGGGTTCATGGGTGATTGCTTGTTGCAGGATGGGGATAGCCTCCGTGGTCCTGCCAAGCCGGTGAAGTGCGGCGCCCAGGTAGAGGTAGGCCTCTGAGAAACCGGGGTCGGCGGCAATTTCCCTTCTAAAGTGATCGACAGCCTCCGAGTACTGCGCCAGCTTGAGGGCCATGTAGCCGAGTTTAAAGTGAACGACGGGGATGGAGGGATCTTGCGAGAGCGCTTGTTGGTATTCGGCTTGGGCCGCCGAGTTCTCCTCGCGTAGAAGGTGTGCGTCCCCCAGGAGTACGTGGAGCCAGGGAGAGTCCGGGAAACGCTGTGAGAAGTTCACGAAATCGCGTAGTCCGGCTTGCTTGTCACCCTCGGCCCGATCCTGCTCAATCAGCTCGTAAAAGACGTAAGGGCCCTGGTAACCTGTTGCGACGGCTTTCGAGAAAGCACCGCGCGCCTCCTGGTGATTGCCGAGGGCGCGGTAAGCCATGCCTCGATAGAACTCGGCCGCGCCCGCGGGTTGAAGCTGAAGGAACTGAGCCAAGGCCTCACGAGGCCGCCCGCTGGCAAGCAGCGCTACTCCTAAGTTCAGTATAAGCTGGGGATCATTCGCGTCGACGCCCAAACCTCGCTGGGTCCAATCCAAAGCAGCGGTAACATCGTGGTTCTGCAAGAGAAACGACGTATACTCTACGTAAAGCGACACATCCGCCGGGCAAACTTGAATCGCTTGTTGGAATGCGGCGCTCCGCTCCTTGAGAGGCGACGCGGAGTCGCGTGCCCTTTGCAGCGACAATTCCACAACCTGGTTCTGCCGACAACCCTGCCCTCCGACGGCGCCCCAAACGCTCACCGCCGACGCCAACGTCACCGCAAGAGTTCCCAGTCGAACGACATGCTTCATGCTGTATCCTGGAGCGCTTCCAGCGCAAGCACCTGGTTCTGCACATTCCCTATGATTGTGGCCTCGACATGGCCTGGAGATACTTCCACATCCGCCCGGGAGGCGGTGAGCTCGTTGAGGAGTTTGTTTTGAGCGCCGCCGCCCACAACGATCAGACGTCCGAGCTCCCGGTTCGTAAGTGCGCGGATCTCGTCGAGCGCGCGCGCATAACTCTCGGCCAACCCCGAGAGAATAGCGCGAGTGAACTCTCCCGGCGACCTGGGCACAGGTTGACCGGTATCGAACAAATAAGATCTAATCGCGTCCAACATATTCTCGGGGTACACAAATCCCTGCCAATGAGGATCGATGCGGGGCGTAAAATCTTCGCTCCTTCGCGCCGCCTCGAACAACTCATGGTAGTTGCAGTCTACTCCCATTTCTTTCCATTCGGCTCGACAGCGTTCCAGCAACCACATCCCGGGAACATTGTGCACGAGGCGTACTGAACCGTCGGGATTGCCCTCGTAGCCAAAGCGGCGTGGATCGATGGTAGCCGAGGGGAGCGCATCGGGAAGGTTGACTCCGAGAATAGACCACGTACCTGAACTGAGGATTGCGCACTCGCAGCCGGCAGCAGCCGCCAGGAACGCCGCCGCGGTATCGTGCGAAGCTCCCGTGACGACGGGCACTGGTCCGAGCCCCGTTTCCTGTTGCAAATGCGGCTGCAGGCGGCCGAGTATCGTGCCGGCGCCCAATACCCGTGGGAGTATATGGCAAGGCAAATCGAGCTGCGCCAACAATTCCTCGTCCCAAGCCCTGTGCTTAAGGTTGTAGAGCTGCGAAGTTGTCGCCAGGGTGAAATCCGTCGCGCATTTGCCGCAGAGCCAATAGCGCAACAAGTCCGGTATGAAAAGGAGGCACGCCGCCCGCTTTAGAATTTCCGGCGTGTGTTTCCGCGCTGCGAAAAGCTGGCATAGCGTCGTGAGATCTTCGGCGAGAACGGCGGTTCGCGAGAAAAGAGTTTCAAGTCCGACACGCGCTGCCAGCTCTTCCAATATACCTTGATTACGCGGGTCTCGATAGCACCTCGGCAGTTCGAGCAAAACGCCGCCCTTATCCAGGAGTCCATAATCCACGCTCCAGGAATCGATTCCGATCGAGGAGATGCGAACCCCCATTCGTGCGACGCCTCGCAGCACGTTTTTTATTCCTGCGAAGATTTTGTCGATGTCCCAGAACAGACCGTCTTCCGCTTCGACTGGGGAATTATCTTCTCGGTGGATCACTTCCAGGCGGATGCCGGGTCCCTCCTGGTGTGCGAGGGCGGCGCGCCAGTTCGAAGCGCCTAGATCGAATGCTAAGTATGTGGCGGAAGTCAGGTTCGCCAAGAGTCTGCCTCCCATAATTGAAAGTCCACTCAAGAGCTCGAACGGTTGGCGCCTGCTGGCTGGGAATGCAACCTGAACTGTAACCTCACACCGGGGACCAGCCGCACGGGACCTAGCAAACCCGCAGGCCAGGGCCTCGGATTGACCTTCCAATCCTCGGGGTACGGAAAGCGGTCACCGTAAACCGATCTCAACTTCGAGTAGTCAGGCGGCTTGTGTCCCAGTAAACAATTGATGAGCAGATTCGCGACTTGAATCTTCAATGAATTGCGTCCTGGTTGTAGCCAATGACTGACCTCTAGTTCAAAAGGAGGCAGCCACACGTCACCCGCAAGTTGTCCGTTGACCCAAACGCGTGCTGCATAGCGGACATCGCCCAGATCGAGCCACAGGAGTTTTTGTTTCCCGAGGTAGGGGCCTGGTACATTCACCTCCGTAGAGTAAGTGCAGCTCCCGGAGAAGTGCTCCGTCTTTGGATCTTCGGTCCACGACCGCAGGACGGAGATCATCTCAGAGACGCCTGAGGTGGAATCGAAGTGGAGGTTCCACGGGCCAGTCAGGGTCAAAGGGCCGGGTAACGAAGCCACCTGCTCGAGTCGGTGGGACGCTGTTTCAACATAGTACGTTCCTGGCTCGGAGACAGCACCCTCAACGGTGTCTCCCGCTGTTGTAGGCGTCGGCAGATTGGTTGCGGATACTGGAGACGGGTCCCCGGATGAACCGAAGTAAACCACTGCCGACCTGCGGGGAGCCAAGCTAAGCTCCATAAGCGTCCGTTCGCCCTGAAAGCGGTAGCAGGCCGGATCTGTTGCGGTGCCGTGCTCAAGGTCCCAGAGCTGCGGTTTTCGGTGCGAAACATCGAACCAAGCGTGAAAGCGCTTTTGCGTTTGCCCTGTATTGACAACGAAGTAGTAGTCGGCGTTGGTTGTCGGCGAGGTGCGGGAGCGACGGTGTATAAATCCGATGTCAGGATCTGGGTTATCGAGCTGCAGGTCGGCCACAGCGGCGGCCACCAGCGCTTGAGGCAAGTCGGCTTCACTGTTTGCGAAAATGGCGCGACCGCTTCCGTAACCGTGCTCGGAGTATGCAAGCGAAGCAGCTCCGAACATTTGCGCGACAACGTCGAGCAACCGCTCACTGTCCTTGTCCGGTTGCACGCCGCCGTAGGAGCGTTCCGGCAGCCGGCCCACTGCAATCACTGTGCCCCCGGAACGTACGAAATCGGCGATTCGTTCGAGAGCTGCGAGGCGCATTCCCGTGAGGCGGGGCAGCACCACAACACGGTATGAGCCATCGCCGACGTCGAGCCAAGCCCCGCGCACAACGCCCTTGGCCCTTAGGATGTCCCCCGAGATGCCGTCGAACGTGTAGCCGTGACTTAGAATCGCCGACAGGAGGGGTGTTTGGTAGGTGAGGGCGTTCTTGAGTCCGAATTCGGGAATCTCTTCCTGAGTCTGGGCCAAGTGGTCGCGAACCCGAAAGACGGTGTGAAGGCTTCCCAGCTGGGCACTCGCTTCGACATCTTCAACCGGCAAATAGAGCAGAACGGCGCTGACAGGCCGTCCCCGCTCCAGAACATAGGAAGCACGCCTAACGTACGTGGTCAAATTAGGGAAAAACGGCCACCAGCTTTGGTACAGGCCGAAAGCCGCGCCGGCGTAGTCTTGCCAGCCGGGAACCCCGGCGGCGGGCGGCGAATAGGGTAAAGTCGCGGCGTGGAGTTCCGTCATCCCGGTGAGGAACTGCAAATCGGCGATCAGTTTAAGGTCATCCAGTGTATCGGTGAAGCGATTGGGTATCCCTGCCCAGGTCGCATACTCAGCGAACACACGATTCTTCCTATAGAAATGTGCGGCCGAACTCGCCCATCGGCCTTCGGTGAAATTCTTCCAGTCGTATTGCTCACCACCTGGAAAATCGACCTCCGCATAGGACCGCTGCGGGACGGCCGGGACGCCGTAAGCCTGAATCTCGCTTTTGAGCCCGTGACCTTCGGCCCACTCGTGAAGAGGACGAGCGAATCCGTCCACGAACAAGTCTGCGACGGTTTCCCAGTAGTCAAACCGGATGTCCGCAGCGCGTGTATTGCCGGGATCGAACAGAAGCGGATAGAAGGGCCGCAGGTCGTAACCGCGCCGTTGGTGGAAAGCCGCCGCAAAGTCGGCTGTCCAGTCGGAGCCGTACGCCTCCAGACTGTCCGCAAAGATGGCGCGCAGGTGGCCCCGCGGAACGTTGCTGGTCAGCTTTTCCAAAACGCTTTGTGCGTAGCGGTGGAAGGCCTGCGCAGAAAGGTGATCGAGCACGTAGCCTTCGCCGCCCCAGGCAGGCCGTTTCACTTGCATGCGGACCGGAGTGGCAATGATGCTCAGGGCTTCTCCGCCTGTCTCCCCAGGCAAGCTTAACTTGCCATCAGGGCTGGCGTAGGCAGTGACGTCGCGAAGCGTCGGGCCGTTGGCAGCCGTTGCGAATACGGCTAACAGGCGCTCGCCCGCTTTCAGGTTAGCTACCTGCGTGTTGGGCCGCCCCTCCAGCCTGTGCTTTTCGCTGCGTAGGGCATGAGAGGCGTCATCAACGCTGACCGAGGGTCCGCCGTAAGGCCACCCGCTCCCCCCGATAACGTCCACCGTCATTCCCAGATTCGTCGCGACTTGGATGGCGTAGCGGTAAATCTCAAGATACTCGTTTGAGAGAAAGCGAAGATTCCGAATGCCCAGTGCCGGATCATCTATCTGCATCGGGTAGCATGGGTATATGGTCACGCCCCCCAGCCCAGCCTGCCGCATTTCGGTGAGCTCGCGAAGAACCTCCTGCTTTGTGACAGCGGGACCGAACCAGATCCACCAAGCCGTCATTTTGTTAGCCGCGGGAGGAGACTTCATCGACGATGCCGTGGCGGGTTGCTGTGCAAGTGCGGGGCATGCAAACACGCACAGTTGCAGCATTGCTACCAATATCAAGAAGCTCGAAACGCGTGAATATCGAGTCTGCGCCTGCAATCCCGTCCCCTCCTTCCCATACCGCTCGCCTACTCGGCTGCGGCCGTCCTCTCGGGGGCGGCCGGGAACCGCTACATCGCTCTCGCGCCTGCCCAACCGAGCAAGGCGACGGAAACCAACAGGATCAAGGTTCCGGCGCCCAGCGTCTGGAGCGAGCGTCGCGTGGCGGCGCGCCACTCGCCAACGAGCAGGCCACACGCCACAGACACCAAGATCATCACGGCGTTCCACGCTGCCCAGCCAAGTGAGGGTCCCATATCGCCCATTCTGCCCGCGGCCACGCCGTACAGGAGTGTGCCGCCCAGCCACATCGCGGCCATAACACTCGTCATCAGCCAGTAGCGGGCGCATCGAGGTTCGCAGTAGAGCCTCCAGGTGCGATCTCGCGCGAGCTTGTGCAAGCAGTAGCCAGCGTTCGGGAGAAGGCCGCAGGAAAGAATGAGCAACCAGACGGTGTTGAGCGCAGCGTCGGGCGTCGCACCGGCGCGACGCGCCGCCTGACTGATGGGCCCGCTAAAGGCGTACCCGAAGTTAAACATGGCCGAAAATACTCCTGCCGTCACGCAGATTGCAAGCGCGCCCACAAGGGGGATCTTCTTATCTCCCGTGTCCGGAATTGAGCCGCCGGTGGAGGAGTCACGCAAGTGGCCGGCATAACCACAAACCGCGACCCCAGCAAAAGTGACCAGCGTGGCCAGGATCACGAGCCGACCGCGGGATTCGCCCAGCGCCCTAGGCGTGAGCACAGCCATCGGCACGAGTGCGCCGAGCGCGTTGATGAGACCTGTCATGATGCTCAAGCCCAATGCCATGCCCGCGTAGCGGATGCCCAGGCCGAAGAACACCGAGCCCACTCCCCATCCAAAACCCAGGAGTCCCACCGCGGCGATCGTCTGGACTGGGGCTAGTTGGAGGGCTCCCATCAAGTGAGACGGAGTGGCCAAGGTGATCCCAAGCGGAAGCACCAGGAACGCCAGGCAGGAATAACTAAGCCAAGCGTTCTCCCACTTCCACCGCGGCATATAACTGAGTGGCAACGCAAATGCCCCTTGGAGGATACCGGCCACAACCATCCACGTCCATATCACCACAGCCGAAGAGGAAAGAGTCATGGAGTTCACCGCGAGCCGACCATAGGTCTGTTCGATTCGAACATATCCTACTTGCATGCCGGACCGAGGTCAAGCCTTTATCGAGCCTTGGGCAGTTTTGTCCGGGTACACCATGATCGTATTTATTTGTATATGTTTGGTTCGAACGTCACGTGGTAAGATGACCGCTTGGCGCATATAGCGGCCTCGGGCAATATGTGCTGGCGTTTTCGCTTGACCTGTGGAATAAAGTTCGTTTATGTTTACTCGTGATGGAATCGAAACTCTCACGAGAAGAACGGCAACGGCGAATCCTGGAGACCATCAACCAACACAGTGTGTTGGTATCCGAACTGGTGAAGGAGTTCGGTGTCTCAGAAATGACCATCCGCCGCGACCTGTCTGGCCTAGAGGAACACGGCAAAATCTTAAGGGTCCATGGCGGAGCGATAGCGAGCGGCCGGCTGGCTTATGAGTCTGCGTTCGAGATAAAACAAGCACAGAACATCGAGGCCAAGAAGGCAATTGGGGATATGGCCGCCAAGCTGGTGGGCCCAAAAGATGTCGTGTTCATTGATACCGGCACAACAGCACTTGCTGTGGCCCGGGCGATGCGGCAGCGCAGCCCGCGCATTCTCATCACCTCGAATCTGGCTGCCGCTCTGGAATTCGTTGGTTCAGGGAATATCCGCATCCTGGTGACCGGCGGCGAATTGAGCCACCAATCACCCGACCTATACGGCGAGTGGGCGTTGCAAGTTGTAACGGGGATCCATGTCGATGTTGCTTTCTTTGGCTGCGACGCCGTCGATGCCAATGGGTTTTACGCTTCCGACACGCGAAGCGCCGCTGTATCCCGGTTGATGCTTTCCAGGTCACAGCTCAGCTATCTGGTGGCCGACAGCTCGAAGTTTGGCAGCCACGCGATGTGCCAGGTCGCGAACCATAAAGAGTTGACAGGGATCATCACCGACTCCGGTCTGGCAGCCCGCTATCGGATGGAACTGGAAACGCAAAAGGTGAGACTGATACTCGCCGAGTGAAAGCGGAAGGAGAGAAACGCCTCATGTGTGCTCAGACACGCGGTGCAGTGACAGACGCCCTTGAAGACGACACCCTGCAAAGAATCTACGGCCAGGATAAGAATGCCGTCGCGGCCTGCGCGGGACACTTGATGTTGGGCGGGGGAACCCGAGGTGGTCCCATTCTCCATCACGGCAAAGGCGTCCGGGTTTGGGATCTGGATGGGAACTCCTACATTGACTGCACGGCGCAAAGTTGGGCGCTATACCTGGGGTATTGTCATGATGAGTTGTGGGCGGCGGTCAACGAGCAAGCGCGGTACATGACGCACGTTCACCAGGGCTTCGACACACTGCCACGCTATTACCTGGCGAAGAAACTGTCTGACATCTGTCCCGGCAAGCTGAAGCGAGTTTCTTTCGTTCCCAGTAGCGCCTTGGCGCTGGAAGGGGCGATGAAGATTGCACTGAAGAACCGCCCGGGGGCAAGCAACTTCGTATGCCTGTGGGACAGCTATCACGGCACGACACTCGGAACCATGGGGGCTTCGTGGGTTTCCACTCAATCCAATCATGAGTTTGTGGGCGGCAGCCGTTTTGCTTCCGTCACGCGTCAGTTTGTGCGAGCTCCCAACCCCTATTGTTTTCGCTGCTATTTTGGCCAGAAGCCCCAAGACTGCGACCTGATGTGCGCCCGGATGCTCGAGCTGACTCTTGAGAAAGGGGTCAACGGCCCGGCGGCTGGGGTGCTTGTCGAGCCCTTGCAAGCGAGCGGGGGCATGATTCCATTGCCGAGGCGGTATCTCCAACGGATCCGCGAAATTTGCACCGCTTTTGAGGTGCCGCTGATTTTCGACGAGGTCCAAACCTACATGAGAATCGGCAAATTCACGGCCGCTGAATACTATGGCGTCGAGCCGGACATGATTGCTCTGGGCAAAGCGCTCGGCGGTGGGCTGCCCCTCGGAGCGACCGTAATTCGAGACGGGCTGGAGGGCTTCGCCCCCGATTCGGAGGAATTGCACACGTTTGCGTCCAATAGTTTGGCGCTCGTCGGCGCCATCAAACTCCTTGAGATTGTCGAGCGTGACCACATCCTCGACCACACGGTGAGAATGGGAGAATACTTCAGGAATGGACTGCTGAAGATTCGGCAGGAATACCCTGAAGTTGCCGATGTTCGCCAGGTCGGCTTGCATATTGGTGTAGAATTCGCTGCGACCGACGCGCAACGTACGCCGCTGGGCGCTGAGACCAGAGCGATCCGCGACGAGGCTACGAAACGGGGGGCGATCTTCGGGCTGGCGGGCGCGATGAAAAACCTTCTCAAGATTAAGCCGCCACTCATTATCACCGAAGCTGAAGCGGACGAGGCTCTCGACATTCTGGAACGCAGTCTGAAGGCAGTCTTACGACACTAGTCATGGACGTCAGCTTTCCCGAGAAAACAGCCATTGTAGTGGGAGGCTCGCGAGGTATTGGTGCGGCAATATGCAGCGAGTTGTTACGCGGTGGCTGCCGTGTTGCCTTCACTTACTGGGACAGCGAGCCGTTCCAAGGTGCGGCAGGAGCACTGGAGGAGCACGCCGCTCGATTAGGGGTTCCGTGCCGGGGCGCAGCGGTGAGCTGCACCGATGAGGCCGGGATGGCGCAGTTTGTCGAGAGCATCCGCGAGGATGGGTGGCCGGTTGACTACCTTGTCTACAGCGCCGGCCACACGTCTTCCACCCCCTTTGCGGACATCGATCTCGCAGGTTGGCGGCGAGTGGTCGATATCAACCTGAATGGCGCCTTCATCGCCTTGCATTTGGTGCTGCCGCTCATCACCGCTCAGAAAGGCGGCAGCATCGTTTTGATCGGTTCTGCTGCCTATGCCTCCGGCGGGGGTGGTAGGGCCGATTACACCTCCGCCAAAGCTGGACTGGAAGGTCTGAACCGTGCCGTCACGCGAGATTATGGACGGCTCGGCATCCGCTGCAATCTTGTCCATCCTTCCCTGATTGAAACTGACCTCCTCAAGCACCGATATCCGGATGCCCAGCAACGCGACCGGCTGGCACGAGGAGTGCCGCTGGGACGCCTCGGCCGGCCTGAAGACGTCGCCTACTTGGTTTGTTTTCTGCTCTCGGACCGAGCTGCCTACATCACGGGCCAGTCGATCTTTGTAGACGGTGGAAGGACCTTTTGCGGCCAATAGCGGCATAGACCTCTGACACAGAAGCGTCATGCAGTTTCAACATCGCGTCAAGGGATTCGCACCTAGCGGTCGGAATTCGGACGACCGAAGGAGAAAGGGCCGGGCTCCATTATGACGGAAGAGAGTAAAGCCAAGGTGGCGTTTGTCGCCACCACCATGGGAGCTTTTGATGCGGTCTTGGACGTGCAAGAAATCCGCCGCATGGACCAGTACTCCCCCTTGATCGCGCGCTTGTTGGAAGGCATTCGTCCGTCCGCACAGGTGATTGACTTGGGCATCGCGGGCAACGACCGGGAAGCCACGGTTCTTCGCGATAAAGTAGCTTCCGCCGGCTGCGATCTCCTCCTCATATGGCCGCTGAACTACACTCTGGATTCCCTGGTGCTTCACCTCGTGCACGGGCTCAGGCTTCCTCTACTCCTGCTGAATTCTATGCCGGAGGCCACATTCCCCGCCGACTTCAATTTCGCCGGAATCATGGAAAACTCCACCGTCTCTTGCATCCCCACCATCACGAACGTCCTCTGCAAAAACCATGTCCCCTTTACGCTCGTTAGCGGAGCGCTCGAAGACCCGAGTGTTTACGCTGAAATAGCCCTGTACGCCTCTGCCGCCCGCACGGTGCGCGCCTTACGGAACTCGAAGGTCGGCATGATCGGCCACAGCTATCCCGGGATCTCGGCGCTGAGCGTGGATCAGGCGGCCGTCACGGGCCATTTCGGGGTTGAGTTGGTCGCGATCAGCGTGCCGGAAATCATCCGCGAATACCAGGCGGTGAGCGATGAGGAGGTTCGCCGTCTAGCCTCGCAAGTTCAGGCTTCCTGCCAAATCTCGGACATCACCTTCCAGGAAATCGCGGATTCCGTGCGCTTCGAGCCGGCGCTCAAACGCCTGGCCGCGAGGTACGGGATCAATGCCCTGGCCTCGCTTTGTCAGGATTTGATCATAACTGATGCCTTAGGCATCGCGCCCTGCCACGCGCACACGGTCCTGGCCGGAATGGGAATTCCGGTGACCTGTGAGTGCGACCTCGCCACCGCTGTCACCCTGCTGATCCTGCGCCAGCTTACCGACGAGGTGATCTTCCTCGAGTTTTACACCCAGGATTTCGCCCGTGGAGTGGGCATGTTCTCCCATTGCGGGCAGGGTAACCTGCGATTGGCGCGTGGTGGAGTAACGGTAAAGCCGCATCCCTGCTACCCGGCAGCACGTGGGCGCGGAATCGCTTACGAATACGTAGCCAAGGAGGGGGACGCCACCATCGCCTGTCTCACTTACCTTGACGGCAGGTGGCGGATGGTCGCAGCACGGATTGAGTGTCTGTCCCATCCGAAACTGCCTTCCTCCACAGCGCAGGTCTACTTCAAATTCAAAAACCAGGACTTCAACCACGCCTACCGGCGCTGGTGCGAATTGGGTGGCATTAGCCATTTGGGCATTGCCTACGGCGATCATATGCAGGCGCTCAAAACGGCGTGCCGCTACCTGGACGTCGACTTCTGCGTCGCAGCCTAGCGCGGCCGCGCCCGGCGAGTCCCGTTCCTGCGAGAAGAATTTCATGAAACCGATTGAACAGTTTCTTAACGTCATGTCGGAGCCTGAGCTCGAGAAGATGCGCTTGGGCGCACTCGATCTGCTGGAAGAACCGGGGATGCGCATTGGTGGGGCTGGTCTGCGCAATGCTTTAGCCCGGAAAGGCGCGGCAGTCGATGAGACACTCCGCGTGGTGCGATTCCCTCGCCGCATGATCGAAGAAGTCATCGGCATGGCCGTAGCCGAAGAGACGGAGCGAAGGCTATGCTGCCAGGGCGACACGGTCCAGGCTGAGCGCGCCCTGGCTTTCAATTGGCACGCCGCTCCCATGCAGCGTTCCCCCAACTTCGATGTCGCACTCGGCGGCGGCTGTCCGATGTACTACGACTATCCCACGCACAGCGCGCGATACGGTAACCAGGGTGACCTCGTGCGACTGCTGCACGTCGCCGAAGGCATTCCCGAGATCAGAAGGTGCGGCAACCCCATTCACTGCATTCTTGGGAATGACGGCAAGGAACTGCCGCGCGATTTGATGGCCTTGACGACCGCGGCAATCATCGCCAAGCACACCTCGAAACCCGGAGTGACGACGCTGCTCAGCGCCAGGCAGTTGCCCTATAGCGTGGCCATGGGTGAAGTGATCTGCGGCTCACCGCAGGCCTACCAATTGCAGCCCATATTCATCAACATCAACGACACCGTTCCTCCCCTCGAGTTGTCCGAACCCGAAGGCGATATTGTTGAGGCGCTGGCCCGCCGTGGGCTGCCCGTCTTCAATTTGCCCATGCCGCTGATGGGTATCGCCGATCCTCTCACCGTATTCTCTTGCGCCGTGGCGGGTGTGGCGGAGATTTTAGGTACGTGGGCGTGCGCCAAGGCCGTCAATCCCGAGGCGCCGGTAGATTGCGCCGTGGTGGCGGGCGTCCTGAACCCGGCTTCGGGCAAACCCTGCTTCTCAGCCCCGGAGGCGATTGCCATCGACTTGGCGGCGGCCCAATTCTTTCGCTCCCTCGGCCTGCGATGCGGCACGGGCGTGGGGTTGATTGACGCGACTGCGCCGGGCGCGCGGGCCATATTCGAACGCACGCTGAAATCCACGTTGGCAGCACTCAGCGGCGAAAGCACGTATGTGGTGGGAATCCTGGCCGGCGGCAATATCTTCTCCCCCGAGCAGATGATGCTGGACCTCGACATAGGCTCCGCTCACCATCATTTTCTCGGCGTCTTCGACTCCCAGGATTTGTCCAGCGCCGTGCCGCTGCTCCGAGAAAAAGGCATCGGCGGCTTCTTCATGGATACGGAGCACACGGTGGCAAATTTCCGCACGCGGATCTGGCGGCCACGCACTTTTGAACGGGGAGAGATCAAGGATTCTGAAAGCGACCCTGTCTCGGCAGCCTACGAGCGATGGAACCAGATCATGTCCCGGACCGATCCCTATCATCTCCCTGCGGAGCAGGCACGCGAGATTGATCGCATTCTGGCCCGCGCAGCGCAGGATCTGGGGATATCCCCAGAGTCGGAAATCGGCCGGGCGATTAGCCTGACGCCTGCATGAACACTCCAACACAGGAAGGAAATTCATGCGCAGGGAAACTATGACCCCAAGGGAACGATGGCTTGCGACCTTGCATCGGGCCGAACCCGATCGGGTCCCCATGGATTATTGGGCCACGCCGGAGGTTGACGCCAAGTTGCTTCGCCATTTCGGGCGCGATGACATCTGGGAGGTGTTCAGGCTGTTGCACATCGACCGGCCGGTGACTGTCTTTCCGGCCTACGTTGGCCCACCCCGTCCTGATGGCGGCAACGATTTTGGTGTGATCTATAGAAAAGCTCACTATGGGAGTGGTGCCTACGACGAGGCCGCATACTGTCCCCTGGCCAAATACAATTCGCCGTCGGAAGTTGAAAGAGATTACCTGTGGCCTCAGCCGGACTGGTATGACTACAGCACGCTCCCCGCTCAGCTCGCCGGTAAGGAAGAATACCCAGTGGAAGGCCCGTGGTCAGAGCCATTTTACATTTACAAGGATCTGCGGGGGATGGAGCAGTCTTTTCTGGATCTGGCGGAAAACCCCGAATTCGTTCACTACTGCCTCGAAAAGATCTTCGAATACGAGTACCAGCGTGTCCTGCGCACAATGGAGGCCCTGCCTGGCAAAGTCACGTATTTCATGATTGGCGAGGATTTCGGAACGCAGGATGACTTGATGTATTCCCGGCAGCATATTCGCGAGTACTTTCTCCCCCACATGCAGAAACTCATGAAGCTGGTGCACGATGGGGGCGCCTTTGCTGTCACCCATAGCGACGGGGCAGTTCGCAAGATCATTCCCGACTTGATCGACATTGGGATGGACGCCCTTAACCCAGTTCAGTGGCGGTGCAAAGGGATGGATCGCGAGGGGCTCAAACGTGACTTCGGCGATAAGATCATTTTCCACGGTGCCATGGACAATCAGCGGACCATGCCCTTTGGCTCCCCCGACGAGGTGCGCCAGCAGGTCTTGGAGAACTTCCATATTCTGGGCGCGGGCGGAGGCTACATCCTGGCGCCGTGTCACAACTTGCAGGCAATCACACCGGTGGAGAATATTCTAGCCATGTACGAGACAGGATATGCTGAGGGGTGGAAGTGAGCGGTCTTCAGCAGTTTTCGGCTTGGACCCCCGGTTCCACTGGTAACGACTGTCGGTTGTCCCGAACCTAACCGCCCAAGAATGAATGCATTAACCGTTGTGTTCATTTCGAACAACACTCAACAGCATTGCCCTCGGGAAAAGCGGATTGGGGCAAACAGAACCAGCGAATCCAACAACCATCGAGAGAGTCAGGTGTCTCTATGCATTCGTAATTTGGCACAATTAGACCCATGTTCCGTCCCGAGGTTGCTGGTTTTGTGGCTTGAGAGCCCTGTCGAGCGCCTGTTTGATTCAAACAATAATAAACACTTTTTGCTTGACATCGCAAAAACCCTATGGTACTTAGGATGGCAGGTAGTCGGTAAATCTTGGTTCTTCGGGGGAGGTCTTATGCTGCGGGTGTGGAAGAGTGGGACCAGATGCGCTCTGGCTTTTGCAGTTTTAATCAGCATCGGAGTCGTGGACGCGGCTCGAGCGCAGATCAATTCGTCTGCAACGATCAACGGGACGGTCACTGACACCACCGGCGCGGTCATTACCGGGGCAACCATAATGGTCAAGAACTCGGACACAAACACGGTGGTATCCACTCGAACCAATGCGGAGGGTACCTTCGCTCTGCCCGGTCTGCCCGTCGGGACCTATTCGGTTACGGTTTCAAAGGAGGGCTTTCAAACCTCTGATACCACGAGCTTGGAGTTGCATCCCGCAACCGTGACGTCAATCAACGTGATGCTTAAAGTGGGCTCAACTTCGAGTAAGGTCACAGTGGAAGCGAACGCCGTGCAAGTCCAGACTAGCACCTCTGAAATCGCAGGTGTTGTGGCTGGTGCGCAGGCGGCGGCGCTCCCCATCAATGGTCGCAACTTCCAGAGCTTGTCCGCGCTGATGCCGGGCGTAACTAACCTCCAGCCCGGAGTGGGGTTTGGCCAAGGCGCCGACGAGCAATCCAATGCCATGTCGATTAACGGTATGGGACCCAGTGGCTCGCTCTACCTTCTCGACGGAATCTGGAATATCGATGCCGGCGCCATGAACAACCTCTCGATCACGCCGAACCCGGATACCATCCAGGAGGTGAGGGTCCTACAGAACAACTTCGGCGTCCAATACAGCTTGATGGGCGCGAATGTCGTCATGTTGCAAACAAAGAGCGGTACGAGTAGCTTCCACGGTAGTGCTTACGACTATTTCCGAAACGACGCTCTAGACGCACGGAACGACCTCAGTCCGACCGTATCGCCACTAAAGGCGAACATCTTCGGCTACACCTTCGGCGGCCCGTTCTTCATCCCTAACCACTTCAACACAAAAAAGGACAAGGCCTATTTCTTCTGGAGCGAGCAGTGGGTGCGCAAGGATGTTCCCAACGTGATCCAGGGAGCGACGCCAACCGCCGCGGCCCGCAAAGGCGATGAGTCTTATCTGTGTAGCGCTTACGACTCGAACGGGCTTTGCACGGCAGCGGCCCTTGCGGCCGGGGGCGTTCAGCTAGTCAATCCAGCTACGGGCAACCCATTTACCTATAACCAGATTCCGCAGACCCTGATCCAGCCAGGCTCGCTCGCCATCATGAATGCTTTGATGTCTCTTCCCAATAACCCGGGTGGCGGGTTCCTGAACTATATCAACGTTCAACCGAAGGTCACCCATCAGCGAGACGACGAGATTAAAGGGGACTACCACTTCAGCGACCGGCTGCGCCTGATGGCGGAGTATCTCGATGAACATCAGTCACTCAACAGTCCCACGATGGACTGGCTAGGTTCGCCTTTCTCCACCAACAACTGGAGGGATGATAGCGACAATCAGATTGCGCAGATTCAACTAACCCAGATGCTGACCCCGCGCGTCGTGAACATCACAAGTGTGGCCACCAGCAGCTACATTGACGCTTATCTTGTAGGGGGGTTGGCTTATCGGAATCAAGTTCCTGGCTTCAATGAAGTATTGCCTTACAGCGGCGGCTTCGGGACGGACCGTCTGCCCGAAATCGACATTGCCGGCGGGTATCCCTCGATCGGAATCCCGGCTATTTTCCCGTTGTCGCACGCCAGCGATCTGGAAAACACGCTTACGGATGATTTGAGCTGGCTGAAGGGAGCCCATTATGTCCAGGCCGGCGCAACGATTCTTTTTGGCACGAAGCGTCAAACGGACTTTTCCGCCAGCAACGGAGACTGGTTCTTCAGCGGGCAGTTCACGGGCGACCCCATTTCTGACTTCCTGCTGGGCGATGCCGCTTCGTTGTACCAAGTCAGCAGTCAGACGCGGCCTTACCCACAGTATGTGCTGGTGTCTCCCTATATCCAGGATCACTGGAAGATCAACAGGCACTGGACCCTCACGGCGGGGCTCCGCTACCTTTTCGAGCCGGTGCCCCACGCGCAGCACGCCTATGTCAGCATCTTTGATCCCTCCCGGTACAATCCGGCGCACGCGCCCATCGTCAATCAGGACGGCACTATAACCCCCACTCCGACCTATGATCCGCTGAACGGCATCGTGATCAACGGGGTGAGTGGAATTCCGTCCAACTTCACCACCAAGCATCAGAACTTCTTGGCTCCGGCGATCGGTTTTGCTTGGGACGTATTTGGAAACGGGTCAACGTCACTACGGGGCGGCTATCAAATTACCTATACGCGTGTTCCGAATGGTGGAGACTGTAGTTATTTCTGTAGCAACAATCCCCCCTTTGTACAATCGATCACTTTGATCACCCCGAGCTTTCCGCAGGCCGCTGGGGGCATGGCAGCGCCCCTCGGGGCCCCCAGCCTCTATAGCCAAGATCCCAACCTTCAGCCTTCCCGAGTGCAAAACTACAGCCTCTCGCTGGACCATCGTTTCGGAAGCAACTGGCTTGCATCTATGGCTTACGCCGGGAACTGGGCCCAGCATGTGGGGACCTATTACAACATGAACCAACCTCTGGCGGACCCACCGTACGATTTCAATCCGATTATCAATACCGGAACAGTCTTTCCCTATGTGTATTCCCCCTATCAAGGGTACGCATCCATAACCACAAACGTCGCCAATGGGAATTTGCGGTGGAACGCCATGGAGCTGAGCTTGCGCCATCCAGCTGGCCACAACTTGTTTTTCACCGCATCCTACACCTGGCAGCACTCGCTTTCAGATACGAGAGGATATCTGTTCTTCGAAAACGCCACCGGCATCCAGGACATCCACCATCCTGGCAACGACTATGGCAGCTCCAACATCAACGTTCCTCAAGTCTTCAGTGTGAGCGCTGTGTGGAACCTACCCTGGTACCGCCACGCCCATGGAATTCGGGAACTGGCCTTGGGCGGCTGGCAGTTTTCGGATATCACCACCATCCAGAGCGGCTTCTCGCTGGACCCCGGCCTGAGCATTTCGAATCCCGGCTTGGCCATTCGTCCTGACAAGGTTTCCGGCACCAGCATAAGCGGACCCAAGACCAGGAGCGAATGGTTCAACACCAATGCCTTCACCGCCCCCGCGTATGGATACTTCGGAAACGCGGGGCCGGGTTCTATCCTCGGCCCGGGAACAGTCAACTTCGACATGGCGCTTTACAAGGACTTTCATCTCGGCGAGCACGTGACCAGCCAACTCCGGGGTGAGTTTTTCAATGCGTTTAACCACGCGAACTATAACGGCATTTCAACCTCACTTGGATCCGGAGCCTATGGGCAAGTGACGAGCGCTGCGGATCCACGCATTATCGAAATTGCGCTTCGCTTCCAGTTTTGAGGAACCCTGACACAGCGCAGCGCGTGTCGCGTCGTCGGCTGTGTGCTGAAACAAGGGTCGCGAGATTTCCAGCACGTCAGGGGGGAGATTCCACTGATCGTTTAAGTTAGGAACATGCATCGCTGGCGGCCCCTTGATGGGGCCGCCTTTTTTATTGGCATCGGTCAGCGCAACATTTCCTTTGCTCCGAGCAATTGGTTCCGTCCGAATCTGTGAAAGTCAGCTGGATTTACTGCAACTCATTGCTGCTGATTTAAAGGCCTCGCCATCAAGAACTATTCAGCCTGACCAGTCGCCTTCCTGGAATATGGCCACGGGATTTGGGTTGCGGGATAGCTAACACATTAGGGCCGTATCGGCAGTGCTCCGACGGCGGGGAGTCGGATTGAGCTGGGAAGTTGGCCGGAGCATTGGCGATACGGCGTGTTCCAGTATGTCGCTGCGCGGCCGCATGGGAACACATTAACAGGTCTTTCCACTACTTAAGGCGGATTAGGAACGAAAAACGCCCTTCCATGCCGGAATACAGCCGGCCCCAAGGCGTGGGCCAGTGGACTGCTAGCCGATTCCGAGGCGCTCCGCTGGTGACCAGGGGATTGGTCAACGGCTATGTGAACGCGCGAGGGCGAGGGTTAGCCCACCTTCAGCACAACCTGGTCAGACATGAGTCCCTGAGCCTCTACTCGCACGGTGACGCTTCCGGCAGAGCCAGTGGGTCTGATGATAGCTAGGCATTTGCCATGAAACGTTCGGGGGGTGTGTCGGCGGAAGCTCCGAATGTCTTTCGGGTTTGCCGTCCCGACGGCGGCCAGCACGCCTGGGCCGCTGATCGTAAACGCAACTGGCACGTCGGCGTCGGGGAGCGCGTGTCCAGTTTCGTCCAAAACCTCTAATGTCACGTAAGCGAGATCGTTGCGGTGGCTTCGGATGGACTGCCGGTCTGCCTTCAGCCGAAGTCTCGCTGGCTTGCCGGCCGTCGTAAAAGTGAGCTCGGCAATCTGACTACCGTGAGTCAGGGCAATTGCCCTCAGCTCGCCGGGGGCATAAGGCACATCGAACTCGGCCTTAAACCGGGTCTCGGCCGAGACCGGTTTCACGCCGATTTCCTTCCCGTTCAGCATGAGTCGAACCTGCTCCGCGGACGAGTACACTCGCACCTTCAACGTCTTGCCTTCGTGGCCGGGCCAAGTCCAGCTTCGTAGTTCATCCGACCAACCCCAAGCGCTAATGGCCTCGCTACGCCCAGCCGGAAGTGGACGTTGCACGGCCATCTCCAATTTGCTTGCTCCCCACAGCACGCGCTTGTAATACAACTGAGGCTTCGCTTCACCGATCAGGTCGATGTCTCCGCAATAGGCGCTGAACCACGGGTAGTCTGGGGAGATCAACAGGAAACTGGAAATAGGCATGCCTCCAAGTTCGCCCGGCGGCCCAGCGGCTCCGCCCTGTGGAAATGGATTCGGAGAGTTCAGTTGGGCGTTGCCGATGCCCGACTCCCCCAGGTAATCCATTCCGGTCCAGACGAAGTCGCCGAGCACATACGGATGCTTCTCGACCATTTGCCAGTTTTCGAAAGCCTGCAGCGGGAAAGATTCGGTCCCCATGATCACGCGATGGGGTAGGCGCGCATGATCCTTCTCGTACTCGCTCCACAGATAATTGTAGCCTCCCACATCGAGATGCTGGAAAGCCGGGTCGCTCTCAATCCAGGGACGGGCTCCGCCCGACTCAAAGAAAAAGGGGATGGCGGCGGTAATCGGGCGAGATGCGTCCAACCGCTTGATCTCGTCGACAATCTGCTTGGCGATCGCCACCCCGGCGGCGTCAGCCCGTTCGGGAATCTCGTTGCCGATGCTCCAGAAAACGACGCTCGGATGATTCCGGTCGCGCAGCACCATCGCGTCGATGTCGCGCTGCCACCAATCTTTGAAGTAAAGATGATAGTCCTGGGGATTCTTCTGGATGGTCCAGTGGTCAAACGCCTCATCGATCACCACCATCCCAAGACGATCGCAAGTGTCGAGAAAGACAGGCGAGGGGGGATTGTGACTGCAACGGATGGCGTTAAACCCATACGACTTCAGCAATTCAACTCTCCGCTCCTCAGCCCGGTCAATGGCGGCCGCGCCGAGCAGACCGTTATCGTGGTGTACACAACCGCCTCTGAGCTTGATCGCCTCGCCGTTGATCCGCAGCCCGCGCTCGGCATTGACGTCAATCTTACGTATGCCGAATGAGGTCGCGGGGCGATCCACCGTGCTCCCGCCCACCTCCAGTTCGACCTCGGCGCGGTGGAGTTGTGGGGCTGCCGGGGACCACAGACGGGGCGCTTTGATCGCAAAGGAGTGGTCCTGCTGGACGCTGCTGCCCTCCCCGAGCTCCTGCGTCGCTTCGCGAGTCCCGGCCGGAGAGTTCTCCGGATCGAAGATCCGCACCCTGACAGCTACATTTCGGACAGCGTTTCCACGGTTCTCTATCCTCACGTTGACTTTCACGTTCGCCGAGTCCTTGCCGACTTCGGGTGTCGTGACGTACACACCCCAAAGTGGCACGCGCACGTCCCCTGTGACGTTCAACCAGACGTGCCGGTAGATGCCGGAACCGGAATACCACCGGCTGTTTCGTCCTTCATTGCGCACGCGCACTGCCAGGACGTTCTCGCCTTGGCGGTGAAGATGAGCCGTCAGGTCCAAGGCAAACGACGTGTAGCCGTAGGGGTGATTGCCCAAGTGCTCGCCGTTCAGCCAGGCGTCGCTGTTCATGTACACTCCGTCAAATACGATCTCGATATGGCGGTCAGCGCCCAGTCCGCGTGCCGTGAACCGTTTGCGATACCAGCCCGTGCCTCCCACGAACCAGCCTGTATCCCGCTTACCTTCGCTCAGGTACCTGTCGAAGGGACCGTTGCGGAATGGCACCACCGTACCGCCCCAGATCGCTCCCTCACCGCTTGATTCCGAGAGTGGCGGAAGATCTTCGACGCTCCAATCGTGGGGCAGATCGAGCAGACGCCAAGCAGAGTCATCAAACTCGGGAAGTTCGGCGCCGGGAGCATCACCGCGAAAGAAGCGCCAGCCTCCGTCATACGACTGATTGCGCTGGTTTGCAACCTCGGATTCCGCGCCGGCCATCTGCTCGCGCTCGTGACCGCGAGCCGGCTCAGCCACAAGAGGTAGTGCGAATCCGGCGGCAAATGATTTCAACGCATCGCGTCGGCTGACGCCTTCGGGGCTGCGGTCGTTCGCTTCTACACTCTTATCACGAGTT
>Ga0326727_10010422_pt1 | contig 22150 bp, 25 predicted proteins | sample MB2enrmetagenome_FD_207643 | JGI IMG/M metagenome (GOLD analysis project Ga0326727, IMG submission 207643) | Lab enriched peat soil microbial communities from McLean, Ithaca, NY, United States - MB29MY | ecosystem: Environmental > Terrestrial > Soil > Wetlands > Peat | place: USA: New York...
AAGCCACAGAAAAATCCCCCGGGCTGCCCTGAACGGATCTGAGGAAACATGCACCTGAATCCTCGCGGGAAAAAAGAATAAGATCCGCGTCCTATTTTTCAATAAGGTGAGATATGACCGCGAGCTCCCGAATCCTTTTTATCTGCACCGCAAACGCCGCCCGCTCCCAGATGGCGGAGGGATACCTTAAGGCAAAATACGGTGACCGCTACGAGGTCTTTTCGGCAGGATTCCACCCTTCCGGGAGGATAAGTACCCGTGCCATTGAGGTTATGAAGGAGATCGGGATCGATATCTCCGGCAACCAGCCGAAATCGCTCGATACTTTTAAGGGCGTTCCGTTCGATCTCGCCGTCACGCTCTGCGACAATGCCCGTGCGGTCTGCCCGGTCGTCCCCTCGGCAAAGCGGACGATCCACCACGGGTTTTCCGACCCGCACCTGACGCCGGGCACTGATGCGGAGATCCTTGACGGGTACCGCAGGGTCCGGGACGCGATCTGTGCGTGGATCGATGAGGCATTTGGGCACGGATTGCCGGGATAGAGGCCGGCCCGCCCTCTTTTTCACAAAAGATTCATCATGCCCCGCTCCTACCATTGAACTATTCAACGCGTGGTTCCATGACCGGGCAGAGGAAAAAAAGGGAGAACATTTATGCGGACTCGCTCGCGTTCCATGAAAAATACCGAGGGAAGATCGAAGTCCATTCAAAAGTCCGGCTGAAAAACCGGCATGATCTCTCGCTTGCCTATACCCCCGGTGTCGGTGCGGTCTCAAAGGAGATCGCAAAAGACCTGAAAATGGCCTGGAAGTATACGCTCAAGGCCAACACGATCGCGATCGTATCGGATGGCTCCCGTGTGCTCTCGCTCGGGAACATCGGGGGATATGCCGCGATCCCCGTGATGGAGGGAAAGGCCCTCCTGTTCAAGAAACTGGCCGGTATCGACGCATTTCCCATCTGTTTTGAGAGTTACCATACGGGATTTGCCGATGATATCAGAAACATCTCACCGGTCTTTGGCGGGATCGCGCTCGAGGATATAGCGGCACCGAAATGCTTCGAACTCGAAGAAGCATTGCAGGGGATCGGGATCCCGGTAATGCATGATGACCAGCACGGTACGGCGGTGGTCGTGCTCGCCGCACTGCTCAACGCCTGCCGGGTGACCAAAAAACGGTTCGAGGACCTGAATATCGTCATCTGCGGGGCCGGGGCCGCAGGCTTTGCCATCACCCGCATGCTCCGGCACATCGGCTACGACCCCGGGCTCTTTGCAAGTGTCAATGATATTATCGTCTGCGATACCCAGGGGATAATTCACCGGGACCGGGAGGGGTTGTATGCAAACAAGTACAAGTTTATCATCGGGGACGAGACCAACAGGGGCGGGCGGACCGGCACGCTTGCCGATGCAATGGAAGGCGCGGATGTCTGCATCGGCGTCTCGGTGCCGGGGATCGTGACACCGGCCATGATCCGGTCGATGGCAGACGACCCGATCATCTTTGCACTTGCGAGCCCAGTGCCCGAGATCCTGCCAAAGGATGCACTTCTTGCCGGGGCGGCTGTTATCGGCACGGCACGCAGCGATTACCCCAACCAGATCAACTATGCGCTCGCCTTCCCGGGCATCTTCCGCGGCGCTCTCGATGTATGCGCGACCCGGATCTCCGATGAGATGAAGTTTGCCGCCGCCCACGCCCTTGCCGGGTATGTGAAGAGGCCCCGACATGATCGCATCCTGCCCCGGTTACTCAACCGGGGCGTGGTGAAAGCCGTGGCAGGGGCCGTGCGCGAAGCGGCAGTCGCAAGCGGGTGTGCCCGGGAATTTAAAGACGCACCGGCTGATGGGTAATCAGGCTGGGTGCCAGAGACAGCATTTTGAAAAAAAATGCATGCGTTTCTGCTCTGTAGGAAATCACGATACTCCGTCCAGCCCCCCTTGCGCCAGCCCTGCCCCATGGGGGGCGGGGGCGCGTGCGATGGAGTGGGTATTACCTGTACTCACGTATTCTTCCTTCACTGCAATTTTCCTTGTACAGGTAATACAGCATCATCGCAACCGGGGGATGCTCACGCGGCGGGGGCGGCAGCCCAAGAAGAGTGTTTTCTTAAAAAAAAGTTAACGCTGCTATCTGCTTTCTTCCTCAGATCCCGACTCCGTTTCTGTATTTCCCGGCTCCGGCCGGAGCACCCGGCACACCTGCTCCATGAGCGCGTGGTGGCGCCGGAGCTCGGCACAGTACGTGCCGCTGCGATCGCTTTTCCCTAGGGGCACCCACGCGATCCCGCAATCCGTATCCCAGAGGACGAGCCCTTCAGCCGGTGCCGGCTGGACCGGCCGGCTCGTCGCCTCGTTGAGCAGCAGCCGGATCCCGTCTGCATCCAGCTCGCCGTTCCCGACAGAGAAGAGCGCCGCCGCCATGCACCGTACCTGGTGCCAGAGAAAACTTTGGGCGGTGACTTCAAGATACGTAAACCACCCCTCGCTCCCGATCCGGATCCCAAGGATCGTTCTCCACGGGTTCCTGTCGCCCACCCGGGCAAGGTTCGAAAAGTTGTGTTCGCCAAGGAACTGCCGGGCCGCCGCTTCCATGACCTGCATATCGCGGACCGGCTCGGCATAATAGTACCGGTATGTGCGCGACCGGGCATCGTACCGGGGATGAAAGGTGCCGGTTACCTCAGCTGTTGCCGTGCACCAGATATCGAGCGGCAGCTGGCTGTTGAGGGCCTGCCGGGCGCGGTCCGGGTATGGCGTGGAGAATGCAACGACCTGCCCGCAGGCATGCACCCCACGATCTGTCCTCCCGGCGGAACAGAAACCTGCGGTCCGCCAGTCAGAAAAAAGATCGAGGCGCCGGCACGCGGCAATAAACTCACCTTCGACCGTACGGCTGGACTCCTGCTGCTGCGAGCCATAGAACCGGGTGCCGAGGTACGAGACCCGGCATGCAAGCCTCACCGGACGCGGAACCGCCGGGTCAGCCGTTTGATCCTTCTCCATGTATTGTTCAGCGACTGGCGGGTGTATGTGCGCAGGGGCGTTTTTCTCCCGCCGCAGGAAACCTGCCCCTTCCGGATGGCCGCAAATATTGCCTGAATATCCGGTTCTGCCTTAACAAATGTTCTCCCGAAGCCCACAAAACGTGCATTGTGGGCGTCACTTCCCCCGACACAGGGTTTGTTCAGCCGTGCCGCGATCCGGCCTGCTTTCCGGTTGGCCGAACCGACGATGTAACGGCTGTTGAAAGCTTCGACTGCGTCCACGATGTTCATGGCGGCCCTGATCCTCCGGGCGACACCATGCCGCCACATGTGGTAGGGATGAGGGAGGATCACCAGCCCTCCCAAGCGCCGGGCGATCCTGACCGTCTCGCGCACGTCAAGCCCTGCAGGAATAACCTCCGTCACGCCCAGCACCAGCAGGTGCCCCTGCAGGGTCGAGACCTCAATTCCCGGAATAACAAGGACCGGGCTGCTGCACGCGAGCGCTTTCTTTGCCCCATCGACGCAGTCGTGGTCGGTTATGGCGATCGCATCAAGCCCGACCGCCTCAGCCTGCCGGAGTATCTCCTCCACACTGCTCTCGCCGTCTTTGGAAAAATTGGTATGCACATGCAGATCGCAGGTCAGCATCTGATCATAGTGTTTTTATCTCTCTGGTATTAAGGAAACTTATGCGTATCCTCCTCCCTACCGGCGCGGCCACCGCAGAAATGGTGCGCCGGGCAGCAGTCGGCTTCGACGCCGATGTAGTGGTGACAGGAAAGATCGCCTCGTTTCTTACCCCTCGTGCACTCCGTGACCTTATCGTAAAGGGCGCTTGCGATGCCGTTGTGGTCTCGGGGATGTGCACAGTCTCTTTCGGGCAGGTGGAACGCGAGACCGGGGTGCCCGTGTACCGGGGACCCCGGCACGCGGCAGACCTTGCAGGGATCCTCCCGCTTGTCGGGAAAGTCCCGCTCTCGCGCACGGTTCCTGCCGAGGATTTCCTTGCGGCAGGAAAAGCAAAGGATGCGATGGAACGGGTGGCGGCAGCGGAAAACGATGCCGGGCCGGAGTTTGTGATCCGGGGAGTAAAGATCGGCGGGAATTCCCGGATGAAAGTGCTCGCCGAGATCATGGACGCCCACCGCGAAGAGGATATCGCAGGTCGTGTGGAACATTATTTTTCCTGCGGTGCCGATATCGTCGACCTCGGTTTTGGCTTCGATGCCACACCGGCTGACGTGAAACGGGTGTTTGTGGATCTTGAGGAGATCGAAGGCCCGCTCGCGGCCGACACGCAGGACCCCGACCTGATCCGGGCGGCACTCTTCCGGGCCGACCTCATCCTCTCGCTCCAGGAGACCAATATCCCGAAGGTGGGAAAGGACGTGGCCAAGGCCGGGGCGGCGGCGGTCGTGGTGCCGGGCGGGAGCACGCTTGCGAAAAATATTGCCCGGGCACGGCGCGCCGGCATCTCCTGCATCATCGCCGATCCCCTCCTCCAGCCGGTCGGATCAGGGCTTGTCGCCTCGCTTGTGCAGTTCAGAAACTATGGCTGCCCGCTCTTCTTTGGCGCGGGAAATGTGGTCGAGCTTCTCGATGCTGACTCGGTCGGCGCAAACGCCCTCCTTGCCGGCATGGCGCAGGAGGTGGGGGCATCACTAATCTTCTCAAGCGAGCATTCTGACAAGACCCGGGGCTCGATCCGGGAGATGCGGAAGGCGACGGAGATGATGGCACTTGCCCGGGACCGGCCGTACCCCAAGGATCTCGGCATCGACCTGCTGGTGCTCAAGGAGAAACGGCGCCGGCGCGAACCCCCGCTCGAATATGAAACGGCAACGGTGGCAAAACCGATGCCGGGCGAGATCACCTATGACCCGAAAGGAAACTTCCGGATCGGGATCGAAGGCAACCAGATCGTTGCAGTGATCAACGGGAAGGCGGTGAAAGGGATCCGCTGGCAGGACGTGCTCCACACGCTGCTTTCAGAAGGCCACGTTTCACTTCTCGATCACGCAGGATACCTTGGCAGGGAGCTCTACAAGGCTGAACTCGCGATACGGTATGGCAGGAGCTTCGAGCAGGACGGGGAGTTTTAGAGGCGGCGGGGCCAACAGGCACCAATCACTCGAGATTTGGGAGTTGACACTTTTTAAGGATTAACATTTTGAAAAAGTATTTCATTTATTTAGGCTTATCAAATCCTCTTTGCCTTTTTAGTTTGAAAATAAGAGCAATCCCGACAGAAAGGAATAAAAGAAATCCAGCAAATGGGGGGAGAATATCGATGAAACTATATCCCCAATACTTCGGGAATATCAGATCTATCAATGAATTGATAAATAAGATAAGAAAGATTAAAGATCCAAACAAAGAAGCCGACAAAAGAATAATTATTTTTTTATTAGTTATATTTTGTTCAATGAGGTCTTTTCCTTTTTTCGTCAATTCATAATATACAAATTCGTTATTATTGAATTTTCTTGTAATGAGATCCGCATCTTGGAGTATTTGCAAATGTTTGTAGATGGCTGATTTATTTATTGAGAGTTCTCTGGTAATCTCAGAGACCGTCATAGGTTTGATTTTAATTTTCTTTAAGATATTTCTCCTAGTAGTTGATGCAAGAGCAGTGATTGTTTTTCCGTTTAATTCGATCATATCATCGGACATTCATATATTCCTATAGATGTTTAGTAGAGAACATTATCTTCTTCTTGTTAACCTAATGATAACCATCATCCATGAAAAAATTCAGTGATGGCAGGATATAGTCTCCTTGATGTATCAGACACGAGTGTATCTGGCGAAGATAATATAGTCTCATCAGCGTTTTTGTTGAAAAGATCGCCATCTTCGAGATAGTCTATAATGAGTGAAGGGAATAACTTCCCGAAATAGTATCCATTTCCTTGTATTTTGATATTGAAATTATTCGATTGTGTCGTATTGAGATACTCAGGGCAATGTGAGAGCATCATATGGCCCCTGCTGCCAATGTGAAACAATATTATTTGTATCTGTCAGAGCACTCTCCTTGGTTCTGAGGCACGGAGCCCATTCCCTGTTCTGTGGGCTGCGCATTTACGATTGTACAAGTAAAGAGTATAAAAATGTATAATATTAACATTTTTTTAAACATTTTCTTCACCTGACCATTCACCAATATTTATTCCAATTCGTAAACCCTTGATTCTGAACCGTCCCTGTACTCGCATCAAAATCATACCAAAGTAATCCGTATTGCCCTGATGATGTGCCAATGACTTTTGACGCATGAATTACTCCGGAATATGGATACGCCCAAACACAGGTGAACTCACCTTGAGGGGTACTAGCGTAATTTTTGAAAGGAGATGCATTTTCGATGGTTTTTTGAACGAGATTTTGATGTCCCTGAGTAATTTGAGGCGCATTTAAATAGTCAGTAAATTCTTTTGACGGTGTATATGTAACGACAATTTTGTCAGTTTTCAGTGCAAGTGCTGGTTGCAACATCGTGATTGCGCAAATCAACAGAAGTGTTACAAGTAGAATTTTTTTCTTTGACATTGTCTCACTCTACGGATATATCGAATATATCTAATCAGAGTTACGACAATGCAATTCATCAATTACATTAAACTGTTCACTTTTCGGTGAATGGAATAAAAATATTTAAATAATCGATTATATGTGATTAAACGTATTATCAGAATTATTACCATTAGCAGAGAACAAAATTTCTAAAGACCATAAGTATGCCATAAATTTAGAGAGATCCAGACTACTCAAAAAATATGTAAATGATGTTGATGTATCGGCTATTTGTGTGACGTACGGACTTTCGCGCGAAAAAAATCCCGGAAGATCTCCGCAAAAGTTGGTAAAAACCTCCATTTTGGAGATGCTGCCGACGGAGCGTGCAATATGTCCGATAATATTTCCGACCGATCACGTTCCACTCATACGGTTCGAAAGTTTTTCCGGCCAAAAATTTTGGGTTTGAAAGTTGGTACGGCCGGATTTTTTTGTCGCGAAAGTTTTTGGGCCGGATTTTTTTCGGTTTGAAAGTTGAAAAACCGGAAAATTTTCCGGTCGAAAGTTTGTACGGCCAAATTTTTCCGGACGAAAATCCAAATTGCCGGAAAATTTTTGGAGCAAGCGGACTCCAACTGAGGGACAATAGGGACCCTCTTGTATGTCACCCCCCTTACGCCAGCCCAGCCCCCGAGGGGGCGGGGGCGTATGCGATGCCTCCCGAATTACCTGTGCGGGGAAACTTTCACGCAGCGCCTCATGAAAATGGCGTGGACACTCACGTGCCCGAGCAGAGGGTCCGGCAAGAAGCCCGAGCGACTCCCTGCGGAGCAGGGAGGGGGAGAGATCGCCAACGGGATTTATTAAGAGACCCAAAAAAATACGCCCGCAAAACCTTCCGATTCCAAGGGAACTGAAAAAGAGCGCATATATCACTTTATTTGACAAAATAAACCCTATTTGAGCCCCATATAATAGCCCTAGATGGGCCATAGAAGCCTTCCGGCAGCCTCTTTTTCCGGGGATCATGCAATCACCTTTCCGGCCCCGAGTTCGGCCTGAAAAACGCGTTTATGCGAACCTTTTAATTTGTCCGATTGCCAAAATAAGGCGTATTTAGGCTTATTTTAAAACGGAGGCCAAATCGGGCTCCGTTTGGATCCTGAGAAGGGCAATCCGGGCTCAATACGGGCTCAGAATAGCGTAACCCTGATCAGGAGACAACGGGTGATCGGACAGGTCGATTACCGGCCCCACTCCTTCGCATGAAGATCAGCCTGCTGGTGCCTGCTGCAGCGCTCTTGGGAGGCGGACCGGGTATCGTAGCGATCAGAAAACGACGATGAATTGCAAAATGAGTTCCGGAACGATCCCGGGATTAGAAAGCACTGCCCCAGACCACACCAATCTCTCAACCCTTTTATCCCAAAACCTCCTCATCTCTATACATGACCACACAGGTTCGCGCATCTCACATCCTCGTGACAAAAGAGGACGATGCAAACAGGATCAAGAAGAGGATCGCTGATGGTGAGGACTTTGCCGCAGTCGCCAAGCGCTTCTCTTCCTGCCCGTCGAAAAAGAACGGGGGAGACCTCGGCTGGTTTGGCAAGGGGCAGATGGTCCCCGAGTTTGAAGCGGCCGCGTTTGCCGCAGAACAGGGGGCCGTCATCGGTCCGGTCAAGACCCAGTTCGGGTACCATGTCATCAAGGTAACCGGCAAGAAGTAGACAGCCGGTCCGGATCCTGACATCATGAATTACAAATTTTTTCTTGGGATTGGCGTCGCGGTTGCGATCGTTTTTGCCGGGGTGGCAGTTTATAACGGTTTTGAAAAGCACGCCCCGGCCAATTCGGCCGAACGCGACACCCTGTACCAGGTCTCGACCACCGGTGCGCTGATGCAGGGCGTGTACGACGGCGATGTCACGGTCGGGGATCTTAAAAAACACGGTGACTTCGGGATCGGGACATTCAACCGGCTTGACGGCGAGATGATCGTGCTCGACGGCCAGGTCTGGCAGGCAAAATCAGATGGCACTGTTTCACCTGCAATGGATAACCAGACCACGCCGTTTGCGACCGTCACGTATTTCGACACCGACATCCGGCAGACCACGTCAGACCGTGCGATGAACTATTCAGAGTTCTCGACAGTAATGGCCGCACAACTCCCCTCGCAGAACATGATCTACGCAGTAGAGATCCACGGTACTTTCCCTTCAGTGACGGTGCGGGCGATCCCGGCGCAGGAACAGCCGTACCCCAACCTCACCGTTGCATCAAAGGAACAGCGGGTTTACACGTTCACCAATATTACCGGCACGGTCGTAGGTTTCTACACCCCGACCTTCCTCAAAGACCTCGATACCCAGGGCTACCATCTCCACTTCCTTGCCGATGACCACCAGCGTGGCGGACATATCCTCGACATGACGGTGCCGGCCGACAGCACCGTCCAGTACGACGTGACACCGTACTTTACCATGGCACTCCCGACGTCGGGTGCGTTTGTCGGGACTAACCTGACTGCTGATATGAGCGCAGCGCTTGCCGCGGTCGAACAGTAGCGGCAGTCCCTACTCTGCGGTTCCCACAAACGAGGATCCGGGAACTTTTTTATTTGGGGGGTTCCCCCCTTATTTTAGCAGATCCCGTGGGTATTTTCACGCGGGTGCTGTTTTGCGGCCCCGCATGCAGGGCACCCTCCATTCAGGGAATAATCCTGCGCGCCCTGACACGTTCCCTGCAGCAGGAGGACCTCCCGGCAGGGGATCGCGGGTGACCGGGACCGCAGGGGCACCGGGACCGGCAGCGTGCAAAAATCGTCCATAACCGTACAGAAACCCATACCGGAAATGGTTCCGGAATGGTCCTGAAGGGAAATTGACCGTCCCCGCTCGTCCCGGCGGGAAACTACGAACCCCCCGGTTTTTCTCTTTACCCGCGGGATAACCGCAACCGTGATACTCTTAACTCACCGGTATGATTATTGACCCCTTTTTGCAAGTATTTGACTCCCCACGTGGTTTCAATTTATACCATGACCGTAAAAAAAGGCCGAATACGACAACTGCGATAAAAAAGGCAGTTGCCCGAAATGAGGGAATATCTCATGAAAACTACACAAAAAATTGGACTCATACCCGTGATCCTGTTGTGTGCAGCCTTCGCCATGGTACCCATGGTTGCTGCAGCGGGACCCGGCCAAGGGATTAATCAGGGAAACAACCAGGGGCCGGGCGGGTCTGGCCCAGGGCCCGCGCAGGGAGACTCCATGAATCAGGGACCGGGCGGGGGTCAGGGAGGTATGATTATGCCGGCCAACGGGCAGGACGCAAACCAGGGAACAAATGACCAGAACCAGGGCGATGCAGCTGTACATCAGGGCCCGCCCGGAGGAGACTTTGGAAATATGACCGGCCCAGGACCTGACGCGAACATGAATGCCGGAAACGACACATGGTCCGGACCAGGCAACATGGCAATGAACAATCTGACCTTCGGACCACCACCTGTTGACAGCAATGCAACCGCTGACAATAACTGGACAGCACCGGATGCGATGCCCATGGAGTGGCACCACGGCAGGGGAAACATCACCGGACTTGAGAATAACCAGACCGTGCCCGCACCATTAGGAGGGAACATGACGCCCCCCCAGACTCCTTCGGATAATGGTAACGCGAATGGCTCACAAAACCAGAATGGGCAGAATACAGGGATGACTCCTTCGTCTGTACAACAGCAGGGGAACAGCCTGAGCCAGGCACAGGGCAAGGACCAGAAGGACAACGACCTGATTGCAGCCTTCTTAAAATGGCTTGAAGGCCAATCGGGCTCATCTTCCTGAACACTTTTTTACTCGGAATTTTTTGTTTCATGCGGGCCGCGGACGTACCCGGAGCCCGGTGTCCTGTGACCGGCGCCGTCTTCCCCCGGATATTGCGAGCATTTTTTGCATACGAGAACGAATGGATCGGTACAAGCGCCGGAACGCCTTTTTCGGGAGCCTCCATGACCATCCGCGGGATCAAAAAAGAACTTCTTTCGCTGCTGCTCGAACTGGGTAAGAACAGCCATCCGAACGAGTTTGCCGCACTCCTCAAGGAAGAGGAAGGGGTGATCAGCGAACTCAATCTCCTCCCCGGCACGGTCACCGGGAGCTCCTCCGCCTCAATCTTCTTTGACATGATGCCGCTGGACACTCACCTCGCAGGAAGCGCACACTCCCACCCGAATGGCGTGCTCCGGCCCTCCAGTGCGGACGTGAACTTCTTTCCAAGGGCGGGAAAGTACCACCTCATCATCGGCGCCCCGTATCGCGAGAATGACTGGAAATGCTTTACTGCGGACGGCGAGCCCTGCGAACTTGCGGTGGTCACATGACCCCCCGGCGCGTCGTTGCCACCGGCACCTTCGACATCCTCCACCCGGGGCACCTCTACTACCTTTCCGAGTCAAGGAAACTCGGCGACGAGCTCTGGGTAATCGTGGCCCGGGATAAAAACGTGAAGCACAAGCCCTACCCGATCGTCCCGGAAGAGCAGCGACGGGCGATGATCGCCGCGCTCAAACCCGTGGATCATGCTATCCTTGGCGACCAGACCGACATGTTCCGCCCCATAGAGGAGATCCGCCCCGACATTATCACGATCGGGTTCAACCAGTACTTCGATGAGAAAAAGCTCAAAAGCCAGCTGGCGGCAAGAGGGCTTCGTGCAGAGGTCGTCCGTATCGGGAGATACGCGGACGGCGACCTTGCCAGCTCGCGCCTGATCGTCCAGCGGATCATCGATGCACGGGGCGGGGATCAGCGCGGATAGAATGGGCAGTCCCGTGTCCTGCACTCCTTGTTCATGTCATAAAACTGGCAGGTGACCTCAGGGGAAACCGGGATCGTCACGCCCAGCTGTGCCTGTGTGAAGGCGACCGCTCCCTGGATTGCAAGGAACGTGTTGCGCTTGCAGCAGCGGGGGCCGCCGTGCATGGCGATCGTTTCAAGACTTTTTGCCACCACGAGGTTTGCCTGCTGCCACTCGCGGTGCGAGAGCGGCGTTGCGCCGGTCACGAGCGATATGAAGATCCCGGTACCCACCGCAGCACCGCAGTCCCCCATAAAACCGCAGGCCCCACCCCGGATCATGCCGGCGCGTTCCCGTGCCGCCGCGATCAGCTTTGCCTTCCGGTCCGGCTGCCCGGTAACATTGCAGTACGCCGCAAGGAGCACGGCGGGCACGAGAAAGTGGTGCTCGGGGCCATGCATGTTGACCACCGGGTTCTGCATCAGGGTGATCGCCATCCTGAGAGGATCGGTCCCGGTTGTCCTGGCGCAGTACTGCTCTATCGCATCATCGGCGCTGAGACTGTGGCAGGTATCACAGACAAAGTGCCCGTCCTCGCAGATGGCATTGGTCGTCTGGACCCTGTGGCAGTATGCGCACTCGTGCCGTTCAGGGGATTCGAGATAGCGGAGCGGCTTGCCGCAGACCATGCACCCGGTGCGGTAATCAGTCATAGGAGCACCATGTTGTCAAAAGAGAGGACAGCATGCAGGAAAACTTTATCGATCCGGGCGGGCATCCTCTGCATGAAGGTGACCGGTATGCAGGATTGTGCCCGTGAAGTGGAAAAACTCACCACGCTCGCCGGGGAGCGGGGCGCCCATGCGAAACAGATCGATCCGGGAGATATTGTCGTCGCAGAATGGGTAAGGTTCAAGTGCCGCTACGGGTGCAAGGGCTACGGGAAGCACTTCGGCTGCCCGCCGTATGCCCCGGCGCCGGGGGAGACCCGGAGGATGATCGGGGAATACGAAACGGCGCTGCTGGTCCGTTTTGACGGGGTCCCGGGCCATGGCACATTCGGGCCCGACGATATCCCCGATGATTTCCACCCCTATTTCCGCGACCTGATCCTCTGGGTGAACGGGACAATCCATTTTCTCGAGAAGACTGCTTTCTATGACGGGTTCTACAAGGCGTTCGGCTTCGGCGGTTATCCCTGTATCTGGTGCGAGCACCAGCACTGCGTCGCAGAGGAAGCAGAAGGTGTGGTGGATGAGAGCCTGCGCCGGAAGTGCCGGCATATGGACATGGTCAGGCCCAGCATGGAAGCCGCAGGGATGGATGTGTTTGCAACGGCAAAAAACGCCGGCTGGGATCTCGTCACGATCCCGTGCAAGAACCTGGAGTACGGGAAGATCGCGCATTCAGACGTGCATTCGGTCGGGCTTGTGCTGATCGGGTGACCTAGTGTCCCGCACGCACCCGGTGCGGCGGCCCGTGGTGATGACGACCTCTTCCCGCTAACCCGCGGGAGAGCGAACCGTAGTATTTTGCAACAAACGACCCGACAAGGGAGGTCACGATCACCATCACGGCGATAGTGGCGGCGACCGGGGGAGACCCGTAGAGTACGGCAAGCGCGATGGAGAACTCGCCCCGTGCGATCGTATTCGCCCAGATCTCAAGACCCGACTTGGCCGAGCCATAGAGTGCAATCCCGGTCAGCACGCCGGAGATCAGCTTGCTTGCAATGGCAAGGAAGCAGATGATCGCGATCACGTTGAGGCTGACGTTACCTGAAAGGTTGATAGTGATCCCGAAAAAGACAAAGAAGATCACCAGGAATACGTCCTTGAACGGGCGGGCATGCTGCTCGAACGCATCCGGATCGGTGGTCGCAAACGCGGCACCCAAGGCGATAACCGCGAGGGTATCGGGAATGCCCAGGAGCTGGGCTCCCCCTGCAGTCGCAATCACGGCAACAAACGTAAACAGGACGGGCAGCTCGTCTTCGCGGTCGAGGATCGAGACCAGGAATTCCTTGCCGTACTGGGCAAGCACGTAAAGGATGGCCAGCACAAAGAGGATCTTAGCTGCAAAGAAGATCAGGTTCTGGTTGCCGGCCGAGAGGAGGGCGAGGACGATGATCATCGCGAGGTCTTCAAAGACCATCAGCCAGATGATAGTCTCGGACTCCCGCATCATCAGTTTCCGGTTCTCGATTAACGAGGTGATCGCCATCGCGGTGCTGGAGATATAGAAGGCTGCGGCGACAATAAGCGACTCGACAAACGAAAAGCCGAGCAGGTAGGCTGCCACAAAACCGATGATCATGTTGACATTGAGATCGATCATCCCGCTCGTGAGCACTGCTGACCGGTTCTCGGAGATCTTGTCGACCTTGAGGCCGAGGCCCACGAAAAAGAGCAAAAAGATCAGCCCCATGTCGGAGAAGAAACTGCTGATCTGGTCGGATGCGACAATCCCGAGGCCGGCCTGACCGAGGACGACACCGGCAATAATGTAGAACGGGATCGCCGGGATGGTCAGGTACTTGCTGACCAGCGCGAGCGCGAGGCAGACAAAAAGGGCGATTATGATGCCTTCCATCAATCCACCATGATTTCGTGTTCGAACAATTTGAGCTGGTCGGTTTCCCCGATGACCAGTACGGCATCGCCGGTCTCGAACACGAACGATGGCGGGGGATTGATGATGTTCTTGTCATTCCTTGAGACCGCAATAACGGTCGTGCCGGTCTTTGCCCGGATCCGGAGGTCTTCAATCGTCTTTCCAGCGATGGCCCGGGGGACGATGTACGAGTGGATGGTGATCCGGAGATCGGCAAGCGCTGAGAACGCGATCTCCACGCTCTCCTGGTCGGCCTCAATAATCGCCCCGGTGAGGATGTTCCCCAGCCTCCGCGCTTCCACCGGCGTCATCGCGGCTGCACTCGGCGTGTGGCAGCCTTTCTGGAGGGTATACATCTGGATGGTTCCGGTCTTGGTGAAAAATATCGCGACCGTATAGCCCTTATCAGTCTCGAATTCATATTTTGTGCCGACACCGGGAAGGTTGAGGGATCGAAGAGCCATAGGAGACATTAGAGGAATGATCCTAAAATATATTATGATACCTGCCGCTTCATGCCCGTATTTTTACAAACATACCGGGAGAATACGATCAAAAAACGAAAAGAGTGCGGGCGTGAGAAGGGGTGAGAGGATCCCGCTCATGCATCTGACACAGATTTCATTCAAGGGTTTTTCATTTTAGAGGACGGGAGGATCGCTCTCCGTGCCGGGCACGGGAACTTTTTACAGGGGTTTTTGTCCTCCCCATACCAACTGTTGAAAGAACCGGTGTTTAAACCCCAGACCGGGCGGGGTGAAAGTGATCGCCCGAAAGCCCCCGCGATAGTAAACAAAGACCATCAAAACAGATCCTTTTTTGTCCATCCATGATGATAAATAATGATAGATTCGCGATCTCTTTTCGCGCTCGTCCGTAACAACCCGGGAACGGGTCAGAGGAGTTGGTGATCATCGCTGAAATCCCAAAGGAAGAGTACATAAAAAAATGCACGTCCGCGTGCGCCGGGTGCAGTTCGTCCCTGACGCTGCGCTACGTGTTCAAAGCTGCCGGGCCTGACACCGTGCTTGTGGTGCCCGCGTGCTGCACGAGCGTCATCCAGGGGATCTACCCCAATACCGCGATGAACGTGCCGGTCTATAACGTCGCGTTTGCCGCGGCTGCTGCGTGTGCGTCGGGTATGTCCGAAGCGTTCCAGGCACAGGGCAAAAAGACCCACGTGATCGTGTACGCCGGGGATGGCGGGACGCTCGATATCGGGATCCAGTCGATGTCGGGCGCTTTTGAACGGGGCACCGATTTCCTGTACATCTGCTATGACAACGAAGCCTACGGGAACACCGGTATGCAGCGCTCAGGCGCGACACCCCTTGGCGCAAGGACGACGACGACGCCGGCCGGAAAGACCGTGGAGAAGAAGGATATCGACGCTATCGCGGCCGCCCACCACCTCGAATACATGGCGACCGCGTGCAGCGCGTACCCGCAGGATATTTTCAAGAAGGTTGCAAAGGCACTCACGTTCCGGGGGCCGACCTTCATCCACATCCTTGCCCCCTGCCCGCCCGGCTGGCGGTACCCGACCGAGAAGACGATCGAGATGGGTAAACTTGCGGTGAAGTCCGGCATGTGGGTGCTCTACGAGCGCGAGCACGGGAAACTTTCCATTAGCGCACCCTCAAAAGCCGCAATGAAAAAACCGCTGCCCCTCGAAGATTACCTCGCCCCGCAGGGCCGGTTCAACGGGATCGATGCAAAATCGCTTGAGACCCTCAAACAGCACCTTGCCGCGAACCTCAAAAAACTGGCCGCAGAGGAGGCGCTAGCGTGAAGGAGATCTCAACGGGAAACAAGGCGATCGCGAAAGCCGTCAAACAGGCACTGCCCGGGGTCGTCGCCGCGTATCCTATCACCCCCCAGACAGAAATTGTCGAGACCATCGCGGACTACGTCACCAGCGGCCAGATGAAGAGCCGGTATATCCCGGTCGAGAGCGAGCACTCCGCGATGGCGGCCTGTATCGGTGCCAGCATCACGGGTGTACGGACGTTTACTGCGACGAGCGCTCACGGACTGCTCTACATGCACGAGATGACCAACTGGGCGGCGGGAGCACGCCTGCCGATCGTGATGGCCAACGTGAACCGCTCGCTCGGGCCTGGGTGGAACATCTGGGCGGAGCACACCGATGCGATGCAGGAACGTGACACCGGCTGGCTCCAGGTGTACGCCTCGACCGTGCAGGAAGCGTACGATACCACCCTGATGGCATTCCGGATCGCCGAGCACAACGACGTCCTGCTGCCGGTGATGGTTAATCTCGACGGGTTCTCCCTCTCCCACATCATGCAGCCGCTGGACACTGTGGAGCCCGGGGACTTTATCCCGCCGATCCACCTGCCCCATGCGATCGATACCGGAAACCCGACCGGGTACGGCGGGCTCACCGGGCCCGACCAGCACTATAAGTTCCGGTGGGATATCGAACGCTCGATGCGCGACTCCGTAAAGGTGATTGCGGCAACCGAGAAGGATTTCGCGAAACGGTTTGGCCGCAGCTACGGCCCGACCGAGAATTACCGGTGCGAAGACGCAGACGTGATCATTATCGCCATGGGAACGTTCGGGAAAGAGGCCGAGGTCGCTACCGATATCTTACGAAAAGAGGGCATCAGGGCCGGTTCGATGCGCCTGCGCTGGTTCCGGCCGTTCCCTGACCTCGACCTGACCGGTAAAGAGGTCGTGGTGATCGACCGGGACTACTCGTTTGGCTATGGCGGGATCGTCGCCCACGAGATCATGGCAAAGAACCACTGCGAGGTCTACAGCGTGATCGCCGGCCTTGGCGGACAGGAAGTGATCTACGATGACATGGCGGAGTTCGTCCGGACGCGCCGTATAGGTGAAGAGATCTGGTTCGGGGTGAACGACCATGTTTGAGATCCGGATCCATTCCCGGGGCGGGCAGGGCGGCGTGACTGCGGCCCGGCTCCTTGCGATGGCCGCACTCCATGACGGGAAGTACGCGACCGCCTGTCCGTTCTACGGTGCTGAGCGTCGGGGGGCGCCGATCGTCTCGTTTGTCAGGATCGACGACCACCCGATCAAGGTCTACAGCCAGATCCGGGACCCGGATCTTGTCGTTGTACTCGACACGAGCGTAATGGAGACAGTCGATGTCCTGCACGGACTTAAGAAAGGCGGACGGGTGCTCATCAACAGCGCCCACCCGCAGAAATTTGCCGGCTTTACGTCATTCAACGTCGACCTGACCGGGATCGCACTCAAAGAAAACCTCGTGGTCGCGGGAAGCCCGATCCTCAACACCCCGGTGCTCGGGGCGCTCGCTAAAGTCGGGATCGTCTCGGTCGATTCAGCAAAGACCGCGATCCGGGGAATGTTTTCCGATGAGCGCAATGTCAAGGCTGCCGAGGCCGCGTACCAGGAGATGAGTGCATGAGCAGCGCGAAAAAACACGACCGGCTTGCGGTGAGCAGGCCGACCGAGGGCGCGGCCGGCCAGACCGGTTCATGGCGCGTGTTCAGGCCCGTCGTCGACAGGGAGAAATGCAACGGATGCGGGCTCTGTGCGATGTACTGCCCTGACGGTGTGATCGACGATGATCTTGTGGTCGACCTCAGGTTCTGCAAGGGCTGTGGCATCTGCGCAAACGAGTGCCCGAAAAAAGCCATCACCATGGTACGGGAAGAAAAGTAACTCCCTTCCGGTTTCATTTTTACAGAGAAATACTGTAACCGGTTTGTTTTCATCGTAAGAACTGCCGGAGGGGTACATTGACCGGTCACGGTGAAATTTTTTTTGGTTTTCGACGATGAGATTCAAGTCGCAACCTTTTTCTTCAACTGCCTGTATATACATTTTCTGGTGTAAACCTCCATGAACGGCAGGTATTTCGGGGACACGCGGGATCTCTTCAAATTCGATTTGGTACGGCATATCATGAAATCGCTGCCCGAACTTGCAGGATTTACCTTTGTCCCGATGCTGACTGGAACGGAGTCGGGAAAATACCGGAAAAACTCAAGCCAAAAAGATCTGGAAAAAGCGTATCGCTCCGGGAAAGCCGGCAGCCAGAACCGGGATCTCCGGGAACACCTGACAAGGCTGCAGGAGATCAATGACGACCTTGAGTATATCAGCGCGATCAGCGAGTATTTTGACAAAGAGATGATCCTGATCACGGTTCCCGGCAGGCAGAGGTTCACGAACCATGACCGCGATATCTATTTCCGGTCTGTTTTTGATAAATTCCCCAAAAATTCCCTGATCTGCATTGACCCGGATACCGGCCTCGAGGGGAAGAGCCCGAACAGCAAACACCTGCTTTTTTCGGAAGTAAAAACGGTCTGCGACCGGATGGACAACGGTTCGATCCTGATGATCTACCAGCATTTTCCCCGTATAAAACGTGAGGAGTACGTGAGGCGCGGGTGTATGCAGCTGGAAAAACGAACCGGTGCATACCCCGCCATCATTACCGATAACGGGATTGTCTTTTTCATGCTCGTAAAAAACCAGAAACTGGCAGCGCGCCTCAGAAGTGTTCTCGAATGCTATGCAGACACGTATCCGGCGCTTCAGTGCGTTCCCTGCAGATGAAGAACCCGGGTATCCTCTTTGTGCCCTGATCGCACGTCAGGGGCAGCGTGCATGACCGGAGACTACACCGCCCGGCCTGCCATCTGTAGCGTCATCTGCCATATATTCAAGATCGAACCGGTAAAGATGCGTAAACCGGCAGTTCCGGCACCTCACCGTGATGTTGCGGCAGCTGACGGTGAGGTCGTGAAGCCCGGAGACACCGCAGTTCCGGCACGCGGCTTCCACAGCAAGGGACCAGACCGGCCAAGGCCCGGGTCCGGCAAAGGCCCCGGCTTCGTCAACATCCTCAATTCGGGGCACAAAGACCCGGGTTGCGCCGCATGCTTCGCAGGTGACGTCGGCCCGGTTGGGCATTGCATGGATATGCTGGTCTGCCACTTCCCGGCAGTGATAGCAGTCGGTGCGGTAGGTAGTGCTGATGAACCGGTCACTCATGAAGGATACGTGTGCATCCGGGGTATCATTAACCTGTCGCAGTGGGAAAAAATCCCGGCTGATCGGTACCCGGGACGATCACCGGATTATGCGGCAGTTGCACCACATGCACCGCAATTTGGGGGTTGTTTTTGGATCTGCACGGGATTCTGCCACAAAAAAGGTAAATTTATTTAATTATGGACATTTCATGTGTACACCATATGAAACTGCTCATGGGATTTATTATCCTTCTTGTCGCACTGGTGGCAGTCACCGGGTGCACACAGACCGCATCGCCTTCTGCACAGAACACAACGGAAACCACGGCCCCGGTCACTGAGGTCACATCGGTTGCAACACCTGCTGTTACTGCAATGGAGACGACGGTACCGGTCACTACGGAAACTGTTCTTGCAAATGTGACGGCACCGGAGACAAATGTAACAGTACAGGAGGCAAATGTAACCGCGGTGGCAACGGTGGCCCCCGCAAATATCACGCCCACGCTCACTCCTGCAACCGGCGTCACTACAATCCTCATCACAAGTACCGGCTTTACCCCCCAGACCGATGTCGTGATCCCGGGTTCCGGCATCACTTGGCAAAACACCGACAATGTTTCCCACACAATCATTATGACCGGAAATAACACGGGTATGTTCAATTCCGGTGCTATTGTTCCGCACGGCGGGTTCAGCTATTCCTTCGGAAATACAGGTACGTTTGTCTATGCCTTTGCGGATAACACGACCATTACGGGAACTATCATCGTTCAAGCGCCAAACACCGTACTTCACGGTTCACTTGAATGAAGTTAACCACGTAACACTCATTTTCTTTTTTTCGTGAGATTTCAACAGTGCAACGGTCTTTTTACTGATATTATCGCGGGTAAACCCGGAACTGTTGATATCGGGGGGTCAGGAAGACATTCACCAGAAAGTCCCCTGACGCTGTGCCAAGGTGTGTTTAATGCGCTGCTACCCGTCATTTCACGCATGTGCCATCCTCCGGGGAGTGCGTGATTACGTTGTTTCAGGGCGTTTTTGCGTTACTCTCCGAACCGTGACGCTCCATGGACCTCATGTACCTGCCTGCAGGCAGATCCACGTACAAACCATGGAAAAATGCGAAAAGAACACCTGGGAATTTAAAAAAAAATGTTTGGATTTTAAAGGGAGGTGACTTAGTAGTCGCCCATGCCACCCATGCCACCCATGCCGCCCATGCCGGGCGGCATGCCACCGGCACCGGGTGCCGGGGCGGGGGACTTCGAGGAGGCGATCACATCGTCAATGCGGAGGATCATGATCGCGGCTTCTGCGGCGGACGAGATCGCCTGGGTCTTGACACGGAGCGGCTCGACAACGCCGGCTGTCTTCATGTCGGTTGCCTTGCCTTCGTAGACGTCAAGCCCGAAGGTCTTCTTGCCTTTCTCGTGCGCTGCACGGATCTCGACGAGCATGTCGATGGGGTCAAGCCCTGCGTTCTCTGCAAGGGTGCGCGGGATGATCTCGAGGGCTGATGCGAATGCTTCGATGGCGAGCTGTGCCCTGCCACCGACACTTGCCGCGTACTCGCGGAGCCGGAGCGAAAGCTCCGTCTCGGGTGCACCGCCGCCGGCCACGACCTTCTTGTCCTCGACAACGACTGCGACAACACGGATTGCATCGTTGATAGCACGATCGAGTTCGTCGACGACGTGCTCGGTTCCGCCGCGGACGATGATCGAGACTGCCTTCGGGTTCTTGCACTGCTCGACAAAGGTCATCTCTTCCCCGGAGACCTTGCGCTCTTCGACGAGTCCGGCCTTACCGAGCTCGTCCTTGCTGATTGCATCGATGCTTGAGACGAGGCTGCCGCCGGTTGCCCGGGCAAGTTTCTCCATATCGCTCTTCTTGACCCGGCGGACGGCGAAGATGCCGGCCTTTGCAAGGTAGTGCTGGGCGATGTCGTCGATACCCTTCTGGCAGAAGAGGACGTTTGCACCGCTTGCGACGATCTTGTCGACAATGCTCTTGACCATGCGCTCCTCTTCATCGAGGAAGGCCTGCAGCTGTTCGGGATGGGTGATGTTAATCTCGGCGTCGACCTCGGTCTTCTTGAACTCGACTGCTGCGTTCAGGAGCAGCAGCCTGGCGTTTACGACCTTCTTTGGCATTGCCGGGTGAACACGCTCCTTATCAACGAGCACTCCTTCCACGATCTCGGAGTCTTCGATGCTGCCGCCGGTCTTCTTCTCGACCTTGATGTTGTCGGTATCAACAGTGCCGTCTTCATCGGCTACCATGGTGACGGCCTTGACGACGAGTTCACAGAGCTTGTCCTTTGAGGATTCTGCGCTCTTGCCGGTCATCGCGGTCTCGGCAATCTTCTTGAGCATCGCCTTGTCAGTCGCCTTGACGTCGAACGCAATGTCCTTTAAGAATTCCTGGGCCTTCTCCGCGGCCTGCCGGTATCCTGCGGCGATAATAGTCGGGTGCACATCCTGTTCGAGGAGTGCCTCGGCCTTCTTTAAGAGTTCCCCTGCGATAACGACCGCGGTAGTGGTCCCGTCGCCGACCTCGTCATCCTGGGTCTTTGCGACCTCGACCATCATCTTTGCGGCCGGGTGCTCGATGTCCATTTCCTTTAAAATGGTGACACCATCGTTCGTGATCACGACATCGCCGATAGTGTCGACAAGCATCTTGTCCATACCCTTGGGACCGAGCGTGGTCCGGACTGCACTGGCAACAGCCATTGCAGCGGTGATGTTCATACCCTGGGCGTCACGGCCGCGGGTACGGTTGGTGCCTTCCTTAAGAATGAGAATCTGTTGTCCTCCAAGTTGTTGCGACATAAATTATCACCACTTTTAGCACTAAAATTGGTCTGCGGTTCTATATATAGATTCTCTAAAAAGGTTCTGATAAGTTCGCGGGGGTTTAGGCTCGCTCGCGGGTGGTGATAAGTCGCGGGGGGTAGAAACGCGCGGCATCTTACAATTAAAAACTATATTCGATGTGTTTATTATATTAAATGTATAAAATATATCTAAGGGTTTCTATTTGTTTTATACAGAAAATATATTACCTATACTTCTCATTATCAATATATCCAATATGGTAAAACGACAGAATGACCAAAAAGAGTCACGTAATATCGTTTTAAAAGCTGAAACTTATGATAAATTGGATAAATATACAGCTAAACTGATCGGAAGAAAAGGA
>Ga0326727_10010424_pt1 | contig 22148 bp, 21 predicted proteins | sample MB2enrmetagenome_FD_207643 | JGI IMG/M metagenome (GOLD analysis project Ga0326727, IMG submission 207643) | Lab enriched peat soil microbial communities from McLean, Ithaca, NY, United States - MB29MY | ecosystem: Environmental > Terrestrial > Soil > Wetlands > Peat | place: USA: New York...
TGGCTTCCTCAATCTTCTTGATCGCGAGGAGCGCCTTCTCCGTTTCACCATCCATGGCCGCGATAACCCCCCCCATCCAGGTGACCCGAGGATTGGTGGGATCGAGCTTCTCCAACTTCGCAAGGAACTCCTTTGCCTTCTCGAGATCCCCTTTGGCAAGGTAGTACTCCGTCATACCCCTGTAGTTGAACGCCGGAGCCAGCTGCTCGGTCTTCTTCCAGAACTCAAGCGCCTCCTTCTCCCTCCCAGTAAAGAAGTAGGCCACCCCGACTCGGTAGATGAAATCGGGTCTGATGGGGTCCAAGCGGTAGGCTGACTCTATCTGCTTCACCATCTCCTCCCGCTCTTCCTTGAATGCCGCTAGTTCGTACAGCATCCAGTAAGCGTCTGGGAGGCTTGGGTTGAGCTCCAGCGCCTTCCTCGCCTCCGCTTCCGAACCTACGATGTCGTCCTCGTTGAAGAGCATCACCGCGAGCGAAGCGTGGGCTTCCGGAAGGTTCGGATCGAGGTTAAGGGCGCGCTCCAGCAATCGCCTCTCAGTCGTGACAGCGATGTCCCAGGACTCATTTCCGGCATCAGAAAGCAATTGGTAACATTCTGCCTCGCCCACGTACGCTCTCGTGAACCCAGGATCCAGCTCAATGGCCTTCTCGAAAAGAGCTATGGCGTGCCTACGTGAAGCCTCGGTACCCTCCCTCAACAGTTCCCTGCCCCGCAGGAAGCAGGTGTACGCCTCCGTGTTCTCAGTAGCCTTCGTCTGAATCACGCGCTTCTCCGAGTCCACGAGCCGAATCTTGAGTTCCTCGGCCACTTTCTCGGCGATCTCCGACTGAATCGCGAACACGTCCTCCAGTTGTCTGTCGTAGTTCTGGGCCCAAAGGTGGCTCTCGGTTGACGTGTCGATAAGCTGCACAGTTATCCTCACTCTGTTGCCTGCTTTTCTGACGCTGCCTTCAATCAGGCTGCCAGCGGTCAGCTCCTTTCCGACATCCGAGGCGCCCTTCTGGGACCCCTTGTACTTCATGACGGACGTTCTTGCGATAACTGCCAACTGTCTCACGCCTGAGAGCGATGTGATCAGCTCCTCAGTCATTCCGTCGGCGAAGTACCCATCTTCCGGGTTTGAACTTAGGTTTGCGAAAGGCAGAACCGCAATCCGTCTTCTGTCCAGGCCCGCTTCGACCGCCTCTTGCCCCTTGCCTTTCATCGCCTGTCTCTCGGAGCTTAATCCTTCTAAGGGGAACTCTTTCGCGGGAGTTTCGATTCCATGCATCCATTTGATCCGCAGATACTTGCTGGTTCCGGCTTCAGTTTCCTTCTCGAGGATCTCGACGTTGCCGTCAAATAGGTCGACGAGGGCCTGAACGTCCTCGGCTGAATGCATGTAGGGGTTTAGAACGGCAAGCGTTGTGATACCCTTCGACCGCAGCCGCTCAAGTAGTTCCGTGAGCCATTTTCGCGCCTGCAACGCCTTATGGCGAAGTAGAATGTCTGAGAGGATGTCTATGACCAAACGTTTCGGTTGAGTTGAAGCGATCAGTTCGCCGACTTGCAGGTTTAGGTCCGTCAGGTTCTCGATACCCTTTCCTAAGACGATGCCTTTCGCAGGCGAGACGGGTTTATCGCTGCAAATCAGCGACCTCACCTTCTCGCCTGTGTTCTGCGTAATGGTTTCGGCGGAGGAAACGGTTCGGCATATAAGTAGAGCTTCTTCCTTGGAAGCTCTTAGGAATTTTCCAACGAGAAGAGGGACCTCATCACTTGCGGGAGCACTAAGAACGATGGCCGTCCCAGCCACGAACCCACCCTTTAGAGCCTCATCTAACCTACCATAGCCTGAGGAAACTTTGGCTCTAGTAGTGGTCGTAGCGATTTCCTTCTCTTCCAAGACTTGGTGTTTACCAGCTTTTCGCGATAGGGAAGCAGACTGGCCATAGATATTTACGATTTGTTTGCAATGTGCGCCTCTGCTAAACGAGAACTATGGCTCAACCTCCCCGAACTTGGCTCTGTTGGCGTGACTCGCTTGGAACGTGTGGGTCCCCGTCGACGTAAGGTATGATGGTGTGAGTCGTCGGTGAACCGTCGTCGTTCGTCGTTCCTACGTCAAAAAGTGTGTGTGTGCGCACCACTAGACCCATACACACCTTCAGGGCAGAACGACGGACGCGATGGCTCATGATACGGCAGTATAGAAGTCCAGGATACTAGCCGCTACAGTTTTTCATAGGGCTGGATTTCTGAGTTCGCCTTTCATATCGGCGTTTCCGATCAACAATCTATGTTTCATCCCAGATTCCAAGTCTAAACTTCCATTGGTTCACTCCATAGAGCACCTTAACACCACGAGGATCCACTTCTCCGCTCAGTTTCTTGATAACAGCCCTCTTGTAGCTCTCAATTGGGACTTGATAGCCCGCATCCTTAAGCCACCCCAGCTCCAGATTCGTTAATCCGCCACACCAAACCCAGATGATACTATTCGGTGTCCTTGTCTCTGCGTCCACTAGAAGTGCATGGAATGATGTCCGATCGAGGGCAAGTATCTCATAGGCTTCTGTGATACGTGCACCCCCCTCCCAGTAGGCGTATCCAGTCGGTTGACCGTCACGTTGAGCGATACGCAGTTTTTCCGTTGGCCTAATCTCATTGTTCTGGGTATAGTTCCGCGCTCTCAGAAAATTGTCCGGCCTCTGAATGAACCCGTAGCTACCGGCGACCGTTGTTCTAAAGATGCGATCAATAATCGGAACGTCGACTTCTGAGAACGAACGTACCCTGACATCAGAAACGGATTGCGTACGCGAGTGTTCGGGATACTTTACAGCAACTCGGGAACGATCGAGCTCTTTGTAGCCAAGTTTCTCATACATCATCGCGGCCACATGACGGGCAGAGGTGGCAAGGAAACTATATTCCAGATCCTGCTCAATGAAGTATTCATGCGTCTTGTTCATCACAGTGGTCATCACACCGCGTCGCGCAAAGTCTGGTCGAGTAGCCACAGCGTTGACTCCACCAACTTCTAACCCTCCTTCAATTGTTTCCGTACGGATACGCATGAGCAGGTGTCCTCCTGCGACAGTTCCATTAGAGGTGACCGCGAAGATTCCGAACTCGGGCGTATACCGATCATCATTAGTTCTGATTTCCCGAAGTAGTTCTGGGGTTGCTGGGAAGAAGAGGCTCAGCTGGAGAAGCATCGTTACTTGGTAAGGATCATCGATCTCGTCGAAGAACACTGCCTTGAACTCGCCCACTCCGTGACCCCTGCCGAAGCATTTGATTTTACCGACGTAAGCGCGCTTGCAAGAAATTGCCAGATAAACATGACGTGCCCGTCATACACAAAAACCATTGTAATCGTTTGAACCGTCGTCGTTCGGTCGTCGTTTCTAAAACTGTGTGTGTGGGTCTAGTGGTGCGAGCACCGTAATTTGAACGGTCAATTTTGAGTGCGCTACTATAATTTGGCACTATTCAACTACTGCCTTCCAACGCGGGATATCGTGTCTTAGAATGTTGATCCTGTTCGAGTTATGGCGAACTCACGGTGCCCCAACTTCTCTGACTTGGTCCTTTTTCCAGAAGACACCTTTATCACTTCATCAAAGATCTCTTTTCCCACATTCGCTACCGTATTTTTTCCTTCCACTATCACACCCGCGTCTATGTCGATATGCTCCTTCATCATCTTGTATGTCCGTGGGTTTCCGGTGATCTTGATTACCGGGGCTATCGGGCATCCGACCGGTGTTCCTTGCCCAGTAGTGAACGCGATCAACTGAGCTCCCCCGGCAATCATTCCTGCAATTGATTCCACGTCTTGCCCAGGGGTATCCATTATGACCAATCCATTCTTTCTTGGCTTTTCCGCGTACTCCAGAACCTCTTGAACTCTGGCCGTGCCTGCTTTGTAGATACAGCCAAGTGATTTCTCCTCGAGCGTTGTTAATCCCCCTCTGATGTTTCCCGGTGTCGGTTGTGTGCCCAGAAAGTCTACCCCAGCAGCTTTCAATCTCCTCTCCATCTTGTAGGTGATCTCATAGATTCTCTTTCTTACGTGTGGAGATGACCCTCTCTCTGCGAGTATATGTTCTGCTCCAATGAATTCCGTGGTTTCTGAAAGAATTGTTGTCCCACCGTCATGCACTATGGCATCTGACGCAACGCCAAGCGCTGGATTTGCAGCTATCCCGGACGTCACGTCGGATCCTCCGCACTCCAAGCCCACTATCAGTTCGCGAAGAGGGAAGGGTTCTCGTTTCGTCTTCCTCGCTTTCACAACCATTCTCTTTGCGATAGAAACTCCTTTCTTAGTTGTTCGGAGAGTGCCGTGTTCATCTTGAATATTCAACATCTCTGCCGGCCTTCCTTCGCGTTCGATTAGCTCGAGAATCTTTTCTGCGCCTATCGTTTCGCATCCGAGACCTACGACAAGTGTGGCGGCTACATTCGGATTTCGTGCAACGCCTGATAGGGTCCGGAGGGTTTGTTCAGCGTCGCGTCCTATCTGAGTACAGCCGTGTTGATGGGTGAGGGTGACAGCGCCTTTAACACGCGCAGCGATTCTTGAGGCAGTTTCGGTTGCGCAGACCACCGAAGGAAGGATTAGTACATGATTTCGAATTCCGACTGACCCATTTGATCTTCGGTAGCCTTGAATTATCTTCGTCGCCCTGTCTTCCAACTGTTGGCCTTGCCTCTCATGCCTTCGACATTGTGCACGTGAACATGTTGCCCTCTTCGTATCGCCCTAGTAGCCTTCCCAATGATCTCTCCGTACTTGTAGATCGGATGACCCTTTTGTACGTTTGTTATGGCGAACTTATGGGCGAAGGGAATATCCTCGTCTGCACGAACTTCTAGAATCTGGTCACCTTTTCTCACTCTCACCAATGTGTTTTGTTCGATATCATCCAAGGCAACCGCTACATTGTCTCGCTCGCTCAGAACAACAGCATTTGCTTTTCGCCGAACCATGAATCATCTTCTCCGTTGGCGTCCTTCGAACAAACCGCATCTCAACTCAACGCTGATTGCATTCGAAACCTCTGGTGTGATGAGAATTCAACCCGCTGCACTTTCACATAATAATTTCTTTTGGGTGTGAAGGAGAGGGTAGACACATACACAAAGAAACCGACCAAATGAACTAGACTAAGCGTTACTTGACCCAGAATCAGACAGTCAAGGTTTACGGTCGGGCCAACACCGTTTGACCTCCATGAATCGCACACAAATGGCTGCAAGACCGCCGGTTACGCTCATCAGGATAGTTGTCATTGCCTAAAACGTGACGACTGGTTGCGCTTCCATTCAACTCCCTTCAAGGGACGGCCACATCTATCCACGCTCTTCCGAGACGATAAGGCCGGGGGATAGAGTTCATACGAACAAGCAAGTATCCTAAATGAGTCATCGATTCCAAGTTTGATTCCTTTTCAAGGCAGTTTGCTGCCATTCGAAGTGTGGAGATTGATAGTCGTTATCGTTTTGATTGCCGTAGACATCAACACGCTAAGAAAACGAGATGTTGATCGTTCTTAGAAGGACCGGTGGAATTTGGACTCCTGGATTCGGTGTGAACGGTAAAGTGTGTGTGCGCGCACCATTAGACCCACAAACACTAATCTTTCCTGGCTGTCGGTCTTAAGTACGAATGTACGAGTGATGATCTTATGATTCCTACGCCGACGACAACACTGACTACGCGACTACCCGTCAGCCCCCAGAATCCACATTCGCACCCTCTGGATCTGGATACGCTCTACTTCACGAGGTCAATCCTGTCATTTCGATGGTCCAGTGACGGTGAACAGATTTACTTTGACACGAACATCACTGGGCGGTTTAACATCTGGCGTGTTCCTTCCCCTGGAGGCTGGCCAGTGCAGGCTACGGTTTCCGATGAGAGAACACTCCTACAGGATCCATCCCCGGACGGACGCTTCCTGCTCTACAGTCAGGACGAAGGAGGCAATGAGAAACCCAACCTCTTTCTCATCAACCTGAAAGACGGCCTGATTCGCAACATCACTAACACCAAGAAGATCAGTTATAGAGATCTGGTTTGGGCTCCTAACGGAAAGGCGCTCGCTTTCGCGGCTGAAAGGGAAAAACCAGGCGCATATTCAGTATTCACGATCGATCCGGAGAGTCAGGCAGTTAACAAGATTGTAGGAAACGAAGATGGGGAGGCCGAATATCTACAATGGAGTCCAGATGGCAAAAAGCTGGCATTTGCCAGAACAAGAGACTACCTGCACACTGGAGTAAGCGTCATTGATTTGGAAACCAGGAAAGAAACCGTGCTCATTCCAATCGATGAAAAATCGACCACTCTCACTCTGGGATGGACGCGTAACAGCGAGAAGATCTATGTTAACTCCAATTCGAACGATCAGGGCACCGACGCGGTTGCTCTACTTGGCCTAGAAAAAAATGAGCTTGAGTGGTTGACGTTAAAGGATTGGGAAAGTTTCTATTGCGGTTCCTCTTCCACGGAGAATCGGTATGTCTACGTACGTAATGTAGCGGGCAATCACCGGGCCTTCCTTGGATCGTTGAGCGAGGATGAGGTCGAGATTGCGTTGCCAAACGGAGTTGTCAGGATGGCGAAGTTCTCTCCCGATGGCGCACGTGTGGGGTTACTGCATGCCTCAGGCGACAGCCCCGCGGAAATCTGGGTGTACGACCTCCGAAATCGCACATTGAACCAAATTACCCAATCATTGGTGGGAGGATTGGAGCGAAAGAACTTCTCACCTCCCCAGCTTGCAGTTTACCCGTCCTTTGATGGTACGCCCATAGCTTCGTTCTTGTATTTGCCACCAAACATCGAGCCTGACGGTTCACACCCAGCGATTGTCTATCCCCACGGCGGACCCATGTGGCAACACATGAACGATTGGTACCCACACTTACAATACTTTGTTTCTCATGGTTTCGTGGTGATCGCACCAAATTACCGCGGGTCAACAGGGTTCGGGCGCACTTTCATGGAATCATTAAGGAAGGATTGTGGCGGCGGCGATCTTCACGATCTCGTTGCTGCAGTAGACTTCCTGAAACAGACCGGTTATGTAGACCCAAGCAGAATCGCAATCATGGGCAGATCATGGGGAGGTTACCTCACGCTTATGGCGCTCTCGAAGTGTCCTGAGCTTTGGGTAGCGGGCGCGGCGATTGTCCCAATGGCCAATTGGTTCACTGCGCATCAAAATGAGGACCCAGTCCTGAAAGCTAACGATGAATGGCTCATGGGCGATCCGGTTGCCGACCGGCAGTTGTGGCGGGATCGATCCCCATTCTTCTTTGCGGATCATATCAAAGCACCGTTGTTATTGCTAGCGGGGGCGAACGACATTAGATGTCCGGCGGAAGAGACCGCACAAATGGCGGAGACTGTCCGCAAGAATGGTGGGGTTGTAGAGGTCAAAATATACGAGAACGAAGGACATGGGTTCGCGCGAAGAGAAAATGACATAGACGCAATCAAGCAAACAGCCAAATTCCTAGAAACTCACACTACGAGAGACTGAGTGTGTGGGTCTGATGGTGCGCCGCCCCACTCCAGGAGTTCGCAAGCCGCGTTGCACGTAGACAAAGAGCGAGTCAGATAGTTCTCTTTCCTGTCGCTCCGACCATGACAGCCTGGGATGCATGATTCGAATTGCCAAGCCAACCAGGACAACCCGGCGGTCGCGGTTAGCCGCGAGACTAAGCAGCTTACCACAACCTAACTCGCGTTATCTCCCATTTTGAACCAGCCATTTTCGTGTGTGTCTAATCGTACGGGCGAAGGAAATTGAAGCGTCGGTTCAGGCGTTAGTGTGTGTGGTACTAGTCGTGCGAGCGTCAGAAATTGAACTGTGACTTATCCTCCGCTAAACCACGAACCGTCTTAACCTTCATGAAAACAGAACTTTGGGTTTGTAACCGTTGATATTCTCAGTGGGGCTGAAGCATGTTTACTCTATTGCCTTCCGTATCAAAAAACGAAACAAACCAACCCACACCAGGTATCTCCATCGGTTCACCAGACAATTTGCCACCCGCTGCTTCAATCTTCTTCATGTGCTGCTTGATGTTATCCACCTGAATTGTCACAGTGGTAGTTTGGGATACATCACCCGTTTTCTGGTAAAGGCCTCCATTGATCGTGCCGGGTTTCTTTGGAACGTTGTTGTCAGATTCGGTAGTAGTGACAAGAACGAAGTCTCCCAATTCGGAGCCTAGCTGTTGGGTTTGCCAACCAAATACGCTCGCATAGAAGCTGACCATACGTTTCCTATCCTCTGCGGGCATTTCAAAGTGGACTACAGGATTCATAATCTGGCCAATGTTTTCAATTTCTTAAATTTATCTGAAGTCAGTTAGATGCCAATGTAGCGCGATTGAACCGTTCGTTCGTCGTTCGTTTTGTGTGTGCGGTATAGCTGGTGCGGCCGTCGTAAATCGGACCGCCGTCGCTCGTCGTCAAAAAGTGTGTGTACGGGCGAGTATGCCCACGCAATGAAACGGCGGTTCAGGTCTTGCTGTGCGCGCTAGCTAGAAAGATTCGGACTTGCCGCTAATGTTCGTCGTTCGAGTGATCAGCGATGCCACTCGGGCTGCTCGGATGACTCAGTAACCGTATTTTCTTGCTTCTTCGCCGAGAGTAGCAACGAGCTTAGGGAATTCGTCTAGACCAAATGCCGGTGATATTTTCGGGTCGCTTTTGAATAGGTGGAATAGAGGCGTTTCCTGGTCAGTTCATCATATGAGTTAACATCTACCACAAAGAAACCGTATCTAAGCGTGAACCAAGCTGCGAGAGGCTTCATTCGTTCAATGGCTTCTCCAACTATCTTCTGCAACTCAGGACTCTTTTCCATATCGTTCTTCATGTCTATTGGCGGATTGAATTCTACGAGAAATTTCATGCATGAAACTATGCCTTAATAGATATATTGATTCTACTACATGCAGTTCTATCGTATCGTATTGATGCTGCGAACAATAGATTTTGGGACGCTAATTATGAGTCTAACTAAAAGTGCGCAGACAGCGAAATGATGCTAGGCCAATCGATGGTATTTCGCTAAAGTAGACTGACGCAGTTTTCTTCGGGACGCGAAGCGGCTACTTGTGCAGTACAACTTCAACGTTCTCGGACGTCGTTAGTTCGTGCCACCTTCGGTCAAACTTCAATTTCCTAAGGGTCCTGATTCGCATGAGGTCGCGTGTTGCTTCAGCTTCCTCTGCAACCTTGAAATCGACGATCCCATCGGCGACTGCTTCGAGTTGCTTGTAGGCCCAAGGGCTATGAATTCCGCTAATGAATGCAATCAGTTGCGTTATCTGTCTCGTCTTAGCCATAGGAATCGGTCTAGTTAGAAACAGTTCGACCCAATTCTTCTCATCGTTAAATCTGTCGAGAATCGAATTGTTGTCTGTTACTACGAGAAACTCAGGGGCAGCTCTTTCGACCATCGCTTCCCTTCCTAACCAGAGGCTCAGGTCAGCTACTTTCAACGATTCCGGGCCATGCTTTTCCTTTGACTTCTGCCCTATCGAAGGCGTGTAGAAGTCAGTGATCCATAATCGGTCCGTCTGTTCGAGTTCCTCAACGGCAATGCCTAGTTGCCGAAGCTGAGATCGGAAATCCTCGGGTGGTTGTGTGTGCGCAATGTAGCTAACACTTCCCCCAGTCTTCAGCCATCCTGCCGCAATTGTCAAGGATGCGTTGTACCATATTGATGCCGGGTCAAATTCGACAATAATGTTGGAGCCGGGCGGAATCGGTCCACTTGTCAAATCTTCGATCAATGGAATTCGTGGCAAAGTTTCCAACTCGAAATCATGCAATGATCCAAGAATTGTGGGTTTTGGTGTGGGTCTGGCGGTGCGCCCTAGGATGTTTGCTGGTGTGCACAACGTTGTCTGAACGTCGGTTCAGGTACGATGCCCGTACCGATACACGATGACGGACACGTGGGCGCTAGCATTGATTCATACAAACGAACTATACGGGCGTGATGGGGTCACCGACTTTGATGGTTCCACCACTGAGTATGTCGGCGCGGAGACCCGCTCGATGAAGAAGCCCTTCTCTCACACCTTTCAAAGTTAAGCTCTCGAGGTAGTCGCAAGGTTCGCACAACCTCACCCCCTGAAGCCTGACTTCGCGGCCAAGTCGGAATTGCTGGCCCACTAGATGGTTGAGTGGGACGTCGCGCGTCACTATGTTCCTTCGAGTCTGAGTAGGTTCCAGCTCGATCTTGAGATCTCGTTTCAGGGCCTCAACGGATTCGAGTTCGACAAGCGTGATCTGCCGACCTCCCCCAGGTGTCTTCGAGTATGTTCCGATCTTCTTGAAGTAGCGGTCGCCTTCCAAACCTTCCCCCGCAACAGCCCGAACCTCTGGCACCGAAACCAGTTTTCCAGTCGCCATTGGGGCGATTTGTATGAACGCGATTTGTCCAGCCCACTCGGCCATGATTCAAACCCAAGCTGTTTTTGTTTTCCAACTCGCCATCGATTTAAGCATTTGACGGGGTGACCTCACTAATCCGTACGAAAGTGTGTGTGGACCTGCTGGTAGGCAGGGATGGCGTTTCAAGTAACCGTAACTTACGCAACTGCGAGCCTTACTAATCAGTTGAGGTTGGTCCTCAGACGCTTCGCAATTAACCCATCAAGGCTCAGCGTGAGACTTCCGTTTAGAAGCAACACCAATGATGCACTCCACAGCAGAGCATGGACCAAACCCACTTCGGTGTTGCCACTCAAAAGAAGAGGGGTACCGATTATCGCGAATTCTATTACTCCCCACAGAGCGGCTAACCGCGTCACAAACCCCAAGAGGAAGGAAATCGCTGCAAGAGTCTCGAGGACAGTGAAAAAATAAGTTAAAGGGACCACCAGGCTGACACCAAATAGATTTTGAACCAGACCGTTCGCTTCTGGGTGTCCGGCCGCCAAGGCTATCCATCGGGGTATATCGGAATGTAACCAGAAAGCAGCAACGACAACTCTCAGCGCAACAAACGCATAGGAGCCCCAACCCTTAGTTCCAGTAAAAAGAAAAGCCAGAAACTTTGAACCTGTCATGTCAAAAGCAACCTGTTCCTAAACGGGCACTGGTAGGTTCAGATATATCTGCCGCTTAGCGGCCGTAACATCACGTTCGGAATTTCTAGTTCTTACGCGGCTTGATTGGGCTTAACAATTCACAGATCGGCTAAGTTCAAATTTGGCTGCCCGCACTACTAGACCCGACGACGACCGTCTTTAGGGTACTGGGTTAGTAGGTATGGGGTTAGTTTCCGTTATTGATGTAACGTTGATGTAGTTTCCGGGACAGGCTGCACCGCTGGGACTAAAGTTAGGGCCTTGGTGGAGTTGTCCGGTCGCGATCACCCAACTGCCAACCGGAGGGTAGGGGGATGGTAGATTCTGCAGGGTATAGTATTGCGTTGCTACCATGCCAATGCTGCTGCTGACAAGAAATCCGAGTATTACGCACCCGTTGGGGCTTTGGAGTAGGTTTCCAGAACATTGAATCAAGTTACCGGGCAACTGCTGGCATGTGGTATAGTAACTGCCGTTATAGTACCATTGAGCTGAGACCTGGGTGACGCCTAGAGATGTTACCACGACGAGTACGGCTACCGTCGCCCACAAGTAATTCCTCATGACCATTCGCCACTTCAGGTCACCGTGCAACCCGCCGGCTATTTATCAATATCCAGCCGTCCGTCGTCGTCGCGCACTACTAGACCCACACACACATTTTTTGACGACGGACGACGCTCGTTCAATTTGCCATGCTGGCACCAGCTACGCCCCACACACTTCTTCTAACGAATGCTCGCACCAACGATGGGAGAGAGCGCGAGGTCATTCTCGAAGGATGACTTCGAGGTTCTCTGCAATGTTCAGTTCGTGCCATTTTCCGTCAAAACCGACATTTCTGAGATTTCTAATGCGAATCAGATTTTGAGCAGGGTCAGTTGTCTCGTCAAGTTTGAAATCGACGATGCCATCAACCGCTGCCTCGTTGTTTGTACGCCCAAGTGCTATGAATTCCGCTCATGAAGCGGAGCAGCTGGGTTATTTGTCTCGGTCTTGTCATTGGAACCATTCTAGTTAGGTACAATTCGATCCAATTCTTCTCGGCGTTAAATCTATCGAGAACTGAATCGTTATCCGCTAATACGAGAAATTCAGGGGCGGGTGGCTCGTGTCGCCTCTTTTACCATCCAAAGGCTTAGGTCCGCAGCCTTTAACGATTCAACGGCGAACCTCTCTTTGGATTTCTGACCCATCGACGCGCTGTATCCATCGGTAATCCATAATCGATCGGTCCGTTTGAGTTCCTCAGATGGAAGACCGAGTCTTCGAAGTTGCGAACGAATGTCGTCCGGGGATTGGGAGTTGGCAATGTAACTGACTTTGCCTCCGTCCTTCACCCAGCCGGCTGCAATCGTTAGCGAGGCGTTAAGCCACTGCGAGGCGGGGTCAAATTCAACTAGAATATTCGACCCTGGAGGAATCGGTCCCTTGGTCAAGTCTTTGATTAACGGGATCCTCGGTAAAGCAAGAACAGAGGAGAGTTCGAGCGTGTGCGTATTTCTCGTGGCTCGTAAGTCCGAGAACCGCATGTTTGAAATCGGTCAATTGTATGAATCGGAAACCTTCGGAGCGGCTCCTTATCCTCTAGCACGAGAATAGATTCTCATGAACATTGACGGCGACGTACTAAAGGACACCAAAACGCTATTAGAAGCGGCTAGCTGATCTTGTTGCATGTCAGCAACAACACACGGTGCTGTGCCTGACGCATTGACAACCGATTCTGACAAGTACAAGGTTATCTTCGAAAATGATCGCATAAGAGTTTTCGATTACACCGACAAACCTGGGGATAAGACCAAGATGCATCACCACCCGGATTCTGTAGTGTACATGCTGAGTTCCTTCAAGAGAAGATTCACTTTGGGTAATGGTAAGTCGGCGGTTCGAGAAGTGAAGGCGGGGGAAATCGCGTGGAACGATGAGCAATTACATATTGGGGAAAATGTCGGAGACACAAACACCCACGTCCTTATCGTCGAGCTGAAGGAACCCCGCCCGTGACTAGCTAACGGCCCTTATCTGAAATATGACATGAGCTTGTGAAGCCGCGGCGATCGGTTTAACATTTCAAATCTCACCCCGTTAGTTGGCATCCCTCAAAGATTGATCAGAACTTCGAAGTCACGTTACAGAAGTAGTCATCGTTCGTTTTCTCTGTGTGTGCGCACCAACGATACCACACGCACAACACAATTGATTTAGCGAAAGGAGCGTAATACTTTTCAGCAGAACTCGCAACGCCTCGGCGGGAAACTGATTCAATTCTTTGCGTGATGAGATGTTGTCCACTTCGAAGCTTGGTCAGGGCTTTGTGTGCGCCTTTCTATTCCTCTCAGTGACGCTTCTTCTAGAAGCTGCACCAATGCCAGTTCATGCCTCCGGCCTTGTGCAGGAGGGCAGCCTTTACCCCTCTCCGAGTAGTTGTCCCCTTATACAGCCCTACGGGCTCCCCTGCAAGAGGCCCATTAAGGCTGGCGCGTACGGGAGTCCGGTCTCTGGTATTCCTCTCCTGCCACATGATGTGGTGGCTGGAGATGCCCTCATTGTGGGCATCATTGGTGCCTGTTTTCCAAGCTGCGTGTCAGCCAGTTTCCCTGTTGGGATTACGAGCCTAAAGGACGCGCTCCATACGCCGTTGACCGAGATTGTGAGCGCAACAGGCAGCACCATGTTAGGGCACTCAATTCCGCCCGTGTCAATCCTTGTTGGCACCCTGACCTCCAGTGGGCCAGATAACCTAATTTTTTCATGGTTTACTAAAGTTGACTTAACTGCCACAACTCACGTTGCGCCAGTTGACTTTTACATGTTTGAGATTTCCGGCGTGACGACAGCGGGAGCCACGACCGGTCAAGGAAGTGGGACGGGTACTTCAATCGGCACAAGCCCCACTCTCTTTCAGAGCGGAGCCTTTCTGCTTGGAATGCTGGGTCTCGATTGTCCTTATAGTGCCAGCTCTTGTCTTGTCGTAACGCCTGGTGCTGGGTTCCAGCCCGTAGCTGCTCAAGACCCTGATTTGGGTGGGTTTTATGGGGGGCAGGTTTCAGACCCCGTATCTTCCCCGACCATCTTCTCAGCAACACTGAGCGGTTCAGAAAATTGGGTTGAGGTAGGGTTGGCTCTTCCACCTCTGGTTATACCGGAATATCCGTTGGGCCTAGTAATACTGGGAATCATGATGATAATTACATACGGCGTGATAAAACGCAGAACCGGTTAAAAGAGAAAGTAGGACATCGGGTTCGTCGTCGTCGCGCACGACTAGGCCCACACACACAAAACGTCTGAAAGCACGGTCGTAGCGGGTAGTCAGAGGGTTTACCATGGTACGAACTAAAGCACTTACAAACCTGTAGATTCAAGTTAATTGCCACCAAAACGTGGGAGAGAAACATGCCACCTGAATTGAAAATCGGCTCCGTTGTTATTGATTGCATTAACTTCGACAAGATGTTGGCGTTCTGGCAGGAGGCGCTCCACTATGTCACGAGACGGCCAGCCGAGGGCGGCTGGGTGATTCTTCATGACCCTGAAGGAAGAAACACGAATGTGTCTTTGAATCAGGTTCAGCCTTCGGAAAAGCTCACTGGCAGAAACTGGCTACACTTTGACCTCTATACAAAGGACCAGAAGGGTGAAGTTAAACGGCTGCTAAAGTTAGGAGCGACACGTCATCCTCAGGAATACGAACCAAATGAGGACTTCATTGTTCTTGAGGATCCAGATGGCAACCTCTTCTGCGTCATCGATACAACCAAGTAACGACATTCGGTGAATAGAGCTACCGCAACAGTCACGCAAAAGAGGTGCAGAAGATTACTATGGTGTGTGTGCGCACCACTAGGCCCACACATACGAAAACCGAAAGGAGCTTAGAGCAACCCCAAAAAGAAATAGCCAACAAAATGAGCACGAGGCAGTTATATGAAAAAAGCGCCAAAAAATGTGGACACATACATCGCAGCCGCTCCAAAGAAGGTGCAACCGAGGCTCAGGAAGGTCAGGGCGGCGATCAGGAAAGTCGCACCGGACGCCGCTGAGAACATCAGCTACGGGATGCCTTTCTACAACTACAAAGGACGCCTAGCCTGGTACGGTCTTCAGAGAACACATATCGGGCTCTATCTGCGCCCCCCTGTGATTGCAGAACACGAGCGCGAGCTTAGCAGGTATGTAACTACAAAGTCAGCTGTCCAACTTCCACTGAACAGAGATCCCGGTCTCGCTAATCAAGAAGCTGGCCAAGGCCCGGATGAAACTTAACCGAGAAGAGGCTAGAAGAATGCAGAAAACAGAAGAAAGGGAGACGAAACTAATGGAAGGGGGCAAGACGCGAACATCCAACAGAAACGAACTCAATCTCATACGAGAATGGTACGATTACAACTCCCAGGTAAGAAAGAGATACTTCCAAGTCATCTCTAAACTACCAGAGGCGGAGCTGACAAAAGATCGAGGCGCATCATTCCCTTCAATCCTCGATATCTTCACCCACGTACTAGATGCCTATCGATGGTGGTTTCTCTACGTCTACACAGACAAAGTCCACGAAAGGAAGAGGCTTCGAGACACAGGGCTCAGACTTGAGGAGATAAAACAAGAAGAGCACAAGATCGACTCCTATGTCAAGAAATTCCTGCAGAAACTCTCAACAAAAGACCTTGCAAAAGCCATTGTCTGGCACGAAGTCGACCCTAAAGGCAAGAGATGGACGATTAAGATAACCATGCGAGACATGCTTTGGCAGCTGGTGGGGGAGGAACTCCAGCACAGAGGAGAACTCAACGCATTACTCTGGCAAATCAACATCGGTCCTCCAATTACCGAATGGGTGGACTTCTGGACCGTCGGGAAAGAAAAGTAGAGGTCAAACCACAATCGTGAGCATTCCAGATTACGGGAATCGTAATCTTGTCTAGTTACGTTCTAAGAGTAGGCTTCAATCTTCGGGATATCCCCTACCAGCTCTTAGCATCAACGTACCTATCGAATACGTCGGAAGTCTCAGTGGCGTAGTTGGTAATCGAAATTGTGCGTGTGCGAACCACTAGACCCGCCTACACAAAATTAGCTCCGCGGCCAGTTAGTAAGCAAATCTATGTGACGAGTGCTGCTTCGCCGTTGCGTTTAATTTGGATCTCGTGCCATCGTGCATCATGCGGCTGTCCTTTCAGACTTCTGATGCGGAGGAGGTTCTTCACTTCCTCGTCTCGCTCCATAACCCGCAGGTCAATGACTCCGTCAACGTCACTTTCCAACCGCTTGTAAAACGATTCCGTATGAATATCACGAATAAGCCCCTAAGTATATCCTTTTGGCTTTACGGGCGCCTTGGTGTTCTCTACTGATCGCCCATTCCAGGAAAGGCTTCTCTTCATTAAACCGAAGCATTTGCGACATCGACTCCGCCACGGTGAGAGCGCCTGGAGGCCAATCTTCCCAGACCCCTCCAGATTCGGGGCCTTGCCTCATGTCCTTGAGCAATTCAACGCTTAAATCAGCAACTTTCAGAGAACGCAAACGAACTCCGCCATCGATCCGTTCGAATATCGAAGGTCCTTCTCCTCCATCGAGTCTACCTCCCGTAAGCGTTGCTGAATAGTAGTCGTCCACCGTAAAACGGCCCTCTTTAGACGCTGTTGATATGTCAACGCCCAAGGCGAGCATATTCTCCCTAATGGTTTCTGGGGGTCTAACCTGGGCGAGGTATGATGCGTGCCCCCCTTCACGAAGGTAACCTGCGGTCATCGTTGTCGCAACGGCTAACCATTGAGATTCGGGATCAAATTCAACGAGGAATACTGTTTCAGGTTTAACCCCGTCGGGGATGAGCCCGGTTAGGATGGGAATGCTAACTCGGTTGCCAGAAGGCAAGGTGGTGCGAAACAAAAATGGTTGAACTCACCAAAAGGATTGACGGTTAAACTGGCTTTTCTGTGAGGCGCGCACGACTAGGTTACGCGCCAGCCAAGGTAACCAATAAGTCTGTTTTCCGGGTTGTAACCCATGCACTAGATCGGCCACTCAAATTTCGTTGTGCACACTAGCGGTGAAAAATCCATGCATCCGTACAAATCATGCTCGTACGGCCAACAACCTGTAATTCCTCTTTTCGAACCGTGAGGGCAATATCCCGAGCTAAGGTAATGAGACCCGGGTAGCTGTCTAGACGTTGTCCATTATACGGCCGATCTTGTCCTCATCAAATTCCTGGCCTGCGGCGCGAAGCTCCATCTTCATTTCCGCGTTTCGATCGTTCAAAACTTTCCATTGCATATCGGTCGCTGCAAAGCCCGCATTTCGAATGACTGCTCTCGCGGCTAAAGTGAATGGACAGGAGGTCAAGCGGTAGCCTTCGTCGAGAAGCCGTTCAAGCACGGGTACGTATCGATAGTTTGTGAATGCTACCTCCATCTTGGAGTCTGAGAGATTGAACTCTATCTTGTCCGCTAACCCACCTTGAGTATAGAACGACGACAATTCCTGCAGGGACTTTCTGTGGTTCTTTGATAGCTGTATGTGAAGTTCACTCTCCAGGAATTCGACCGCTCCGCTACCAACACTATCTAAGAGCAGCTGGGCTTGGGCCCCCAAATAATCAAAGGCCCGTGCCAGTCCGTATTCCGTAGCTTCGAAAGCAGGTAACCCAATTCTCTTACCCACATTGCTCTCAGCTTTTACAGTGCTCATGTTGTAAGGCTCTGGAGGGACGTTGGCCGCAGCTGAAAGTGGAACAACTCTGAACTGGACCGTGTAGTCCCCGTCCGCCGAGATCCTCTCGTTAATTGCCTTCCATCCCAGCGAGTTTGTTTTCCGGAAGGAGTTATTGGCCAGACACAACGGGCAGCTTAGAAGAAAGCAATTCTGGTTTCGAAGTTTGCTCATCAGCGGCATATAACTCCAATCGCGCATCGTGATTGTAATTATCTCGCTGTCTTGGCTGAATTCGACGTCAGCGACGTATCCATTATTCTTGAAGTAGGCAACTATTCCATAAGCAAACTGCTGTGGGTCGTCAACGCGTTTGATGAAACCTTTCTTGAGGCAGTAGTCAAGGATCCCCTCGCCAACCTTGTCCAACATGTCCTGCCCTCGTATCCCGAGGTAGTCGAACGCCTTCGCAGCCCCATAAAGTACCGAATCCAATACCGGAAGCTGAATGCTTTCGGTGGGTACTGCGTCGCTCATATTTTCACGACCTTGTCGCAGAACGGCGCGAGCTGTGAAACGACGTCACGTTCCGCGTTCATCTCAACCGTCAGCAGTGAGCCTGAAGTATTCCACCTCCGCATCTTCTCCGTGAGTAAGTGGGCGAACTTGGCGACGGCCCTGGGGTCGTTGTAGATTAGGAGGGTTGAGAGGCTGTCTAGGACGATGAATTTCTCGTCGGCATTTCTGTTCACAGCCTTTGAGATGCCGATGCAAAGGTTGCTCAGGTCGACTCCAGATCCCAAGCAAGAGTGGTCTGGGGTTTCTTCAAGTGCAGGAACGTTGGTTATCCCGTCGACAAAGAACAAATTGCCCGTCTGAATACCCGCTTTGTCAAATGCTTTCGTCAGAACTGCGAAAGGTTTGTTCAGGCTCACGTAGACTCCCCGTGGCACATTGGCCGCGAAGTAACGCAGGAGGCCGACTACTGCGTCTTGGTATCGGATCGGATCGATGAGAGCTAGCAGGACCGGCTTTTCAAGATCCTCTAAGCTTTCAGCTACGCTCGTGTAAGCGTCAGAACTCATAGCAACCATCAGGTCCATCTAAACAAAGAACCGAAAAGGCTTTCGTTGTTGTCACACATGGTGCCTGTCTAATCTGGAAGTCTACTCCATTGAACTTGTCAATATGTTCTTTAGCCGAAGCTTGCAAAAGTTCTCCTGACGATGTTCTTGCGGTTCGGATATCTGATTCTTCTGTCTTTGGTGACTGTTCTTGTTCTAATCTCTAATTCAGCCTCTGCGCAGAATCCGCCCGCCTTGCTAACAATTTCATCGGTTCAGGTACAGCTGGGCAACAGCGTCAATTTCGAATGGGCGTGCGCAAGTCAACTACTCTCCTGGTACTACTATCCGCTGCCATTCATCTACGCACAAATAACCATTAACAGAGTTCAAGAGGTTCCCACATCAATGACGCCGTACGTTAGTCCTCCTCTTCCAAATGTCGGCGGACCATTTTCATACGCGTCGCCAACGGTCGGAACATTCACAGTCATTCTTCGGTGCCACTACCTAGGCGCTCCAATAGGTCTTAGCGATTTTTCTTGCCCTAACAGCATGTGTAAGAGCGGAGGCGAATTCGTGGTGACCCCGCCCCCGACCACTGCTTCCACGTCAGACAGATCGAGTTCGGTCTAACAATTTCTTTCTCTCCAGCCATACTTCGATCAACACGCGAACGGCTAACTAATGCAGTCTAGTTTTGTATTCGTTTCCGTAGATTCTAGTCTTGGGTTACTTGTTTTGGGGCTGTTTTTCCAGAGCGTAGGTGATGGCTTGTTCAATTGTCATTCCGCGACCCTCAGCCTTCAGGGAATCATATCTCTCCTGACCTAACTTATTCCGCGCGGCAGCAACACCACTTTCATTTGTCTCTTGATCTATGGGAGGCAGGCGATATCCCGTTCGGACACGCGATTCCTCAGCCGCCCCGAAGAATCGCGCCGCACGTTCCGGTAAGTTTTGTGCCACCGCGACCTCCGCGAGCCTCTCTAGACAGTCTGCAATTCCAAACTTGAGTTGTCCTTCGCTACGCAGGACTAAACCTTCGTGGTAGAATGCTTTCGCCTGTTCGTAGTTACCTCTCTGATAGGCCACACGGCCCAAAACGACGAATACCCCCGGTAAGAAATATCTATCGTTAATTTCCCTAAGTGTCGACATACTTTGCTCGCAGAGGGACTGTGCAGTTATGAGGTCACCTTCGCGATAAGCTACCTCACCCAAATCTGCCACAAGCGAAGCGATCAGCAACCTGTCTCCTAACTCACGTAACCGCTTCAGCGCTTCCTCACATAAAGTTCGTGCCAAAGCATACTCTCCATTAAAGAAAGCAATTCCGCCAAGATATTCCAGCGCGACGGCTATTGCTCGGTTGTCGCTCATTTCCCGTGCGATGGCCAAGCCTTCCTCAAAGGAAGCTCGTGCTGTCGCATAGTCGCCTTGAACTGATGCAAGCCCGCCGAGTTGTTGGAGCGCGTACCTCATATCCGTCTTATCCTGAACCTCTCGCGCGATCTTCAGACTTTCTTCGTAGAGTGACCTTGCCTTCACCAGATCGCCACGGAACTTAGCAATATCTCCTAGGATGCCTAACGAGTCGGCTATGCCTTTTTGGTCTGCAAGTTCCCCTGCAATTGACAAGCTCTCTTCAAGGAGGCTTTCTCCTGCGTTAAGATCACCTTGCGTTCCGGCTAGGTCGCCAGCTCCAAGGAGTGCATGTGCCCTTGTCCTAGTACGCGTCAGGCCCGTCGGTAGAGCTAGCGCAGTTCCCAGCCACATGCGCCCTTCACTGAGATAACCTCGCATTAACCAAAATCGACTTAGCGCTCCGCTCATTCGCAACGCCTTCTCAGCCTCATTGTGATCCCGCAAGTAACCGAGCGTTGCGCGCAAGTTGCCAAGTTCGCGTTCCAGAAGGTTCAACTGCGACGCTTCCTGGGGACCGAAAAAAGCTGATTCGGCGTGCACGGCTAATTCTACGAAGAAGTCAGCGTGACTCCTCTGCACCTGCGCCGCCTCGCGGCTTGCGTCAAGCCGCTCAAGCGCGAACTCGCGAATGGTGTTAAGCATCACAACTCGCAGTTCGCCGTTCAGTTCAACCATACGAAGAAGACTCTTAGCCAACAATGATTCCACTCCGTTTAGGGTGTCGATCGTCCCTTCGGCGTTGCACACAGCTTCAGTCGCCTCCATTGAACAGCCTCCCGCGAAGATGGAGATGCGTCGGAACAATTTCGCTTCCTCTTCGGAGAGCAGATCGTGACTCCAAGCGATCGTGTCGCGTAGCGTCCGCTGGCGTACCGGTAAATCACGTGGCCCCCCTGTCAGGAACGTCAATTTCTTGCCCAGGTGAGCTAAGATAACCTTGGGTGGCAGCAACCGAACCCGCGCTGCGGCGAGTTCGATTGCTAACGGCAGCCCGTCGAGTTCGTGACAAATTTCAACAACGATGGAAGCGTTTTCCTTAGTGAGCGAAAAATCGGCCTTTACCGCTAACGCATGCTGCATGAAAAGCTGTATTGCGCTGTATTGAGAGAGCTCGTCTAGGTGGGGGATGAGTGTTGGGTCGGGTAATGCGAGTGGAGGTACTGAGAACTCGTATTCACCACTTACCCGTAACGGAACGCGACTCGTTACTAAGACTCTGATGTTTGGACATGTTGCTAGTAGTTCCGTCACAACTGGGGCTGAAGCGACAACATGCTCGAAGTTATCTAACAGCAACAGGGTCTTCTTCTCTTTCAGAAAGTCCCTGATGCAATCAATCAAGTGTGTTCTGAGAGCTTCAGGCACGCCTATGATTTCTGCAATAACAACCGGGACTAGGTCGGGCTCTTGAATAGACTCAAGTGGGACGAAGAAGACGCCGTTCGGAAAACTGCTGATAAGCCTATTGGCTAGCTCTATGGCAAGTCTGGTTTTCCCGGCCCCACCTGGTCCGGTAAGGGTCAGCAATCGAGTCTGTTCAGTTAGTAGGCTTGTCACCTTGGCGAGTTCATTCTCTCGGCCAATCAATTCTGTTAGCGAAGTTGGTAGGTTGTTTGAGCGGCGTCCCACCGAGGCATAGCGTGGGATAACTAAGAATGGATCGGCGGGGGTGGTACTCTCGCCCAAAGCGTATCGGTAGCGTGATAATCTACACCGACTCACAGATGAGGCTTTCTGACCTGCGGGAGCGTCAAGAGAATAACAGTATCCAGCTATGTGTATTTTCATTGTGACCATGCTGGTGCGCGCGCACACACACAATTACGCCTGAACTAACGGTTCAATTTCGGTTGTGCGGACCACTAGACCCGACACACACAC
>Ga0326727_10010425_pt1 | contig 22146 bp, 14 predicted proteins | sample MB2enrmetagenome_FD_207643 | JGI IMG/M metagenome (GOLD analysis project Ga0326727, IMG submission 207643) | Lab enriched peat soil microbial communities from McLean, Ithaca, NY, United States - MB29MY | ecosystem: Environmental > Terrestrial > Soil > Wetlands > Peat | place: USA: New York...
CCCTGGCCCTGCAGCCAGGCCCTCATCCGCCGCCTCCCGTAGAATGGCGTTGGCGTGTATTGCTCGTCGAGTAACCGCATCAGACCTAGATTCTCTGCACTCTCCCCGCGCGGCTGATAGTAGAGGCCGGCCCGGTTTACGCCCAGCAGCTCACACTGGCGGCGGACGCTGAGATCCGGATGCGCCAACTCCACCAGGGGGCGCCGGTCTTCAGTCGAGCAGACCAGCTTTTTTTTTGAGCCAGTCCAATTCCATCTTCAGCCGACCGATCTCCTCGTAGAGCGCGTCCTGGTTGCGCCCTTTCCGCGTCCGCCCATCCACGAACAGCTCAGGCAGTTGTTCCAGCGCCGCTTTCCGCCACTTGGCGATCTGCATCGGGTGCACTTTGAACTGCGATCCCAACTGGCTCAGCGTCTTTTCCCCGCGGATCGCCTCAATCGCCACCCGCGCCTTGAACTTTGGACTGTATTGTTTTCGCGTCGTCGTCATCGCCTCTCCTGCGTCCACGACTCCGCCGAATTTTAGCTTATTGCCTGGTCCAAATTCTGGGGACCACTATAACCGCCGTCATGTGCAGAACACGCAGGCATGGAAAAGCCCGGAGGACAAACAACGCGACCGCGAAAGCGCGCTGCGGACCTTGCTCGAACAACAAGACCGAGGACGATAGAAGCCGGGGGACTGGCGGAACCCTCCGGCGAGAACCAAGGCACCGCACAGAGGCGACACGCATCCGCGAGAAGGTGGAAACCTTCGATGCGTTTACCCCGGACAACGGCCCTTACAAAGAGCGCGGCTTCGGAGCGTTCGAACAAATGCGGCAGCGAAAGCACGCGCCTTCCCTGCCCTTTCTTGCCAATCGGTTTCGGATAACTTCCGGGTTGGCCGTTAATCAGGACTCTCGGTTCTTGGGGTCATGGCTGCACTTCATAAAGATCGGCTTCTGCCCCTGGGCTGAAAAATGATTCAACTCTCTGTCCGTGAAGGTCGAAAGCGAATCTCAGGTACTTCGGCTCATCGGCAATAGCCCCTTCCATATGCGAAGCACGACCCACACGCGTTTTCCGGCCAGTTGCTGCGTATCAGCTTCGTAGACATGGAGGATTTTCGGGGGACCCGGACTATCGGCAAAGTGACCTGGAAGGTCGAACGTCAAATGCTGATCACATTCCTCCACTTCTGCGTCAGCCGGAAGTGGATCAGCATAAATCCCGCAAAGGAACTGAAGGCGCCACGCAACCTGAAGTCGAACGAAGTTGTGCCTTATACGCTTCAGGAAGAGAGCCAAATCCTGGCGGCGTGCGATCAGATCGGAGGCGGGAAATACAACCAGAGTGGCGCGCGCTACGAGCAGCTTCGTGCGCGGGCAATGATCATGCTGCTCCGCCACACCGCGCTCCGCGTCTCGGACGTCTGCATACTTCGCAAGGATGCTGTGTCGTGGGACCAGGAGAAGAATACCTGGCGAGTTTTTCTGTACACCCAAAAGACGGGCGACCCGGTGTTCCTTCCAATCCCCGACAGCTTGAAGCTGGCCTTGACGCGTTGCCGCTGCCGTGGAACGCTGCTCAGAACTGCCCGCACTATTTTTGGAACGGCCAGAGCTCGCGCCGGGCGGTGGTCGGGATCGCCGAGCGGACCCTCTCAGCCGTGTTCAACAAATCGGGGGTGAAGGACGCCCATGCCCACCGGTATCGACATACTCTCGCCACGAGGCTTCTGGAGCAGGGCGCCACGTTCGAGCAGGTGGCCGACATCCTGGGGAACAGCCCGGAAGTCGTGCGGAAGCACTACGGGAAGTGGTCGCGGGGCCGTCAGGCGAACATCGACCGGCTCATGATGGCCCACTTTCAGACCGCGGCCGTTATAAACCCAGTCACACGCCAGTCACACGAAAAAATGGAGCCCGTAAACTAATGAAAATACGTAACTTAAACTGGTGCGGAGAGGGGGACTTGAACCCCCACGGGATTGCTCCCGCTAGCACCTCAAGCTAGTGCGTCTGCCAATTCCGCCACCTCCGCAAGTGTATGGCACCTTTGAGTTTACCACGGCTTTGCCGAAAGCGGACTGTAGTGGTTCTGTAGTGGTTCTCGATTACCTCGCGAAAATGCGACTATCTGTTTCCCGGCTCCGCGTACACAGTTGATCCTGCTGGAAAAAAGGCCAGTCCGCCACGAGCGCCCACTGCGGGTTTTCGATTCGTGAACGTTGTGCGCACGAGGAGGCGGCAAAAAAACTAGTGCGTCTGCCAATTCTGCCCCTCCGAGAGCCTCCGGTCGTTCTCGACAATCCTGCCCAAATGCGTCCCCGGGCCGCTCCGCGCCGAGCCCTTGTATATTGGATACCACCTGACGGCGCCGGGGCGCACGTTGGGCGCGGGGGCGCGAATGGCGGGCCGTGCTGCCAGGGTAACGTGCAGGAACGACGCTCAGGTCTCTCAATGCCGGACTTTTGGCGGCTTCGTCCAAACGCCGGTCACGGAAGTAGCCTCGGACGCATCCCAACCAGTTGGCTGAGCTTTCACCGATCATTTTACGCGCCGTAACCGCACCGCCTGTTCCTGCTTGCGCTGCTGGGCGTAATCTTCCAGCTGCTTGCCGGCTTCGGCCAAATCGTCCTCGTCGATGATGTTGTAACGGTCAAAGACGTTTCGCGTTAGATGGCCGCTGATCCGCATAGCTACCAGATCCTGGAGACCGGCTTTCTTCATGTTGCGCACCGCGGAACCATCACCAAGAAGATGGGACTCACTGTCGAGTCCACCAAGATCGAGGGGGGTGAGAGGACGTACCGCGTCACGAATTAGCCCACGCCAGCCTCCAGCCGCCGCCTGGCAACGGGTGGCGGTTCTCGTTCTGTACGCTTGACACGCATACGCGTTTCGCGCATGATCGTAAGCGTATGACGACCACGCCGATGACGGTGGTTGAAACGGACACCTTCCTGGAACGCGCCGATGCCATCCTGACCGAATCCGAACGAGCCGATCTGGTTGCCCACCTCGCCAGCAACCCGGAAGCCGGTCGGGTGATGCCCGGAACCGGCGGTGCCCGGAAAGTGCGATGGGCGATTGCCGGCAAAGGGAAGCGTGGTGGCGCACGAACGATCTACTACTACCACAACGATTCGGTGCCATTGTTCTTGCTGGACATCTACGCAAAGAACGAGAGAGCGAACCTGTCGGAAGCCGATAAGCGAAGCCTGAAACGATTGCTTCCGATCCTGGTTTCGCGATACAGGAAAAGGAGCTGATCCCGATTATGTCGAAGCCAACCAAAGCGAATTCGAAACGCCCGGCAGCGAAACATACTGCTGCTGGCCGCAGGCTCATCCGGAGCGTAAAGCAGGCCATCGCCTGGGCCAGTGGAGAGAACGTCCCTGTTCGAGTCACTATGGTGGAAGTCCACCGCGCGCCCGCCATCGACGTTCGATCCCTTCGTCAAAAACTCGGCCTCAGCCAGTCGCAATTTTCCGCTCGCTTCGGTTTCACACCCGCAACGGTGCGCAACTGGGAACAGGGCCGAACGCAGCCGGACGGGCCAGCCCGGATACTGCTCGCTGTCATTGCTCACCATCCGGAGGCCGTCGAAGATGCATTGCGGAAGGCGAGCTAGCCAACTTCCGCATCTGCTTCCGCCAGATCGTCGAACGTGCGCCGGGACGCCTCATGCCCGCGCCGATGTTTCAAGGATAACGCCGGACTATTACGTCGCAGTAATGTGGATCGAGTTCCACGAGCCGAGCGGATCTTCCTGCTTTTTCGCAAGCAATGAGCGTGCTGCCGCTGCCAGCGAATGGATCGAGGACCGTATCCCGCGTCTTTGAAGAGTTACGGATCGCCCGTTCAATCAACTCGATCGCGTCGGTCTGCATGGGAATATCGGGAGAGCGTGATCGGCCCGCGGCGCGCGCCCGACCAACGGCCCGCGGTGGTATTCGACCGGGTTCGTGACGCCGCGGTGAATGGGTTAAGCGTGCAAGGCAATGCAGAAGCGGAATCGGCTGTCCGCCTCCACGATAGCCAGGACGTGCTCTTCAGCGCGTGCCGTGTGCTCACCCCGTCCAAGCTGTTTCTGCAGGTGGAAGGCAGCAAGGCATCCGGCATCGTCATCGATGGTGGAGACCTGTCGAAATCCGCTGCGCCATTTCACGTGGGAGCCGGGGCCGCGGAGCAGTCAGTGAAGCTTCGCGCCTAATTGAGACGCTCACAAGCCCGCTGAGCGGCTCACGGAACCACCTCGATCAGCGCTAGGGCGTGCGGAGCTAGGTGCAGATCAATTGCGTCTCCGTTGATTGGTCGGGCTTCCGGAGGAGGCATTTTGGCGGCATCCTGCAACTGCCGGATCTGATCGCGCGTGGGAAATGCCGGCCGTCCCATCGCTTCCCACGCCGGCAACGGCGAACCGTGCTCGCCATCCACAATCTGAACGCGCGCGTGGCGTCCGTGTACGCCCACCAGCGCGATCCGCCCATTCACCGCCCGGCCTGCGTCCTCCGGAGCCGCATAGTTCCAGGCCGCGATCACCAGGGCGCCATCGCCGCGCTTTGTCGCCAGGATCCAGGGGGCATCCACAAGCAGGCGCTCGGTACCGAGTTGGTGCAGCAGTTCGAAGGCATGGAATGCGGGCTTAGGAATGCCGCGCTCCGCTATCAGGCCGAAGCCACCGTAGAACGGCGTCTTCACCACTCCCTGCTCCTCGAAAACGTCGGAGAACGTCCAGTAGGACATGAGGGTCTGCATGCCGTCGCAGAGCCGGATGTTATTAGCAAGCCACGGACCCATAAATGCCGAATCCGTGACCGCAAACTCGCTCGAGTAGCTCGCATTGAATTCCGACCAGATGATGGGCACGTCCGGACGCGCCGAATGCTTCACCTGCTCGTAGACTGTCTTCACCGAGCGCGCCACCATCTCGAACCGATCGATGGGGCCTGGCGTTCCAAAAACGTTTTTCGGGTCGTCGTTGCCATAGACGTGGGTGGAAACAAAATCCAGCGGAATCTGCTTCTGCGCGGCACGGGCAATCATGGCGCCCACCCAGGCCGCCTGCGCCGTGGCCGGTCCGCCTACCCGCAATCGGGGACTGGCCCGTTTCACCGCCTTTGCTGCCGCATCGTACAGCTCAAAGTAGGTGGCCTGGCTCGGCTGTCCGGTCCAGAAATCGATATTGGGCTCGTTCCACACCTCGAAATACCATTGCGAGACCTCTTCGATTCCATACCGCTCCACCAAGTGCCGAGCGAAGTTGTATACCAGATCGCCCCATGCGTCGTAAGAGACCGGCGGGTTCGGCAAGGGCTTGTACCAGAACCCGTGAGGCGTCTGCGAATTGGCCAGCGCCTTCGGCATGAAGCTCAACTCGACGAACGGACGCGCACCGTCTTTCAGGAGACCATCGTAAATCTGATCCACGTACGAGAAGTTGTAGACCGGCCGGCCCTGTGGATCCTTTTGGTAAACACCCACGTCGTCATCGAAGATTCCGTGGAAGCGGATGTAACGAAAGCCGGTAATCTCACGCACCATGCGGAGGTCGCGCCGGTAATCGTCGCGCAACGACAGGACCGCCCGGCCGCTGCCGAACATCTGCTCCCAAAAATGCGGAAATGGCCGCGCTTCGGCCTGCGTGTTTACCGTGGCCCAGAGGTCTTCAGAGGCGGGGGACTGCTGGCTGCGAAGCGCACCCACCAACAGGCCGAATGATAGGATCACAGCAATAGCGCCATATCTTCTCATCATGGATACGTCCGTTGAGGTTCTATCGCCAAGCGGGCCGGGACTAATTCGGTGCCGCGAAGGCAATCCAGAATCTCCGTTTTGACATCCTGGACAGTAGCCATTATACGTCCAGACCACACCCATTGGAGCCGTTTATCTCATTTTTGCCATCGTCCAGCGGCGGCCGGCGGCTTTGGAGGCCGCGTTAGAAATACCTTCGACTTCGGCTGGAAGTTCTTCAAGGGGGATGCGCAAGGCGCGCAGCAGCCGAATTTCGCGGACGCGAGCTGGCGAGACGTAGACCTGCCGCACGACTGGAGCATCGAGGGGCCCTACAGTGAGGAGCCGAGTAGGCCGGTCGGAGGCGCGCAGCATTTGCCCATGGGGATCGGCTGGTACAGGAAACATTTCAACGTTCCCGAATCTTACAGAGACCAGAAGGTATCCATCGAGTTCGAGGGCGTCTATCAGCTCAGTGACGTATGGATCAACGGTCAGCACCTCGGCCAAAGGCCCAACGGGTTCATCGGTTTCTCTTACGATCTCACTCCCCACCTGAAATACGGCGGCGATAACGTGGTTGCCGTCAAGGCGGACAACTCCCACCAACCCAACTGCCGCTGGTACACGGGGTCCGGAATTTATCGGCACACCTGGCTGGTGGTTACGGGCCCGGTGCACGTCGCCTACTGCGGCACGTTCATCACCACGCCCAAGGTGGAGATGGATGTTGCCACCGTCCAAGTCCAGACCAGGGTCCAGAATGAGGGCGCGAGCCCCGTCGAGTGCAGGGTGACGAGCACCATCATGGACCGGGATGGGAACGTAGCCGAGGGTGCGCAGCCGAGTGAGGCCAGGACCATCGCAGCCAACGGAGAATACGAGTTCACCCAGCAGATTCGCGTGGACCAGCCGAACTTATGGTCGCTTGAGAATCCCTATCTTTATACGCTGCGCACCTCGATGATGACAGAGGCCCGTGGCGGCGACTCCTACGATACGCGTTTTGGGATTCGAAAAATAGAGTTCGACGTGGACCGGGGATTCCTGCTGAACGGCAGGCACGTGAAGCTGAACGGCTTCTATGGACATGAGGACGGCGGTTGTATGGGGAACGCGGTGCCGAAACGGGTTTGGCAGCGGCGCCTGGAGATCTTGAAGGAAATGGGCTGCAACTCGGTTCGGACCGGTCACAACCCTTGGGCGCCGGACATCCTGGACGTGTGCGACGAATTGGGCTTCATGGTGATGAATGAGATGTTCGACGAGTGGAAGCAATCCAAGATGCGATACGGATACGGCCAATACTTCGACGAATGGTCGGAGCGGGACGTAACGGCCTTCGTCCGGCGCGACCGGAATCACCCTTCAGTCCTGCTGTGGAGCGCGGGCAATGAAATCGGCGAGCAAGCCTCCATTAACGGCGTCGAGATGGTCAAGCGGCTGGTCGGGATCTTTCACAAAGAGGACCCTACGCGGCCCGTGACCATGGGATGCGACCGGATCGCCGCCAATCTGACCGGGCGTGAGGTCGGTACGCCGCCGGAGTTCTGCGAGGTCCTGGACGTGGTCGGCTACAACTATTTCGACCGCCGGAACAAGCGGGCGGAAACATACGCCACTGACGACCGGCACGCGTTCCCAAAGAGGAAGTTCATCGGCACGGAAAACATTGGACTGGCCGGCACCAGGGGCGAGTATTTCGGGCTGTTCCCGCCGCAGCCCGGGGTCCAGGCCTGGGGGATTGACGCCAATCGAGGCACTGATGTCGAATCGCTGTGGAAGTGGATAAGGCTGAACGACTACGTGACCGGCGACCACTCGGGTAGCGGCATCGACTACCTGGCCGAGACCCAGTGGCCCAGGATCTGCCCGCCCGTTGGATCGCTGGATACCGCCGGCTTCATCAAAGACGCTTACTATTTTTATCAGAGCCAGTGGACCAACAAGACCGTGCTCCACATCTTCCCGCACTGGAACTGGAAGGGCAAAGAAGGGGAAATCATCCCGGTAATCTGCTACACCAACTGCGACACCGTAGAGTTGTTCCTGAATGGCAAGTCTTACGGGGTGCAGGGTTATTGGTTCCCGCGCGTGTCGACTTGGCCCGAACGGCGCGGGGAAGGGGGGCGGAACGACGCCGTACGCACCACCTCGGATCTGCACCTGACATGGCCGCTGCCTTATCAGCCGGGCACGCTGAAAGCCGTGGGCACCAAGGGCGGGAAGGTGGTCGCCGAGGTCGAGGTCACGACTACGGGAGAAGCGGCTTCGATTGAACTCTCCGCGGATCGGGAAGTCATTGCGGCGGACCGCCGGGACGTCGCTCATTTCACGGCTAAGATACTCGACGCGCCGGGCAGGGTAGTGCCGGGTGCGGACAATGAGATCGCTTTCGAGATTCAAGGCGAGGGCAAGCTCGTCGGACTGGACAGCGGAAACCCGCTGAGTCACGAGAATTACAAGGCCAGCCGCAGGAAGGCGTTTCATGGGCTGTGCCTGGCGATCGTGCAATCGACGGCCAAACCGGGCCGGATTCAACTGACCGCGACTTCGCCCGGGCTCAAATCAGGCAGCGCCGCTGTCATTACGAGGGCATAGGCCGATCCGATCAGGCCCATCCTCACGGCATTCCAGCAGAAACCGCCAATACCGAGGCCGGTGCCCTGGCCCCGAGCAGCCGAGAGCCAAAGCCCGCCCAAAAGCCGCGGTTTGCGGCACAGAAGGCCCAAGCTGGGTCGAAGACCTCGCTAGCGGTAGCGGTAGAGCTTCACTCGCTGAATACTGCCGTTGGGGAGCACGCCGCCGCGGAGTCGAACGTATCTACCCTGGCCGTTCTCGTCGCCGTTCAGCCTTCGCCCAGGAACCCAGCGGCCCTCTACGAAGGTGCCCTCGTCGATGGAGACAATCCCGGCGATAGGATCTCCCGGCGTGTTCGGGGAGAATGCGACGTCCACTGGTCCGCTGCCGGCCACGATGTACTCGTCCGGTCCCACGGCGATGAAGAGGGCGCCGGCACGATCCGGGAGTCGGGATGGCGCTGGCGCTGACGCGGGTACGGCAGGCGCCCCGGCAGCGGGCTTGGCCGGGGGCGGCGCTGGGGGTCTCCGGGGACGAGTGTAACTCACCTCCAGAACGTAGTTGCCTAACGGGATCTTCTGCGGCGGATCGTCCGCGATCACCAGTACGCCAGCCATCTTGCCCTGGCCTTGGTTCTCGAGAATCAGGGGGGCGAGTTGCTCAATGATGGCGTAACTCCGTGCCAGCGGCAGGTCCGCCGGCGCCCGCCGCGTTCCGTCGGGTTCGAGAGTGAAAAGTAAGCTGTCGATTCCAAAGGGACTGAACCCCATGGCATCGTGCTGCCCCACGGCATAGAAGACGTTGTTGTTGCCCGCGCTGCCACTCGCCTCGGGGATGAACAGGGGATTGCCAGGAGTGTGGTACCAGTTGACCACGTCGCGGATATCCAGGGTACCGCCCATGTCCGGCGAGCGGACGTCGATCGCCGGCGCGCCGAGCTTCCACAGGTCCTCCACTTGAGGATTCGGGCCGCCGCTGTTCCAATTCGTTCCCGGTGACTTGCCCCAGAAGGAGCACCAAACGTTCACGTACATCGGTATTGGGTATTCGGCTTTGCCCGCGGCCGCTACTGCGCCCACGAAGCGCGCATAATTCCAGGCCGTAAACATCTCATCCGTGTATGGCGCTTTGCCGAAGACCTCTTCCCAGGTCCCCGATGTCTTGGCCCCGGCCGCTTCCCAGGCCTGGCGGAACTGCGGGTACAAAGTTTCCTTGTGGCTGGTCATATAGTCCAGCACCTCTTTGGGTACTGCTTCCGCAAAGGCCTTGTTGGCCGCCTCGCTCCGGTCCCGCGAGTCGCCCACAATTCCCACCTCGTTCTCCACCTGGATCAAAATGACCCGGTGCTGTGAGTCCACTGCCTTGATGTGCCGCATGAGGGCGGCGAAGGCGCGGCTATCGGCATCGCGGTTCGCCGCGCTCATTGGGGACAGGAGTTCCAAACTCCTGCCGTCCTTGTTCTGAACCCGGGGGAACCGGTCCGGGGCGGTCTTGACCCAGACGGGAACATAGCTGGACGTGCCGTTCTTCCAGCTTCCGAACCACAGAAACGCCAGCCGCAGATTGTTGCTTTGCGCAGCCTGAATCTGACCGTCCACCAGAGTGAAATCGAACTGGCCCTCTTTGGGTTCAACGAACTCCCAATAGACCGGGGCCAGAACGGTGTTGAGATGCATCGCTGCCAGCTGGGACCATTCCGGCTTCACGAAATCGAGGCTGGAAGTGGTGGAGTTATGCAGTTCTCCCGCCAGTATCAGAAAGGGTTTGCCGTCCACGACCATGTGGGCGGCGGTGCCTTGTTTCTGAAGGTAGGGAATGGCCCCCGCAGTACTGGTAGTCGCCCGCGAGCACGCAGCCAGCGTAGCGAGCGAGAATATGGCTACGACGCCACAGGAATTGCGCGTTTTCATTACTTGCCTCCCAGGCAGATTGCCCGAGCAATTGTACCGAGGAATTTCCACTTTGGCAAGCTGCTCACAACTGGTGACCGGACAACCTGCGGCTCAGGCAGCGCTAGTTTTGCCTTCGAACCTGGTCGGCCCAAGACACAGGCACCGATTCACTCGAGGACGACCCAGTCATCGTGAGCGCCGAAAGGGACGCCTCCGTACCTATAACAATCTAAGTGTTTTATCTGTACACAACACCCCCCTGAAAAACGTCGTTTTACAAAGTTTGACAAATCCGAGAATTCATGCTAGCGTTTCAATCGCCCAATACGGTGGCTCAGCCAGAAGCCGCACGTAGGTCTGCGAAGGCTCCCCAGAGGCGGGCTCAGGCGTGAGCGAACACGACGTAGGGCAAGGGAGGTTTAGTTATGCCAACGACAGGAAGTTTTCGTAGGGCTTCGCTCTATAGATCCGCGGGACACCTGAGATTCCGGATATGGCTGGTGTCCCTGGTTTTGCTGTTCGGCAGCCTTGCCTGGGCCCAACGCGACTTGGGCACCATTACAGGCACGGTAACGGACCCGTCGGGTGCGATCGTGCCAGGCGCAACAATCACGATTACCGAGGACTTGACTGGGCTGAAGTACAACGTCGAGACCACGGCTACCGGCGACTACACCCGGCCAGCGCTCCCGCCCGGGATTTACACCGTGACCGCGCAAGCCACAGGCTTCCGGCCGGTGTCCGAGCTGAAGGTCGCGGTCACCGCCGGAAGCAGGGTAGGCGTCCCTCTGGTTTTGGCGGTCGGGGGGGTCACCGAATCGGTTATGGTGACCGGCCAAGCGCCGATGCTGCAAGCCGAAACTGCACAGCTCGGTAATTCGTTGGAATCAAACGCGGTCGGCACGCTGCCGCTCGGCGGCACGCGCAATGTCGCCTTTCTCGCTCTGCTCTCCGCCGGCGTCCTACCAGGGGAACAGGGAACGGCCGGAGGCAACTTCTCCGCCAACGGCGTCCGCAGCACCGGGCAGAACAACTTCCTGCTCAACGGCGTGGACAACAACAACAACACCCCCGACCAGGGGAGTGGGACCGCGTTCGTGGTCGGGCCTCCGCCCGAGGCGATCGGCGAGGTAACCGTTGTGATTAACGGCTACAACGCGGAGTATGGACGGGGGGCCGGGGGCGTGATCGATGTCACTCTCAAGCAAGGGACCAACCAGCTCCACGGCGGCTTGTGGGAGGTCTTGCAGAACACCGATCTCAATGCCAACTCCTGGTCCAATAACAGGGTTGGAGCACCAAGTGCGATCAGCAAACAAAACCAGTTTGGCGCGGCGGCCGGCGGCCCCATCGTCAGGAACCGCTGGTTCATCTTCGGCGACTATCAGGGAACCCGGGCCATTACCCAATCACAAGGCTACCAAACCATTCCCACCCCAGCCGAGGTGCAGGGCAATTTCTCGGGCTTGCTTGGGAAGTCCCTCGGAAACGCTCCGGACGGGAGCTCGGTCGGTCAGTACCAGATCTACGATCCGTTGAGCACCTACACGGTTAATGGCCAACTGGATCGCACTCCGTTTGTCGGAAACATCATCCCGAAAAGCAGGTTCGACCCCGCCGCGGCCAAGGTTCTCAGTCTCCTGCCGGCGCCGAACCAACCCGTGAACGGCTTCCCGATAAACGATTACTATTCCCCCGCCCAGACGACTGACACGCCAACGAACTCAGGCGATCTTCGCTCCGATTTCCGGCTAAACGATAAGGACAGCTTCTACGGGTCGCTGAGCTGGTCGGACCAGAACGTAGGTACTGCCGCGATCTGGCCCACCGCACTCGGTACGCTCGGTGGAAACGGCGGCATTAACAACAGCCGCAGCGCACAAATTGGGTACACGCGAGTTTGGAGCCCGTCCATTGTTTCGGAGACCCGGGTCGCTATCAACCGCATGGCTTTCATTCACTTCGGCGCCACGCCGACTACGGATGAGTACACGGCTTTCGGAGTCGCAGGATACGACACCACTACCGCCGATACATACGGCGGCGGGTTGCCCACCATCAGTATGTCCCGCTACGCGTCGCTCGGCGCGAGCGAATGGGATCCGACTATCGAGCACAATACCGAGTGGGACTTCATCCAGAACCTGCTTGTCATGAAGGGCTCCCACTCGTTCAAGTTCGGAGCCGAGGTCCGGCCCACCCAGTTCCCTTACCTTCAGGCCCAATTTGCGCACGGCCAAATGCAATTCAGTCAAAACGACACGGCGTATCCTTCTATGGGGCAGTCCAGCACCGGCCAGACCCTCTACAGCAATACCGGCGATGGAGCCGCCTCGTTTCTGCTGGGCGTTGTGAACAGCGGCTTCATCGGCACGGGCAGCCCCATCTTTATGGAAAGGGATGTTTACGCATTCTATGCTCAGGACGACTGGAAAGTTACCCCGAAACTGACCGTGAACTACGGATTGCGGTACGAGCTCTTCTCGCCCTCCTTTGAGAAGAACGGCCGGCTGTCGAACCTGGTCATGCAGCAGATGCCCAATGGCACTGCGACCCTCGATATAGCCCAGGGCCCGGCCCAGAACACCCCTCTGTCGCCGAACTTCGCCTTGGCCTTCCCGGACGTGACGGTAACCCGCGGTGTCTCCAAGTACATGTACCCGTGGGACAAGTTGGATTTTGGCCCGCGGTTTGGCCTGGCTTACCGCTTTGCTTCTAAGATGGTCCTTCGCGCGGGCTTCGGAATCTTCTACGGCGGCGAGGAAAACCTGGGTGGCAGCGGCCAGATCGGCAACAATGTGCCGTTCAACAACACTGTCTCACTGGGCCGGACCACCGCGACCAATGCTCTGACCCCGATCGGCACGTTCGATCCGAATCCGTTTTTCCCCGGGGGATTTTCCGGCGGGTTCCCTTCGAGCCCTTTTACTGAGCCCGCCGGTGCCGAATTTCGTTCCACTATACCGGACTCCCGGAGCCCGATGGTGAAGAAGTGGAACCTTGCGGTCCAGCGCGAGCTAGGTTGGAACACGGCGTTCGAAGTGGCCTATGTCGGCAATTACCAGAGTCACCAAATCATACAGTTTATGGGGAATCCCTGTCCCAACTTGGGGACCACCAACCCCAGCATCACCTGCACCGGAACCGAGTTAATTCCGAACATCAGCGAGGTTCTCGAAAATGCCAGCTTCGGATTTGGGAACTACAACGGGTTGACCGTGAAGGTAGAGAAGCGACTATCCGGCGGCTTGCAGTTTGTCAGCGCCTACTCCTGGACTCACGCCCTGTCGAACTCGAACACTGCTCTGGCCTGGAACACGTATGCCGCCAATCCTTTAAACGAGAGTTCGAATTACAGTAATGCGGAGTGGGACATCCGCCACAGTTTCACAACCGGCTTCACCTATGAAGTGCCGATCGGAAAAGGCCGGAAGTTCGGGACGAATATGAATCCCGTGCTCAACAACGTGGTGGGCGGATGGGCCCTGAACGGCATTCTCAGCATCCGCACCGGCCGTCCTACGACCCTGGGGTGGAACGGATGTCAGGGTGTGTGGAATTCGTGTCGGCCTGACATAATCGGGAACATCAATAACGCTCCCAGCGGAGGACGGAGCGCCGCGGACTGGTTCACCAACAGCGACGCGGTACCCGCGGCCCCTCTGACCGGCGGCGACGCGGGTCCGATGAACATCTGGGGTCCCGGCACCAGCACGCTCGACGCCTCGCTGTTCAAGAACTTCCGCATGACCGAGCGGTTCAACCTGCAATTCCGTCTCGAAGGCTTCAACGTGTTCAACAAGACGCAGCTCGGCAACCCCGACACGAACCTTCAGGACTCGACTTTCGGCCAGATCACGTCGGCTTCGCATTCACGTACGGCTCAGGTCTCTCTCCGGGTGAATTTCTAGCCGGATGCCCAGACCTTTCCAAAGGCCCCCGCCCTGGCGGCGGGGGCTTTTGGGGTGCCGGACATGTTCGACGCCTCGGTGGTGAAAGTTCCCTCGACAACCGAAGTGTTATGGTTTGTTGATTGGCAGTGGCGGCTTTTGCGGCGCCAGATACCTGCAGCGGAAGCCGTAGACTGCACATTTAAGGAGACGATGATGAAAAACGAGAATGGATTGACGGGTTCCCTGAGCCGGCGCAGTTTGCTCGGACAGGCGGTTGGGGCGGCTGGCATGCTGTCGGCATTGGGGTTCACGGACCAGGCGAACGCGCAAGCGCCGCCGGCGGGTGGCCGCATGGGGGGCCGCGTCAGAGATTCCTTCGATTTCGGCTGGAAGTTCTTCAAGGGCGATGCGCCCGGCGCGCAGCAGCCGAATTTCGCGGACGGGAGTTGGAGAGACCTGGACCTGCCTCATGACTGGAGCATCGAGGGTCCTTTCCGTGAGGAGCCGGGTAGCGAGAAATCTGCGCACTTGCCCACGGGCATCGGCTGGTACCGGAAACACTTCAACATTCCCGAGTCTTACAGAGGCAGAAAGGTATTCATCGAGTTCGACGGCGTTTATCAGAACAGTGAGGTATGGATCAACGGTGAGTATCTCGGCAGACGGCCGTTCGGTTTTGTTGCTTTCTGCTACGATCTCAGTCCCCACCTGAAGTATAGCGGCGATAACGTGATTGCGGTCAAGGCAGACAACTCCCACCCTACCTGCCGCTGGTACCCGGGATCCGGAATTTATAGGCACACGTGGCTGCTGGCTACGAACACGGTACACGGCGCTTACTGGGGTACGTTCGTGACCACGCCCGAGGTGGGACTGGATACCGCCATTGTCCAAGTTAAGACCAGGGTCCAGAATGAAAGCCAGAGCGCGGTCGAGTGCAGGGTGACCAGTACCATCCTGGACCGAAATGGGAACCCGGCCGAGGGCGCGCAGCCGAGCGAGGCCAAGAGCATTCCAGCGAACGGAGAATACGAGTTTGTGCAGCGGATAAGGGTGGACCAGCCGAACTTGTGGTCGATTGACAATCCCTATCTTTACAAGGTGCGCACCGAGGTGATGAATCCGGACATGGGTGTCGACGAGTACGACACGGTTTTTGGGATTCGACGGATTGAGTTCGACGCGGACAGGGGATTCTTGCTGAACGGCAAGCATGTGAAACTGAACGGCGTCTGTCTGCATGACGACGGCGGATCGGTAGGGGCGGCGGTGCCGGAGCGGGTTTGGGAACGGCGGCTGGAGAAGCTAAAGGCCATGGGCTGCAACTCCATTCGGACCTCTCACAATCCGTACTCATCGCACTTCCTGGACCTGTGTGACAAATTGGGCTTCATGGTGATGAGTGAGCTGTACGACGAGTGGAAGCAACCCAAGCGTCAATACGGAACTACCATCTACTTCGACGAATGGTCGGAGCGGGATATAACGAGCGTCGTCCGGCGCGACCGGAACCACCCTTCAGTCTTGCTGTGGAGTGCGGGCAATGAGATCGGCGAGCAAGCCGCCATTGACGGCGTAGAGACTCTCAGGAGGCTGGTCGAAATCTTTCATAGGGAGGATCCTACCCGGCCCGTCACCATGGCTTGCGACAGGATTGCCGCAAATCTGACCGGACGTGAAGTCGGTACGCCGCCGGAGTTCCTCGCACTCCTGGACGTGGTTGGCTACAACTATTTTGACCGCCGGCGCGAGCGGGCGGAAAAATACTGCAGCGACGACCGGCATGCGTTCCCACAGAGAAAGTTCATCGGCACGGAGAACACGGGAATAGGCACCATCAGGGGCGACTATTCCGAGCTTTTCCACACGACTCCCGGAGTCACCAACCTCGGGTTGACCGGCAATCGAGGGACCGATGTCGAGCAGTTGTGGAAGTTCGTGAGGATCAACGACTACGTGTCCGGCGACCACATGTGGACAGGTATTGACCCTCTGGGCGAGATGCCGTGGCCTTACAAGAACGGGTCCCCTGGAGTGCTGGATACCTGCGGCTTCGAGAAAGACGGTTACTATTTTTATCAGAGCCAGTGGACGGATAAGCCCATGCTCCACGTGTTCCCTCACTGGAACTGGAAGGGCAAGGAGGGAGACGTCATACCGGTACTCTGCTACACGAACTGCGACAGCGTAGAGCTGTTTGTGAACGGCAAGTCCTTCGGGGTGCAGGGCTATTGGTTCCCGCGCGTGGGGTATTGGCCCGAACAGCCCGGGGGCCGGGCCAGCGAGCCACGCACCACGTCGGATCTGCACCTGACATGGACGGTGCCCTATCAACCGGGCACGCTGAAAGCCGTGGGCCGCAAGGGCGGGAAGGTTATTCTCGAGGTCGAGGTTACGACCGCGGGAGAACCGGCTGCCATTGAACTTTCCGTGGACAGGGATGCCATAGCGGCGGACCGCCGGGACGTGGCCCATTTCATGGTCAAAATACTCGATGCGCAAGGTAGGGTAGTGCCGACCGCGGACAATGAGGTCGCCTTCGACATTCAAGGCGAGGGCAAGCTCATAGGGGTGGACGGCGGAAATCCGGTGAGTCATGAGGATTACAAAGGCAAGAGCATAAAAGCGTTCAACGGGTTGTGCCTGGCCATCGTGCAATCGACGGCCAAGCCGGGTCGAATTCAACTCACCGCGACTTCGCCCGGCCTCAAATCGAGCACCGTGGTCGTCACTACCAAGGCATAAGCCGGAGCCGCGCCGGCAGCATATGGAGTTAACCAAGCATCATAGGAGGCAATCATGAAACTTCGAACTTACTTGTACTACATTCTCCTATGCGCTCTCGCCGTCGTTGCGAGCCAGTGCAACAGCAGATCGGTCTCAACCGCTTCTGCTTCGGAAATCCCTCACTTACAAAAGCAGGGTACGGCCACCCAACTGATCGTGGATGGTAAGCCGTTCCTGGCTCTTTCGGGAGAACTCCTCAACAACAGCGCCACCAGCCTCGAGTATATGAGGCCGATATGGCCCAAGCTGGTTGCGACCAAACTCAATAGCGTCGTGGCGGGTGTTTCCTGGGCCCAGGTCGAGCCCCAGGAGGGAAAGTTCGACTTCAGTGTGCCGGACGGCGTCATCCAGGAGGCCAGGAGCCACAATCTGAGGCTTATACTCATTTGGTTCGCGAGCTGGAAGAACGGTTATTCCAGCTACGTGCCCGACTGGGTGAAGGCGGATTTCCAGCGGTTCCCGCGCGCCCAAATCACAGGTGGTGAGAGCATCGAGTTACTCAGCCCCTCGAGCGATACCAACCGGGACGCCGACGCGCGCGCTTTCGCCGCCCTGATGCGGCACGTAAAGGAAATTGACGGCCGCGAGCACACGGTCATCATGATCCAGGTGGAGAACGAAATCGGAATGGAGAGGGATTCCCGCGATCGCTCGCCCATGGCCGATAAGGTTTACGAGGCGCCGGTGCCGAAGGAGTTGATGGACTACCTTCAGCAGCACAAGGACACCTTGATTCCGGAGTTTCGCAAGGTGTGGGAGAAGGCCGGCTTCAAGACGTCGGGGACCTGGGAACAGGTGTTCGGCAAGGGCACCTCGCCGGATGAGATCTTCATGGCCTGGAACTTCGGGCGTTACGTCGGCCGGGTGGCCGAGGCGGGCAAGGCCGAATACCCCATACCGATGTACGCGAACGCATGGCTGTACGGATTTGCCAAATCGGACCAACGGCCAAATTCACAGAGCGGCAGCCCCATGCCCGATGTCATGGACGTGTGGAGAGCCGGGGCGCCTAAGATCGATTTGCTCGGGCCCGACATTTACGGCTTCGACTTCGTGGTGATGTGCGCCAACTACACCCAATCCGGGAACCCGCTGTTTATACCCGAGGGACCCGGTGGGGCGGTAGCCGCTACCAGAGCGCTCTACGCGTTCGGACACCACGACGCCATCGGCATTTCGCCGTTCGGCATTGACGGAATGGCAGGTCACGATCCCGAACTGGCGGGCATCTACGATCTTCTTTCGCGACTGTCGCCGCTGATTCTGGAACACCAGGGTAAAGGGACGATGTCCGCGGTTCTGCTGCGCCCGGAGGACACGTCGCAGAAGGTCCAGGTGGGCAATTACACACTGGAGGGCAGGGCTTCGAGGCGCCGGGTTGCGCCTGGGGCGCCAGCGCCGGCGCCGTCGCGGAACGAACCACTTCCGGGGGCGATCTTTATTGCGATCGGACCTAACGAGTTCCTCGCGGCCGGCAGAGACGTGAGCGTCACCTTTACTGCAAACACACCGGGGCCCCCGCACGTCGGACTGGCCACCGTGGAAGCAGGCGACTACGTCAACGGCCGTTGGGTTCCAGGCCGCCGGCTCGCGGGCGATGACGACGGGCAGGGGCAGCGTCTGGAATTGCGGAACATGGGCCTCCAGCGCTTCACGCTGTACCGCTTCCAATGAGCGCGCAGGCAGTGACTATGGCAACAGCTTGTCCGGCGAAAATCTTAAGGAGATACCCGTGAAACTTCGAATTCTGTTTTGCTGCATTGTCATGTGCTCCCTAGCCCCGGTTGCGGGCCAGGGCCAGAGCAGATCGGCATCCAGTACCTCAGCTTCGGATATCCCTCACTTGCAGAAGCAAGGTACGGCTACCCAACTCATCGTAGACGGCAAGCCCTTCATGGCGTTGGCGGGAGAACTGCTCAACAACAGCGCCACCAACCTCGACTACTTACAGCCCATATGGCCCAAGCTCGTCGCGGCCAAACTCAATAGCGTCCTGGTGGGCGTTTCCTGGGCCCAGCTCGAACCCCAGGAGGGCAAATTCGATTTCACCTTCCTGGACGCTGTCGTCCAGGGTGCGCGCAGTCACAACCTGCGTGTCGTGCTTCTCTGGTTCGGAAGCTGGAAGAACGGCTATTCCAGCTACCCGCCCGACTGGCTCAAGAGGGATTTCGAACGGTTCCCGCGCGCCCAGTTCGCACGGGGTAGGAGCGTCGAATTGCTCAGCCCTTTCAGCGATGCCAACCGGGACGCCGATGCCCGCGCCTTTGCGGCTATGATGCGGCACCTCAAGGAGGTGGACGGCCGCGAGCACACGGTCGTCATGATCCAGGTGGAAAACGAAATCGGACTGCCGGGAGAATACCGCGACCGCTCGCCCCTGGCCAGCAAGGCGTATAACGCGCCAGTGCCGAAGGATCTGATGGACTACCTGCAGCAACACAAGGATGCCTTGATTCCGGAGCTTCGCCAGGTGTGGGAGGCGGCCGGCTTCAAAACCTCCGGAACCTGGACCGAGGTATTCGGCCAGGGCCCGGCGACGGACGAAATCTTCATGGCCTGGCACTTTGCGCGCTACGTCGGCCGGGTGGCCGAGGCGGGCAAAGCCGAATATCCGATACCGATGTACATGAACACGTGGTTCTGGGGATTTGGGAAGGTAGCAGGAACCAGACAGAGCGGCAGCCCTATGCCCGACGTGTGGGACGTGTGGAGAGCCGGGGCGCCGGGAATCGATATATTCTCGCCCGACTGTAGCACCCGCTTTGCGGAGTTTGCCGCGAAATACAACCAATCCGGGAACCCGTTGTTCATCCCCGAGACGAGGGCTGGGGTGGCAGGCGCAGCCAGAGCACTATACGCTTTCGGACACCACGACGCCATCGGCATCTCGCCGTTCGGCATTGACACGACGGTGGGCAAGGATCCTGATTACCTCCATATCTACGATCTTTTATCGGGACTGGCGCCGCTGATTCTGGAACATCAGGGCAAAGGCACGATGTCCGCCGTCCTGCTGGACCCGGACGACCCGCCGCAGAAAGTCCAGGTAGGGAATTACACGCTGACGGGAGCGCGCTTGGTGCCGAGAGCCATGCCTGGGGCGCCGCCACCGCCGCAAACCGAGCCCTCGGGAGCAATCTTCATTGCCACCGGTCCCGACGAGTACTTCGCGGCCGGCAGAGGCGTAACTGTCACTTTCTCTCCCAACACGCCGGGACCTCCGCTCGCCGGACTGGCCACTGTGGAAGAAGGCGACTTCGTGAACGGCTGCTGGGTGCCCCTCCGCCGGCTGGCGGGGGATGACGACGGGCAGGGACAGCATCTCGACTTGCGGGACATGGGCGTCCAGCACTTCACGCTGTATCGCTACCGGTGAGTGCGGGTAGGTGGGATCTATAAGAGGAGATCATCATGAGATTTCGAAACTTGTTTTACGCTACGCTGTTGTGCTCTCTCGCCTTGGTTGCGGGTCGCGGCCAAAGCGGGTCGGCTTCTGACATCCCTCATCTGCAAAAGCAGGGGACGGCTACCCAACTGATCGTCGATGGCAAGCCATTCCTGGCGCTGGCGGGAGAACTGAGCAACAACGGTGCCACCAGCATCGAGTACATGAAAGAGAAATGGTCCAGGCTGGTCGAGGCCAAACTCACCGCCGTTTTGGCCGGCGTTTCCTGGGCCCAGATCGAACCAGCGGAAGGAAAGTTCGACTTCAGTGTGTTGGACGGCATCATCCGCGATGCACGCAGTCACAACCTGCGTCTCGTGCTCCTCTGGTTCGGAAGCTGGAAGAACGGTCTATCCAGCTACCCGCCCGACTGGCTTAAGAAAGATTTCGAGCGGTTCCCGCGCGTCCAGTACGAATGGGGTAGGACCGTCGAACTGCTCAGCCCCCTCAGCGACGCCAACCGGGACGCCGATGCGCGCGCCTTTGCGGCCTTGATGCGGCACCTCAAGGAGGTGGACGGCCGCGAGCACACGGTCGTCATGATCCAGGTGGAAAACGAAATCGGACTGCCGGGAGAGTACCGCGACCGCTCGCCTATGGCCAACAAAGCGTATGACGGGCCAGTGCCGAAGGATCTGATGGACTACCTTCAGAAACACAAGGATACCCTGATTCCGGAATTTCGCCAGGTGTGGGAGGCGGCCGGCTTCAAAAACTCCGGGACTTGGACAGAGGTATTCGGCCAGGGCCCCGCGACGGATGAGATCTTCATGGCCTGGCACTTTGCGCGCTACGTCGGCCGGGTGGCCCAGGCGGGCAAAGCCGAGTACCCGATACCGCTTTACATGAACACGTGGTTCTACGGATTTGGGAAGGTAGCAGGAACCAGACAGAGCGGCAGCCCTATGCCCGACGTGTGGGACGTCTGGAGAGCCGGGGCGCCGGGAATCGATATGTACTCGCCCGACTGTAGCTCCCACTTCGCGGAGTTTTGCGCCAAGTATACCCAATCCGGAAATCCGCTGTTCATACCCGAGATGACCGGTGGGCCGGAAGGCGCCGCCAAAGCGGTCTACGCCTTCGGACATCATGATGCCATCGGCTTCTCGCGTATGAGAGGCGGGATCGAAAGGGTAGTGCCGCCCGACACCGATCTGATCCGCGGCTACGACGTGCTTACGCAATTGGCGCCGTTGATTGTGGAACACCAGGGCAATGGCACCATGTCCGCCGTCCTGCTGGAGCCGAACGACCCGCCGCAGAAGGTCCGCGTCGGGAATTACACTCTGGAGGGCGCCTACACGCAGCCCCGCCGGGTTGCGCCTGGGACCCCGGCACCGCAGCCAACCGTGCCTGCCGCGGCGATCTTCATTGCCACGGGGCCCGACGAATTCTTCGCGGCCGGCAGCGACGTAACCGTCACCATTTCTCCGAACACACCGGGGCCGCCGTTTGCCGGACTGGCCACTGTGGAGGAAGGCAAATTCGTGAATGGCCGTTGGGTTCCCGGCCGCCAGCTGGCGGGGGATGACGACGGTCAGGGACGGCATATCGACTTGCGGAACATGGGCATCCAGCGCTTCACCCTGTACCGCTACCGCTGAGTGTGGTTGGGGTGCCATATCCCCCTGGCAGGCCGGCCCCGGCCCGTTGCCACAGAGCGGCGCGCGCGCACATCTAAGGAGACGATTATGAAAAACGAGAATGAACTGACGGATTCCCTGAGCCGGCGCAGCTTGCTGGGGCAGGCGGTTGGGGCGGCCGGCATACTGTCGGCACTGGGTGCAACGGGCCAGGCCAACGCGCAAGAGCCGCCGCCGGCCGGCG
>Ga0326727_10010426_pt1 | contig 22145 bp, 12 predicted proteins | sample MB2enrmetagenome_FD_207643 | JGI IMG/M metagenome (GOLD analysis project Ga0326727, IMG submission 207643) | Lab enriched peat soil microbial communities from McLean, Ithaca, NY, United States - MB29MY | ecosystem: Environmental > Terrestrial > Soil > Wetlands > Peat | place: USA: New York...
TTCGGCGCCATGATGGTTCACATGGGCGACGCGGATGGTTTCGTCGCGGGCGTGTCGCAACATTACCCGGACACGATCCGCCCGGCGCTGCAAATCATCGCCACGCGCCCCGACGTTCACAAAGTCGGCGGGCTCTATGTGATCGTGACCAAACGAGACATTTTTCTCTTTGCCGACACCACCGTCAACATCGACCCCAGTGCCGAGGATCTGGCGGAAATTGCCCTGCTTTCCGCGGAAGTGGCCGAAAGCTTCGGCATTCAGCCTCGCGTGGCGATGCTGTCATTTTCCAACTTCGGCAGCACACGGCATCCCTTAACCGAAAAGGTGCGCCAAGCCACCGAAATCGTGAAGCGGCGGAATCCCAAGCTCATCGTGGACGGGGAGATGATGGCGGATACGGCGCTAGTCCCGGAATTACTCGCAGAATACCCCTTCTCAAGCCTGAAGCAGAGAGCCAATGTTCTGGTCTTCCCCAGCCTCGAAGCCGGCAACGTGGCCTATAAGCTCATGCTGCGCATCGGCGGCGCGGAAGCTCTTGGCCCGGTGCTGATGGGACTCTCGAAACCGGTCCACGTATTGCAGCGCGGCTCGACCGTGGAAGAAATCGTCGACATTGCCGCTCTCGCCGTCGTGGACGCTCAACGGGAGGCGAACCACTTCAATTTGCCAATTACCAAGCCCTCCGCGGCATGAGCAGGGAGCCATTGGGATGAGGACGTAAAGAAGTACAACGAAAACCTAGATCAGCTGGTATGAACGCCAACAAAGATAACCGTTTGTGCACACGGCCGGGGCACAGCGTTAGCTCTGCTGTCGGTGCGTAGCGGGTGAGCTCTTTGGAACAGACACGTCCCGCTACCTGGTTCACTGGCGGCGGACTTCGCGCGCCAGGCCTTCGTGCACGAGCATCTTGAGCAGCGTCTGGTAGCCAATGCCTTTCCGGTCTGCGACCTCGCGAGCCCGCTCGAGATCCGCTCCAGGCAGGCGGATCGCAATCTGAACGCTGCGCTTTTCACTCAGCTTCGCAACCAGGCTCGATCCGCTGGTCTTGCTTCCCTTCGAACGGACTCCCGCGGGTCGCTGCTTGACGTACGCCCGTCCCGCCGAACTGGCCCACCAATCCGCCTCGTCGCTCTCACTTTTAAACCTCGGCATCTCCAGGATCTTCCTCCCCATCATATTCAGTCTCCCTCGACGCGCCTTTTGTATATGCATTGCATAGGCAGGGCAAGACCCGCGCGGAGGGCCTAACGAAGTGCGTTCAGGAACTTCTCCACGATCTGCGAGAACGCATCCGGCTGTCCGTCCACAGCCGAGAGCCCTATTTGTGATTCGCGGCCATTGGTAATAGAATCAGGGAAGTATTCGTTGGGCACAAAGGGCTTTGTGCAACCCCACAATGACAGAAGCTCTTAAAGTCGAACATCAAGTGCAACGCGGCCTCAGGTCATCGCGCGTCAGCATTGTATCCAATTTCTCTCTGGCCATGTGCAAATGCGTTGCCGGGTTACTCGGGCATTCCTTTGTGTTGGTCGCCGACGGAATCGAATCGCTGGCGGATGTCTTCAGTTCCTACGCGGTTTATTTCGGTCTCCGTGTGGCGCTCAAGCCTCCGGACAAAGAGCATCCCTATGGGCATGGGAAGGCTGAACCCATCGCGGCAGTAGTCGTCAGCCTGGCGTTAGCGGCGGCCGGCATTACCATCGCCATCGAAAGCATTTTCCGGATTCGTACTCCCCATCCGCTTCCCAGACCTTACACACTATGGGTTCTGCTGGGCGTGGTGGTGGTGAAAATCCTGCTTTCCCGCTTCGTCTCATCGGTGGCCGAAGCCATCCAAAGCACAGCGGTGCAGGGAGACGCCTGGCACCACGTCAGCGATGCTATTACCTCCGCCTTCGCCTTTGTTGGAATCTCGTTGGCGCTTTGGACGAAGAACTACGCCATGGACGATTGGGCCGCCCTCTGCGCTTCGTGTGTGATTCTCGTTAACGCCGGGCGCCAACTCCGGCTCCCCCTGGCCGAACTTCTGGACACCGCACCTTCTCCCGACATTGAAGAGCAGGTGCGCCGGGTCGCAACCGCGGTTCCTGGCGTCATCGGGCTCGAAAAATGCTTCGTGCGCAAAGTCGGATTCCGGTATTACGTCGACCTCCATGTGGTGTTGCGAGGAGATCTTAGTGTTCGATCAGGACACGCCATCTCCCACGAGGTGGAAGATCGCATACTTGCAGAGGTCGATCGCGTCGCCAAAGTGTTGATCCACATCGAGCCAGAGGAGGAACTGCTGAAGGCGCCCGATGCCGAGGTCTAGTCGCGATGCCTCTCGCCCCTACATCCGCACGTTGAACCCTTCCACCACGATCCGCGGCGTCTCGCCCCGCGTGTCGGCGTGTTCGAGTTCGGTTCGAATCGTCCGGCGTTCGCCGGGCATCAAGGCAATGTAGTTGTCGCTGTAGATCGCAGGCAGGATCCGGTCACCGCTCTTTTCCCGCACCGCTTTCAAGCGGACCATCAACGCCGGAATGCCGGATGGGTTGTGCAGTTCGGTGGATAAATGCCAGCGATTGTCCTGGCGCGAGACGTCCGCGGACGCTTCCAGCTTAACCTTCGGCAACTGTCGAATTGCCCGATAGTTGCCTTCCGTAGGACCCCGCATATAGAAGTTTGTAGAGATCGTGTCGGCTCCGCGTGTCAAGGACAGGCGTAGGAAATGCAGCGGAGTCAGCCCGGACGGATACTCCATCTTGATGCACGAGTCGGCGCTGTCCTCTTGACTATCGAGAGTGACAGACTTCTCCCACTGTTTCTTTCCGTCCATGTCCAGGACCTCGACGGCAGCGGTCAGACCTTGCACGTTTCCACCGCTGTTATTGACGACCTCGATGCTCTCGGTCACCGGATTCCATTGGATGTGAAGCGGTTCGCAGCCCTTCTTGCAACCAAAATAGGCAGCCGTCGGCTCAAAGTAATAGTCGTAGGTCTGCCAAACGAAGGAGGGCCAGCAGGGATGGCTCATCCAAAGCAGAAGTCCCATGCGGTGATTGCCCTGCCCCTCAAACATGGCGCGATAGCCTTCATAATTGAGAAACTGTGCGAGTGAAACCCAATCGTCGAGGTTGTCGGCGCCGCCGTAATTGAACTCGATCATGTTCCTGAAACTTTCGCCGCCCTGCGCGCCGGTCAATGTGAAATCGTGAAGACCCCAGCCGAGGCCCTGCGGCCACTGCGCCGCTTCCGGCATCATCGCGCGCACGCTTTCGACCGGGGGAATGTTCGGCATGCCCATCTCGCTGTGCAGCTTCGCATGCGCGCCGACCGTAAAATAGAAGCTGACCGGCATGGCCATATAAGGCCCGCCACCACCCACAACGCCAAAGGCCGAATTGGGAATGTAGTGGATGTCGGGATGATTTTCGGCCAGGACTTTGCGGATGGCGTCGTCAAGCGGCTTGGGCGGGTTACCCTCGTTGCGGCCGCAGTAAATGCCGATCGAGGGGTGATTTCGAAAGCGCCGAACCGAATCAAGCGCATTGCGCATGAACATGTCGTCGTCTTTCGGGTCGGGCCCATCGTAAGGGTTGGCAAGCCAGAACTCCTGCCAGACCATAACGCCGTGGCGGTCACAAGCGGCGAAGAATTCTTCATCGCCGACCTGCCCCACCCAGTTGCGAATCATCGTGAAGTTCATTTCCCGGTGATAGCGGACCGCAGCGTCGTACTCGCGCCGGCGATAGAGCAGCATGGACTCGCCGAAGCCCCAATTCCCTCCCCGCGCTATAAATCGCCGCCCGTTGATCCATATCCGCAGAGTGCCGCCCTCTTCGCTGTAAGTCATTTGCCGGATGCCGGCGTCGAATGTCCGCGCGTCCGATACCTTCTTTTCACGAGTCTGGAAGCTCAGTTCGATCGGGTACAAGTGGGGCTCGCCGTAACCGGCAGGCCACCAGAGCTTAGGATTCTCCAGCCGCAGCGCCGGCGTGTTCGTGGGATCGAACTTCACGTTCGTGGCTGCGGAGCCGCCCACGGTGATGCGTTGTTCAAAGTGCAAATCTCCCAAACGTCCGCGCAAAATCCCCGCCACCGGCCGGGGAGTATGATTCACCAGTGTGACCTCAATACTTACGTCAGCCCGCGTCGTGTCCAGGCGTGGTGCGGGCGTCCCGCCCGCAGCACCGAGCGCCGGCAAGGTGCTTTGGACAAACGGCTCTTCGAGAGTCACCGGCCCGGTAAAGCTGATGTAGACGCCGCCCCAAATGCCGATATTGCGGCCACGAATGGTGGGAATCCAGTCCCAGCCAATCGACGCGTGATAGGTCGGGTTATCGAATCCGAGCGCGCCGCCGTTCTTTCCCGGATTCTCAAAAGTTTTCTGCTTGGTGCTTCCCGGCGTGTCGTTCTTCTCGATGCGAACTGCCAGCGCGTTTTTGGCCCCGGCGAGCAATCGGCCGGTAATATCGAAACGCCCGCGCATGAAACCGCCTTCGATGCGGCCAAGTTTTTCGCCGTTCAGGAAGACGTCCGCTTTCCAGTTAATCCCGTCGAAATTCAGCCAGGCACGCTTGCCTGCGGGCAAGTCCGGCGCCGTGAACTCGTTTCGATACCAGAAATCCGCGCAGAAGAACGAATCGGAGACATACAACTGGTTCTCACCGTAGTTGGGGTCTGGAATTGCGCCGATATTCAAATAGGAGGTGAGAACCGTGCCCGGCACGGTGGCGACAATCCAATCTCCATCCGCCCATCCCACTTTCGAAAGGGCTGCACCCTCGGAGGTCACAAGCGAAGCTCGTTGCAGGCGCCACGCACCCCCCGCCAGGTCAAGTCGCTCTCCAGGCTGGCTTGCGGGCGCGGGCTTCGGTTGCGGCACAAACCCACCGCGCCCGTAGACCTCCATCTCGCTGAGCATGTATCCGTCCGCCGAGGTCGGGCGGGTCATCAGAACACGCACATATCTCGCTTGAACCGGCCGCGCGAGAGTGAGGTCGTCCCTACTCCCCGCCCCGGCGGGCAGCGGTTGAATATCCCGCCAACTTTTTGCGTCATCGGAGAACTGGAGAGAGCCCTCCGCCGCACGCGCGATCCAATAGAGCGTCACTCGATCGAACTCGCAGCGCGCACCCAGGTCGACGTAGACCCACTCCTCACCCAAACCGGCGCTCATCCAGGCACTGGTGAACCGATAAGGGCCGCCGATCTCGACCCTCTGGTTCTGGTTGTAAAAGGCCACTTCGGCGACTTGCCATTGCATAAACAACGCCATGGGCGAGGCGTTCGCGGCCTCCAACTCAACGCGATAGAAGCGGCTCTCGGAAGCTGCTTGGAGCGGAATGGAGGGCTGAAACACTGCTCCTCCGCGCTCAAAACCCGTCGGGCCGCCGGTGAGAGTAGCCCGTGGAGGGTTTGTGATCTTGCCCGCTTCCTTCCATTCGCGTCCATCGTCGGAGACCGAAACGGAAACACTTACGTTCTCAGGTTTCAACTCGCCTGGCGCCATAAAGAGCACTTCAACCCGGTCGATCACCGGCGCGCTCTCCCCACCTCCCAGTTGCACCTGCAGCCAAGGACGAGGCCCGCGCAAGTCGACAACGGTGACCGCGTTGTGATCGAGAAGGTACTCGCGGTCGGTCTTGGGGAGCAGGCCGCGGAAGCTTAGCGATGTGGCCACCCATTCGGGGGGATTCGTGTCCTTGATCCCATCGGTCACAAGCTGAGCCGTGAGGTTGTAGTCATAACTGCTCGAGTGGTACGCGGGCCGGTGCAATGCCAAGTTGCGGTAGGTCGAGGATGTATCGGGCACGAGCCTCGGTCCGAAGTCCTCGCGCGGGTCGCCCGGGTAAACTCCAACGCCGCGCGTATTCTCCGGAGCAGCGCTTGCCGAACCCTCAGGCGCGTCCGCTGCGCTACGGGCGTGAGCCTTGGCCGCAGCAACGACGCCCTTAGGACGGCCTGCCAATCCCCGAAGCTCTCCTGCCGCCGCGTACGCACCACCAATAGAACTCTTCAGAAAACCCCTTCGTGAAACTGACATGGAATCTCCTCTCAATCGGCTGTTCCTCGTGTAGGGGCAACCCTTGTGGTTGCCCCAGGCCGGCCACAAGGGCCGCCCCTACGTGGCGTTTCCAACCCGCAAAATAAAGCGAAAGCGCATATCCTCACCGAACCATTGAATGTAATTCGTGCCCCAGGCGTTGTTGAAGAGGCTGAAGTGGAAGCCGCCGGCCAAGTCGGGTTGCGCATCGGAATAGGCAATAGGTGACTTCTCTCCCAAAGCCACGACCGGCGCGTCCAAGGTCTCAATGGCAAACTCGCCTTGCGTGTCCTTGTACCGGATTGCGCTTGAAACCGCGTGCATGTGCCGGTTTCCTCCTCGCACAACATCCAGCGGCGACATTAAACGGTCCACCTTTTCAAGACGCCAACCTCCCTGGTCGGGCGCCCGGGGCAGGAAACTGAGCCACATTGCTTCCGGAAGCCGGTTGGCCGCTTTTCCGAACCAACTGAAATTGACCTGCGCCGAAGGCTCCGCATCCGGGAAGAGAATCTCGAGGTACAGCTTCTGTGGCCAGGCGACAAGTCCCGAGCGCTCCGTTTCCGCATCTTCAATCTGCAATTCGGCAAGAATGCGCTGGCCGGCAGCGACTTTGCCTGCCCAGCAATTGGTGAGCCTCGGCAACCATATCCGGCTTTGCGCTCCGAATTTGTCGATGTGCGGCTTTCCGAAGTCCATCGGAGCCCACCAGGTCTTAGCGGTGATGTAGCTGGCGATAAAGCGGTCGTAGTCCGCCTTGGAGAGCGTCTGGTACGCAAACAACGCCAGCGGGTGTTCAGGCGAGGCCCACTCGCGGCCGGCCCCCTTGGCGCGCAGCCGGCAGATCGCGCCAGTTTTCGGATCAAGCGCCAGCGTGAAGTAGGTCGTTTCGATTACCGTACCGGCCGGGTGCGGTTCGAGCCCGCTGCGCTCTGGCTCCACCGGCTGCAAGGCGCGAACGTTTTGGAGCGCCTGGGCGCGTAAAGGTTCGGGAAGGTTTGTAATTCCCTCGTCAATATCTTTGCGCTTTTCGGCCCAACTGGTTTCCGCCCAGTGGAACTTCGGCGTGTCAACCACTTTCGAGAGGTCCTTCGGCGTGTAGTGGTCGTAATCTTTAAGCCGCTTCGTATCCACGCCCCACGTATGTTCGACTGCCAGGAGAAGCCGGCGGAGCAAAGCGAGATCGGTGTTGTCTCCGGCGCGGAACTTCGCTTGGGCGAGCCACTCCCGCCGCAAGCGCGCCACTTGCCGGTAGCGTGCCACCTTCACCGGGTCGCTGGGTACTCCGTAAATCCAGGTATCGCCAATTTCCTGCGTTACGACTGGCAGATTGCCGCGGTAGGGCTCGACCGCATTGGCAATCTCACTTAGGCTGGCGGCGGTGACCTTGGCGTTAGGGAACTGCTTTCGCAAATCGGCGTAGATCTTCCTGATCTCCTCGACGGAGTGCGGACCGCCGTTGTCATTGCGCATCTCGACATCAATGGCAAGGTCTGATCCCGGCACTCGCACCACCCCGCCGTAGCCTTTGTGGTGATACATCATGATGAGATAAGCTCCCGCCGCATCCTTCCACACAAACAAGGCCGGCACGTCGGGCGGAGTGCTGGCCCCGTTCACGCCGATGTCCAGAAGCTTGACGCCATTCTCGGCCAGCGGGCCCACGATCCCGATCGAGTGGCCCGGCACATCGCTCATCTTGGCGCCCGTGGTGGTGCGCCCAAAGCGCCGATCCAACGACTGCGAGAGGCCTAAAGCGCCTACGATCATGGAGCGGTCCAGCATTTCGGTTTCCCACGAAAAAGGCAGGGCGTGCCAGGCCAAGGCCCCGGCGGCAACCGCCTGCTCCACGCGCCGGCGCAGTCCGCTCGAGGCTTGCTCAAAATATTCGTAGAGCAGCCACGATCCGGTCGTCCACACATAGCGATCTTCGCCCGCCTGCCGCAGCGCGTCGGCCACCTGAATGGCCCTGGGAAAATAGCGGTCGAAATAGAGGCGCATCACCCCGGCCTGGGTGTCCGTGAACCCCACGTCTAAATGGCACTTGAACATCACCAGCACCCGCTTGACCTCCGCAGCGGGTGGACTCGCGGCCGCGACCTGCGCGAAGACAGGACGGAAAGCCAGAGCGCCGCCTGTCACGAGCATACTTCTCATAAATTGTCGCCGTTGCATAATTGCATCTCCAATCAGTCAACTGGAAGCACGGTCCGCCTGTTCTGCTGCCCTAGCAGATCATGTCAGCCCGCGGAGCGGGCGTAAGCGAGTAGCCCACGGCGTGAGCCGTGGGTTCCGGAGGCCCTCCCTCACCCCCGTCCCGTCTCCCGCGCGGACGGGAGAGGGGTGCCGCAGGCGGGGTGAGGGCCGTCCAACCCAGGGCTTACGCCCTGGGCTACTTTATGGCGCCCCTGACGGGGCTCCTGACGCGTGGCCGAATTGTCCCGACTTATATCGTGAGTTATTAAGTCGCGACAATGGGCTTTCTTTTAGCCGCGGACAAGTCACGAAAACCAGAAACCGTGGGCCCGCTCTATCTGCTGCTGCGCCGAATCAGCGAACAAGGCGCCCGATTCTACCCCAAGCACGTAGCCCGAAAACAGAGAACAATACTCGAAACGCATAAAAAGCTGCAAGGCGCAACCGCCACGAATCGTGGCGGGGGCATCCGAAGGTGTGAAAAAATCACTGATTGTCATGCTGAGCGCAGCGAAGGATCTCCGCAATTGCTTTTGCTCCAGCTACTTACCAACAACTGCAGGGATGCTTCGCTGCGCTCAGCACGACAGAATCGAGTTCTTTCACAGCTTCTCCTGCCCGCGCGACGTGTTCAGGCGGCAGCGTCTCCGACCGTTGTGGCGCGCACCGCAGGTCGCGTCGCAAATTCCCCTGTTTGCATTTTCCGCTTGACAAACTCAGGGACTGGTGATAGCCTACAAAGATGGTCTTCGTGTGGACACATTGTCGTAGGCGAGCGGTGCGGTCGGCCGAAGCGCGAGGGAAAGCGGATGGGCCCCGACGAGCCGTCGAGTGGGAGCACGAAAAAACACAAAAAATAGTACGAACGAAGCCAGTATGTCATTGTAAACAAAGGAGCGGCGTTGGAACTAAGCTAAGAAGTACTTGAAAACAAGGGAGTTATTGAAGACTTGTGCACGCAAAGCTGTGAAGTTTTTGAAAACAAATAGCATAACTTCATTGAAGGCTGGTGATTCTGAGAGTCTTGCTCGCCAATTGACAGTCATTTGACCTGAAAAGGAGCAAGAAAGCCACGTTTTGTGAAAACGAACCGAAGCAAGGCGAGGCCAGCGGAGTGACAAGCAGTCGGCTACACAAGAGCCGCGTCACCCCCACGGAGATGACCTTAGGGTGTAATGGCTCGCGGTCCCGCCAAAACCTGACTGCTCCTCCCCCTGGTGTATAATCTCTGCCGCCCGATAACTGCGAGGCGGAAAGGACTAATTCTCATCATGAAAACTCGTTTTGTCAGACTTCGAGCGCTCGGATTTGCGCTGTGCGCCCTGCTCTTATGTCTTCCCGCTGTCCAGGCTCAGGACCAGGGGAAGAACCCCTACCAAAACGAACTGTCGCGTCTGCATGCGATGTTCGCGCAACCCCTGGCCGACTGGAAGTCGCACGTGGACAACCTTGCCCATGGCGAAGACCCGGCTTTGAACGATGCCGACTGGGCGCCCGTTCGCATCGCGGAAAAAGCGGGTACCGGCCCGATGTGGTTCCGGCGCATGGTCGAGATACCGCAGACGACGGGAAAGTACAGCATCCGGGGCGCACGGGTCCGGCTGGATTTGAGCGTCAGCGCAGATGGCCCCTCGCAGTTTCGTGTCTTCTTTAATGGTTCACTCGCGGAGATGGCCGACGGGGACACCCAGCAACCTATTCTGCTGACCGGGAATGCTGAGCCGGGCGCCAAGATCCTGGTGGCCGTCGATGTTCCCGGCGCCACCGGTGCAGTGCAACTCCAAAACGCCCAACTGCTGGTTGACTACCCCGCCGGACGGCCCGACCCGGGTCTGCTCTACGAAGAAATTCAGTCAGCCCAGTCTATGATTGCGGGTATCTTCCATGATTCTCCGGAGAAATCCAACCAACTCGGCGCCATTGTTCGCAGCATCAACTTCGCCGCGCTGGACAGTGGCGGCCAGAAAGCGTTTGAGAATTCGCTCCGTGAAGCGCAGGAGAAGCTTCAGCCTTTCGCAGAAGCGGCAAAGCAGTACATGGTGCGCGCTTTGGCCAACTCCCACATCGACATGGCATGGCTGTGGCCTTGGACCGAAACCGTCGAGGTAGTGCGCAACACCTTCGGCACAGTCCTGCAGTTGATGCGGCAATATCCGGACTTCATTTACGCTCAGTCGGCGGCGCAAGACTACGTTTGGATGGAGGAGAAATACCCCGACCTCTTCAAGGAGATTCAACAGCGCGTGAAGGAAGGCCGGTGGGAAGTCGTGGGCGGCATGTGGGTGGAGCCTGACCTCAACATGCCGAGCGGAGAGTCGCTGGTGCGCCAACTCCTGGTCGGCACTCGCTACTTTAAGGAGAAGTTCGGCGTGGATGTGAGGATCGGCTGGAATCCCGATTCCTTTGGCTACAATTGGCAACTGCCGCAAATCTACAAGCGCTCGGGCCTGGATTACTTCATTACCCAGAAGATCTCCTGGAACGACACCACGAAGTTCCCCTACAAACTCTTCTGGTGGGAAGCTCCCGACGGAAGCCGCCTGCTCACCTATTTCCCACACGATTATGTGAATGACATCGATCCTGTGCGGATTTCAGAAGACATGGCTGAGTATGCCCCGAAGACGCACATGAACGAGATCCTGCATCTTTACGGAATTGGCGACCACGGCGGCGGCCCCACCCGAGCCATGCTCGACTCTGCCCACCGCTGGCAGGATCGTCCCAATTCTTTTCCCAAGCTGACCTTCAGCACTGCCCAGTCGTTTTTTGATGACGTCGAGAAGAACCTGTCCAACCTTAATGTTCCAGTGTGGAACAACGAACTCTACTTACAGTACCATCGCGGGGTTATGACCACCCAGTCTGAGACCAAGAAACGCATCCGGCAAAGCGAAGAACTCCTGCTCAACGCCGAAAAGTTCTCGTCTCTGGCCATGCTCCACGGACTGCCTTATCCGCAGGAAGAATTGAATGACGATTGGAAGAAGGTCCTCTTCGACCAGTTCCACGACATCATGCCTGGCTCGGGGATCGCCATCAATTATGTTGACGCGGCGCGGGATCTCGGCGTAGTGAAATTATCCGGCGACAAAATCCTTTCCGACTCCCTGAGGACGCTGGCCGCACGCGTCAGCACTGAGGGCGAAGGCGTTCCGGTAATTCTCTTTAATCCACTCAGTTGGCGCCGGACAGACGTCACCGAGGTGGAAGCGCAGTTCCCTTCAGAACTTGCCCCGCGAAGTGGAATCGAAGTGCGTGACTCATCCGGCACCGCACTTCCCTCCTCCGTCATCTCGCGCGACGATTCAATCCACATCGTGAAGATAAGGTTCTTGGCCAGGGACGTGCCGGCCATGGGATATGCGGTGTACCATCTTGTGCCCGTCTCGACAACCACTTCCGCCGGAGACGCTCTGAAAGCCAGCGCGGAGGGTATGGAGAATGAATTTGTCAGCCTGAAAGTGGACCCCAAGACCGGGTGCATCACCAGCTTGGTCGAGAAGCGCAGCGGCCGGGAGGCTCTGGCGCCCGGCGCCTGCGGCAATCTCCTCCAGACCTTCGTGGATAAGCCCAAGGAATACGACGCCTGGAACATCGATGCTAATTTCGAGGATCACAAGTGGGACTTGAACGAAGCGGAGGAAGTGAAGCTGGTTGAGAATACGCCGGTGCGCGCGGTAATTCGGGTGAGAAAGAGGTTCCAGAATTCGTCTTTTGTCCAGGACATCTGCATGTATCCCGGCGTCGCCCGCGTCGACGTCAACATGCAGACCGACTGGCACGAACAGAATATCCTGCTGAAGGTCGCATTCCCCGTGAGCGTGCAAAGCAATTACGCCACCTATGAGATCCCCTACGGGACTATCCAGCGGCCGACCACCAGGAACACTCCCGAAGAAAAAGCCATGTTCGAAGTGCCGGCGCTTCGCTGGGGCGACCTCTCCGATACAGGTCACGGTTTCAGTCTATTGAACGCCAGCAAGTACGGTTATGACGCCAAGGGAAACGTCATCCGCCTCTCCTTGCTGCGCTCGCCGGCCGATCCGGAATCGGCCCCGGACCCCCACGCCGATCAGGGCTTCCACGAATTCACCTATGCCCTTTATCCGCACGGGGGCGACTGGAAAGCCGCTGAAACGGAGAGGCGTGGCATCGAGCTTAATTATCCTCTTATACCCGTGGCCGCCAATCCGCACGCCGGCGTGCTTCCCGCTTCCCATTCCCTGGTTGAGATCGAACCCGGTAACGTAGTTCTGACGGCCGTGAAGAAGGCTGAAGACAGTGATGCGCTGGTATTCCGGTTCTTCGAATTCGAGGGGAAGCAGGGAGAGGTCCACCTCCATTTTCCGAAGGCTGCCAGCCAGGCCGCGCAAGTGAACCTGATGGAGAAGCAGGATGCACCGCTCACTCTGTCAGGCGGCGGCAAGGAAGCTACGCTCACGGTCCATCCGTACGAGATCGTCACAGTTAAGGCGTGGTTCGGCGAATCCGGTGGCCAAACCGGAGGAGGACGATGAATCCAGACTCCGAAGCTGCAGGTGTCCGTCACGCTGAGCCACCAAGCTGCGCAGACAGCCAAGGAATCAGTGGCCCAGCGTGCTATAATCTCATCCACGTCGGTTAGCTACGGAGCTTAGAACCTCTGCCATGTTCGATTACATCAAGATCGAGGGCTATCGGAGCTTCAAAAAGGTCGAACTGGAGATGCCACGTCTCGCCGTCCTGATTGGTCCGAATGGGGGCGGAAAGTCGAACTTCCTCGATTTGCTAATGTTCATGACTGAGGCCGCGGACGGAAAATTGGCCAACGCTGTTTTTAAACGTGGCGGGTTTACCAGCATCGCTTTTGGCTTTCATCCTTCACGGGAAGTGCACATCGAGTTGCGGTTCAAGAAGGCCCTGCCCGGGTGGAAGTTAGGGCCGGTGCCACGGCGCGACGACAAGGACCTGGATGTCAGATTCAGGATGGTTGCGCGCAACTATGGTTCCGCCGCTTGGGTCACAGAGGAACTGGTAAGGCAGGAGTCCGCCATAGAGCCCTCTCTATCTGCCGACATAGTTAGCAGGGGCTCCGCAGGAGCGGTTTTCCGGGTGCCCGGCGAATCGGGTGCGGTCGCCGACCAACGTAGAGAGATGTCTCCTACCGAACTGGTGATCTCGCAGGTCAAGGATCCTACCAAGTATCCTGCGGCATCAGCAGTGTTGGAGGAACTCGGAGGATGGACCTTCTATCGAGACATCGACGTGGGACCAGAGTCCCCAGTACGTCAGCCCGCGTTGCTCAGACCTGATATTCGACTCCTGCCAAACGGCAGCAATCTTTCCTCGGTGTTCCATGCAATCCAACAGGAGCATTCGAACGAATGGCCCGAGATCCTAGAGATCGTGAACACCGCGTACCCGGATTTCGTGAAGCTCAGTGTTCCAGCCGGGGGCGGCGACGGCAAAGTTCTTCTTCGCTGGTTCGAACGGCCCAATGAGAAAGAGGGGGGTTCTGCCAACCTTCTCTCGGATGGCACACTGAAACTCCTCTGTCTGATTGCGATTCTGGTGAATCCCGACCCACCGCCCTTGATTTGCATCGACGAGCCTGAGATTGGGCTTCATCCAGACTGGATCAAGTTAGTTGCCGAGATGATGCAGTCGGCAGCCGCGCGCACGCAACTGATTGTGGCCACGCACTCCCCTCACATTGTGGCAAGGCTTGACCCGGAGCAGGTGATCGTCACAGAGAAGAACGAAGGCGAATCGCGCCTGACGCGTTTGGAAAGGCCAGACCTCGAAAAGTGGCTAAACGACTTCAACCTCTCTGATTTGTGGCTTGCCGGTCACTTCGGCGGACGCCCCTAGAATCGCTGGTAAAACTCGTGAGCAGAATTGTTGTGCTGTGTGAAGGAGACACTGAAGAACTGGCGGTTCGGTACTTCATTGCCCCGCATTGGATCTCCGAAGGTCTCGGGTCCGTTGGTCTGAAAAGCATTAATCTTGATGGCAAGCTCGACAAGGCGGGCAAGTTCGCCGGTGGTTACCTTGACGATCAGGAAGTGTCAGCTGTCTTCACGTTAGTCGATCTCCAGGGAATGACCAGGGTAACCCACCTACACGAAGACAGTTTGGAAACGAAGATTCAACGTGTGCGGAATTGGCTGCGTGCACAGGTCAATCATGCTCGTGGAAGCCAGTCTTTCTGTCATGTTTGTGTCCACCAGACGGAGGCGTGGATTCTAGCCGAGGGGTACGCACTCGTAGCGCGACTAGGAAACCCTAATATCAAGCCGGACTCCCACGCCGAGTCGAAGAACTTTCAAAATCCTCCTTCAGAACGTCTGAACGAACTTTTCCTCCGAATCAAGAAACGGCGCTACAACAAGAAAACTGACGGCACCCCTCTCTTTAAAACTATGGAGTTCCAGCCCGTCTATAACTCGTGTCAATATTTCCGTGGACTCTACGATGACTTGAAAGTCGTGGGACAGCGGTAGTGCAAGGTAACGCAGAGATGACCAGCGCGAACCGTTTGCGCTCCCGGACGGCGAGCAGCTTGGCCGGCGTCCCACGGGGCGAGAGCTGGGCGGAGAGCAGGACGTTGATGTCGAGGATGAGGCGACTGGAAGTGCCCCTGGCTACTCCAGGACGCAGGTATGACCCTCACCCTGACATCCAAGGCTGGTAAAGACGAGCGGGAGGAGATGAAGCTTTGCTTTTTAGTGTGCATGTGCGCCGTGGCTACTGGATTTCTCTTCGTGTCGCTACGGAACGGGCAGACGATTGTCCATTTCCCTACAGGAGCGGTTTGGGGCTTGCGATCGGACAAGCCTCCACCGTACTCTTCAAAGGCCCGTGGCGCCTGAGCTTCTCCACGCGGCTCCATCTGGGATTGTCTGACTTTAAGAGGGGAGGCAACTTGTGAGGCATGTCTTTTTGCTCTTGAGCGTTCTCACCCTGCCTGCTCTCGTGGCGGGGGAGACCGGATACGATGCGTGGCTGCGGTACGCCCCAATCGACGCCCTGGTTCGCAAGCGCTATGACGCGCTGCCAGCCAATACGGTGGCGCTCGGCGATTCCCCGGTCGTCAAAACGGCGCAGGCGGAACTGATTCGCGGCGTGCGTGGCATGCTGGGCAGAACTTTGCGAGCGGAGTCGAGTCTTCCGAACGAGAGCGCGATCGTTCTCGGCACCTTCGCTCCCCTCAAGCCTGTCGTGCCGGCGTCCGAATTTCCGGGCCACCTCAAACAAGACGGTTTCGTGCTCAAGGCCGTCACGTTGAATGGCTTCCCCTGCCTCCTCATTGCGGCGCCCAACGACCGCGGCGTCGTGTATGGCGTTTTCGCGTTGCTCAGCAAGGTTGCGCGCCACGACAGCGTTATCAGCCTCAATGAAGTCCAGCAGCCTTACGCTCCGATACGCTGGGTAAACCAGTGGGACAATCTCAACGGGTCGATCGAAAGAGGCTACGCAGGCGGCTCCATATTCTTTGAGAATGGAGCCGTCCGCGCTGATCTGACGCGCGCCGCCGACTACGCGCGCCTGCTCGCTTCCATCGGCATCAACGGCTGCACCATCAACAATGTGAACTCCGATCCGAGAATTCTCGAATCCGATTTTCTCTCTCAACTGGCTCGCGTTGCCGAGGCGTTTCGCCCATGGGGCGTCGCCCTTTCGATTTCGGTCGATTTGAGTAGCCCCAAGGCGATCGGAGGTCTCGAGACGTTTGATCCCCGGGATGCCCGCGTGGGAGCATGGTGGCAAACCAAGGTCGACGAGATTTACCGGCAGATTCCTGATTTCGGTGGGTTCGTCGTCAAGGCGGATTCCGAAGGCCGCCTCGGCCCCTCCAGCTATGGCCGGACGCACGCGGACGCTGCCAATGTGCTCGCGCGCGCACTCGGACCGCATGGCGGCGTGGTCTTCTATCGCGCCTTTGTCTACAACCTTCATCTCGATTGGCGCGACCCGAAGAACGACCGCGCCAAGGCGGCCTACGACAACTTCCACCCGCTGGACGGAGAGTTCGACGACAACGCCATCGTTCAAATCAAGAATGGCCCCATCGACTTCCAGGTGCGGGAACCGGTCTCGCCGCTCTTCGCAGGACTACGTCGCACGAATGAGGCGATCGAACTGCAAATCACGCAGGAATACACAGGTCAGCAGCGGCACCTCTGTTTTCTTCCATCCATGTGGAAAGAGGTGCTGGATTTCGACCAGCATGCCGGCGGAGGAAGCACGCCCGTTAAAGACTTGGTAGCGGGCCGAACTTTTCATCGCCCGATCGGCGGCTTTGTGGGCGTGGCGAATGTAGGCATGGATACGAACTGGCTTGGCCACCCTCTGGCCATGGCCGATCTCTACGGGTTCGGGCGGCTTGCCTGGAATCCCAATGTGAGTGCGCGCGACATCGCCGAGGAGTGGACAACGCTCACTTTCGGCAGCGATCCGACCGTTGTCCGCACGATCACGGCAATGCTGTTGGCATCCTGGAGCATCTATGAAAGCTACACCGGTCCGCTCGGCGCAGGAACTCTGACCGATATTCTGGGAAGCCACTACGGGCCTGGGATTGAGTCGTCGGAACGGAACGGTTGGGGCCAGTGGCATCGCGCCGACCATGAGGGCATCGGCATGGACCGCAGCGCTGCTACAGGCACAGGCTTTGTGGCCCAGTATCCCGCCCCGGCGGCAAAGCTCTACGAGTCCGCGGAGACGACTCCCGACGAACTGCTTCTGTTTTTCCACCACGTGCCTTACACTTACCGGCTGCATTCCGGAAAGTCGCTGATCCAGCATATTTATGACTCGCACTACCAGGGTGCGGCACAAGCGGAAGATTTGGTTCGGCAGTGGAGTTCGCTGAAAGGCCGCATTGACGACGAGCGTTACCAGGCGGTGCTGTCTCGTCTCGAATACCAGGCTGGCCACGCCACCGTCTGGCGGGACGCCGTCTGCAATTGGTTCTTGCGAATTTCGGGCATTCCCGATACCCAAGCACGAGTCGGACATCACTCGGATCGCATCGAGGCCGAGGCGATGCGCCTCCAGGGCTACACGCCTATAAACGTCACTCCAGAGGAAAACGCTTCCGGAGGTAAAGCCATCGTGTGCGAAGGGCAGGCGCAACCGTGCCAAGCCACATTCCATTTTGACCGTCCGGCAGGATGGTACGATCTGGATGTCCAATATTTCGATCAGAACAATGGCGAGTCCAAGTTCCGGGTTTTCATCGGCGAGCAGCAAGTGGATGAATGGATCGCCAACGACCACTTGCCGGCGACGAAGCCGGGCGGCGACTCTTCCACTCGGCGCCGCATCATTGGCCTGGCGCTCCGCCCCGGCGACGAGATTCGTATCGAGGGAATTACCGACGGTGCGGAAAAGGCCCCTCTCGACTATATCGAGATTCATGCCCGTTAGAAGTTGGCGGTCGCGTCTTCCGAAGGGGCAGACTCGCGGCTGTGCTTTGCAATGCAACAACAGGGTGGCGAGGCAAGCTCGCCGCAACAGGAGGCAAAATGAGGAAAGTCCGGTGCGGTTTGTACGTCGTCGCGTTATTGGCAGGGTCTTGGCTTGTCATCTCCCCTTCGCAGGCGCCATCGAATCCACCGATAGTCCCGCTGGTCACATCTTCTTCAAGCGAAACCCTCACCGCGAGATCCATCGCTGCGCTAAGGATCACAGCGGCCAGGTCCTCCACTACAGGGAGCGCAAGTGCTCTTCAACCACCGGGCGGCGCCGCCTCTCCCGACGACGTGGGTCTTTCTTCGGCGCGCCTGGAGCGCATTGACGGCGCCATCCGGCAAAGCATCGGCGACGGGCGGATCGCGGGCGCGGTGGCGCTTGTTGCGCGGCACGGCAAGATCGCGTATTTCAAGGCGTTTGGCATGGCGGACCGCGAGGCGAAGAAGTCCATGCGCACCGACAACATCTTCCGCATCTGCTCAATGAGCAAGCCGATTACCAGCGTGGCCGTGATGATTCTCTATGAGGGAGGACGCTTCCTGCTGGATGAGCCGGTCTCCGACTTCATTCCCGAATTCAAGAACATGAAAGTCCTGGACCCGCCAGTTCCCCAGGACAAGACTTCTCCACCGGGTGCCCTGGTGGACGCCAAGCGCCCCATCACCATCTTCGATTTGCTGACGCATACTTCCGGCCTTACTTATCCCTGGAATGCGCGGCTGGGCAAGGCGTACAACGCGTTGGGAATCGGCACAGGACTCTTCCAGCAGGAGGGCTCGACAGGAGATTCGATCAAAAAGCTAGCGTCGCTTCCGCTGTTGTTCCAGCCCGGAGACCAGTGGGAATACAGCTTGTCGGATGATGTGCTGGGCTACCTTGTGGAGAGAGTCTCCGGGATGCCGTTCGACAAGTTCCTGGAGGAGCGGGTTTTCAAACCGCTGGGCATGAAGGATACTTACTTCTTCCTGCCGGCCGATAAGGTCTCGCGCCTCGCCGCCGCGTATGCCTATGATCCTGACAAAGGGCTTCAGGTGATCCCGGAAGGGAAGGTTATGAAGGACGGCGAGTTTTCCTATTCGTCCGATTATCCCTATCGCGGGCCGCGCACTTATTTCTCGGGCGGCGGAGGGCTGTGCTCGACGGCAGAGGATTATTATCGCCTCTGCCAGATGATGTTGAACAACGGCAAGCTCAATGGGGTACAAGTGCTGAGCCGCAAGTCGGTGGAACTGATGACGATCGACCACGTGCAGGGAAAAGTCGACGGCATGGGTTACGGCTTGGGCTTCGGTGTCAATAGCGAGCCCAGGTATTTGACGGAACTCGGTTCAGTCGGCGGGTTTTACTGGGGCGGTTTCTACTACACCGACTTCGTGATCGATCCCAAGGAAGATCTGGTTGCCGTCGTGATGGCACAGCTTCATCCGACCGGCGACATCAACGTTAACGCCAGGGTCATCAGGCTGGCGTATGCGGCGATCAAGGACTAGCATTTTGGAGTAAGGCAGCAAGCTGCCGCACTCCAATGGAACCGCCTACCCGCCTCGTCCCACGTTTCCACCGGTTCGAGAAACGGGTCAGGCCTGGGCCTCGGCGCGCAGCATCAACGAAGACAGCGCCGCTGGCCTTGCCGGGTCATAGACGGAGACTCCCCAATTTACGTTGAGGAGATGGAGGCACTGTCCGCGGCGAAAGTTGGCTCGCAACGCTTCCACGAACCTCTCCTGGACGTCTCGCTCGGGGGGAGCAAAGAGACTGTAGCACATAAAAGCGAATTGGTGCCCTCCCACCCGTGCTCCAATCTCGGATTCCCGCACCGTCTCGCACAGGGCGTCCGCCACCGTTTGCAACGCAGCGTCGCCCGACTCTTTTCCGTAAATCTCGTTGATCGTTTCGAGCTCCACCAAATCGGCATAGAACAGGGTCACCTGGTATTGGTATTTGTCCGCGAGGCGCAGGAGTTGTTCGCCCAAAACGAAGAAACCCTGCCGGTTGTATAGATTCGTAAGGCTATCCCTCCAAGCCGGGCTTTCCTTTTCATGCTGCAAGCGGTGCCTGACCAGGGCGTACTGCATCGAGCGCAGCAGGGTGTGGCGGTCGATTTGCCCCTTCACCAGATAATCCTGAGCTCCGTCACGAACAACCTTGAGGGCCAGTTCTTGATCGTCCAAGGCGGTCAAGACCACGATGGGGACGGCGGGGGCGCAGGCATGAGTGGTATTAAAGGTATCCACGCCGCAGCTCTCCGGAAGATGAAGATCCAAGAGCACCAAATCCACCACCCCTGCGTTGAGTTCCTTCAGACCCTTGGCAAGCCCGTCCGCCCATTCAAGTTCGAAGGGCGCTTCCGGTGCCTGGGACAACACCGCTTGAATGAACTCGGCATCCACCGGATTATCCTCGATGAGTAGTGTTCTAATTGAACTCACAGCCATACGCGGTCCTCCCCGGGAGTCTCGCTACGGAAAAGCAGAAATCCTCGATCGGCTGGATCGCATGCAGAAAGGCTTGAAGCCCAACGGCGAGGTGGCTTTTCATTTTGCCATCGCCGATCGCGTCAACGGTTGGGCGAACGTCCGCAGGGTCGTCTTCTGCCAAAATAATGTCGATGGACATTCGAAGTTCCTGCTAAGAATGAGTTCCTCGGGCCCACCCACTCACTCTTGGCCGGTGGGTCGACGGGCGAAACTCCCTTGAAAAGATGGCCATAGATTTCCCGCTCTGTACATCGGCAGAATTCCGCATCACCTGAGCCAGAACTTATGATTAGCGATCTCTTAACGGCTAGAGGACAGGGTCGTCTTCGGTGGGGAAGTGCGCAGCCTTCACATCTGGGAACAGCGTGGAGGGATTTGGGGGTGGCGCAGGTGTACGCCACCCCTGGGAGAATTTGAGATTCGAAATTTCAGATTCAAGATCAATCGACAATCGTCAATCGGTTATTAAATCGTCAATTACACAGTTCGTGCTGCATCCTCGTCAAGAAGGTCGAGCGGAACGCCCGCCGCGGGAGTCGCCGCGGCGGCGGGGATCGTAGCTTCCGCCGGCACTTCCTCTTCCGGCCGAGGTGGCGCGGCCTCGCTCAGCAGCCGGAAGTTGCGGTAGAACTCGAGGCCGGTGCCTGCCGGGATCAAGCGGCCCATGATGACGTTCTCTTTTAGACCCCGCAGGTGGTCCACGGCGCCGCGAATGGAAGCTTCGGTGAGCACGCGAGTGGTTTCCTGGAAGGAAGCCGCTGAGATGAAGGACTCGGTGGCCAGTGAAGCCTTGGTGATGCCCAGCAGCAAGGGCCTGCCGGTTGCGGGCTTGCCGCCCTCCGTCTTGGCCCGGTCATTTTCTTCCCTGAACCTGAACTTATCCACCTGCTCGTCGAGCAGGAATTCCGTATCGCCGACGTCCTCGACTTTCACCCAGCGCATCATCTGCCGGACGATGACTTCGATGTGCTTGTCGTTAATGTTGACGCCCTGCAAACGATAGACTTCCTGGATCTCGTCGACAAGATACTTCTGCAACTCTTTTTCACCGAGCACCGCCAGGATATCGTGCGGATTACGCGGGCCGTCCATGAGGGGCTCGCCGGCCTTCACCCGCTCGCCCTCCTGAACGGAGACGTGGACGCCGCGCGGCAGCAAGTACTCTTTGGGCTCTCCGCGATCGGGCGCCACCACGATCTTGCGCTGGCCTTTGACGATATCGCCGTACTTCACCACTCCATCGACCTCCGTAATGACGGCGGGCTCATGGGGTTTGCGGGCTTCGAACAGCTCCACGACGCGGGGCAAACCGCCGGTGATGTCTTTGGTCTTGGTGGTTTCACGCGGGATCTTCGCCAGTACATCGCCGGCGCTGACTTCAGCGCCGTCCTCAACCATCAAGTGAGCGCGCGACGGCATGAGGTATTTCTTCAATCCCTTGCTGCCGCTCTTCTCATCCTTGATCACAAGCCGCGGTTGATATTGCTCGTCCGGCGCTTCCGTCACCACCCACTGCGACAAACCGGTGACTTCGTCGACTTGTTCTTGGAGAGTCATTCCGGCCTCGAGATCTTTGAACTGAACAGTTCCGGCAACTTCCGTCAGAATCGAGAAGGTGTAAGGATCCCACTCCACCAGGATGTTGCCCTGCTTAACCGGTGCGCCGTCCGCAAACTTGATCCGGGCGCCGTAAACCACCGAGTAGCGCTCGCGTTCGTGCCCCTTGTCGTCCACCACGACCACCGCGCCATTGCGATTCATGGCCACAAAGTTGCCCTCGCGGTTGGTAACGGTCTGGAGACTCACAAACTTCAGGAAGCCGTTGTTCTTGGCCTCCAGAGTGGTCTGCTCGCTGATACGGCTGGCGGTTCCGCCGATGTGGAAGGTCCGCATGGTGAGCTGCGTGCCGGGTTCGCCGATGGACTGCGCGGCGATGACTCCGACCGCCTCGCCCATCTCCACCACCTTGCCGGTGGCCA
>Ga0326727_10010428_pt1 | contig 22141 bp, 14 predicted proteins | sample MB2enrmetagenome_FD_207643 | JGI IMG/M metagenome (GOLD analysis project Ga0326727, IMG submission 207643) | Lab enriched peat soil microbial communities from McLean, Ithaca, NY, United States - MB29MY | ecosystem: Environmental > Terrestrial > Soil > Wetlands > Peat | place: USA: New York...
TGTAGGCCCGCGCTCCCCAACCAGTATTGGAGTCGGTTGCAGTGACCATGATGTAGTAGTCCCCCCGGTGGCTGTATGAATACGAAATGTTGGCTCCAAATACACTGTCTCCATCGCCCATGTCCCAGACATACCTGACCGAGTGGTCCAGGAAGCCATGGGGAAGATAGGCCGCGGCGCTGAAGTTGTTGACGTTTCCTGCAAATGACCATATACCCTGGTTGTGGGTGATAGAGACACTGAACTGCGGGACGTCTACCTCGACTGTCTGTTCCCCGATGACCCAATCGGAGTCTGCGTCGTAAATAGTGACAGAGACATTGTAAGTCCCTGGTCGGGTATAGGAGGTGCTCTCATTGAACCAGGTTGTGTAGGAACAGTATTGGATTGGGCCGCTCGGGCAGTTTGGGTTGGGTTGAATGAACTCTTGCGTTGAGGAAAGATTCCCGCTACCGTTCAAGTTACCGAAGAACCAGAACGCATGGTACCCGTTTCTGGTGGTAAGGCTCGTATGGTTCCCGTACGCAAATCCCCCCGTGATGCTACCACGGAACCAAATGGGCTGATTGGTAGTGAAGTTGGTCGAGGGGGCAGTGCTGTTTCTCGCGGTAAGACTCAGGAGGCGAAACCCGTGGTCCAGAGGGGGTGATGACGCACTTGCCAGCGATGATATTCCCTCCAGCAGTAGGAGTGCTACGGCAAAGAATGACAGGAATCGGAGAGGTCTTCGGAGGCTACGCTTGAATGCCCTTCGCCGTTTGAGAGCAGTATGATCTTCGGTAATGTATGCAGCCATCGGCTCTTGGACCATGGACGAGGTACAGGTGTTCCTAGGCCATCCTTTTTTTGGTGCATGGCCCAAACGCGGCCCTATTCCAGCGGTCGAATTCGCCTATTTCACACTACTTCTTGAGAAACAGATTCTGCCCTAGCCTGCTCATAAACCCCACTTGCCAAAAACATCCAGTGTGAAAGGGGCTCGACCCTAGCTAACCACAAGGCATCCCATTTGGCAACGCCATCTTTGGCAGACATAGGTGCTCTTGGGGTCGCAGACAGATTTCCGAAGCGTTGAAAAGAGATTAAGAGTGGAGACTCCTATCTGTAGACATGCCCCCCAATTTTCCGAGGAAAGCACCATACACTCTGACATTTCGGGGACGTGGTCGCCCGACAGACCTTTCACGGATGATTGAACTTGCCAAGATGGCCTGGAGTCCGGTGCTGGACCTGCTCGGCAAAGAGGTAAGGATAGAAGAGCTCGATCAAAAGCGCTACGACATGTCAACGAAGACGCCATTCTCTGGTGGCCTGAAGGTGCGGGACAGGCGAAATGAGGCTCAAAAAGGGCAGCATTGGCGATGGCTTTCTGCCCGTGATGTTGTAGAGATCCATGACGAAATGGTCCGCACCTTTGGTGGAGAAATGGGCATCATGGACCTAGGGCGGATTCAGAGCGCCCTTGACCTTGCATTCGAATCCCCAATTAGAGGCCATGATCCCTTCCCCACGTTGATTGACAAGGCGGCGTCAGTAATGCATTCAATTCTACTTTACCACCCTTTCGTCGATGGCCAGAAAAGAACTGGAATATCTACCGCATTTATTCTCCTTGGAGTAAATGGATACTACATGTGGTCGCGGGAGCCACTTGACGAGGTCCACTTCGCAGTTCACGTAGCCAAGGGGGAGTTTGAGGTGCCAGACATTGCCAAATGGATTTCAGCAAGAGTTGCTCCCACCTCAATACTCGACAATCCAACTCTGGTTGAGGAGCTGCTGCCATATGCGGAACGGCGTTCCCGCAGGTGCAGTGTTTGCCACAAATCAATCAAGCTCGACAAATTTCGAGTTCGGTGTAAGTGGTGTGGTTCTACGTACGAAGTCCAGCTCAATGCTGCGTTGATCCAAAGGGGTCGAAGAGGATTGAGGTTCTTTGTTCAACCCGGAATGAAACTGATTCCTAGCGCTAGAATCGCTCAGCGAACCTTGATTTGACGAGTGGCGCGATGGTGGGGCGCGCTCTTCTGTTTCTCCCCCCATATGGTGGTATAGAGCGAATCTGCGAGCTTCAGTGCTTTGTCGGGGTCAGTCCCCGCATCTCTCACAATATTTGCCAACCCATTGTAAAAATCGGCCCACCCGTGATTCCCGCTGTTAGTCGCCCGATCACGCAAGTACTTCTCAAGGCCGGGCCCAAAAAGAAAGAGCCCTACTATGAATCCGTTACGCCAGTCCTTTCTAGAGGGCATATGATTTGGATACGCGTCAAGTCCATTTAGCGATTTCTTGTTCACGCGAAACTGATTGCGTGCCTCGGCAGGCATTGGTCGCCCGGAAAGAGGGTCCAATCAACGGTTTCCACTTGGCAACCGATTGAAGGATGCATGGTTCGGGGTCAAAGAATGGGGCCCCAAATGAAATTGGTCAAAGTGCCAGGGTTGCATGTTAATGATTGAGGAACAAAATGACACCAATAGGAATGCGCGGGGTAGGTGGTGTATATATTGAGGAACAACATGAATACATACAAGAGCAGGCGAATGACCGAGAGCATCACTACTGAGGACATCCGGCGAAAGCTGGCTACTGTCCCTTACGGCAAGTCGATTCAGATTCCAAAGAGCGCAATGCCTGACCTGCCTTCTGACTTTAGAGAAACACATTGGGGCACTCCGCTATGGCTTGCTCATCCAGGTGCTACCGCCCAGTATCGGGCTGCCATTGGTGGGGACAACCTTCACGCGTACGACGTGAGCGGGGCTTGGGACCTGCACCATGACAAGTATCCTCCAGGGGACATTCGTCACCTGTCTGAAGCTCCAGAAGTTCCAATCGCATTCCTTGCAGCATCTGTAGTCGGAACAATCATGTACTTGTTCCTTGACCGCAAGGAGAAAGAGAAGGAAGAGGAAGACCGAATCCCTCAGTGGCTTCTGGCCATAGCTTCTATTGCTGTTGCAGCAATAGTGGGTTTCCTAGTCTATCTTCTCTGTGCTGGAATTCGGATAAACATGGCATGAGATCACTCTTAAGAGAGGCCATACTCAGCCCTGCGGGCTTTCCCTCTTGCGTGTCTTTGCGATGCAAAACCCTCCCAATCGGGTTGGGGGAGGGGGCGTGCATAGGAATCTAGTAATAACTCGGGGAATCGCAGCTCGCGCTGGCGCAAACAAGTGAATTAGGCCCGTCAGCACCGACAGTTAGCCAGGTTCAGGACATGGGTAGTGACCAGGGTGCGACCTGCCAGACGGGGGGGGCTGGTAGTGCTCAAAATAGGCAAGGGTTGTGAGCATGAGCACAACGTTCAAGTTTGTGGCACACGCGCAGTATTATTACCCCCCCATTGATGGCCGGGCCAATGAGCGATGAGCAGGTCAGGGCAGTGAAGATAGCCCGCCAGCCATCAGCACCTGCGCAGGAGCCAAAGCAGGAGTCTAAGTCCAAGGGATTCCACTACTCTCCCGGCCAGTGGACCAAGGAAGTTCCAACTCTGGTGGAGATGTGCCGGACCCCCAAAGGCTGGTCCCCGCTCCATACGAGACGGAGCGGCAAGAAGAGACAGGCCATCCATGACGGCTCAGCCTCCCCAGGCATCTGGCAACAGGGCCTGATCTATCCAGTTCCCCGGGAGAACACTGTGGACCTGCAGCGCGGGACAGACACGGGATCCCGCTACGTTTGCGACCTGCTGGGGGAGCCCCTCTATCTTGTCCAGCTGGAGGACTGCTATCTCCACGACAAACCCAACCAGAATATCCTGATTACAGGGACTTCGGGGCAGGGGAAGTCACTCCTACAGAGCCACCTCATCCGCTACTGGGCGGGGATGGGCAAGCAGCCCATCATCTTCAGTTTCAAACCGCAGGACGTCTATTCGGGGATGGGTTTTCCCATAGCCAACCTCTCCAGGCACATCCCGGACCCCTTCGAGGACATGGATGCGCTGGTGGAGGCCGTGGCCGTGGCCTACCCGATGGCTCAGTCCGGGCCCACCGCCGCCACTGTCGGTGTCGTGCTGAGGGCCCTCGCCTCCCAGAGCACATCGTGGGAGGAACTCATCCACAAGATCAACACTGAGGAGAAGCGCACGCAGGACGTGGTGCGCCGGGGCGCGCTCAATCTCCTGCGGTCGCAGATCGAACACCTGGTGGTGGAGGGGGCGAAGACATTCTCGCTCGCGGAGCTCACACAGCCACTGGTGCTGGATTTCAGCGACCTCACCACGCCCCAGCAATCCTTCTACGGGGAGCTGGCCCTCCGCCAGGTCTGGGCAGCGATCGCCTCGGGGAAACTCGGGAATGCGGTCGTGTGCTTCGATGAGGCGCACCGCATCCTGAAGGGCATCGATCACTCAATCCTCGAGGAGATGGCGCGGGATATCCGAGCGTGGGGTGCGCTCTGGGTCACCACGCAGGCTTTCACCGACCTGCCTGACGAACTGAAGGCACAGTTCGCCACCTGGTTCTCATTCTCGACCCACAGCCCGAGCGACCTGAAAGCACTACGACAGCTGGGCCCGCTTTACGCCGAGGTGGGCATGCTCCCTCACCACTGTTTCACAGACCTGAGATGGCCAGTGCGCCACTCCTATCTTCCGGTCCTTCAGCTAGTGCCGTATCAGGCCCCGCCTGAGAAACCGTCACCCTTTGAGCCTCCACCCAAGCCCCTGAGATATCCAAATGCAATGCCGCAGGACCTGAGCGGTCTTGCGATGGATTCCATCTCGAAATCTGGTGCGATGACTCCATCCGAACTGACGAAGGACATTGCCGACCATTACAACGCGGATGAGGACAATGTCAAGCCCCGTGTGTTGAAGGCCCTGGACCAGCTCCTCCGTTCCGAGAAGGTGGGGAAGTGCAAGCTCGAGTATGGCCCCACCAACATCCATGTCCTGTATTACACCCGGGATCCCAGCGAGTCCGGGCTGCACCGGTGGCTCATTGACATGATGATTGAGGGGCTGGAGAAGTATGGCATTCCCGTTATCGGCGGGGCGCAGACCGGTGTGAGTTCGCCGGACATCGAGACTCCCGACACTCTCTACGAGGTCGAGACCGGGCTCAAGGAGAGAGGGTTCAAGGACGACCTCATTCCTCGCATCCAGCGCGCTCGGAAGAACGTCATCATCATTGTCCCGAACTCGGAGGTGGGGGCGAAGTACCAGCAGCTTCCGAAGACCTACCCCAACGTGCGGGTCCTGCTGATAGCTGAATGGATCAGGGAGCATGAAAAATGAGCGACATATCGCATCCAAGGGTGAAGGACTTTGAAGAGATATTGCGAAACAAGCCTCTGAACGGGGTAGCCTTCTTTTGGTTCCCCAGGTCGATGCTGAAAGGCCAACCCAACGTGCCAAAGGAAGCGTTTGGTGTGCAATGTGCCATCCGGGTAAGCAACAGTGCCTACCAGGAATTGCCCCCTGCCGACGGTCAAAGTGAGGTGGCCATGACCTACAGGGCGGAGTGCGCCATCACGAAGAATGTGGCAGTAGTTCCTATCCTGATGCGCTTCTCTCCTGGTCCGTCCACAATATTCTCGTTGTGGCTGGACTTCTCGCAACCAGCAACCCGTCGCCTGATGCGGAACCTGGACAAGCAACAGCTCCTTCCCGTCTGGTTCGTGGGCGATGGAGGAGACATGAAGACGTTCACCATCGACGAGAACCCCCTGAAGGGTGCGTTCACCGCGATGTTGAAAACGCTCGACGAGCTGCCTGCATGGTCCCTGCAGGATTTCAAAGAGGCCATCCAGAACTACTTGGGCCAGTTCTTCGGCAGGGACGTGTCACCGAGAGAGCTACTGGCGATGATCGAAGGTGGCGGGGACCAGGAGGCCCTCCAACGGGTGTGGGACTTCTTCGAGAAGAACATGAACAGGGCCCCCTCGGACCCGTTCCATCCGCCCGAGCCACTCGTTGTCGAGGAACATGAACAAGACAATGACGGTGAGCTTGATTACGAGAGTTTCGGGGGCGACTACCCTACTTTGGTTCGGGAGGTGGCAGACCTCGCGTGCAAGGAAGCCGAGCGCCGGGGGTTTCGATTGGTGACGCTGGTGGTCCGGGATGTGGTCACCGATGTTAGCTATCACCTGCTAAATGCGCAGGCGATGGGCAATGACAACTCTGTCCAGCTTACAAGACCCGCGGACCCAGTGACGGAGTCCCGTGCGGTGGCTGAGATGGTCCTTCGAGAGTCAAAGGAAAGGGGGCTCACCGCCACGCTGCTCTCTCTGGACGGCGACTCCCTCTACAGCTACGGGGAACGACATACCGTCGAGGATTGGCTTGCGGCGGTGGAGTTGATGGCAGGTTCCCCGATGGTCAAGGTGGATGTGAACCAGCTCTACCCCTGGCCAGGCATGTCCGGGGAGCAAGGAAAATGACGGGGAAAAAACAGACTAAGAAGCCAAGGAAGCGAGTTACCAGGGCATGGAAGAAAGAACTGAACGACCCCCTCCCCCAGAACAGGCATCGCGACCATATCATCACCGAAAGTGTCGGAGGCGAGGTAGCGAAATTCTTGCAAAGGGTGAAAGGCCACAGGATACAGTGCTGGGGAGGTGTTGGACCGACCCACACCTTCTCGACGGATGAACCCTGGTATGGACGCCTGAGGGATGATGACGCTGGACTGGTCGATGGCAAGGGGAGGCGATGGTGGGTATGGCACCACTGTGCCCGCTGCCCTTACGACATGTCCTACCCTAAGGTCGAGGATGCGGTGTTTGGCTCGTTTCATCAGAAGCAGTGCAAAGGTCAGGGCCTGTGCGCCAAGTCAGCGGGACCATGACCGACTCCAACAAGACGGTTGACACCAGCTGGAAGGGCGCAGCGCGCGACTCCGACCTCGGGTTCTATGTCCTCATCTTCGCTGTCGTCGGGATCCTTGGAATATGGGTCGAGTCGGCAGTGATAATCGCGTGGTGGAACTCATGGTGGTGGGCGGTGGTCCCGATCGTTGCCCTGGTAGTCTTGGCGGTAGTCCTGACGTTCAGGCACCTGGCCACTCCCAAGTTCGAGCCAGTGCCTGAACCTCTACTGAACCAACCCTGGAAGAATCAGCAAGCTATGAATGACATTCACGGAGAGCCGGTCACTCCCGGCCGCAGCTACGAGGGGGGGTATCATGGGCTTGACCACAACGCCACTCAATCCACAATTCCGGAAGGCGAGGACCAGGAGGAAGACCAGAAGCGCCCCGTCGCCGGTCAGGCGGCTCTTGAGAAACCCCGTCGACCTTCTGCATATCGGGGGCTGTCGAAATCAAAGCCAGCGGAAAAGGAGCAACACTACTGCCCAACTTGCGGGAAGCCTACGCCGTCAGGCTACCCCTTCTGTCGGAAGTGCGGAGCCGAGCTACCGGAGTGAACATGACGACTAATCAGTTGACGCCAGAAGAGTTTGCCCAGTCCTTCTTGAAGTTGTTCACCACGTCAGTCAAGGAAGAGGGAGCAGAGGTCGGAATCCATTGGTCAAGACCGGAGGAGACTGGCAAGTCCGATGAGCATGAACGGGACACGGAATGGACCGCAATCATGGCAATTTTTCTCAGCCGTCTTGCGAGAAGAAACAAGTGCTATCAGAAGTGGGAATTGCGGGCGGGAAAGAAAAGAATCGACTACGGCTGGTATGGCGAGGATGACCCGAGGTCACTAATCGCCATCATTGAACACGAGAACAACGTGGTGAAGGCAAAGGAGGAAGAACTCCCCAAATTGATCAATTACAAATGCGGCCTGAAAGTGCTAATCACATACGAATGGACTATCAACAAACCGGAAACGATCCGTGGCGATGTCGAACCGGTCCTAAAGCAGAATGCAGGAATGAAGGGGGAATTCCTTCTCGTTGTTGGGACTAAGAAGCTGGAGACGCAAGAACCAGAGATGCCTGAAGGTGCATGGCAGTTCTACCGTTGGAACAATCAGGTGATGGAGGACATCACGGATGAACTTGACCACTAACCGCACAGCTCTCTACATCCGCGTCAGCACCGAGGACCAGGACCTCGTAGGCCAGGAGCGGGAGCTCAGGGCCTACGCCATCTCGAAGAATCTTGAAGTGGTCAAGGTCTATGCCGAGAAGGTCTCCGCAACAGGCAGGGTGGAGAGGGAAGTTTACGAGCAGGTCCTCCAGAACGCAGCCCAGCCTCACCGACCGTGGGACCATCTCATGGTCTGGTCCCTTGACCGCTGGTCGAGGGAGGAGAGATTCACCCGTGCCATTGCGACCATCGAGGACCTTGAGGCCCGCGGTGTCCGGTTCCACTCGCTCAAGGAACCTTTGATCGATTCTTCCGAGGACGGAACTCCGAACATGGGGAGGGACGTCCTGCGTGCAATCCTTCCGGTCATCGCCTCATTCGAGAGCAGGAGGCGCGCGGACAGGGTCCGCGTCGCCATGAAGGAACTCAAAGAAGGGCGCAGGGGAACAAGGAGTGGCCGGCCGGTTGGGCGACCACGCCGTCTGACCTACAAGCGGGCCCAGAGGGTCCAGGAGCTGCGGGAGCAGGGCCTCCCGTGGTGGAAGGTAGCCCAGCTGGCGGGTTTGCCGGTGGGGACGTGCCGGAGGGCCGCGGTGCTGTTGTCTGAAGGGACTGAGAAGTAGCTCAGCGGGCAGGTGCTACGCCGAGAACCGCCCCTGTGTCCCAGGAGAAACTCCTGACCGAGAGGGGGAAGAGTGGGAGTCCTAACTTTTGCCTAGGTTTATCACCCATGGGGTCTGTAGCGGTAGAATGGCAGGAAAGAGGGGTTTTATGAGATTTCTAATATGCTAGACCACGGCACTCAATCAAAGTCGGGAACCTGGAGCTGCTTTGCCCTTGCTACCAGGAACTGACTGTGGGGCACCCTGCAGCTTCTTTGCCTCGAGACCGAGGCTAAGTAGATAGTGGACTTGATCGCTGAGTGGCCGAAACTCGACCTCCGCCTGGGTGCGGATCTCCTGCTCCATCTCAACTGGGATGTAGGCCGCGATGCGGACTTTTCCCATACTCGGCCGCCCTGGATGAGTTTCCGGCATGGAGATTGGATGGCCTTGTAGCTATATAAAGCATTATTATGTATAACACTAGCCGTATAACGTGAGTTATACGGCTTATGTATAAGAAACACAAGTCCTCTCCGGACCCACTTGAGGCCGTATTTCTTAGAGTCATACGACTTGGGCATCAAAGGAGCACGGTGTGACAGTGGATTCGCTCTGGCGCAGTACCCGCGCACTAATCGCTGACCGTGGGAGATTGGGTGCAAGTCTAGGGTCCCAGTGGAGCGTCTCATGCTCAACTGGGGTGGAGAACCCCCATCCATCAGGGGTTCACTGTCAACGAGAGCGTGGTTGTAGCCGATTGGCTAAGAGTGTCATTAGCATAGACACGGATTGTAAACGTGCCAGAGTTGGTGGGGGTGCAGGCAAGCGAATTCGTGTTGGAACTGGTGCAGCCCCCGGGAAGACCAGTGTAGGCGTAGGACAAAGTTCCCGTACCGCCAGAGGCAGAAACGTTGAGCCAATCAGCCTTGCCCTTGCCAACGGGGTTATGGGCTGCGGTGAAGGACGAGATTGTAGGCTTGTTGTTCACGGTCAGAGAGAGCGTGGCAGTAGCCCACTTCCCGTAAGTGTCATTGGCGTAAACACGAACGATGAAGGTTCCAGTCGCAGTGGGGGTGCAGGCAAGGGACGCGGTGTTCGATGAAGAACACCCGGTTGGGAGTCCTGTGTACTTGTATGTGAATGTTCCCGCGCCACCGGAAGCGACCACGGTGAGTGTCGTGGAAACACCAACATCGGTGGGATTGTGGGAGGCGGTGAAGGAGGAGATCGATGGATTGGGTTTCACCACCAGTGAGAGAATGGTCGTAGCGGAGCCACCCACCGTGTCATTTGCATATGCGCGGACTTTGAAGGTTCCCGTCGCGGACGGGGAGCAGGACAGAGCTGCCGTGTTGGATGACGAGCATCCGCCTGGGAGTCCCGTATACCTGTAGGTTAGGGTCCCAGTGCCACCTGATGCTGTGACATTGATGAAGGTGGTAAGGCCAATTTCCGTGGGATTGACGTCACTGTAGACGCCGGTGATGACGCCCACAGTGTTGGATCCCCGGTTGGAAACGAAGACATAGTTTGTGCCAGCATCATATGCCAAGCTGAATGGATTGGTTCCAACAGTGATGCTTGCAGCGACGCTATTCGTATTGTCATTGATGGCGCTCACATTGCCGGATCCATAGTTGGCCACAAAGACTTCTCCCATGCCACTAGCGTAGGCTGCTCCGTAAGGGCCTGTTCCTAGGCCAATCTTCGCGACGACGTTGTTTGATGAGTCGCTGATAACGCTCACATAGTTCGAACCTCCGTTGGGAACGAAGATCTCTCCCCTGGAGCTGTCATAAGCGACAAAGTACGGGGCCGTTCCAACGGGAACGGTGGCAACTACATGGTTTGTCCCATCATTGATAACACTAACATTGTTCGACCCATCATTGGCCACGAACACTTCGCCCATCTTGCTGTCATAAGCAGCACTGAAGGGTTGGGTACCTACCCCAATTGTCGCAACCACCCTGTTCGTACTATCACTTATGACGCTCACGTTGTTGGAGTTCTCGTTGGCAACGAATACCTCGCCCTGATTGCTGTCATACGCCATAAAGAAGGGAGCCACTCCAACTCCGATCTTCGCGACCACACTGTTTGATGAATCACTGATGACGCTCACATAATTTGAGCCGATGTTGGCAACGAATATCTCGCTCTTGGCGCTATCATAGACAATACCTCTAGGATAGGATCCTACGGAGACAGTAGTGAGAACCGTGAACGAGGAGTCGCTGATGACATCTACATAGTTCGATCGATAGTTAGTGACGAAGATCTCATTCTTGGCGTTATCATAGGCCACGCCCTCTGGTTGGGTTCCCACTGAGATTGTTGTGGCCATCACAGACCCTGTGATAGCCACAGCGGAGTTTACTGTCAGCGTGAGAGTGGTGGATGCTGAACTCCCAAGGGTATCATTAGCATAGACGCGAACAGTGAAGGTTCCCGCTGTCGTAGGGACGCATGCGAGGGATGAAGTGTTTGACGAGGAGCAGCCCGGCGGAAGCCCCGTGTACTTGTACGTGAGACCACCTGTGCCACCAGAAGCAGTAACGGATAGAGGAGTGGAGACACCAGTATCTGTTGGATTGGGCGAGGCAGTGAATGAGGAAATGGAAGGGTTTGCGTTCACTGTCAGAGAAACGGTCGTGGTAATGGTGTAGTGAGGTCGAGCGGAATCGTTGACAAAGACACGAACAGTGAACGTACCAGTTCCGGTCGGGGAGCAGGAAAGCGAGCTAGTGTTGGAACTGGTACAGCCGGCAGGAAGACCCTTGTAGGTATAGGAATATGGTGTTGTGCCGCCAGAGACTCCCGACATGTTGAACCACACGACCTTGTTGGAATCTATGGGACTTCGCGAGACCGTGAATTGGGACCATCCCATGTCGCCATTGACTGTCAGAGAATGAGTCTGGGTGGCCGATCCGGTCACGGTGTCGTTAACGTAGACACGAACTGTGAACGTGCCAGTTCCGGTTGGGGCGCAAGTTAGTGAGTTCGTGTTGGAACTGTAACAACCGGCTGGGAGGCCAGTGTATGCGTAGGAGAGTGTTCCAGTGCCGCCTGAAGCGGAGATGTTGAACCACTCGGTAAAGCCGGAGTCAATAGGATTGCGAACGACACCAAAGGATGAGATCACGGGCTGGCTGGTTAGCGTCAGGGACATGGTGGTTGTGGCCGAATTTCCTATAGTGTCGTTGACATAGACTCGGACCGTGTAGGTTCCGGTAGCAGTGGGAGTGCATGCGAGTGCAGATGTGTTCGAGGTCGAGCATCCTGATGGGAGTCCAGTGTATGTGTAGGAATAGGAACTGGAGCCTCCAGAGGCGCTGACGGTAAGTGTGGTAGATACGCCGACATCTGTTGGATTGTGTGAGGCGGTGAAACTGCTGATTGTCAGTGGAGGGACATAACCATTCAGAACACTGACGTTGTCCGACCATTCATTTGTGACATAGACATTCCCGTTTCCACTGTCATAGTCCGCGAAGTACGGCTCCGATCCAACTGTAATGTTGCCGATGATTTGCGTAGAGTTTACCAGTGAGACTGTCGTAGTGAAACTTGGCACGTAGACGTCGTGCGATGTGGAGTTGAGTGCCGCATGTCCCACCTCCTGCCCTGTGGGGAAGATGTGGTAGATTTGAGCTGTTTGGTTTGCAATCGTGTTAAACACATATTCGCCGTACGTGCCTGGCGCAAAGATTTCGTGGCTCACACTGTCATAGACAGCATCGGCAAGGCTTACTGGAGTGTAGAAGTGGTTGCCGATAAACGAGGTCCCACATATCAAAGTCATGTCGGGATCGGTCAGGTTAGCCACGTAGACGCACTTGTTGCTGCTGTCATACAGTGCGCTGGAAGGGTACCCTCCGACAGAAATCGTAGCTTTGACTGATTGATTGGACACGACGCTTACTGTGTTGGAGTACGCGTTGGGAACGTAGACATAGCCATTCCAGGTATCCACTATGGGATCCGTAGGACCTTGACCAACTGTGACCGCGCCCACGATGCTGGTACCGTGCAGCAGAGTCAAGTTATGCGCCGCGGGAGCGTAGACGTATCCATTCTGATTGTCATAAAGAAGATAATCTAGGTCTTGCCCCACGGAGATGTTCGAGATCACGCGAGTTCCACTAATCACACTCACGCTGCTCGAATTCCATGGCCCTTCGTACTCACCGAGGCACGCAACGTAAACGTAACCATTCTGGCTGTCGTATACCACATAGTCAGGCATCACTCCAACCTTGACATTAGTGACCAGGCTGTTTCCGCTAATCACGCTCACGCTGCTCGATCCCCAGTTCGCTACGTAGACGTATCCGTTCGCGCTGTCGGATGCTTCAATGCTGGGCAGGTATGGCCCCCACTCATCTATTGAAGTGACTGAGAACAAGCACCCACCGACCGCTTCCAAACTGTTAGTCGCCCAACTCGAGACATAGATGTTGCAATTCTTGTAGTCGTATGCAATTCCATAGTTAAGTTGCCCGACAGTTACAGTCTGAATCACCTTGAAGTACGTCGGGGAAATCATCTCCAGGCTATTGGAGTGAGACCAGGTAGTCGCATAAATCATATTCGACCACGAGTCGTACACAATATTCTCTGGTTCCGCACTAACGTGGATGCTTGCGACTAGACCATAAGTCGATGCGTCATATACGGAAATATAAGAGTAGGAGGCATTTGCTACGTACATCCTGTTGTGAGTCGGATCATATGCGATACCACCTGGGAATGAGGCGGGACCCGTGGACATTGAAGTCACTACCGCGTTGCTCGTCCCTGAAATCACGTAGACCTTAGCTCCATTCCAATCCGTAATCCAAATCGTGTTGTTGGCCGAATCAACCGCAGCATAATTTGGGTCATCGCCGACAGTTATATTCGCTACAATCGTGTTTGTGGTCCCGTTGATTACAGTGACGCCTCCTCCTTGCCCGTTGGAGCCCCAATCGGCCGCATAGATGTACTGGTTTGCGCTGTCGTACGCGAGTCCCAGTGGCTTAAGACCATCGTTGATGGTTGCAATCACAGCGTTGTTTACATCGCTGATGACGCTAACGGTATTAGCGCCACTGTTGGATACGAAGACGTGGCCATTGTTGCTGTCATACGCTATGCCCCAAGGTGAAGAACCCACATTGATGTTCGCAACTACGCTGTTCGTCGAAGCAGCAACCACGCTCACATTACCTGTTCCCTGGTTGGCAGAGAAGACCTCATTCTTGCCACTGTCGTAAGCCAACATGGTGGGCGAATTACCTACAGGAATGGTAGCGATCACAGCGTTCGAGAACCCGTGTATCACGCTGACATTATTCGACTCGGCATTCTCGACATAGACCGCACCAAGATAACTGGAAGACACTGCATAGTCCGGATAATGACCGACTGGAACATTGGCGTAGACTCTGTCTGATGTCCCGTTGATGATAGTCACGTTGTTCGACTCACCGTTCAAAACGTAGACGAATTGGTTGTCGCTGTTGTAGAGGGCGAAGTCTGGGCCTGCTCCGACGCTGATGTTGCCCAATACGCTGATGCCAGCAATGACACCCACCTCATCTTGCCCTCCATCGACAGGAACATAGACACAGGTGTTCTGGGCATCATATGCCGGGTAACCTGGGGAGCCACCCGGCCAAGAACGCGAGTAGACTTGCCACGCACCAGTAATCACATCGACGTAGTGCGTTCCAAAACCCACTACATCGAGGTAACCATCATAACTGTCGAAAACTGCATACCTGGGATTGGAATCCACCGTAATATTATGTGCCGCACTCAAGTAAGCCGCCTTAATCACAGTAACGTTGTCAGATTCGTAGTTAAGTACGAATACGTGGTTAAGAACGCTGTCGTAGGCCTCAAAAATGGGGTCGCTACCAACAGGGACGCTCCCCGTGATGACATCCATAGAGGCATCGATGACGCTCACATTGTTTGAACCAGCATTGGCGACATAGATGAGGTTGTTGTCCCTGTCGAACACTTCACATGAAGGTCGATTTCCAACGGAGATATTGGCAATGACTGAATTGGTTTGTCCGTTGATCACCGTTACGTTGTTTGACTGGCTGTTGGCGACATATACGTACCCATTAGCACTATCATAGACCACGCCCAGCGGGTCCCATCCAACTGTGATGTTCTTGATGATCTGAGTGCCATTCACCACGCTCACGGTATTGGAATTCGTATAGCTCCCCAGAAGACTATCGTCTAACACATACACATCGCCGTTGCTGGAATCGTAGGCTGCCGCTCCGGGAGTCATGTTATGACCGAGTGCAATCGTTGCCTCGACACCGTCACTTCCATGCACACCTTGGAATTCACTTCCCACACCATCCCCAACGGGCGAGGGTGTGCGAGAAGGCTGTTCGACTATTGGAGCCGGATAGATTCCTGACGGAGACGTCGATGTCTGTCCAGCCAGAGCAGAGACTCCAGATGTGACCATTATGACGACAGCAAGAATCGCGATGACACTCGCCCACAGTCCTAGTTTATTCAACATGGCAGTCGAAACGTCCGATTTCGATTCGAGTAGTTAAATGTACGTATTTTCAGTAAAAACGATATAATTATCGGCAGAAAGAAGTATAGACGGCAATATCTATATAGCTGCTTGTGATACGTTACAAGTTTTGACCCGGCTTGATGTCAGGAATGAATGCAGCTACCAGTTAATTCTATTTTTGGTGCATGTCCCAAACATGGCCCAAAGACAGCAAGAATGCATCCTGTGACCTGATGATGGATTGAAAATCATGGTTATGGAGCTCGGCCTTTGATTCAAACGTCACGCACTTGCCCAGGATATGTCTGAAGGGATGGGAAAGGACAGAATGTGGATGTAGAGGGGCTCGGGTTTCGGGTAAAAGTGCCGCATTTCTTCGTGGGTAACTCGTGAGAATTCTATTCGGTTGACCATGTACTTAGGCATCCTTGACGACGTGAGGCCTAATGTGCTGAAGGTGGATCAGGTGTCGGACCAGGTGGTGGCAACTCGCTTGAGATCTCAGGCGTTTCCCCAAACTTGTCCAAGTCCTGTTGTTCTGAACTCCTATCTTTGACCTTTCGCCACACCAGCACAGTCGCCACGATAGCTGATGCAACGACAACAGCGATGAGAAGGATCCAGAAGGTCTCGCTTTGTAAGAGTTTGCTTAAGGTGGTTCCTGTCCCGGACAGGAGGGCGATTGTGATGCTTGCCGAAGAGGTCACGGTCTTGTTCAACAGAGTGGCATTGACAAGGAGAGTGATTGTACCGGTGTTCGGGCCGGCCGTGAAGGTCACGGTTTGGACAGCAGTAGCATTCAATGCACCCAAGTCTCTTGTCAGCGACCAGGAGTAGAATACTGCCGATGGGCAGGCTCCGCCGTTACAAACGGGAGAAGCCCCGAATCTTGCAATCTCCCTAGGTTCTAAAGTGACCGCTGGAGGTGAAATGTTCACTGACATCAGTACTGGGAAGATGGTTATGGACGCAGGCTGGCTCTGGACAGTCACCCCATTCAACACTGCTTTCGCGAGAAGGGACACATTACCTGCAGTATTCCCGGCGGTCAAAATCGCTGAACGACCTGCGCTCGTGTTAACCTTGGCTAGCGAATTCGATAGCGACCAAGAGTAAGTAGTTCCTGACGGACAGGGGCCTCCGCTGCATATCTCTGATGCTGAGAATGAATTGGTCTCGCCGGTAAAAATGGCTGATGACTCAGGGGTAATGGTTACCGACGATAGCTTCGGTACGATGGTGATGTGCACAGGCGCGCTCTGGACGATGTTGCCGTTCAGAGTTGCGTTAGCGAATAGCGATACCGCACCCCCTGTGCTTCCCGCCGAGAATTCCACTGATTGATAGGATGTAGGATAGGATGTCGTATTGAGAGTGCCCAAGTTATTGTTGAGGGACCACGTGTAGGTTGTTCCCGGTGGACAGCTCCCCCCCATGCAGGTCAGGGAAGCCGTGAAGTTCGCCGTTCTTCCCACCGGTAGCTTGGATGAGGAGGGAGAAACAATAATTGATGATATCACCGGGATGATGCTAATCGTGGCTGGAGAGCTCAGGATCGCCTTTCCGTTCAGTGTCACATTTGCGAACAGGGATACTATTCCAACAACACTACCCGCCGTAAATGTCACTGATTGGTCAGAAGTAGCATTCAACGTGCCCAAACTGTTGTTTAGGAGCCAGGTGTACGAGGCTCCCGGCGGGCAAGGACCGCCTGTGCAAGAATCATTTGCAGTGAAGGTGGCAGTCTCCCCGACCCCGACCGTGCTGAAGGAAGGAGACACACTCATGGAGGACAACGCGGGGACAATCGTGATAGGAACTGGTGCACTCTGGATAGTCGTCCCATCGAAACTCGAATTGACGAACATCGTGGCCCTCCCCACCGCACTGTTCGCAGCGAACAGGACTGATCGGCCAGTGGAGGAATTCAGTGAACCAAGGTCGTTGGTTAGAGACCAAGAATAGGCAGACAGGGGCGCACAGTTCCCACCTGTGCAGACTGGGTTGGCGGTGAATGTGACGTTACCATTGATCGGCACGGTATACGCCTGAGGAGTCACTGTAACGGACCTTAGGATTGGTGCACTTGAAGGCGAGATCACTTGCACGCAATTCAGCCCATCGTTAGTAGCATACAGGTACCCGTTTGCGTTGTCAACCGAAATGTCCATGGGCCCTAGTCCCGTCTGAATCGCCCCAACTAACCAATCTTGGGCACTGTCGATCACAGAAATGTTGCTAACTTCATTGTTCGCGACGTATAGGTATCCATTCGCAGAATCATACGCGATACCTTGCGGCCGTTGCCCAACATGAACGGATCTCGTCACGGTGTTCGAGGTTCCGTTGATAACTGACACGCTGTCAGACCCGTCGTTGACGACGTAAACGAAACCGGTACTATTATCAACCGCTAGTTCAACTGGTGCGACACCTACAGTGATGTTACAAATTACCGTGTTGTTAGATCCTGAAATCACAACAGCATCCCCTATGTCGCTGGTGAAGTTGGTTTCGTTGGTGACATAGATGTCTCCGTTCTTGTCGTCGTATGCCACACTGTTTGGATCTCCCACCGGGATTGTGGCAACAACCTTGTTGCTCATGCCCGAAATAACACTCACATTGCCCGAATCAGCGTTTGCGACGTACAGGCATCCGTTGACGCTATCGAATGCGATGCCATATGCACCGCTTCCAACAGTGATTGTGCCAATAATTGCATTCGTGGATCCGTTGATTACGGCCACATAACCTAGATTAGTAGGAAATCCGTACGAGGTCACGTACACATCCCCATTCGAACTGTCGAACGCGACGTCATCTGCAGATTCGGAATTGGGCATAGGAATCGAACCCACTTCAGTGTTTGTCGACCCGTTAATTACCGACACATCCCAAGATCCAACATTTGCGACGTAGAGATTCCCGTTCCAGCTATCGTAAGCGATTCCTTCCGGAAGGTTGCCCACGGTAATGTTCTTGGTGACACAGCCCGTGCAAAGTGGCGATGCGTGGGTTGATTGGGGCAACGAGAATGTCTCATTTCCGTTGGTCACGTTGCCGAGTGGATTGTCATCAGTCAGTAGATGAATTGATCGGTTCGGGCCCACGCAACTGCCAATTCCTAACGCCGAAAGCAGAATCAATAGAGTCACCAACGCCACCACTGGATTCTGTAGCGTGTTAATGTCCCTCATGGCTCCTTGAGACAAACGTGATGGTGGGCAATAAACCTTTTCTTATGATGATGTAGCATTCGACGTGTGTCATGAGGATGACCAAGTCGCATATGTTAAGCCTCGGGTCACTATGGTTCAATGCGCGCGTTGACGCTTGGGGTTTCTACAAGAATCCGCCGAAGATCAGGTCCTGACAATCTTCACAGAATCGGCTTCTGGTCGGCGACCTGGTCCATCTCTGAGGCCGAGGGCGTCGAGTAATGCCGCTGAATCGTGCGAATAGTGTCTCCGGTCTGTCTGGAGATCTGTTCGAGGCTCCACCCAGCAGCCTGCATCAATTTCACTGCGGTCCCGCGTAGAGCATGGTAGGGGCGGCGTGCGATTCCCGCTGCCTCCAGCCCGGTCTGGAGTATATTGAATGCCTGCCGGCTGGACAGATGCGCCTTCCTGCTTGGAAACAGGTATTCTGACTGCCGAGGCCGAACCGTCAACCAGACCCGCAGGTCCTCCTTGGCTCTTCCCCCAATGCTTGCCTTCCAGGGACGGCGCTTTTTGTGTTCGTAGAATCCCACTGTCCATCGCTCCGTGTCCAGAGCGTCCATTGTCACCCCTACAACATCCTCCCGGCGCATGCCGGTGGCCAAGGTGAGAGAGATCAATGCGCGGTCTCTCGGGTGGGCGAGAGTTCTCAGGAGTTTGTCCGCCTCTTCCCGGGTCAGGGCCAGCTCCCCGCTGGTTGGTCCCGCGGGTGGACGCGGCTCACGGGGACGCTTCACCGTGCGGCCTCTACGATTTCCGACTTGCGTCCTCATGGGGAAGTTTGGAGCCATGAAGGGCCATGAATCTTGCTCTGGGAGGGGGTAAATTGCCTTCTTCGCCCGGAGTAGGAAATCACACCTGGACACTGTCTTGGGCGGCAGAATGGCGGAAATGGGGCCTTTTATGGGGCTTCCAATGCAACCCTCACGGCTATATCGTGCATCGTTTTTCCGTAGCCTCCCATGCGAGTCCCTCGCGAGGTGATTCGTAGATTCCTGCAAGAACGCCAACAGAAGGCGTGGGGCGTCTCCAGTCAAGACCTTGCTGGCTTTGCAAGGACGCACGGCCTGAACTCCAAGACGTTTAGCAAGCGGGTCTTGATTCTCCTGCGCACCGATCCACTCTTCCAAGGTATACGATACGTTGGAAAGAGAACCACCTCAGTCACCATGGACGACTATCTCACCCTCAGCGATACCTTGCAGCAGGCGCCTATGACACCGACCTCTGTGCTAGTGGCCAATCTCAACATGGCTCGTCAGGCCCAAGGTCTCCCACCGATCCCTCCGCGTACCGCCTTCGACGTCGTGCATTATCTCAGTCTCGGTCTCGCAAGGAACAAAGATGATCCGCTCAGCTGGTTCACCACTGCCAAGGTTCCAGTCAGCTCTTCATACAGCCTCGACAAGGCTCACATCAGCCTGGGGACCCTCTTCACCTGGAGCGAGCTTGCCACCAAGTACGGCGTAAGCTTGACCAAAACTCTAGCTCGGATAGAGGAGGCGGAGGAGTTCTTCGCGACCCTCTACCCCGGCCTTTCCTTTCTCAGCAAGTACGAGGAGGTAATGCCCCGGGCCAGCATCGTTCCAGGTTTCCTTGCATCCATCACTCTGGAACGCGCCCCGGCACTCGCAGCTCGTTTCATTTTCGAGCAACAAGTGCTCTGGCTCTGTCAGGCACGGGATCTCGTCCTCAGTCAGATACCCTTCCGCAAGGAGAGACTGGTCAAGAGCATCAATGACCGGATCGTGCGCAAGGCGTTCGGTCAACTACAGAAGCAGTACGGCCAGGGGCAAACACTTGCCGTGGAGTATCTGTCTACCCCCTCTCCACCGAAACAGGAGGCTCTCTCCAAGTGGGCCAGGGAACCCGAGCGGGAACGGGAGCGTGCCCAAGCATCGCTCCGGCTTTCCCAGAGGGCCCAGTTCAACAAGCTCAAGGATGCTCTGGCTACGCTCACCAGGGACTTCCACCCGGATGAAGTATCTGCCCACAACAAGCGGACATTGACGCTGCTGCAAATAGCTCGAGGAGAGCGGCAGTGGGACGAACTCACTAACAGGGAACGCGTGTGCTTGGGAAAGAACCGGCACCTTCTGGATGCCGTGCCGACTGAAGACCAGCAGGCATTGCGTGGCATATTGCTCACGGAACGTCTTGCTGATGCGTTCGCACAGGGCAAGCTGACAGTTGTCCGGTCCTGGACGCATCAGGACCTGGGAGCTCGGATACGAACCACGGTTCTACCAGAGACGGAGGAAGACCGGCCGCTTACACAGTCGTCGTTGGACGCCATCATATCTGGAACGTATCTGGTGGATCTGTCTCCGTTGAAGGATGTGGGCGTGCCCGGGAGAGAGGGAGACGCCACCTCTGATGAAGGCGGGTATTGGTCTCCAAAGGAGGAGTTCACCGACATGGCTTGGGAGGTCCACGAAGAGGTCCGTGCCAGACACTTGGAGTGGTTCTCGACCCATTGTCAGGTTCTCGAGGATGTCTGGGAGGGTGGCTTCCGGATGGAGTACGACGAGGATGCGTTCGCGAAGAGGCTCATGCTCGCCATAGGCTATCTGGGCGGGAACTTCCGGATACGTGATGACCCGAGGTACGCCTCGCTGTTGCATTTCCTCAGGCGGTGCGTGACGCCCGCCACGCTGGATACGGAGATGAAATTCTACCAGGACACCCTTGTGGAACTCACAGGGCAATCGGCAGAGGTTCTCCTAGTTGACACAGTGGGGATCGAAGGACAGCGCACGCACCCGCAATCGACGTATCACCCCCGGTATCACACCAAAGGGTTCGCAGCCATGAGAGGCATAGGAAAGAACCTTGTTCCCATCTACAGCATTCCATGCTCCTCCAGGGAAACAGAAGCGATGAATGCCCTCGAACTGGTGGCCAAGGCGCGCAACGTGGCGGGACAAAGCATCCGGATATACGGCGGCAATGGGCACACGGTGTCTCGGATCTCTGCCGCCCTCCTGTGGGGGACATTCAAGGTGGTGTCGGCAGGGTTCATAACCCATGAACCTCCTCCACTATCCGCAAGGGACGAGAAGGATCTGCGGGAGCACCTTGACTTGCTCAACCGCACGTTCCTACTTCTGCGCGAGAAGCCCGAGCTGGGACGATTGTTCAGTAGTCGGACCCATGTCTATGTCGACGGCGTGAATGTCAGGCACTTGATGGAGCGACTGGGACAGTTGGTGATAAGGGCGGCATTGAAGGTTGGATACGATGGTCGCGCCTTCCAACCTTACATCGAAAGTTCCAATAGGACATTCAGGGTGGTGCGGATTGTTGAGCGAGGGACCACAAGGGTGGAACCACACCGTCAGGGACTTTCTGTATTGGCCACGGAATTGATAACAGCCATGGTGGCGTTGCGGAGTTGTCTGTCGGCAGAGAAGGGCAGCTATGTTCAACCAGTGATAAACATGGAGGGAGTGGCCATGTTCAGGCCGTTATGAGAAACCTCACAAAACCCCTCTTTCCTGCCAATCTGCCGCTACAGACCCCATGGATACAATGAGTGTATGATGGTCATTACCCCGCCTGCCACTACTCCCCCATTGGAAAAGAAGCGTGCAGGACGGAAGGTTGTCATCACGTACGTAATTGCCATCATCCTAATCGCTGGCTCGATTGCACTCATAGCGTATGTCATAGATCCCAGCAATTACTACTCCTGCCCAGATTCGGGATGCCCTCCAAATGGCAATATCGGCATGGCAGCCTCGATTCCCGAAAAGACGGCATGTGGAACCACGGTCGGGG
>Ga0326727_10010429_pt1 | contig 22139 bp, 21 predicted proteins | sample MB2enrmetagenome_FD_207643 | JGI IMG/M metagenome (GOLD analysis project Ga0326727, IMG submission 207643) | Lab enriched peat soil microbial communities from McLean, Ithaca, NY, United States - MB29MY | ecosystem: Environmental > Terrestrial > Soil > Wetlands > Peat | place: USA: New York...
TGGATGCCATGAATGCTTCGCGCTATGCCTCTTGTTCCGAAGAGGATATGGGGCTTCTCCGCCATCTCCTTTACACTTCTCGTTTTCTGAAGGAACTGGGCCGTATCCGCGACAACAAAATCGTCTGTTCCACTACGATGGGGCGTAAGCATCCGTCCGGCGTCGAGTTGCCGAAGCCGGATTCCATCGGTACGGACGGTGTGATGGCGTACCGGAATAATCCCTTATTCCGGTTGCCGAATGTCTCGGTCGTGGCCCTTCGGGCGGGCAACTCCTATGTGGTTATGTATCCCTATTTCGAGGGCCTGCGGGAATCCTCGGGCATCCATATGAAGGTCACGACAGTGTCAGAACCTGAGCGAGACCAACCACTTCCAATGGCGGGCGTTGTCACCCAGCCATCGTGGCAGCAACTGACTACGAATAGCGACCTGCGTATCGGGGAGATACTGTTCTCGACACGTTGTTCGTCGCTTAGCATCAACCACATTTGCATAACAGGCTATTTTTCAGTATTCGAAGCGCTGCAGGCCAGCCGCCGGGAACTGAATGCTTTCGTTCTTGTGGGCGGATTGACCGGCGCTCTTTTCGGGTTTGTGCTTTCCATCCTCTACCGGCGCAATAGCAGCATGGAACAACAGCTTCGCCGGGCCATCCGCAAGGACAAGTTGCGGGTGGCCTATCAGCCCATCGTTAACCTGGACAGCGGACGGATTGTAGGAGCCGAGGCGCTGGCGCGCTGGACCGACGAGGAAGGTTTTGCGGTGGGGCCGGATGTTTTCGTAAAGATTGCCGAGGAGCAAGGATTTGTGGGGTCCATCACCCATCTGGTGGTTCGCCACGTTCTGCGCGATTTTGCCGCCACGCTGCGCGCCCATCCGGATTTTCGAGTCAGCATCAACGTGGCCGCCTCCGATCTGTCCGACCCTGGGTTCCTGCCCATGCTGGAATCCGCACTCAAACAAGCCGAGGTACCGGCCGAGAGCCTGATCATCGAGCTTACCGAAAGCTCCACGGTCCGATACGAGATGGCCATTGCCGCCATTCTGCGCCTTCGGCAACAAGGCCACAGCATCCACATCGATGACTTCGGCACCGGGTATTCCAGCCTTTCCTATCTGCATGATCTTTCCGTGGACGCCATCAAGATCGACCGGAGCTTCACGCGATCCATCGGTACGGAGGCGGCGATAGCGGCCATATTGCCGCAGATACTATCCATGGCCAGGGCGCTCCACCTGCATGTGATTGCGGAAGGGATCGAAACCAGGCAGCAGGCAGAGTATTTTGCCGCCATGGCGCAGCCTATTCTCGGCCAAGGCTGGCTCTTCGGCCGCGCCGTCTCGCCGGAGGAGTTCTATCGGCTGCTGGCCGAGGACACAAAAAAGGCACAGGCTGGAACGGGCGATCTCTGATCCTGCGCGGCCCGTTTGCCGCGCCACTTGACAGCCGCTGCGGGGTCCATGAGGCTGGTTGCATGGCTAGTGCACTGATGCCACAGCCACATTGAGGAGTTTTGTGGACCCTCGGGACGAGATGGACCCCATTCAGTTGGAGATTCTGGAGCAAGCCTTCTGCGGGCAGCTGATGGCTTGCCTGGATGAGTGCGCCCGCGGCAGGAAGGGGCTGTTTTCCGGGTACGAGCTCCTGAGCGGCGAGGTGGGCGGCGAGGACGAAGATTATTCCTGGCCGGAGGCGGCGCGGCTGCGCGAGCTGGCGGTTGCATTGCAGGGAGTTCTGACCCAGCACGAACAAAAGAATGCTCTTTGCGATGAGTTTCTTGATTTGTGCTCGATGCACGGCGAGTACCATCCCGGCGAACGAAAGCTGGCGCGGGCGTTTCTCGAGCGGATCGAGCGAGGCGAGGTGGGCGCTGAGCCGGAGAAGAAGGGCAGACCATGGTGATTCTTCACGCGTTTCTGGCGCTGGCGGCGGGCTTTGCCACGATGGCCCTGTTGGTGATTGTGCTGACGGCGCTGCTGACGCGCATGGTTCCGAGTTGGACGGGCGCCGAGGGCAAACCGCAGCCGGGGTCCCCAACGGGCGATTCGCGCCCGATGGGGTGGGAGCCGGGATACGCCTTTGTCAATTTAGGCTACTCGTTTTTGGCGGCGGCTGCGGGCGGCTACGTGACGGCCTGTGCAGCGGCGGCCAACCCGCTGATTCACGTGCTGGCACTGGGGATCGTGGTGCTGGCTCTGGCCGCGTTGAGCGCGCTGCAATCGCGGGGCAAGCAGCCGATTTGGTATGCGCTGATGCTGGTGGCGATTTCGCCATTGGGCGTGCTGGCCGGCGGACTGGTGCGCCTGCGGGTGGTGGGAATTTTGTAGAATGTGCCACTTGATTAAATAGTGCCACCATGATATATTAGTGTCACCAATGAAGAGAGGTGGCACAGATGGAAGTTTTGGAACGTCAAGAGTCAGATGTGGTTTGGGAGCGCCCCAAGTTTATAAAGAATCTTCGGGTTCGGACGCGCATGGGGGCGAAAGGGCGTCTGGTGATACCGGCGACGATGCGGCAGGCGTTGGGGATGGCGGATGGCGATATGCTCATCTTGCGCGTGGTGGACGGCGAACTGCGCATCGCGACGAGGGAAAGCCGTCTGCGCCGGGCGCAGGAATGGGCTCGGCAAAATATTCCGCCGGGAGTCTCGCTTGCCGATGAGTTGAACGCGGAGCGGCGCGAGGCGGCAAAGTATGAATGAGTTCGTGCTCGATGCCTCTGCCATGCTCGCCTATATTCAAGAGGAACGTGGCGCGGAGAATCTGACCAAAGAGATCCTCGATCATGCTGTTGCCAGCACGGTGAACCTCGCCGAGGTGCAGTCCAAGCTCGTCAAGAAGGGGCGCAATCCCGACGAAGCCTGGGAGGAAATTCTGTCGCTCGTCAATGCGGAGGAGCCATTCACCAGCGACCATGCCAGGATTGCCGGCGATCTGATCACAACGACGGAGAAGTATGGCCTGTCGCTGGGAGATCGAGCATGCCTGGCGCTGGCGATTGCGTTGAGTGCTCCGGTCTATACCACCGAACAACTTTGGAATAATTTGAAGGTGGGCGTACCGATTCATGTGATCCGGTGAATCAGGATGCATCGGAGTTTGTGGAAACGTCAAAGGCCGGAGCGATGCTCTGGCCTTTGGTGTTTGTAGCGGATTGTGCAATCAGCCCTGAATGTCGAACTGTTCGGGATGCAGGGTGGGGTCGCTCTTGATGAGGATGTTCTTGCCGGTCAGTTCCTCGAATTCGGTGATCCAACTGGCATTGTTGGATTTTAGGACTTTGACGGTCTCCGGGTTGACGCGCAGAAGAACGTCGGCGCCCTCGAAGTGCTTCTTCATCTTGCGCAGCTCGGTGTAGATCTCGTTGCAAACCGTGGTCGGACTCTTAACCATGCCGGTGGCCTGGCAGGTGGGGCAGGGGACCGAGAGGGTGCGTTCGAGTGACTGCTTGACGCGCTTGCGGGTGATGGCGACCAGGCCAAAGTCGTTGAACTGGAGAACCTTGGTGGGAGCGCGATCGGATTTAAGCGCTTCTTCGAGGGCGGCCATGACCTTGAAGCGATTCTTGCGCTCGTCCATGTCGATAAAATCAATCACGATAATCCCGCCGAGGTCGCGCAGGCGAATCTGGCGGACGATCTCGGGGACGGCGTCGAGGTTGGTTTTGAGGATGGTGTCCTCAAGGCGGGCCGACTTGCCGACATACTTGCCGGTGTTGATGTCGATGGCCACGAGAGCTTCAGTCTGGTTGATGACGATGGAGCCGCCGCTCTTGAGCCAGACTTTGGAGTTGAGGGCCTTGGCGATCTCTTCCTGAATGCCGAAGTGCTCGAAGAGCGGCGTCTCCTTGGTGTAGAGCTTGACGCGGCGGACGAGCGAGGGAGAGAAGCGGTTGAGGAAGCGAACGATGCGCTCGTAGTTGTCCTGGGAATCGACCCAGATGGAGGAGAAGTTGGAGCTGACTTGATCGCGCAGAATGCGCTCGATGAGACCCAGATCGTGATAGATGAGGGCCGGGGACTTGGAGGAGTCAGAGCGCTGCTTGATCTCAGCCCAGAGGTTGAGCAGCATACGCAGGTCGGTGCGCAACTCTTCTTCCGACGCGCCCTCGGCGGCGGTGCGGACGATGAAGCCGCCGGAGGCCTCGCCGCGCTCGTGGACCAGAATGCGCTTGAGGCGCTGGCGCTCTTCATCGGAGGCGATCTTGCGGCTGACTCCGATGTGGGAGACGGTGGGCATGAAGACCAGGAAGCGGCCGGGGAGGGCGATGTGCGAGGTAATGCGCGCGCCCTTTTTGGCGATGGGCTCCTTGGCGATCTGGACGAGAATCTCCTGGTTGGGCTTGAGCAGGTCGCTGATAATGGGCAGGTCGGAGGTCTGCATGGAGCGGCGCGACATTCCGCGGCCTCTGGCGGCCTGGCCGGCAGGCGTTGCAGGACCTCCGCGCCCGCGGCGTCCACGGGCATAGCGATCCGGACGTTGCTGGGCTGGGGCGCCGGCTGCAGGCACTCCCTCGTCTTCCTCGTCGAAGCCTTCTTCATCGCCACCCTTTTCGTCGAAGTTCAACTGGATACGGTGATCGAGGTGTGCTTCCTGGAGCATTTCTCCCAGATCGCCGGAGCGCAGGTGGGTGGTCTCCTCTTCAAAATCATCCAGATCGTGCTCTTCGGTTTTGCCGTGGCGAGGATGACTGGGGGCGACGAACTCCTCTTCTTCGATGGTCTCTTCCTCGATGAGGCCTTTGCCGGGAGCGTACGTCGAGGAGGAAATGGTTTTAGCCGCCTTCTTGTCGGCTTTTTCGTCGGGCTTCTTCTTTCCCAGGCCAAAGAAGCGGAATTCCGCGGGAGGCAGCGGGTCCACGTTATGGGAGGCGGATGCATCGGCTTGCGTATCGGCGTCGTTCCAGGTTTCAGATTCGAGATCTGGAACACCCAGCTCCGTTGCAGATTCAGAGGTCTCCTCGAACTCATCCTCTTCGAGGGGTTCCTCTTCGATCAGGTAATCTTCCGCGCTTTCAGGGGCGATCAGATCCTTCGCGGAGACAACCTCCGGTAGAGGGGCGGATTCCGGTCCGGGCTCGGTGGTTTCTTCGACGAAATCCTGCTCCTCGACTGCATCGGGGGCGGAGCTACCGGAATCGCGCTCAGGTGCGGGAAGATTCTGCGGCTCAGAGGATAGTTCGGGTACGTCCTTGCGCTTGCGATGTTTGGAGAGCGACTCGCCGGGTAACAGGCCGCTACCGTCCCACACGATGGGCGACTCGATCATGGTGGTTGGTTTGAAGCTGCTCTCCGGCCTGACGGGCAGGGCAACGTGCCTGGTCGTATCTGGCGGAGCGCCTCCTACGGGAGCGCCGCCGTACTTGGAGAGCGACTCGCCAGGCAGCACAAATGGGGTTGGGGAGGAGGCGGGAGCTGCGCGCCTGGGCGGCGGAGTCCTGTCCGTGGCTCCGGCGCCAGCATGAATCTGCGGCGCGACCTCATTCTCGGGAATTTCTTCGATGAAGGCCGCGGGAGTTTCTGTTTTCTCCTGCTGACCCTGGGTCGATTCCACTGCGCCACGGCCACCGCGCCGGCGGCGGCGTCCGCGCCAGCGCTTGGCGCCGGGAGCGCCGGAATCCTCTTCGCCTATATCTGACTGCTCTGCAATGGACAAGGAGCCGGAAGCGGGCAGGGGAGCGTCCTCGGTCTCAGGCAGGGCCTCAAGCGTGAAACGGCGATCCTTTGCCGGTCGATCCTGTCTCGGTTCTTGGCGCGATTCCTGCTTTTGCTCAGGCTTCTGGCCGGGACGAGCGACCCGCTCCTGCGGAACGGGCTGTTCCTTAATATGCCGGACCTCGCGGGGGGGGTTATTTCCGCTGCTGACGGCGGCCTTTTCCAGCTCGTCGGTCTCTTCCTGGTCTTCGAGTTCCAGAAAATCTGTCACGTACAGGAAGGCGTCGCGCTCCAGTCCCACGTCCACAAAAGCGGATTGCATGCCGGGCAGGACGCGGGTGACGCGGCCGTTGTAAATGGAGCCGGCGAGGGTGTATTCGTTTTCGCGTTCGTAGTAGATTTCCGCGAGCTGATCGTCTTCAAGAATTGCCAGCCGCGTTTCATGCGGCGTGCTGGAGATACATATTTCCTTTGCCATCGTACCTTTCTGCCCGGGGGCGTCAGCCTGCCGGGACCCGCGACAAGGCGGGATGCAGACGCGCGTGGCCGGAAGGGGAAGGGCTGTGCGGATGGGGTGATCCGTGAATCGCTGGTGTGCCGGTTGACCCGCCAAGGCCGGCCCAGTATGGCGGCGAACCGTGGCGAACTTCCTCACGAACGAGCTTTACGATACGGTAACCCGACTGCAGAGAGTTTGTGGCCAACCTAGTCGTGACTTCCGGCGGGGCCGTTCCGCCGCTGGCGATTGTACAGGCACCCCGCACAACGTGGCTGGGTAAAAAGAATCCCGAAACCTCCGAGCGCCTGGTGTAACTTGTACGCCGCCAACGGTTTTCCCGTCTCTGCGTGCTCATGAACCCTTATCCTGCCGGGCGCGCGGTCCATCCGGACCTGGCCGGCGTAATACCTGAAAAACCTTCTCCTGCGGGCCGGATATTTCCGGGGGGACACAAGAGGTGAAGCTGCAAATCCGTCAGTTGACGAACCGGCGCATGCGGACATTCATCGCCGCGCCCAGCGCCAGGAACGTAAACAAGACCGAAGATCCGCCGTAACTCATTAACGGCAAAGGGATTCCGGTGACGGGCATAAACCCGATGACCATGCCCACGTTGACCGCAATCTGAAAGGTCAACACAGCCACTACTCCCATGATAATCAGGGAGCCGGACAGGTCTGCGGCTGTTTGAGCGTTCTGAATCAAACGCATCAATATGAAAAAGTATAGCAGCAGGACGAAGAGCGCGCCGACGAATCCGTGTTCCTCGCCGTAAGCGGCAAAGATAAAGTCCGCATGGGGAATGGGCAGGAAGTCTCCCTGGGTCTGGCTCCCCTTGGCCATGCCTTTGCCCCAAACGCCGCCTGAGCCAACGGCAATGAGCGACTGGCGGAGCTGATAGCCGGTGCCCTTGGGGTCGCTGTCGGGATTGATGAAGCTGGTAAGGCGCGCTTTTTGATAAGGCTGAAGGAACCTTCCGCTGGTCCATACGCCGACGACCAGAGCTGTACCGCAAACCAAGAGAACCACAGTTTGTCGGATGTTGATGCCACCCAGAAACAGGCCGGCGGCCAGGATGGGCGTGTAAGTGAGCGCGGTTCCCAGATCGGGTTGCTTGAGCACGATGATAAAAGGCACGCCCACCAGGAGAAATGCCTTGAAGATGTCAAACCCAGTCAGCCGCCTTCCGCCCAGGTTGGCGAAGTATCGGGCCACAGCCAAAATCAGGATCAGCTTGACCCACTCGGAGGGCTGGAAGTGCATGGGGCCGATCTTGATCCAGCGGCGCGCGTGCAGCACCGTGACCCCCACCAGTTTCACCGCAACCAACGATGCCAGCCCGATGCCATAGGCCCAGTAAGCCCAGTCCAACAGCCGGTGATAGTCGATTTTGGAGAAGAGGAACATGGCCGCCAGGCCGCCTGCGATCGAGAAGATCTGTTTGATGTGGAAGGCGGCATACCAGTGGTCTTGCAGCGCGGGCGAGAATTTGGTGTGCAGCGTGGCCGAGTAAACCTCGAAGACGGAGATGGCGCACAGGACAAGCACCATGCCCAGCAGCGGCCAATCGAAGTCGCGAAAGCTGAGGAAGCGGCGCATCAGGGTGTTCCTTCCTTGAAGCGCAGCGGCATGGTTAGCAGCCAGGCCGGCAGTGATGGCAGGGAGCTGGCTACGTTTCTGGCCGGGGTCCGCGGAGCGGGAGGAAGCGGGAAATGTCCCCCGTGCACCTGGGCGGTTTGCGTGGCTCCGCCGGCAACGTGGCTCGACTTGCGGCCGGTTGGCGCAGATTCAGACCAGACCGCGCCCATCTCGACGGGCTTGGACGTATCGGCAATCCACCCCAGCGACGAAGACCTGTCGCCGGGGACCCCGGCAAACGCCAAGGCGTTCTTGTCCTGGGTTCTCTTCTTGTTAACGTAGACAGTGGCTACCTGTGCGGCGAGCCTGGCCGCGTTGGAGCCCCAGTCACCGTGCTCCCAGAGAACGGCGACGACAAACTCCGGATTTCTGCGGGGAATGACGCCGACAAACCATCCGTTGGGCAGGAATTCCTTTCCTCCTCCGAGGCGCTTGATGGCCTCGTGGCTGGCGACCTGAGCGGTACCGGTCTTACCGGCGAAATCAACTCCCTCCAGGTGGGAGGCAGCGGCTGTGCCGCCCATGGTCGGATCGGTGGCCCCGGCCATGCCTTCGGTGATGATCATCCAGTTCTCGGGATCAAGGTCAATCGTGGCTTCTCCGGAGCCGGGAAAGCTGTCCGCCAGCGCATGCTTAAACTCAGCGGGGAGCTGATTTGTGTCTACCACGTGAGGACGCACAAAATGGCCGTTGGAAGCGATGCCGCTGATCATGCGCGCCAACTGGATGGGCGTCACCGTGACCGGGCCCTGGCCGATGCCCACCGAGATGGTTTCACCCACATACCATTTCTCGTGGTAGTTTTTCAGCTTCCACTCCGAAGAGGGGACGATGCCCACGGCCTCGTTAGGCAAATCGACGCCGGTACGCTGTCCGAGACCCACGCTCTTGGCGTAGCGGGCAATGGTGTCGATGCCCAGCTTGTCGGCCAGGGTGTAATAAAAGGTGTCGCAGGACCAGGGGATGGCGTGCTCGATGTCCACCATGCCGTGGTGGCGGTCGCAAGCGTGGAACTGGCCGTAGAAAATGGCGCCGCCAGCGCAGAAGACGTGCATTTTTTGCGCCACGCCCTCCTGAAGTCCGGCGACGGACATGAGAATCTTGAAGGTCGATCCGGGCGCCAATTGCGCCTGAATGGCTTTATTCATCAGCGGGTTATTGGGGTCGCTGATGAGCTTATTCCAGTCCTGGCGACTAATGCGCACGGAGAATGCGTTGGGGTCGTAGCTGGGGTGGGAGACCATGGCGAGAATCTCGCCGTTGCGGGGGTCCATGGCCACGACGGCGCCGCTGCGATCACCCAGTGCAATCTCGGCGGCGCGCTGAATGTCGATGTCGACGGTCAGCTTAAGATCCTGTCCGGGTTTGGCGTGCTGAGTTCTGAGGTAGCCCACCTCGCGGCCATGGCTGTCTACGATGACATCGCGGGAGCCGTCCTCGCCCCTCAGTAACTGGTCGTAAGTCTGCTCGACGCCTGCTTTGCCCACGATGTCCCCGGGCTCGTAGGCCGCATAACGCGTGTCGTTGAGCATCTCCTCGCTGACCTCTCCCACGTAGCCGATGAGGTGGGCGGCAAAGCCGTCGCGGGGATAAAGCCGCCGCTCCACGTCGATGGTCTCCAGCTCCGGCAGCTCGTTGCGATGCGCCTCGATGAAGGCCTGCTCATCGGCGGTGATGTCCTGCTTGATGGGGATAGGCTCGTAGATCGGCCGGGCGCGATAGCGGCGTAGCGTGGCGCGCAACTGCTCCACGTCCAGGTTCAAGCCGCGGGCGATCAGGGGCAGGTCGGCGTCCACGCTGCGATTCTGCTCGCGGACCAGGAAACAGGAAACTGAAGGGTAGTTGTCTACCATCAACCGGTTTTCACGGTCGAGGAGCTTGCCACGGCCGGCCATCACGGGAACCTTACGGATGCGGTTCTGCTCGGCAAGCAGGCGGAAGTTCTCCGCACCCAGCACTTGCAGCCGCCACAACCCGGCTGTCAGGGCCAGCATGATCAGCAAGACTCCGTACTGCGTCACCGCCAGCTTGAGGGTGGGGAGTTTTTCGCCTCGAGTTGTGCCTCCGGAATACATCCTATTTGAGCCTTAGAATACAGCGGTTATCGCCGCCATTGAGTTTCGCTGCCTGATCTTACAGTTCACTGATTGGACTCTGCCCAGCAAGATCAGTTCCATCTCTGAAGAAAAAAGTTCATTTTTCAATCCCTGATCTGCATCCGGTCCAGCATCGGAAACAGGATCAAGGCCGCCAGTGAGCTTCCTACCGCCTTCATCAGCTCCTCCAGGCTTCTCCATTCCTGGTCCATCCCCAGCAGAACGCGATAGATGACGACATAAATGACGCTGGAGAGGAGCGAAAGCAGAAAGGTCATCATCAGGCGGATGGCGAAATTGTCGACGTTAATGCGAACCCCGACAGAGCCGGCCAGAAAGCCGGCTACCGTTTTGGCGATGCCGTTGACGCCGATGGCGTGATGGGTGAGCGCATCTTCGAAGATACCCATTCCGGCGCCCATCATCGTTCCCTGGATGGGGTCGCGCCGGGCGAGGGCAAAATAGACGGTAACCACCAGCGGCAGGTCGAACCAGGTATATCCGTGCAGCATACGCGGCAGCCAGGCCTGTAGGACCAGGGCCATCAGCGGCACCAAAGCATAGACCAGCAATGGGTAGCTGCGCATGCCCAGATCGCGGCGGTGACTGGAGCCAAGTGCTCTCATGACTATGGATTCCTCCCTGCATCATGGGCTGGCGGAGAGGTTTGCTCGACCTGCGGCGTCTGAGGCTTGACCCCCGGCGTAAAGCGGTCAGGACGCAGCGGATGAAGCAGTTTGGGAGCGGCGGGCGCTGCCGCCGGGGGAGGCGCAGCCTGATCCTGGCCGGGCGTAAGCTGGCCGGGCGGCGGCGTATTGGGATCGGTGAGTCCCGGGAGCCGTTCGGCCATGATCTGCGAGGCTTTCCGTTGTTCCTTGATGGCCGAGGCTTCCGCGCCTTTCAACGCTTCGCTGGCAGCCATGTCCTGCTGCTGCTCAGCCGAGAAGCGCGGCTCCGTCGAGAGAATCACCAACACCTCGTCGAGCCGGTCGAGATGAGCGGCAGGCTTCACCATGACGTCGATGAACGAGTCGCGGTCGGGATCTTGCACCACGCGCACAACCTCGCCCACCGGGAGCCCACGCGGGAAGATGAGGTCGCCGCCGGCCGTAAGCACCTTTTCTCCCGGCTGGATGCGCTGGTCGGCCAGGATTCCTATAATCTGCGGGCGGCCGGCAGCATCGCCGCGCAGGATGCCCCGAATCCGCGTGGTCTCCAGAATCACGCCGGCGCCGCTGGTCGGGTCGTTAATGGCCAGCACCTGGGCGGTATGGTCGCCACTCTCGCGCACCTTGCCCACTATGCCGTCCGGCGTAATCACGGCCATGTCTGGTACGACTCCATCCTTCCATCCCTTGTCGATATAAAAGACCCGCGAGGAATCGTTGCCGCTGGAACCGATGGCCTGCGCGGCCAGCGTCTTGTAAATGTATTTCTGCTGAAAGTCGAGGAGCGCCTGCAACCGCTCGCCCTGGCGGGCATCTTCCAGCAGCGAGGCCTGTTCCAGACGAAGCCGGTCGATGGTCTTCTGCAAATCCTGATTCTGCTCGCGGATGTGGCGCAGGTCAATGTAGTTCTGCCATAGGCCTATCATGCCCAGCTTGGTGGCGTGGAAGATTTGCTCCGGGGGGGTGACCACGGCATCGGCCCACAGCCGGATCAGCCGCACGCCGGTCGCATCTTGCGGGTCAAGAGTGTTGCGCCCGCTGCCGGTGCGGCGCACCTGCACGGCCAGCCCGATGATCTGCGCCAGCAGGACGGCCAGCAGCACGAGTAGATTCCGATAACGAACGAAGAACGAGTCCATGACCAGCGCCCGGGCAGGAGGAGAGAACGATACAAAGAGCGAGAACAATACCAGTATACTGACGGTCGCCGATGATGATTGCATTCCGCACTTTTCGCGATCAAAACGGGTGTTCATCGAACGTCCAATTCACGAGGCGCAGAATCGGAAAATCTGGCTGCGGGGTGGAAGCGGGTTGCATAATGCCGTATTTGTAGTTATAATATTGTAGTGCACGGAATCCGTTTCGAGTGGGACGAGGCGAAGAACCTCGCCAACCAGCGCAAGCACGGCGTCAGCTTTAAGCAAGCGAGTCAGGTCTTTCGCGACCCGCAACGGGTTCTGGTTGCGGAACGTGTGGTGGACGGTGAGCAGCGCTGGCAGACGACCGGAATCGTGAGAAAGCCTTCCGGCGGAATTCTTTTGCTGCTGGTGGCGCACACCGTTCGTGAAGAGGTTGAACCCGGAGTTTTTGTTGAGGTGGTGCGTATCATCTCGGCGCGAAAAGCTACATCGGTAGAGAGGAGAAATTATGTCGACGAAAATGGTTAGCTACACCTTGGAGACATTGCCGGAGTTGACAGAGTCGGATATAGCGGAACTGGAGGCGCTGGCGGCGCGGCCCGATAGCGAGATCGACTTGAGCGACGCCCCCGAGTTGACGGCCGAGCAATGGAAAAAGGGAATTCGCGGCCATTTCTATCGCCCGGTGAAGCGGCAGATCACGGCGCGCTTGGATGCGGATGTTCTGGCGTGGCTGAAGTCGCAGGGTAAAGGGTATCAATCGCGCATCAACGCGATTCTGCGGCGGGAGATGCTGACGGCGATGAGGGCGGCGGCGAAATAAGTTGACGAGCTACATGCCCAGATTCCCAAGATCGGGACCTGGGGCACCACCCACGGTATTTCGAGGAGGTAATTCCGATGAAACACTTGTTCCACATATTAGGGTGGATTTGTCTTCTGGCCTGGATAGTGTTAAGAGGCTTGCTGGCTGTGGGCTTGCTCGAAGGTATCATTTGGGTAAAGAACGCTGCACCTTTGTTGTTCCACATTTTGGATTTGATTTTGCTGCTTGCCCTCTGTGTACTGCTAGGAAAACTCGTGCCGTTAACGGTGGGAGACCTAATTGAGGCGGCAACCAAGTATCCACACGGCGAGATGAAGAAGAGCACATTCGTGGTCTTGTGGATCGTGGGAACGGCAATCTTGATTTATCTTTGCGTACGTTACCTTTTCTAACGTGAACGGAGAAGCCATGATATGCATCATATATGGGAGATGGATTTCCAATGATTACCAAAACAGACGCCGCAGAACGGCAACTCAATACGGCAATCCGCCTATTTTTTGAGAACAGGGATCATCTATCCTCGTATGCGCTCGCCGTCGCTTCTCGGGAGATCACAGACGGTGTGATCCAGAGCCGGCGTCACGAACTCTACAAGCGCGAACTTGCGCGAGTAGGCGATCCGCAGGAAGTCCGCCTTTCGTATTGGGAACAGGCTTGGGATATGATCAAGCCCGAGTACCTTAACAAGGACCACATAAATAAGGACCTCCTAAAGCTCCATAACAAATGGCAAAACTTCCTCAAGCACGCCAAAACTGATCCTGATACGGAAATAAAGCCATTCAAGACGAAGGATCTCGCGCTGGTAATCTTAACGGCGATGTGGAACTACGGTCTACTGACGGAGCACTGGACTACCGAGATGAATATCTTTTTTGCTTGGAGCGCCGTAGCGGAACCGCAGTGGCTAAAGTCCGCGCCCGGAGATGTGATGACCAAGGCAATCGTCGAGATTCGCAGCGGTATCTCGGGTGATCCTTATGATCGCAATACTCTGGAAACCATATATACCGCCATGACTCGTGCATGACTTGGGTGCGGGTGTACAGGTCCGAATTCTCAGACCTTGGGCAACCATTGACCATTGACCACTGTCCACTGCGTTAGTCGATCTTGATCTTGCGCAGCAGGCGGAAGTCGGAGAGCATCTTGCCGGTTCCCAGCACCACCGAGGCGAGCGGATCGTCGGCTACGGAAACCGGCAGCCCGGTCTCCTCGCGGATGCGCTTGTCGAGATTCTTGAGCAGCGCACCGCCGCCGGTAAGCACGATGCCGCGGTCGCTGATGTCGGCGGAAAGCTCGGGCGGGGTGCGCTCCAGAGCCACGCGGATGGCGTTCATGATGACGGCGATGCACTCGCCGAGCGCCTCGCGAATTTCGCTATCGTCAATGTTGATGGTTTTGGGAATGCCCTCGATGAGGTTGCGGCCCTTGATCTCCATGGAGAGCGGCTTGTCCATGGGAAAAGCCGAGCCGATCTCCATCTTCACGTGCTCGGCGGTGCGCTCGCCGATGAGCAGGTTGTACTTGCGCTTCAGATAATTGGTGATGGCCTCGTCCATCTGGTTGCCGGCCATGCGCACGGAGCGGGAGTAAACGATTCCGGAGAGCGAGATGACGGCAATGTCCGTTGTCCCGCCGCCGATGTCAACCACCATGTTGCCCGAGGGCTCGGTGATGGGCAGCCCGGCGCCGATGGCGGCCACCATGGCCTGTTCGACGAGGTATACTTCGCTGGCCTTGGCGCGGTAGGCGGAATCCTCGACGGCGCGCTTTTCCACCTGCGTAATCTCCGAAGGCACGCCGATGACGATGCGGGGATGCACCAGCATCTTGCGATTGTGGGCCTTCTGGATGAAGTAGTTCAACATCTTCTCGGTGATTTTGAAGTCGGCGATGACGCCGTCCTTCATGGGCTTGATGGCCACGATGTTGCCCGGGGTGCGGCCCAGCATCTCCTTGGCCTCCTTGCCCACGGCTTCCACCTCGCCGGTGTTCTTGTTGATGGCCACGATAGAGGGTTCGTTGACAACGATGCCCTTGCCGGCCGCAAAGACCAGCGTGTTGGCGGTGCCGAGATCGATGGCCAGGTCGCTGGAAAACATGCTGAACAGCGAACGAAAACCGTGCGACCGCGTGGAGCGCGTTGGATAACTATTAGACATGGGAAGGCCGGTATTACCTCAGTGTTCATTGTACGGCAGAGGACCGAATCCGCACGGGACTCAGTGCCAGAGAACCGAACCAGTGCCAGTCTGGGAACCTGTGCGGTAAACTCATTGTCTGCGGAATCGGCCTGGATTAAGTGTTCTCTTTCGTACACTAAGTCCTGGTTCCTGACCCCTGATCCCTGATTTCGAGGTTTTCATGTCCTATACCACGTATCACAATCTGATTGGCGGCCAATGGCTGCCCGCCCTGAGCGGTAAAACCATCCTCAATCTGAACCCGGCCGATCACGCGGACGTGTTGGGGGCATTCCCCTCCTCGCACGCCGAGGACGTGGCGCTGGCTGTGGCTGCCGCGAAAAAGGCCTTTGCAGCGTGGCGGCTGGTTCCCGCGCCTAAAAGGGCGGAGATCCTGGTGCGCGCCGGCCTGCTGCTGCAAAATCGCAAAGAGCAGTACGCCCGGGATATGACCCGGGAGATGGGCAAAGTCCTGACCGAGACGCGCGGGGACGTGCAGGAAGCCATTGACGAGGCCTTTTATGTGGCCGGCGAGGGCCGGAGGCTCTTTGGGCAGACCACGCCGAGTGAATTACAGAATAAATTTGCCATGAGCGTGCGCATGCCGGTGGGCGTGGTGGGGCTGATTACGCCGTGGAACTTTCCCATGGCGATTCCCTCGTGGAAGCTGTTTCCAGCGCTGGTATCAGGCAACACCTGCGTGATCAAACCGGCCACCGACACGCCGCTTTCGGTTTACTACCTGGTGCAGACGCTGGTGGATGCGGGCCTGCCGCCGGGCGTGGTCAACATCGTCAGCGGCTCGGGCACGGCGGTGGGTATGCCCCTGGTGGAACACCCCGACGTGCGCGCCATCAGCTTTACCGGGTCAAGCGAGGTGGGTTCCCACGTTGCCCAGCGCGCTGCTGCTACTTTCAAGCCGGTTTCGCTGGAGATGGGCGGCAAGAACGCGCAAATCGTGCTGGACGACGCGAATCTGGAGCTGGCTCTGGACGGCGCGTTGTGGGGCGCTTTCGGCACAACCGGGCAGCGCTGCACGGCCACCAGCCGCATCCTGCTGCAAAAGGGGATTGCCGCGAAGTTTACCGCAGAATTTGTGGCGCGGGCAGGCAAGCTCAAGGTCGGCAACGGGCTGGATGAGTCGGTCGAGGTGGGTCCGCAGGTGAATCCCGCCCAGATTGAAACTTCGATGAAGTATGTGGAGATTGCCCTTGCCGAGGGCGCGAAGTTGCTGGCCGGCGGCCATGCGCTGACCGAGGGAGCTCATGCCAAGGGCACCTTCTTTGAGCCGACGGTGCTGGGCGGAGTGATGCCGGGGATGAGGATTGCGCGCGAAGAGGTCTTCGGGCCGGTGGTCAGCTTGATCGAGTTCGCAACTTTTGAAGAAGCAATCGAGATTGCCAACTCCATCGACTACGGGCTCTCGACCGCGCTCTACACCAGGGATGTGAACCGCGCTTTTACGGCCATGCGCGACCTGGAGTCGGGGATTACGTACATCAACGCCCCAACGATTGGCGCGGAGGTTCATCTGCCCTTCGGCGGAGTGAAGCATACGGGCAACGGCCATCGCGAAGGCAACGGAGCCATCGACTTTTTCACCACGTGGAAGGCGGTGTATGTCGATTACTCCGACAAGCTGCAGAGGGCGCAGATCGACAATGCGGAGTGAGATTTAAGGCGGCATTGCAGACGAGGATGGAAATACGGGAACTCCACGCTCAGTATTTGCGTAGATTGACTGAGAGCGCCTTACTCTGCTAATGTTCGCTCGATTTAAGTTTGAAACGTAACCTGCATGTGAGGGGAGAATGCCATGACACCGCAATGCCCGTTTTGTGGCCATGAGGGACTGCCATTTTTCGTAAAGAACCGGTTATCGACTGGCGGGTGGGTACTTTTCGCCGTATTGTTGGTTGGCTGCTTCCCGCTTTGCTGGCTGCCCTTCGTCATCGATGGATGCAAAGAAGAGGAGTGGAAGTGTCCGCAATGCGGTATCAGGAGAGCTTGAACCACCGCATCGTCCGATCTGCCGCCCTGGGCGCGTTCATCTTCTACCTGGCATGGAATGCAATGTGGATTGCGCATGGAAGGATTCCACCTTCCATTCTGAGAGCCGTTGGCGGCATTCCCTGCCCCACGACCGGCGGGTATAGGAGTTTTGTTGCGCTTTGCCGGGGCGACCTGGTTCAATCGTTCTTCTATAACCCGCTGATGCTGGTTTATTTATTGCTTTTCATCTATTCCATGACAGTTCTGTTCCGCCAGTGGATACGCCGAAAGCGGCTTGTGCTCCGTCCTCTCATTGCATGGATGTGGTGCGCTTCTCTGCTGTTCGGCTGGGCGGCGAAGTTTGCTCTGGGAAGGCAGTACTGGTGAGTTCGCCGGCCTGCACCGTGCAGCCGGGGCCTCTGCCTTGATGCTATGAGTGGTTTAGCACCTGATTCCGCGCTACAATCTTGTTATGAACCGCACCGCTGCCGAAATCCTCGAAGACGCCCGCCAATTGCCTCCCGGCGAATTGGATTGGCTTGTCGAAAACCTCGTGAACGAGGAACCGGGGGCAATGAGCGAGGAAGAGTTTGCCGCCTGGCAGAAGGAAGTAGGCGAACCGGAGCCGGGCTACGAGGAATGGTTCCGCGCCGGCGTGGAAGAGGCGCTGGCGGATACCTCGCCGGATACTCCGCATGAAGAGGCGATGGAGCACTTTCATCAAGCGATTCTAAAGGCACGGAAGTTGAAAGCCATCGCATGAGGCTCGTCTGGAGCAGGGCCGCCATGCGTGACTTGGACGAGATAGCGGCTTATTTAGGAATGGAAAGCGAGCGAGCTTCCGAACTCGTCGAGGGGTGCATTCACGAAGAAGCAAAATTGCTCTCCCGATTCCCGCGCAGCGGCCGCGTCGGCCGCGTCCCAGGAACCCGCGAACGTGTTGTCGGTAGAACGCCTTATATCCTTGCGTATCGGATCGTTTCAGGACGGATTCGCGTTCTTCGTGTCTATCACAGCGCCCGAAAGTGGCCCAAGCAATTTTGATTTGTCCACTTATGGGCACCTCCCCGTAGTTTTACAACGCGTTCCGCGCTAGAATCGTTTTATGCAGCACACCTACGAGGAAGTCCGGCAAATCGCCTGTGAACTACCCGAGGAGCAGCGCATCCAGCTGGCGGACTCGCTGTGGGAGAGCCTGGACCACGGGGAAATTGATGCGACCGAGGCCGAAATAGACGCGGCCTGGGATGGAGAAATTGCGCGCAGGGTCGCGGAAATCAAGGCTGGAACATCTGTTACGTACTCCATGCAAGAGGTCGAGGCGGATTTGCGGGCCATTGCATGAGCATACAGATGAAAGATCTCGGCGCAGCGGTGCTGGCGACCGAATACGCGGTGCGCGGGCCCATCGTGGAGCGGGCGCAGGAGTTGGAGAAGCAGGGCCGGGAGATCATCTACTGCAACATCGGCAATCCGCAATCGCTGGGACAAAAGCCCATCACCTGGCTGCGTCAGCTTGTTGCTTTTTGCGAGTATCCGGCGCTGATGGAGATGGCGGGCGGCGTCTTTCCCGCCGATGCCGTGGAGACCGCCAAGGCGATCCTCAAAGGAAGCCGGCATGGGCTGGGCGCATACAGCGAGAGCAAGGGCGTGCTCTTCATTCGCAAGGCAGTGGCTGAATTCATCCGCCAGCGAGACGGCATAAGCGCCGATCCGGAGGCCATCTTTCTCACCGACGGCGCCAGCAAGGGTGTGCAGACGATTTTGAAGCTGCTGATTGCCTCGCCCGCTGACGGCATTATGATTCCCATTCCCCAGTACCCGCTCTATAGCGCCACCATCACGCTCTACGAAGGGCGGATTGTTCCCTATTACCTGGATGAGGCCGATCACTGGAAGCTCAACCGCTCCATGCTGGAGGAGTCCCTGCGCACGGCCCGTGCTCAGGGAACGCGGGTCAAAGCCATCTGTATCATTAATCCGGGCAATCCCACCGGGGCTGTGCTGGATGAGAAGAATATCGCGATGGTGCTGGAGTTTGCGCGCGAGCATGGGCTGGCCGTGCTGGCCGACGAAGTCTACCAGGAGAACATCTACCTGCCCGGCGACAAGTTCGTCTCCTTCGCGTGGGTGCTCGAAGCCAGGGGAATCAAGGACGTATCGCTGTTCAGTTTCCACTCCTGCTCGAAGGGATTTCTGGGCGAGTGCGGGGTGCGCGGCGGCTATTTAGAGTGCCGCAATGTGCCCGCGGATGTGGCCGCGCAGATTATGAAGTTGCAGTCGGTAAGCCTTTGCTCGAACCTTGCCGGACAAGTGGCCACCTATGCCATGGTTCACCCTCCCAAGCCAGGAGATCCCTCTTACGAGCTGTACAGCCGCGAGAAGACGGCCATCCTGGAAGAGTTGAAGACGCGAGCGGCCCTTCTGGCGGAGGGATTGAATCAGATCGATGGAATCTCCTGCAATGCGATCACCGGCGCCATGTATGCCTTTCCATGCATCACGCTGCCGGAGGGCAAGAGCGACGACGACTACTGCATGGCGCTGCTGGAAGCGACCGGCATCTGCGTGGTGCCGGGATCGGGCTTCGGCCAGGCGGAGGGTACGGCCCACTTCCGCACCACCATCCTGCCGCCCACGGAGAAGATACGGCAGGTGGTGGAAAAACTCGGCGCGTTTCACCGGGCGTATGCGCCGGCGAAGAAATGATCCTGACTGCCAGCCAGAACTCTTAATATCTGGCAACTGACCGCTGGCCCCTTTCGGAACTATAATCGCCCCATGATGTTCAGCGGCGATTCCCGGTGGCGGAAAGTTGCTCTGTATGCGGGCATACTGCTACTGATCATCGCCTGGCTGGGCGCGTTGCAGGCCTTCAACACCACTTTGCCGATCAGAATCTGGCATTACACCTTCAATTTAGATTTTTTCAATCCGGAGACCGCCGCTGAGACGCTGATTTTTACCGGCCTGACGGGGCTGGTGTTTTTGTTGCTGTTGCTGCTGTTGATGCTGCTGCTGAGGAACATCCTCAAGCTGTACACGGACCAGGGCGGCAGCGGCCTGGGGGCGCGGCTGCGCTCGCGTATGGTTCTGGGCGCGGTGTTGATCGCGCTGATGCCGGCAGTTTTCATGTTTCTATTCAGTTATACGCTGATGAACCGCTCGCTGGACCGCTGGTTCTCTCCGAATACGACACAGTTGCGCGAAGATTCGAACAAGGTAGTGATGGAGTTGGCGCAGTACGTAACCAGCAATGCGCGGGGCGAGGCGGAGTCGATTGTCGCCTCCGGCGCTATGGAGCGCAGCCCGGCCACGCTTCAACAGGTGCTGGCCTCGCACCGGATCACGCTGGATGGCGGGTTTGTCATCGTTTACGGCAAGGATTTGCGGGTGATGGCGAGTTTTCAGGCGCCCCTGGAGTCAAGCCCGGCCACACTCGTTCCGTGGCTGGAGGAAGGCGAGCGGGGAGCCGCGATCTCACTCAAAAGGCCGCTCTCGGAAAGCTTGCTGACATTGGCGCAGCGCAATGACCAGCCGGTCATCAGAGTAGCGGAAGAGGAATACGCGCTGGGCATATCGGCGGCACCCTCGGGCAAGGTGGTGGTGACGGCGCTGCCCATGCCGCAAGGGCTAAGCCAGACCACGGCGCGCATCCGCGCGGGCACAGACACATACTGGAAGCTATTTCGCACGCGCAACAACATCCGCACCACGTTTTTTCTGATCCTGCTGCTGATTACCGTATTTGTATTCTTCTCCAGCGTGTGGATGGCGATCTTTCTTTCCAAGCAGATCACCCGCCCGGTGGAAGCATTGGCCGTGGCGATGGCCGAGATCGCGACCGGCAAATACGACCATCGCGTGGCACTGGCCGCTACCGGGGAGATGGGCGAACTGGTGCGCGCCTTCAACCATATGGCGGCCGACCTGGACACCAGCCGGAAGTTGGCGGAAACCTCGACCGCGCAGTTGAACGCGGCCAATCTGGCCATTGAAGAGCGACGCCGCGAGCTGGAAACCATTGTCGAGACGATACCGTCAGGGGTCGTCACGCTGGATGGCGCGGGCACGGTTCTGCAAGCCAATCGCGCCTTTGCCGCACTGCTGGGCCGGCGCGTGGACGTCGGCCTGGGCGGGGAGAAGATTGAATCGCTGTTCCCCACCGAGTGCGCCGAAGATCTGGCCGGCGTGATTCGCCGCGGCCAACGCATGGGCGCAGCCTTCACGGAGATTGAGTTCCCTAGCCGGGGCAGGATTCTGCATTTGGCCATCACCAGCGCGCGGTTTGATCTGACGCGGGGAAAGCCGGGCACGGTGCTGGTGGTGGAAGATACGACAGAATTATTGCGCGCGCAGCGTCAGTTGGCGTGGAAGGAAGTGGCGCAGCGGGTGGCGCACGAGATCAAGAACCCGTTGACGCCCATCGCGCTCTCCGCCGAGCGGATCAGCCGGCATCTGGACCGCGCACAGCCTGACTCGCCGGCTGTCATCCGCAAGTGCAGCGAGGTGATTTTGGGCTGCGTTAGCACGCTGCGCATGCTGGTGGACCAGTTCTCCTCGCTGGCCGAGTTTCCCGCGCCGCAGCCGCGCGCCTGCGATTTGAATCAAGTGGCTGAAGAGGCGCTGGCGCTATTCGCCGGCCGGCTTGACGGCATCACGGTGGAGTGCAAGCTGACTCCGGACCTGCCGCTGGTGCTGGCCGATCCGGAAGCCATCCGACGCGCGCTGGCCAACCTGATCGACAACGCGGCAGAGGCCATGCAGGGCAGTTTGCTGCGCGTACTGGGCGTCGAAAGCTCGCTGAGCGAGGACGGCGAGTCGGTCGAGGTCGTGGTCTCCGACACGGGGCACGGTTTGACCGATGAAATCCGTGAGCGGCTGTTTCTGCCATTCAATTCGACCAAGCAGCGCGGCACGGGGCTGGGGCTATCCATTGCGGCCAAAATCGTGCAGGAGCATGGCGGCTCGCTGCGCGCCGAGGCCAACAGCCCCAAGGGCGCGCGCTTCCTGATGCGGCTGCCGCTGATGGAACCTGTTCCGGAACCGGCGACGGAGCCTGCCGCGCAAGCTCTTTCGGAATCATTGGCGGAGCAGCAAGAAGTGTCAGGGCACGACTTTAGTCGTGCCGCAAATGCAAAAAATGAAAGCGGGCTTTAGCCCCTGAGGGGAGGTCTCGCTGAAAATTGGACTTACCCAAAGAATCTCTAGTTAACATCGAATTTCGGTTGGCCGATATACCACAAAAGTGAATCAAGCACTCTGATCTTGTATGGATACACTTTCAAAATTTCAGGATCGATTGACCTGCTCCCGGAAAACTCTACCAGTTGAAACTGGAGTTCTCTCGTAATCTAAACGGGAGGACAGGGATGAAGAAGAGTCGTTACACGGAAGAGCAGATCATTGGGATACTGAAGCAGCACGAGG
>Ga0326727_10010430_pt1 | contig 22139 bp, 27 predicted proteins | sample MB2enrmetagenome_FD_207643 | JGI IMG/M metagenome (GOLD analysis project Ga0326727, IMG submission 207643) | Lab enriched peat soil microbial communities from McLean, Ithaca, NY, United States - MB29MY | ecosystem: Environmental > Terrestrial > Soil > Wetlands > Peat | place: USA: New York...
CTTTTACCTTCGACCGCCCTGGAACATACTGTTTGAATTAAATAAACTTGAGAAGCTTACTCCGTGGAACGTTAACATAGCTTACCTTCTACGGTCTTTTCTCACTGAAATGGAGAGGACAGACAAAATTGATTTCCGAGCCTCAGGCGTCGCATTGGATTCTTCCGCTTTAATCTACTTAATGAAATCTAAACTGCTGCTTACCTTGCAAGAAGCGCCTGTGCAGCCTAAAGGTCCGCAGGATTTTGTTCCACCGCCCTTGTTCTTGCCGTTGAGGCATGAGTTAACCTCAACAACCATTCAACATTTGCTTGAAGTATTGGACGATGTGTTGAAGGGTGAAAAAATGCTTCATCTTGACCATGTTGTTGAGCAGCATCCTGTTCTTCCATCAGTTTCAGATTTGATGCCGCAGTTCGACAAGTTTATCGCTGAGCTTGAGTTGCAGATCGATAAGCTGTACGCAATTTTATGCGAGAAAGTGAAGGGTGCGGGCATAATCGATTTTTCAACTCTCTCGAAGGACACATCTAGAATTGAAGCATTAAGAATGTTTATTTACCTCTTGTTTTTAGCACAGGATAACAAAGTAAGTTTATGGCAGAACGAAGAAACAGAAGAACTATACATCGCCGTGGGGAAACTCAACGTTGGAAAAGCCGAAGGAACAAACAGATAATTCAAACCCTGATGCAGAGCAAGCGCAGGATGCCGAACGGAAAGCTCACTGCTTAGCACTGTTAGAGGCTGCACTGTACGTGGCTGGTCGCCCGTTAGACCTCAATGAGTTATGCCAAGTCATAGGCAGCCGCTCGAAGAAGAAAGCCCAAAAATACGCTGACACACTAATACAAGAATACGCTGCAAGGAACACGGCGCTTGAAATTTTAGCGTTAAAAGATGAACGTTACGTTCTGCAGGTAAAAGCAGACTTCACACCGTTAATTAAAAAACTCGTGAACAGACCCCTGCTGTCTTCCGGACCCTTAAAAACGCTCTCTTACATCGCATACAGGCAGCCTGTTTCTCAGAAAAGAGTGATTGATGTCAGGGGGCAACACGCTTACGGTCATGTGAAGTTGCTGAAGGATATGGGGTTGATTGCGGCTGAAAGAAGCGGGCGTTCAATGGCTTTGAAGACCACTGACTATTTTGCAGATTACTTCGGGTTAACACATGATGCGAGCATCATGAAGAAAGAGTTAAAACGCATTTTCGGCGACGCATTAAAAGACTATCAGGAAACATAGATTAGAAGAAGCGCCCAAGCTGTATTAAAAATCGTATTGATTTTCATTAAAGAATGGCTTAGAGCTCGCCAGGTTCGTGTCGCCCGCTTACTCCATTCCTTTTCCAAAGATTTATGTTATTGGGTTGAGGATTTTGACGTTGTATCCTTCGAGTTTTTTGAAATGTTCTTCGTCAATGGTGTATATCAATTTGGCGTGTTCAATCATGCTTGCAGCTATTATGGCGTCGTTTACTGGGATGTTCTTTTCTTTTGCCCATTGCAGAGAGTTTTGGCAATCTTCCTTTGAGATTGATAGGAATCCGAGGCGTCTTGAACGAAGAAGAGCGCTTACCTTGGATTCTGCTTCGTTGCAGTTTAAGAGTTTTTTTAGAACCGAAAAAACCTCAACTATAATTATTGGATTAACCGTTAGAATATAGTTTAATTCTCCTCTGAGACCTCTATCCAAAAGAGCAAGACATTTTTCATGCCATATCTTGTCTGGGTAATCCTTAATCATTGCATAAACTATGACGTTTGAATCAACTATCGCAAGGGGTTTCGATTCTACAGTGCTTATTCTTGCCAAACCTCTTCCTCCATTATCTTTTCGAGTTTTTCTGGAGGAATGTACTTTCTAAGTTTAGCTGGTTTATGAATCGCCTTCCATGCGGGGTCATCCTCAAGCTTCTCTGATGTGAAATCTAAAACGTTGACTTTAAAACTGTGATCATCAAGCGGCTCAATGACTACTATGTCTCCTGCTTTGATGTGAGTTTTTGCTCTAGTTTTTTTGTCAATAACTATTCTATGCCTTTGATCAACTCTTGATGTTGACATGTTTTTTCCCACATAAATATCCCACACCATTCTAATAAAACTTGTCGCATACTTTAAGAACGCCTCCAGAGAAACTGATCGACAAAAAGATCAAGAAGCGAAAATTTTGCTAAAGAAGAACAAACTTAAAACGGATACGTTTATATGGAAATTAACAGTTTTACTGACTACTCGAATTAGATATTCGTAAAAAGGAAATGTAGATCATGTCTTCACATAGCAGTTTACGCAAAAGAAAACTCACAGGCGGCAAAAAAAGAGCCTACAGAACAAAGAAAAAATATGATCAAGGCGGATACCCTGCAGAAACAATTCTCGGTGAACCCAGAAGAAAAATTTCCAGAGGCTTAGGCGGCAACACAAAAGTCAAGGTTTTAAGCGATAAATACGCTTCAGTAACCGATCCTAAAAGCGGCAAAACACAAAAAACCGAAATCACCCGTGTAGTACGCAACGGCGCCAACGTTGATTATAACCGAAGGGGCGTTATAACTAAAGGTGCAGAAATAGAAACCACGTTGGGGCTTGCAAAAGTAACCAGTCGCCCAGGCAACGACGGCATAATTAACGCTGTCTTAATGGCTGCTAAAGAGAAAAGCTAAACTTTTACTGCGGTTTTGCAGGCACGCTTTTAATCTTCACTAATTGTTTTGCAATTTTCTGTATTATCTTTTGTTTTGCTTCTTTCTTTTCAACAAGCAACATTCCAGTCTTAGCCCAATGCGTTTTGGGAAAATGAGCTTCAAGGTTAACTTCGTTTTTTAAGCCTAGTTTGTCCGCTGCTTCTTTGACTTCGGCGATTTTTGGGGATTGAACTGCCAAGTTTTTTGGGACGCGTCGTCCTTTTTTTCTGGTTTTAGAAGCGTCGAAGTAGATTGGCCAAATTATTGCTTTATCGAGTTTTCTCATGTTTTTCATCTCTTATTTGTGAGCGTAATAAGCTATTAGTTTCTGGTTTACTTCGTTTATGCGTGTGAATCCGAAGCGTTCAAACTGTATTATAGCGTCTGGCTTTAACTTTTTGCAGGCACTCTCAGCAAAGCCCGTGGTAACTGAGGCGTCTGGCATGACCACTTTGCAGGGAAACTCCTCGCCTTTCGGTATCCACTGGATAAGCGGGGCTTTAATTTTCCTAACGTCTTCATAGGATTCGCTTGAGAATGTGGCAGTCACCGAATTGCCTGTTTTGCCGTCGATTTTGACGTTGAAGAGTTCCATGAGCCTAACTGCTTTTTCTGGCTCCATCGCTTCAGCATCTCTTCTTGAAACCCAAAAACTCACCGCTTTCTCTTCGTCTTTCGGAGTCACCGTGTATTCCCTAAACCCACGCTCAGGCTCGTCTGGATGCAGAGGAAGCTTAGCGTGGAAAGTTTTCGGCACTCTCAAAACTTTAAGTTCCACAGGCTCAGGCACAAAGAAGTACCTGTTGCTTGTGGCGTCGAGGATTTTGCGGTTGTATGAGTACAGGTTCTCCCAGCTCAAGGTTACATCGTTTGATTTTATTCCTACGTCGATTATCATTTTCCTGATGGCTTCAGGCGTGATTCCACGTTTTCTTAATGCGGCAAATGTGCCTAGACGTGGATCGTCAAAGCCTGCGTAGACGCTGTCTTTTACGCCTTGAATAATTTTTGATTTGCTCAGGAAAGTGCCTGTGATTTTTAGTCTGCCGTAGTGTATGGCTTCGGGGTACTTCCAGCCTAAATATTCATACATGTACCTTTGGCGAACCATGTTTGTATAGTGTTCTTTGCCGCGGATGATGTGTGTCACGCCCATTAAATGGTCGTCTAAGCCAGCGGCTAAATTGTAGAGGGGCCAAACGATGTATTTGCTTCCAACCCGTGGATGCGGATACCTCTTTGTGTCAATAACCCTTAGGGCTGGCCAGTCTCTGACCGCTGGGTTAGGATGTTCCAGTTCAGTTTTAACGCGAACTACTGCTTGTCCTTCCGCGTAACCGCCACTTAGCATGCGGTTCCAACGTTCCAAGTTCTCGGCTGCTGACAGGATTCGGCATGGGCAGGGCTCTTTAGCTAAGGTTTTTTTCTTGAATTCTTCAGGCGGACACTCGCAAACGTACGCGTTTCCATCCCGTATTAGCCGCTCCGTGTAGTCGTAGTAAATTGGCAATCGGTCGCTTTGGATGTATTCCTCGTCAACTTTGCAGCCTAGCCACTTCAAATCCTGCCGGATGCTGTCGTAAAATATCAGCGATGGCCTTTTCACTTTTGGGTCTGTGTCTTCGAAGCGCAAAATGAATTTGCCGTTGTACATGCGGGCGTATTCGTGGCTCAGGATTATGGCTCTTGCTGAACCCAAATGCAGAACACAGTCAGGGTTAGGAGAGAACCGCGTCACTATCTGAGGATACTTATCCGCGTTAGGCAATGGTGAAAGCCGTTTTTCTTCAGCCTTCTCTTTCCTTTGGGTTTCAGGCCAATTTTTCTCCACAATAGCTTTCTGCTCTGCGATGGAGAGGCTGTTAACTTCATTTACGATTGTGCTGATTATGCTTGAAAGCTCTTTTACCTTGGTTCGCAGGTCTTGTCTTTCACCGAGAATTTTACCTGTCATGGCGCCTGCTTGAGCTTTGCCATCATGCGAAACCGCATTAAGCAATGCAGCTTTGCGAATAAGCTCTTTAAGTTCGTTGTCGTTTTCAAGTGCCAAATTTTTTACGCTCGCTGAAATGTTACTTGTTTCTTTTTATCAAGAATTCGGCGAACTGTTTTAATTTTTCCTTAGCTTCAGGTGTCGGTAAAAGCTTTTCAGCTTCACTCCAGCTTTCTTCGACAATCCGCTCTGCTGTATGCTTAACATGTTCCACGGCATTGTATTTCTGCATTAAGGCTATTGCTTCGTCTCTTAAGGCTTGGTCGGAAGTGTGCATATTGAGAATTTCGATAAGCCGCTTCTTGTCAGCGCTATTCGCTTTTTTCAGCGTATAAATAACCATTAAGCTTCTTTTGCCCTCAGTAATATCTTGCCCAACGCCGCCTTTCGTCTTGGCGAACTCCACTCCAGTCACATCCAAAATATCATCCTGCATTTGGAAGGCAATACCTATACTTTCAGCGAAACGTCCAAGTTTTTCCACCAGCGGCTTGTCGGCACCTGATAGCACAGCCGCCATTTTGGCTGCCATACGGGCAAGAGTGCCTGTTTTATAAGCGCACATCTGCAGGTAATCCTCTTCGTCTAACTTATCCGCGTTTGCGCTGCCTCTGTGCCAAGCAATGTCCATGGCTTGCCCCATGCTGAGGTTAATCATTTCCTGCACGTAAACCTCATAAACGTCCCGTTCCATTTCAGGCGTAAGCTTTGCTTTTTGCGCCATTAACGGAAGAAGCGGCAGGTAATACATAGCGTTTCCAGCGTTAACTGCTATGTCAATTTGGAAGATTTTGTATGTGCATGGTTTGCCTCGGCGCAGTTTTGAGGAATCTTCGATGTCGTCGATGATGAGCGTTCCGTTATGGATAACTTCGGGGATGATTGAGAAGTCTAAACAGCAATCGGAGTCTTTACCTAAAGCTTCGCAAATCAGCAGAAAAAGCGCTGGGCGCCATCTTTTTCCGCCTCGGTCCAGCATGTCCCAGATGGGCTCTGCAATTGCTTTGTTTAAGGGTTCTAAGTTGTAACTGTACATTGGCGGGTTAACCTTGAAAAGAACCGCGTCTTTGGTGAATTTTCGCGGGATGTACTTTTCAATAGCTTTGTCGATTAGGGGCGCTTTTTCTTCAAGAAACTTTTCAATATTCAAATGTTAACGTGCTCCTCTGCGCATACATCACCGTGTCGAAACCTCTGATGTTCAGCCACTCCGCAGTTTTGCCAGCAACCACCACGGGCACTTTCGCTAAGGATTCAAGGTTTTCAGCGCCCACAAGAAACATGACATTACGCAACTCATCGATTAAACAAGAAAGCAATTGCTGTGTTTTCTTTGTTCCTTTAACTGCCGCTTCAAGTACAGGCTGAGAAATACTGGCTAAATTTGCGTTTAACGCTAAAGATTTAGCTATGTCTAAGCCGCTTCGGACTCCGCCAGAAGCAATCACAGGAATCTTTATGGTCTGAGTTGTTTCGATGAGGCTTACGGCTGTGGGGATGCCCCAGTCCCAGAAAAGTTCACCCATGTTGTTTGGGCTTGTTGAACGGTAATATTCAACCGCTGCAAAACTTGTTCCGCCGACACCGCCAATGTCGATGGCTTTTACTCCTGCAGCTTCAAGCGCTTTTGCATCTTCCGCTGAAATTCCGCAGCCGGTCTCTTTAACAATCACAGGCACGTCAAGTTCACCTGCGATTTCGCTGATTTTGGCTAAGACGCCTTTGAAGTTGGTTTGTCCTTCAGGCTGAACTGCTTCTTGCACCGCGTTAAGATGCACTGCAACTGCGTCAGCATCTATCATTTCCACGGCTTTCTTGACTTCTTTTAAGCCGTATCCGTGAACAAACTGTACTCCGCCTATGTTGGCGATTAAGAAGGCATGTGGCGCTTTTTTGCGTACTATCGAATAGGTCTTCTCAAGTTTTTGGTCTTCTATGGCTGCTCTTTGACTTCCCACACCCATGCCTAAACCAAGTTTTTCCACGGCTTCGGCGATTGAAGCATTTATTTTTGTTGCTTCCTCTGTCCCGCCAGTCATGGCGCCAACAGTTAAGGGCGCGGAGAGTTTTTTGCCTAAGAAAGAGGTGGATAGGCTGATTTTTTGTCTGTCAACTTCTGGCAGTGCTCGATGGATCAGTTGGATGTCTTCGAATCCTGCAGTGGCTTTTCGCGCTTGGGCTTTTTGTTCCAAGATGATTTTTATGTGCTCTGCTTTTCGTTTCTCGGTTTCAGTCATCTTACGCCTTCTCGATTTCAGTGCCTAATACACTTTGGTCTGTTAATGCTCTGTAAATAGATAACCCTTTTGTGGCACCGGTAACGGTGACGCGGACACCTTGTTCAATTGCTGGAATAAGCTCGGCTATTTTGCCTGCCATGCCGCCTGTAACGTCTGTGCCAGCTGCCTTGCCGAGTTTAGGCTGAATCTGCTTGAGTTCTGCCAACGTTAAGTGCTTGTATGGTTTAGCGTTGGGGTTAGTTTTCGGGTCACAGTCAAACAAGCCGTCTGTGTCGACGCCAAGGACGATTTTTGAAGCCTTATACTTGATTGCCAAATAAGCAACAAGCTGGTCGCCGGAGAGAATTGTGAAGCCTAATTTATCGTCTAAAACTGCGTCGCCATACATGACAGGGGTAAACATTATTTTCTGCATAGCTTTAAGCACGGTTTCGTCAAAACATTTGATCTTGCCGTTCTCTGTTATGATGCAGGATGAGGGCGCGATGCTCACGGCTGGAATTTCATGCCAAATAAGCGCATCCATAACTAACCCGTTGAGCACGGTCATGACGTGGTGGGTTTCTGCGAACCCGAGTTTTTGTGTTGGCTCATTTTTGTAGCCGTCTTTTATGCCGTACTTCGCTGCAGTCGGGTGACCAAAGCTTCCGCCGCCATGCACAATTATCAAGTTATCAAGATCCGCCCGCTTGATTTCCTCCGCTAAGCGGTTTATGATTTCTGTTTTTGCGGCTAATTCTCCTGTTTTGTCGGTGATGGCTGAGCCGCCGATTTTAAGGATTACTGGTTTCGCCTCGTTCAATTTCTTTGCACCTTCACCTATGATATTTTGGCACTCCTTGAAAAGCATTACGAGAAAACACAGAGGCTTCTTTATCCGCTAAACGGCAAGATATAATAAATTTAATAAATTTAATCTCATTATTTGGTTATGAAACAAATCATGGATAAATTCAAGAAAGCGGATACTGCTAAACTTTTCTGGATAGTCATCTTAGGAATCGTTCTCTATTTAATACTCGATGTGATAGCTCAAGCCTTGCCGCCGCACTACAGCCCAATAAGTCAAGCAGAAAGCGATCTTGCAGTAGGCAAGTTTGGGTTTATCATGACGGTAAACTTCCTGAATCGGGGAGTGCTTTCGCTCTTGTTTATTTTTGCTTTCCTGCGGACTTTGGATGTGAAAGGAGTTGCCAGATTACCATTTCGTACTGGGGCGTATTTACTCGGCGTATGGGCGGTTGGAGCAATCCTCCTTGCAATATTCCCGACCGATGTACCAGCCACACCTGTATCGTGGCACGGGGCAATTCATCTTGTTGTTGCCATAATCGCTTTCATCGGCGGTGCATTTGGAACACTGGCAATCTCCCTAAGATTAGGGCAAAATCGATTGTTTGAGGGCTTGAAACGTATCGCTCTGCCCTTGTCGATAATTGTCATAATTTTCTGGGCAATTGAGTTCGGATTACCATTTGTTCTTCCGCATCTAAATGCGCACATAGGTGGACTGACTGAACGGCTGTTTCTCGGCTCAGTTCTTCTCTGGATAGGAGTCGTTTCAGCCTACCTTGCCACGCACATACAGCCTGCCAAAGCGGTGTCTAATCAGACGAAATCATAGGTTTTGGTTGTATTGTTTTAAAAGTGACTTGACGAGTTAACGCCACTATATCTTATAAATTGCCAATTCTATAATAAGATGACTGAGCCGTTTTCTATTTGGATTTTGTCACCCGTTTTGATTTTTGAGAAGTCAATTTTGTCAACACAGGGGATTTCGCTGATTATGGCTCCGACTGCAACGACGGTTTCGCATTCCTTGTTGATAATGCCTGCTGGTGCTGTGCCGTTCTTCTTCATGCGATAAAGCGTGTATGAGCCGACGGTTGAGCCTTTGCCAGTTGGGAACACAAGAATTTTGCCCTTCATGCTTTGTCCCTGAAGCTCATGCCCTTTTTCGATGACGACGCCCGTGTTCGGGTCTACTCCGCCATAGAATGATATGGGCTGGTAAGTGACGAGTGCTTCTCCTTCGGCTTTGCCTTTTGAGATTAATCTGCCCTTTAACTGTTCCATTTTCCAGTCACCGCTGCTTGTACGCATTCTTCTGTGCTGCCCATTTTCGTTTTCATGCCGTTCTGCCTTGAATAATAGCAGCCTTTCGCCGAAGTTGTTGCCAACGACTTAAACCTGCCCTTCAAGGGTGCAACTGCCATGCACGTGTCGCAGGCAAATTTGGCGCCAGCCGCTTCGATTGCTTGGGTGTATCCGCGTTTGTCGGCTAGTTGTTTGGCTGTTCTTGAGGTGGCAACCCAAAACTCCGTGCCCTCAGCCACCTTTTTGCCCTTTAGCAGCTCGGCGACTTTGGCGATTTCGTTAATTGAACAATGCGGGCAGCCAACACATACCAGCTCAATGTCTGTTACTTCGTCGTTGATGTTGTCGTAAGCGTTTTTGATGTCGGTTTGCTCAATGCTAACGGTTTCTTTTGGTTGAGTTTGCTGCTCTGATGCGGGCGTTATGCCTTTGATGTAGAAAAGCGGTTTTGCCCCATAAGTCACCACGGAAGCGCAGAATGATTTAAGCTCATCTAAATCAGCCGTTTTAATGCCTGTTATGTAGGGAATTTTGTTTTCGGCTTTTTTGCCAATCGCGTAGCCCAGAGCCCCCCAATCCGAGAGCTTCGATAATTCCGCCTTCGCTTGCACATGAACGTCGGGCACCCTGTTTTCATCCAAATGCAACCCATAACATGGCGTCTTGCCAACAAACGCTGCCGCCAACGCGGATGGCCCGCCTTCTTTGTTTGTTTTCGCTCCAATCACCGAGTTCGCAAAGGTGACGGCTGAGCTTTCTGACCATGCGACGTGTTCGCCGTAAAGCGGCAAATTACCAATCAAGTAGGGCGTGCAGGTGCAGCTGACAAGTATGCCCATACGTTGGAAGGCGTCTATCACGAGGTTTTGTTTCTCAGCAAACTCTGGGCTTATCCCAAGGTTGCGCCAGTTTTCCAAATCCATTCCTGCCGGGTTCAGAGTTGTGAGGACTTTGGCTTTGCCGTCTTTTGCCAACTCGTTTAAAAATTCTAGGCCTGCGTCGCCAAGGTTGCTGTAGGATACGCCTGCCACTTGGACGCTGCCAACTTTGATCAGGCTTTTTGCGCCGTAAATGTCGCCGAGGGCAACGAGGATTTCCATGCTTTTACGTACAGCGTAGCCTTCGGCGCCATCCAGCATTTTCTGTTCTTGCTTTGTCAACTGCATAGTTGTCACAGGTACCTGCTTAAGTCCACTTTAATGTATTCTTCTTTTTTGAAGCCTTTAACCGTTGTCACCAGCGGAACAGTCGCATCTAAACCAGCTTTAGCAGTAGTGGCTTTCTTGCCTTCTGTTAAGTCTGCTGATGGATCAAGCGAAGAGCCAGGCTGGTTAGAAAGAATAACCGCGTTTTTGTCCGCTTGGAACCTTGTCGCGATAGCCCATTCAACGTCATGCGGATCATAAATGTTAATGTCCTCATCCACTACGACGCAGTGCTTGAGCGACTTGTGTCCTTCAAAAGCTGCGGCAATTGCTTTTTTGCCATCGTCAGCGTTTTGTTTTTTGATTTTCACAACAGCGTGGAGCCAACTGCATCCTCCGGGTGTGATGTAGACGTCTAGGCATTGGCATACCTTGTTGACTTCGTTGAAGATTGTGGGTTCTTTCGGCATGCCCATGAGGAACTTGTGCTCTTTTTTGCCTGCAAGTATGGTTTGGTAGATAGGTTTCTTTCGGTGAGTTATGCATTTAATTTCGATGATGGGCTGCTGCCGCACCCGGTCAATAACGCCTGTTAAATCGAGAAATGGACCTTCAGAAGCTTTCTCCTTTGTAATGCGCCCTTCGAGTATAAACTCGCAGTCCGCTGGAACTTCCAAATCAACGGTTTTGCACTTTACCAGTTCCGTTTTTTCTAGGGCGTTAGCCATTCCCAGTTCGTCCACGCCTTTCGGCAGCGAAGTTGCGGCTGAGAGCAGAACAGCGGTTGAGTTTCCGATGCATATGGCTATGTCAAGTTCGCCGCCTGTTTTTTTGAGCGCTGTGTCTGTGCCGCGGTCTTCCACGATGCGGGCGACGAAGTGGTTTTTGTCTTTAAGCATTAGACGGTGGAAGCACATGTTTCTGCCCAGCTGCGGGTCTTTGATGATGGTTACTGCTGAAGCGATGTATTTTCCGCCGTCCTTTTCCGTGTAATGCATTATCGGAAGTTTTGTCAAGTCAACGTCGGTTTCCACGATTTCTTGGCATACGCCTTTTTCAGCTACTTGCGGAGCCACAGGATGTTCTATTGCGTTAGATAATTTGGGGAGCAACTGTTCTTTTTGTATGCCTAAAGACCGCGCAATCAATTCTTTGGAAGATACGAGTCCAGCCACAACGGGATAACTTGACTCTTTAACTTTCTCAAAATAAACCGGCTTCTCGCCAAGAGCGCTTATTATGCCAGCCAACTCATATTCAGTTGACACTTCCTTGCGTATTCTTATTAACCTGCCACTTTTATTCAACTCTTCTATGAAGTTTCTAAAACCCAACTTGCATCAACCTAGTATTTTTCAACGCCTATCTTTGTGCCCAACACTTCAAAGCCTAAGCTTTTAATGGCGCTTAGAACTTTTCCCTGCAAATCCTTTCCAGGTGTCAGTGCTACCATGCATCCTCCGCCGCCTCCGCCTGTGAGTTTTGCGCCAAAAGCCCCTTGCTTTCGGGCTAAATCGACCAGCATGTCGAGTTCTTTGCTGGACACGCCGATTTCTTGGAGCAGACGGTGGTTTTCATTCATGAGTTCGCCGACTTTTTTAAGGTCATAATTTTCCAGAGCCTTCCGCCCGGCGGAGACTACGTTTTCAGCTTGCTTAAAGATTGGGTCGTATTTTGACGGGTTTTTCTTTTTGCGTTCGGCGACGCCTTCCACCATGGCTTTGGTGTTTGCGACTTTGCCCGTGCTGCCGATGACTATTTCGATTGGTCTGCGCAAATGAAGCTTTTCAATCTTGTCTGGTCCGCCCGCCGCATCTTTTTTAAACCACATTAAGCCGCCGTAAGTTGCAGCGGTGTTGTCGATGCCTGAGGGGTTGCCAGCATACGCTTTCTCCGCCTCATAGGCGACTTGATTAATTTTTTCATCGGAAATTTGCATGTTAAGCTCTTGCGCGATGGCTCTTGCGATGGCAACACTGCTTGCTGCAGAAGCGCCTAACCCACTAAACCCCGGTAGAGTTCCGCCTATCCAAATGTCCAGTCCAATTTTGGGGTCGAGACCCATGGCTTTTAGCATTCTCTCGATTGATTCGATTTGCTGGAGCCTTTTTTCTTCGCTGTAACCTTTAGCAGTTTTTCTCTCATCTTTAACGTTGATTCCTTTTGATGCTTTTTTTACTTCCGCATCAGTTGTGAAATCAATCGCGGAAACAATGCCCGGGACGCCATAAACGATGAAGTGTTCGCCGAATATGATTACTTTTCCGTAACCTGACCCTTTACCCATTACTGTAGCACCTTGAAAGGTAGCTATTACACCAACCAGATAAAAACATTCTTTTGCCGTGATAGACAATACAAGCTTTGAGGTTTGGTTAATGGGCAAAATTAATGTTAGGCAGGTCAAGCCATGCGCCAATAACTGGATAAGGCATAGAAAGATAGTGGGCAAGATGCCTTATCTTATAGTAGCAGCCAGACCGCCCAACTTGTGGCAACTCTCGGCATTCCTTCTCGCTTAAAAGATTACGTGATAATAAAATATAAGACAATGCTGGTAACAAAATGAAGCAACAAGCGCTCTTAGTCAGATAGGAACTTTCCGCTTGATCGTATTTTGCATTCTGTGTAGCCGACTCAGGGTATGCATGCATTCGAGAGCACAAGTTTAAAGGCAAGATTGAATTGATACTTGAAAAGTTTTTTATGACGTTAAGCAGTATAGAAACATGCAGGCAAACATATTGGTAAATGGGATAGTTGAGGTTTCCAAGTATGAGTGAAGAAATAGACATTTTGATTGAGAGGAAAGAAGCTGAGCTTTTGCCTCTTCGCTCACGCATGGAAGAACTCAGAATAGATTTTACTAAAGAAACAGTAGACTTTGCGTTTAAATGGTACAGAAAAACAGCCAAAGAATACGTCACGAAATTTCCTGAAATCACTTTAAAGATGAGTGAAGAAAAAATAGCTAATATGAAAGCGACAGTCAACGAATTGGTTAAAAACACCGAAAAAATAGTGCGGGACGAGTTTGATAATCCTGCATTGTGGTGGCATCAAAAACCGAATTTGCATGATCCAATTGATAAATATAAGCAAGTAGCCGACAAGTACCCAGAAGCCCTTGACCACGCAGTAAGACATATACTGGGACATTTGGGCTTGGTGCTGGAAGAATTTGGATTTCATGTTACCACCAGCGGCAACACAGGCACATTCCAAGAATTCTGGTTTGAATACCTGCAAGGTGGTAAGCAAACAGTTCCCTGTTACCCGCATCTTCTCAGTTGGAGCGAAGAAATGCAGGACATCATGCGAGAATACGATGCACAATATACACAAGCAATCATGTTATTCAATGAAATACAGCAACTTAAAGAAGAAAAGAAACGGCAAGAAGCTCTCACACGATGGGACTCAATATAAACAATTAACTTTTGATTTAGACAAACCATTTTTTTAAGCGTCTACTTTCTGAAGCTTACAGCTGCATATCCCACTACACTTGAATAGTCGCCTGTTATGTCGCCGCTGTTGTGGTAGCTTAAGAGTTTAGCTTCTTTCGAGTTGACTCCTTTCGCGTAAGTGATTAGGGCTGTTATCGGCGCGTAACCGCATGCCGTGATATTTCGTGTTTCGACTGCTTCATAGAAGCGTTTTGCATCCATGTCTGTGACTGCTTTAAGCGCAGCTTGATCTTTTGCGGCAGCTGTTTTTGCTGGTTCATAATGCGTCATGTCAGAAGAAGCGATAACTACGGTGTTTGTGCCATCCAAAGCTTCCACAAGCGCCCTTCCGACCTCAACTGCAGAATCATAATCTTGCATGAGGAAACAGATTGGCACAATCTTGAATGCGTTGCCGTAGAGGAACTGCAGAAAGGGCAATTGAACCTCGATAGAGTGTTCGTAACGGTGTGCGAGTTCATCTACGTCGATGACGCTGGTTTCGTGGGTTATCTTGTTTGCCATTTCCGTGTTGATTTCTATGTCGCCAAGAGGTGTACGCCAAATCCCTTCACGCATCAGGCTCAAAGCGCTACCGTAACCAGTATGGTTTGGACCCATAAGCACCACTGTGTCAGGTTTGCCATCCAAGGCTAACTCGTAAAAAGCTGATGCTGCCACAGGACCAGAATACATGTAGCCTGCGTGGGGGCAAATCAAGCCGACTATGTTTCTGGGATGAATACCCAAATTTACATCGGGAAGTTTTTTTGGACCTAGCTCATTGAGGAAACAGTTTTTAATTTGTGCTCTAAGCGCTTCAGCGTCGCCTTGATAAAATTGACCTGCCACGGTTGGACGCCGAATCGTCGGCAACGGCTCAGGGTTCCTCCTCTTCTTCCCGTGTAACCTTCGCTTCGAAATCCTCTATGGTTGCTGCTGGGTCTTTGTCTGCGGCTAATTCGCCTCTTTCACGAAGGACCTGTCTTGCTAGAAGCCAGAATATGACGGCTAATGCTCTTCTGCCCTTGTTGTTTGTGGGGATCACTAAGTCTACGCCTGCGAACTCGTTGTCTGTGCTGCATAACGCAACGATTGGAATACCAACTTTTGAGGCTTCTTTTACTGCCTGTGCATCGGCTCTTGGGTCTGAAACAAGTATGACTTCAGGGTCAATTCTGCCTGGATACTGAGGATTGGATAGCTGTCCAGGGATGAAACGACCGATTAGCGGTGTTGAACCTGTTAGCTCGCAGAATTTTTTGACGGGTTCTTGAGCATACAGTCTTGTTGCCGCAACTGCTACTTTTGCGTGCTCGTAGCGTGAGAGGAATTTTGCGGTGACTCTTATTCGGTCGTCTGTTTTTTTAACATCAAGTACGAATAATCCGTCTGGTCTAACCCGGTAGATGAAGGGTTCCATGTCAAGGGTTTTCGTTCTTGTTCCAATGTGAATGCCTGCGGAAAGCAGGGTGTCTCTTGGTAAGAGGAGCTCCTCTGCAGGCGGGGCCTCCTTAGAAGTCTCATCTGCTACTGCTGGTTGTTCCTCTTCGGAGGGTTCTTCTCGGTTTTCCTCTTCTGGTTGATTCTCTTTTATCTCGTCTTCCGACATTTTTTTCATCTTCCGTTTAGCGTATTTTTAAATCCGCCATTTTGGCTCTGTTACCAAGGAAATGCTCAATCCTTATCAGCTCGTTAAGTTTGGCTATGCGTGCGCCCTCAACTACACCTGTTTTGATTAGGGGGCATCTGTAAGCCACAGCCAAATGAGCTATGTGCCAATCGCATGTGTCACCTGAACGATGCGACATAACCGGGTCGTAGCCATATCGCTGGGCAGTTTCAATCGTTTGAACTGCATCGGACAGCGTACCTATCTGGTTGACTTTTATTATGATGGCGTTTCCAGCGTTAATCTTTATTCCATTATTTAACCTTTCAGTATTTGTTGTGAACAAATCATCCCCACAAATCAAGCAGTTTTTAGCTTTCCGAGTCAGCGTAGCGAAGCTTTCAAAATCTTCCTCGTTAAAGGGGTCTTCCACGTAAGCAAGATGATATTTCTCGATTAATTCAAGCATGAATTCAAGCTGTTCAGATGTGTCAAGCTTTTTACCTTCACAGCTGTAAACGTATTTTTCTTCTTTAGGCCTCCAAAGCGTGGAAGCAGCCACATCAATGCCAAAGCCACATTCAAAATCCAACTCGTTACCAACCTCTTCACACGCTTTAGCGATGACGTCGAACGCGTCAACGGTGTCTATGTTGGCTATCCATGCGCCTTCGTCGCTTTTTCCACCGTTAAACTGGCTATTTTTCTTTTTTAAAGCATCGCCGATTTTACGATGGATCTGAGTGTTGGCGGTTTGGGCTTCAAGAAAAGTTTCAGCCCCATGCGGCAACGCCAAATACTCTTGAATGTCAGGCGCTTTCCCCCTTGCATGTTCACCGCCGCTTATGCAGTTGCCAAGAGGATAAGGCAGCGTTGTTGCGGCGTTTCCGCCCAAGAACTGGAATAAGAGTAAACCATGAGAGTTTGCCGCTGCTTCAGCATTGGCTAAAGAGATGGCGCATGCAGTGTTTCCGCCGATGTTCTTGAAGTCGGTGGTGCCGTCCAGTTCATGCAGTGTATTGTCGATTTCTTCTTGAAAATCAGAGTTTAATCCTGCAAGCTCAGGAGCGATTAAATCGTCAACTTTTTTTACGGCTTGATCAACCCCGCCCTGCGGGTAATAAGTTACTTCGGTTTTTCCACGACTTTTTCCTGCAGGAGTAGATGCTCTTCCGAAACCACCAGTGGTGATTACGTCAACTTCTATTGTTTCTTCTCCGCGATTGTTGAAAACTTTTCTTGCAATGAGGTCCTCGATAATGGATGACACGTGTTAAACCTCAAATGGCTATAGTTTTGTCCGAGCTTATTTTAGGTTTCGGAACCACAAAAATAAGCATCCAAGAACCAGGAGCTGAAAAAATTGTCCATTCGGAATCTATATCGAGCCATTATTAGCCTACTGCCGTAAAGAAAACAACATTTTTCCTAGTCTTAGTCGAAGGAATCACGGTCGCACCGAATTGGGATCCTAATCTGCTTGCTTCCTGATGACTTCTATGGCACTGCACACCCATTGTCTTCCTGTCCTGCGAGACCCAAACCACAGAACCTATGGTTTCACATTCAGGACACTTTCTATGGTCACCGACATTAACCATAAATTGAATCCCCCGTTTTCGCTACTTGTTCTTTGCGAGAACTTTCCCGCTTATTTTCTTTCTGAGCCGATGCTCCATTCTTAACGTACATGTGTTTTTTCCTTCTTGTAGTTGTATTCGAAAAGAATCAGTGACTCAACAGGGTTAAGCCCAGAGAACAAAAGAAGCTCTTCAGCTACATTAAGAGGCCTCAGGCTTATAAAGGCAGCAAAACGCATTTCTAAGCTGACACCCCAAAACTTTTGCAGCTTTGTTCAAGCAAGCATAAAAATTTAAGTTGGAAATAAAGGGATTAAAAGCGTTAAAATTATTTTAGCAGATTGTCAAAAAGAGCTTTGCTTTTTGCGATTTCTTCCATAGATGTTTTATGGTCTAGTTCAAGCGTTATTGGACCGTCATAGCCGTAACCGTGCAGTTTAGTTAGGAACGATGTGAGTTCTGGTTTTGCTTCGGTGAATGGCACGTGCGATTTGTTTGCCATGTGAACATTGCAGACACGAGACCCGTATTTTTCGAGCAGGTTGTCCGTTTCTTTGGTTTCCAGTGCATGACACAAATCGAATGTTATTCCCATCTCGCCTTCCTTGTCTATGACGTTTAGCACTTCCTCAAGCTGTTCAACGTTTTTTCCAAACCCTGTTGAAGTGTAAGAAAGATTCTCCAAAGCCAACTTGATGCCCAAGCTTTTAGCAAACGGCTTGATTTCATCATTAAAAATTTCAGTTAAACATCTTTCACGAAAGAACTGCGGCAGCTTCTTAGAAACATCCGAATGCACAACCATCAGCGAAACACCCAACGCCCGGGCGCACTCCAGAGAAATTTTCCCGTAGTAAACAGCCTGATGAACCTCAATAGGGTCTTTAACATGTAGAATGGCCGAGTGAAGCGTTAAGCACTTAAGCCCAGAGGCAACAAGCGCTTTTTGTTCCCGATAAACGTCGGTATCCCGCTCTTTCCTTATGGATTTCATGTTAAACTCGATGTTCTCAAAACCAAGCTGCTTAACGGCGGCAAAGTTTCCATCTAAGCTTAGCTTGCTAAAAAGCCCATTAGACAAACTCAACTTCATTCGCCAAAGCCTCCGCCTTATTGGTCTCCACGTATGTTAAAATCTTTCTTTCTAAAATTCTTACTTCTCACTTCATTCAAACTTTATCGGAAGAGGAGTAATAGTTAATTTCCACAATTTTCCTATAGATAACCTGACGGTGCCAAACAGTGGAAGTTAAAGTTCGCTTCTTCACTAACCTAAGAGAAATCGTAAACAAAAGAGAACAAACCTTAACCTTCACTGGCGACGAGAAAATTACTGTTGACTTGATTCTTAAAACGCTATCTCAAAAATACGGAAAACCCTTCACAGAATACGTTTACAACGGCAAAACAGGGCAACCCAAAAACTTCCTCCAATTCCTCATTAACGGAACCAGCACATCAACACTAAAGGGGTTAGAAACAGAACTTAAAGACGGCGATGTTTTAGCTATTCTACCCCCTGTAGGCGGCGGCTAAGAAAATTATCGTTTTATCAGCATGACTGAAAAGCAAGTCCTCTAAGAATACGCGCCGCTTAAAGAGAAAGAGGTCAAAGCATCACCTTCTCTATGCCTCAGAATATAGAAAGTAACGATTAATGTCTAAGCCGTTGCAGCTATTTTTTCTGTGTTAATAATTTTAGTTACTAGTTCTTTGCCTAAGTTCTTTGAAGCATCCAAGACCTCTATGCCTATGATGCGCCCGTTTTTGTCTAAGTCAATTATTACGTTTTCTGCCAATTCTTCGCTTATGTCATATTTGGCTTTTCTTAGCCAGATGTACATAGCATCGGCTTTTTGGTCGTATTCTACTTGCACCATAAAGTCAGGGTCTCCTCGTCCAGTAAACTGTAATAACGGTTATTTTATCATTACTCTTTTCACAGATGGCTTTCAAATATTTGTCACCGTATTTCTTTACGGCAATGAACCTGTCAAGCCGCGATGGGACAGTAAAATAAGGATGAAAAACAGTCTCTTCTACCTCGGACTTTAAAATGCCTCTATGCCTCATTCGTTCCTTAGCATGTTCAGTGTAGGTAATTGCCATTTCTACTCGAATACAATTGTTTGATGTTTTTAGGCATAAAACACTTGCCATACCCAAGGCTTTGAAAAAACTTGCGGATTTTCAAAGAGGGAGAAGGGAGTCAATTTAGCTGATAGATTTCATCAACAAAAACTAGTTAGCTTCTAAACTCCGCCCCAAAACAGCGTCTTCTTTCGCATAAGCGCTATGTATTCTTTCAGCACTTCTTGCTCTTCAGCCGTTAAATCATCTGAATGCGTCGTCAAAAGTGCTTTCGCATCCTTCTCAGGCACCTTCACATACAGCATGTCCCTTTCAAACAAGTGTCTGCCCACGATCGGTTTATCCATCGAAATTGCCACCTGCATGCCAACCTTGGCCTCTGGTACGGCTTTGCCTTGGTCTTGAATCTGGTCAACTTCGCCTAAATCGCTGCTGTCCAAAGCTCGCATAAGCCCATACTTTGGCTTTAATCGACCGCCCAACACTTCCACGCCAAAAATCGCTGGTTTAGCCCTGCGGAAAATGCAATTGGGCAAAACCATAACTTTCCCAGGCTTAACCAACGCCTCAAATTCCGCTTCGCTTTTCGTTTCACGCTTGTTCTTAGCCCACTGCAAATACGCGTCAATTAAATTGTAGATGATTGGCTGGTTAAAAATCGGGATGTTATTTGCTGTGGCTTCTTCTTCTGCGTCAGGCAAAGTTTTGACGCCAAATGCCAAGATAGCGGCAACCAGCGGTTCACGCGTCTTAACTACAGATGCCTCGATCACGTCACGTTTACTGATGTCGCCGACATCAGCGATGCGTACTTGCACGTTGTTAGCCTTCAAAATTTCAGCCATCGCCTCCAACGAGCCGAGCGTGTCAGCCTTAACAATAACACCGTCAATCTCCTTAGTTATCCTGATTCTGCCTATCTCTTCAGTGATAAGCTTAGCATACTTTGCAGGGTCTTCACCAGTTGGCACAGCGAACAACGGCGCACCAGCCAAAGCACCCTCCAAACCAGTCGCAACCACCTTAACACCTGCACTGGCAAAAACACAATCAACCGAAGTAAACTTGTCCCGCGGATCCCTCATCTCATCCAACGGTTTAGGCACCAAAATCGCTCGTACTCGAGCCGAAATCGCTCCTTCTCGCCCACCAACAACAATCAAATCATCCTTGCGCAATGTGCCATCGTAAACAATCGTGTTCAACGTTAAACCTAAACCTGGCTCCTCCTTCACCTCTAAAACCGTGCCCTTAGCCGCACCCTCAGTTGTCTGCAAACGCTTCTTAAGGAACTGCTGACTTAACCCAACCAAAACCATAACCAGCTCCGATAAGCCTTCGCCGGTTTTTGCACTAGTCGGAACCAAAGCCACGTTAACCGTGAAGTCCCGAATATGGTCAAACCGGTCAGTCTTAAAACCTAAACGGCTGAACTCGCCCATAATGTGGTACAAACGGTTATCCAGCTCTTCACGTACAAAACTTGACTGGGAATCATAAGACTTCAAAAAAGGCGCTCCCTGCTGAGCCGCCCACCCTGGAATACGGTCAATTTTGTTGACTGCAACGATAAAGGGGGTCTTGCGAGCTTTCAGAATTTCTATGCACTCAAAAGTTTGAGCCTCAAAACCCTTCAGGACATCTATTACAAGAATCGCTATGTCAGCGACGCTGCCGCCTCTGCGCCGAAGATTCGTGAATACTTCATGCCCAGGTGTATCTACAATCAGTAAGCCTGGAATTTCTATGCCGGTTTTAAAGTTGGAGAGCCCTGGCCCAATGAGTTGTTTGAGTGTTTCAACTGGGAAAAAGCTTGCGCCAATATGCTGAGTCATTCCTCCTGCTTCACGCGCTTGCACGCTGGTTTTTCTCAACTCGTCCAGAAGCGAGGTTTTTCCTGCATCTACGTGTCCTAATACGCATACTATTGGTTGGCGTGTGGGCATAAATGAATTCACTTTCCGCTATAAGTTATCTATCTATGTGTGTAATGATTTTTTGGTTTATAAATGCTGGTGGCATTTTTTTATTCTCTTGGTTGCGACCTCTTGGCGGAGGGTTTGTAGCTAATTATTTCTTGTGGTGGAAAGAAGAGAGTAAAAGCGTTATTCAGATGCTCTCACGAGAAGTAGGAAAAGGCCGATGATCAGCATGATTACGCTCAGGATGCCGAAGAATAAGCTGAATGCGCCAAGTGCGTTCGTGCTTACTGTAAGGTAGATCATTATTGCCCCGATTATAACTAAGATTAATCCTAAGAATTTCTCGGCAAGGTTTACAAAGAATGTGTCTCCTTCTTCACTCACAGTTGTTTTCGCTCCGTCTCTCCGTGTTAATGGCTACATTAAACAAGAGGGGTAATTTAAATTATTTGTTGTTAGACATGATTCGACTGGTTGCTAACATAAGGTTGATTCGCTAAAGAATCTGTTGATGTAACGGCACAGTCACATAGACATAAATCGTTTTATCGGTTTTTATGCAATGGTGTTTTTAATGGAAAAGAAAGATATGTTGGCTGAAATAAAAGAGAGAACCAATGCTGTGGTCATAAAAGAATTCAGTCCAGATGGCGCAACGATACAGTACAATTCAAGTGGCGAAGTTAAAGGAAAATACCATGCAAATCACGTTGAAACGACTGATGTTAAGATGAAGATGGATGGCAAAAACGAGTGGGAAACTCGAGCGTTGGAAATGACCAAAGAAGGCGATGTAATCATGTTAACTGGCAAAGGCACCGGACAACAAAACAACTTCATGGGCGAATTCACATACATGACAAACTCACCAAGGCTCAGCTGGCTAAACAACACTAAAGCCACAGTTGAAGGCACAACTGACATGAAAAACAATGAAGCAACAATAAAAATTTTCCCAGAAAAAGAAAAACTGCCTGAAAAACAGGCGACAGTTTCAACGCCAATGATGTAGTTACTAGCTTTTGAGTTTCGTAGGCAAATATTCATCGACAATGTAGGTTAGTCCGTATCGGCTGAAAGCTTCTTGCTCAGCCTTCCTCTTTATTTTTAGAAAGAGCTTTATCTCTCTCTGCCAAAGGGGGTCGTTTTGGTACCTTGGATCCTTCTGCAACTCGTATAAGCGTTTAATGTCCACTTCGTCCAAGGGGTCAGTCGGCAGTTTGTATTCAATTATGTCGCTTGCCCAGACTCCGCTCCAAACAGCGTCAGGCGTGTTTAGCTCTCTTAGGTGTGCAGCATTCGCCGAGCCGGAA
>Ga0326727_10010431_pt1 | contig 22136 bp, 23 predicted proteins | sample MB2enrmetagenome_FD_207643 | JGI IMG/M metagenome (GOLD analysis project Ga0326727, IMG submission 207643) | Lab enriched peat soil microbial communities from McLean, Ithaca, NY, United States - MB29MY | ecosystem: Environmental > Terrestrial > Soil > Wetlands > Peat | place: USA: New York...
GTGTCGTAGAACGGCGCTCGAATCTGACTCCGGGAGAGCAACGGCAAGACGAGAAAGCAACACGGACCAGACATTTTTCGAAGGAAGCGGGGGAAATCTTTTATGGCAACACAAACCAAACCGACGGCGGCCAGCGCGCCCAACTACACCATCCCGTTCATCACGGTCACCATCCTGTTCGGGATCTTTGGGTTTCTCACCAGCCTGAACAACCAGCTGGTGAACAAGCTGAAAGAGATCTTCAATCTGCCCTACGGGCCTTCGATGCTGGCTACGTCAGCCTGGTTTTTTGCTTACCTTGTTTTCTCGGTTCCCAGCGGCAAGCTGATTGAGAAGGTGGGCTACAAGCGCACCATGGTGATTTCGCTGTTCATTATGGTGGTTGGCGCGCTGTTATTCGTTCCGGCAGCAAATCAGGTGAGCTTTCCCCTGACGCTGTTTGCGATCTTTGTGCTGGCGAGTGGTGTTACCGCCTTGCAGACCTCGGCCAACCCTTACGTCGCGATTCTTGGGCCGGAATCTGGCGCCGCGGCGCGCCTGAACCTGGCGCAGGCCTTCAACTCCGGCGCCTCGGCCGCTGCCGGCGTGTTTGCCGCCCGCTTCATCCTCGCTGATACCAGCAAGGTCACCGACGCGGCCAGCCAGGCGCATATGCTGGAAATGCCTTACGTATACATCGCCGCCGGGTTATTAGTGCTGGGTTTTTCGGTGATGTTCATGAAGCTGCCGGCGATCACTCGGAGCGAATCGTATCGCCCAGGCGCCGATAGCGCCGCGTCCACGGGCCGCGGCATCTGGAGCTACAAACACACAGTACTGGCCATGGTGGGCATCTTCTTCTATGTGGGTGTTGAAATCGCACTGGCCGCGATTGCTATCCAGTACTTCCATCAGCAAGGCATCAGCAATCTTGAAATAGCTGGATTCCTGGTTACGGTTTATTACCTGTTCATTATGGCGGGCCGTTTTCTAGGCAGCTTCCTGATGAAATGGATCAAGGAAGAAAAAATGCTTGTGTTCCTCGGTCTCTTCGGTGTGGTGCTGATGCTGGTTGCCATGTTCACTCACGGACAGGTAGCCATTTGGAGCCTGGTGCTCTGCGGTCTGGCCAACTCCATCATGTATCCAACCATCTTTACCCTGGGCATCGCCGAACTGGGACCGTTGACCAGCAAGGGTTCGGGCGTGATCACCATCGGCAACGTGGGCGGAGCGGTGATTCCGCCACTGTTAGGCTTTTTAGCTGACAAGGTCGGGATTCAGAACGCATTCGTTCTGCCTATCATCTGTTACATCTACATTGCCTACTATGGTCTGTCGGGCTATAAGCCCACGCGCGCGGTCAAGGCGTAGGTGTGAATTGATGACTTGTTTCAGGACCCTCCAGTTTTCACCGGAGGGTCCTGGCGTTTCCGCTTATCTCTGCTGGCAAGCACGCGATTGCCGACTGCCGTGCCTGCGGCATACAATTTTTCTGAATTTGTTTTCTGGAAGGCCACCATGCGCATGATTGCTTTGCTCTCTTTCGTCCTGGCATCTCTCACCGCCGCAGCGCAGACATCAGTCCCAGCGAAGGCGCCGCGAGTTCCACGGCAGGCGGTGGCGCAGACGCCGCCCATGGGCTGGAACAGTTGGAACTACTTCGCCGAGCGCGTCAGCGACAAAGACATTCGCGACGCCGCCGACCAGCTTGTCTCGACGGGCATGAAAGACGCCGGATACATTTACGTCAACATCGACGACGCGTGGCAGGGGCAGCGCGACGCGAACGGCGTACTTCACCCCAATACCAAGTTTCCCGACATGAAGGCGCTGGCCGACTACGTGCACTCCAAGGGCCTCAAAATCGGTATTTACTCCGGCCCCGGCCCCCAAACCTGCGCCCGATATGAGGGCTCGCTGGATCATGAAGCCCAGGACGCCCAGCTTTACGCCCAGTGGGGCATCGACTATCTCAAGTACGACCTGTGCAGCTTTGGCCGCGAGGTAATGCAGAAGCAGGCTCCCAACGACAAGGCCGCGCAGATGCGGCTGATGGCGGCCGCCTACGCCAAGATGGACAAGGCACTCAAGGCGACTGGAAGGCCCATCGTCTACTCGCTCTGCCAATATGGATGGGACGCGGTTTGGGAGTGGGCTCCATCGGTCGGCGGCAACCTGTGGAGGACGACGGGCGACATCACTCCTAACTGGGACCGCATCTACGCCATCGCCAGCCAGCAGGCCGGCCTGGAGAGATACGCCGGCCCCGGCCACTGGAACGATCCCGACATGCTCGAAGTGGGCAACGGCAAGCTCACGCTGGCAGAGAACCGTTCTCATTTTTCTTTATGGGCCATGCTTGCCGCGCCTCTATTAGCCGGCAACGACCTGCCCAACATGAAGCCGGAGATCAAGGCGATTCTCACCAACCGCGACATCATCGCCATCGATCAGGACAAGTTGGGCAAGCAGGGAAGCCGCGTTTACAGCGAAGGCGAAGTGGATGTGTGGGAGCGGCATCTGGCCGGCGGCGCGGTGGCCATCGCCGTCATCAACGCCGGCGACAGCCGCTACTCCACCCACCCCATCCACCTGAACCTGGCTAAACTCGGCCTGCACGGCCCGCAGACCGGCAAGGACTTGTGGACCGGCAAGACCATCAAGCTCCGCGACGGCCAGCCGCTCGAATTGGCCAGCCACGACGTTCTGCTGGTTCGCATCAACGCGCTTAAGTAGTTTCCATAGGGCGCAATATGATATTTTTGAAGTGTTGGTTGCGGTGAAGGAGTTCACCCTTAACTGCTGTCTATCCCAGTTGGCCGGACAGATGATGACTCCTGACAGGGAATCCTGTTGCGGAGACGTATCCCGGCCGGTTCCCTGAACGAAAATCCAGGAGTTTGCGTTCATGATGAACACATGGGCTTTGGCAGCATTGTGGGTAGGATTGGCGCTGGCGGCGACGCTGCTGGCGATCTGGTTCAAAATCTCGACGGCGCTTTCTGAGATTGTGGTGGGCACGGTGGCCCAGTTGGTTGCGGTTGCGTATTTTGCGCAGGGCGGACTGCTGGGCAACACGCCGTGGATTACATTTCTGGCCGGCACAGGCGCCATCGTGCTCACCTTTCTGGCCGGCGCGGAACTCGATCCCGTTGTTTTCAAAACCAAATGGCGTGAAACAATGGTTATCGGGCTGGCGGGATTCTTCGGCCCCTTCCTGGGTTGCACGGCGGTCGCCTATTACGTGTTGCACTGGGCCGTCCTATCCAGTTGGCTATGCGGCGTCGCTCTCTCCACGACTTCGGTTGCCGTGGTCTATGCGGTGATGCTGGAGCTTGGCTTCAATGTAACGGAGTATGGCAAGTCGATCCTTGCCGCGTGCTTCATCAACGACATCGGAACCGTGGTTGCACTGGGGCTGATTTTCTCGCCGTTCACCATCAGGACGCTGATCTTCGTGGTGGTTGCAATCACGGTTTTTGTCGCGCTGCCTTTTTTTACGCCGCGATTCTTCAAAAAATTTGGAGGGCGCGTCTCTGAAATCGAAGCCAAGTACCTTCTCTTTCTCCTTTTTGCCATGGGTGGTCTGGCTCTTTGGGCGGGGAGCGAGGCAGTGCTTCCGGCGTACATGATTGGCATGGTGCTGGCGGGAACGGTGGGCAAGGACCATGCGCTGATACGCCGCCTGCGCACGCTGACGTTTGGCTTGCTCACGCCGTTTTACTTTATCCGCGCCGGATCGTTCGTCCTGGTGCCGGTATTGGTCGCCGCTCCGGCGGTGATGCTGATTCTGTTCCTGGCCAAGTCGCTGACCAAGGCGGTTGCCGTGTATCCGGCAGTTCTGGCGCACCGTTACGAAGGCAACTCCGGAGCTTACTACACGCTGATGATGTCAACAGGCTTGACGTTCGGCACCATCTCCGCGCTCTTCGGGCTCAATCACAACATCATCGACCAGAAGCAGTACTCCTGGATCGTGGGCACGGTGATTGCCAGCGCGGTGATTCCCACCATGATTGCGAACCGGTTCTTTTTGCCCCGGCATCTTCTTCCCCACGCAATCGCAAGCGAGAAATCAGAGCAATTAGTCCAGCGGCAAGCCGCCGCAGAAGAGGTATAGGCTATCACCATGGGAAGCCCGGTTTTTGTAGGATTTCAAAGGATACTGGTGGCGTTCGACGCGTCTCCGCACGCGGAGCACGCTTTGAATGTTGCGTTGTCGATGGCGGGCGACATGAAAGCCAAGCTGTTTGTCCTGGCTGTCATCCGGCCGCCGGATGTTGCCGAGAGCGCGGAGTTCAACGCCGTTCTCGACGAAGAACGCGAGCGCTACGAGAGCAGTTTCGTTCCCATCCGCGAACGCGCCAAGCAAAAGGGGATCGAACTCGAGACGGATGTCGTTGTGGGTCATCCGGCGGAACAGATTCTTCACCGGGCCGACGCGATACAGGCCAGCCTTATCGTGACAGGCAAGCGCAGCCATACCATCCTGCATCGCTGGATGCTGGGCTCGAACACGGAACGCGTTCTGAAGTATGCTCATTGTCCGGTGATGATCGTGCATTGATTCCGCAGACAGAACAAGCAGTCGGGCATAGGAGGCCACGGAAAAGACGGCATCTACCTTGGAGGAGTCATGCCCGAATCACAGCCAGCGAATCATAGGACGCGGCGACCGGGGGAATTGAACGAGGCCCAGCAGCGGCGCCTGATCACCACATGCAAATACATCGACAGTTTGCTCTGCGACATGGAGCATGCTCTCCATACCGCGACATCGGAGTCTCCGTTTCCCCGTTATGTTGTGGACGCTACTGCCGAGCAGGCGCGGGAGATTGAAGGCCATATAAGCCGCCTACGGGCACAACTGCTGCGGACGCTTGAGTGGCAGCACCTGAAGCCCGAGCCGCCGGAGATTCCAGTAACCCGATCCATCGCGACAGTCCTTGCTTTTATAGAGATCGCAATCGACGAGCTCAAGCCTCGCCATCTGCGCGGTTGCGGAGCCGTACCGGCGGATGCGGTCGAAGAACTCAATGGAGAGATCCACGAGCTCCTCTCTCTGGTCAAAAACATGGAGATTTATCTTCGCCATGAATTAGGCGTGAATGCTGTGACGAGAGCAAAGTCATGACAGGCTACCCGAACCGCATATACTTTGTCCCAAAGTCCAACGGAACGCCTGTCCTATTGAATGTGAGTGGTGGCGGGAGGCAGGATCGAACTGCCGACCTACGGGTTATGAATCCGTCGCTCTAACCATCTGAGCTACCCCGCCGGAAGAGGCACTTGAGACGCGGGCCGCGGAGGCCCTGCCGGGGAATGGGCGAATACGAAATCCGCGCGCAACTCCCTCTATCGATGATACGGGTGGCTGGATTCGAGGTCAACCCTGTGGCACATAGCCGGTTGTAATGATCTGCAATGCAGATGCCAAAGATGAACTCTGCCGCTCCTCTCGTGTAAACTCGGCTGCATGAGCACGATTCGGATTGCCGGCGTGATTCCGGCCCGGCTCAGTTCCACGCGGCTCAGCCGCAAGGTGCTGCGCGAGATTGCCGGCCGGCCCATGGTGGAGTGGGTGTGGCGCGCGGCGCGGGCGAGCGGGATGATGGACCCCGTGGTGGTGGCTGCCGATTCGGAGGAAGTGGCTGCTGTTTGCCGCGAGCGCGGGATTCCCGTGACGATGACCGATGCCTCCTGCCCCAGCGGGACAGATAGGGTTCGACAGGTGGCTCGCCAGATCGATGCCGACATTTATGTGAACATTCAGGGCGATGAGCCGACGCTTACGCCGGAGTTCTTTCCGCCGCTGCTGGCTCTGTTTGCGCGTGCGGAGGTCGAGGTTGCCACGCTGGCCGTTCGCTGCCCGCCTGAGGAGGTCGACGACCCTAACGCGGTCAAGGTGGTCACAGCGCTGGACGGGCGCGCGCTCTACTTTTCCCGCGCCACAATTCCTTTTGATAGAGATAAGAGCGGCCACGCCGCCTATCGCAAGCACCTGGGGATTTATGCCTATCGCAAGGCGGCGCTGGAGCGCTTTGCGGCGCTCGCGCCCTCGCCGCTGGAACTAACCGAGCGGCTGGAGCAACTGCGGCTGCTGGAAAACGGGATTGCGCTCTATGTGGCCGAGGCTCCGGCAGACACCACCGGCGTGGATACCGAGGCCGATTTGCTGCGGGCCGAGGCGGTGCTGCGGGAGCGCACGGGGAGTTAGACTGCTGGTTCCATCAGCGCTCTTGCAGCCGCCGCCGTGCGGCTTTCCACACCCAGCTTTTGGAAGATATGCTCCAAGTGTTTTTTTACCGTGCCCATGCTCATACTGAGGATGAGGCTGATGTCTTCATTCGATTTTCCGCGAGTTACCCACAGCAAAACTTCAGATTCGCGACGGCTAAGTCCCAAGATCGTTAAGTCGCCTACTACAGGCCGCTCCTGCATAATTAGCGTGACGCCCTCGCCGCAGGGCACTGAAGTGACGGTCAACTCCGAACCATCAAAATGCTCAATAACCCACGGGCGGCGCGGAGCCGTTTCCAGGACGTTATGCGGCGAGTTTTTCTGATGGCATACCCAGGCATGGAGCTTCTTCGGCAAACTGTCATCCGCTCGCAATAAGCTGAAATACTTCCTGGTATAGCGCAAGGCTCTTGCCGTAATAAGTCGCACCTTCTGCTTGCCATCGAGGATGACAATCCCCTCCGCGCAGCTTTCCAGCGTTTCCGCATAGCTGGTGATCTGCCTGTGCAGGCCGGCGGTCAATTTGGTATTGCTCCAGGCTTGCATGAGGTGGGGTTGCAAGAGATTTAATGCCTGCCGGTCGCGCTCTGTAAAGCTGCGCTGGTCCCGGTTGATGGAGACGGCGGCAAGGACTTTGGGAGAGATTATCGCGAGGGTACCGAGATTATCTTCGATTCCCGGATGCCGCCATACTTCGTTATATAAAGATGTGCGATGGAACGCGCTCTCGCTGAGATAGTCGGAAATGCCATACCAGCCGCAGTCGCCGCTACACTGCAGATGTTCCCACGCTGGATGGTCGTTGCAGTAGCGCAGCCAGTCCGTGAAATACTTCACGTACTGAGATTCACTGAAGCAGACTACGTGATCCTCTTCTGTAGGGCCGGACTCGAAACAAGTAACAACATCCCCTTCAACAATCTTTTGCAGGCCCTTGATAACCTTGTTCAAGAAAGCTTCATGCGTCTGTAAGTTATTGATATCGTTCAGGAAATCGAGAATAGCCCGGTAATCTCTCTGCGGCAAATCCCTCATATCCGTCTCCAAAGTCATATCAGCCGAAAGGCGTATTGCTGTGAATGATTGGATGTTGACATGATATACGCGTTTGTGCGATCTCGACAATCGAAGCCAATAAGGAGCATCTATGCGCGCCTCCATTCGTTTGCTTGTTGTTTACTTTTTCCCTTCTGCGTTGCTCGTATACCTAACGGCCTGTGGCGGCGGTTCCAGTTCCACACCACCGCCTCCGCCTCCGCCCCCGTCAACCACGAACTATGCCGTGGCGGACTACGGCAACAATCGTGTTCTCATCTACGATGCCCCCTTCAGCACAAATCAGAATGCCAGCGTGGTGCTGGGCCAGTCGGTTTTCAACAGCAACTCGATCAACGCGGGAGGGGGAGCGACGCCCGCGGCAAACGGTCTGTGGTATCCCACATCGGTCGCCGCGGACGCATCGGGCAATCTCTACGTCGGGGATGGGGATAACGACCGCGTGCTGCAATTCAAGCCCCCCTTCACCACCAACATGAATGCCAGCGTGGTTTTCGGAGAAACAGGAATGACCGCTGCTTCTCCGGGTTATTTCGGGACCGGCGCATCGGCAAGTGGACTTTCGGGTCCATACCTCTACGTAGCAATAGACAGCCGGGGAGATCTTTGGGTATCCGACTATAACAACTCCCGAGTCGTGGAGTATGTGCCGCCCTTCAGCAACGGGATGGCCGCGACGCTGGCGATTGGCCAGACCACTACGGGCGCTTTAACATCGACACCCTGCAATAAGGGCGCCGGAAACGGTAGTGCTCCCACCTCCAGTACGCTTTGCGATCCGGAGGGATTAACCTTTGACGCCAGCGGCAATCTATGGGTGGCGGATAGCAGCAACAATCGCGTTCTGGAGTTTAAGCCGCCCTTCAGCACCGGGATGGCAGCCAGCCTGGAAGTCGGCCAGCCCTCGGGGGCGACGGCGTTTACCACGTTTGCGGTAAATAATGGAGGAAGTGGAGGAAATCCAATTGCCAGTTCGCTCTACGGCCCAAGTATGCCGTTGTTTGACTCGAGCGGCAATCTGTGGGTAGCCGATGGCGGCAATGGACGCGTGCTTATGTACGCTCCGCCTTTCAGCAATGGCATGAATGCCACTCAGGAACTGGGTGATCCGGCGGGAGCAGCGGCATTCACTACCAGAAATGCCTCGCTTACTCAGTGGGGAATGAACGGGCCTTGGGGTCTGTGTCTTGACACGGAGGGGAGCATCTACGTCACCGACAACGCTTACAACCGCGTGATGATCTTCGATCTGCCCTTCAGTAACGGCATGAACGCAACCACCGTTCTCGGCCAGGCGGATTTCACGCACGGCGCAGCCAATCAAGGCGGCAGCATTGGCGCCCAAACGCTGAATCAACCTTTTAGCTGTGCGACCTTCTGAGGCAGTGCGCTCTGGAGCGAGCCGGTTTCGCAACCCCTACACCATACAAGCCCCAGGTCTCGATCCTGAGATCTGGGGCTTTGATTTATTGGTGCGCAAGAATCGGGTAGCGCGCCAAGTGGCTCATCGGCGACTATGGTTCTCATGAGCGCTACACCCGATCTCGACATGATTCGCGCATACATTGAGGCCAACCACGACCGCCCCATCCCGCTGGCCGAGCTGGGCAGGCTGGTTCACGCAAGCCCATTCACCGTGCAGCGGCTCTTCAAAGCGAAGATGGGCGCGAGCCCGCTGCAATATCAGCGGGCGCTGCGCGCGGGCTCGCTGCGCAAGGCGCTCAAGCAAGGAGAGTCTGTGACAAGCGCCATCTACAACGCAGGATTTGGTTCGTCGAGCCGCGGCTATGACGGCGCGCAACTGGGCATGACGCCGGCGCGCTTTGCCAAGGGCGGACGCGGCGAACAGATCGGCTGGTGCTCAGCGCATTCGCCTTTTGGTTGGGTGATCGTGGGAGCGACCAAGCGTGGACTGTGCTGGCTGTCGCTTGCGGGGACAAAGAGTGAGGCCGAGGCCAGCCTGCGCGAGGAGTTTCCCGCCGCGACGCTGAAACGCGATCCGACGCTGGCGGCGATGGTGGAAGCGGCGCTGCGCGTGGTTGGCGGCCCGGCAAACACATCGAAGAAGTTGGCCGCACCGCAGGTGCTGGACCTGCGCGGGACGGCGTTTCAATTGAAGGTGTGGCAGGCGTTGCGGCGGATTCCGCGCGGCGAAACGCGCAGCTACAGCCAACTGGCGCGGGAACTCGGCGATCCCAAGGCGACGCGCGCCGTGGCTCGCGCCTGCGCCACGAATCGCGTGGCGATTGTGGTTCCGTGCCATCGCGTGGTGGGCGCGAGCGGCTCGCTGACCGGCTATCGCTGGGGCGTAGAGCGCAAGCGGCAACTACTGGAATTGGAAGGCGTAAACATTGAATGACACGGCAGACAGGACTGCAACTGTCGGAGTGCTCCGTGTCCCGCGAATGATATTCTCAAAGAGATAGGAGCATTGACGACTTATGGCAACTGCGACACTGGAAAGTATTGCGACGGATTACAAGGTCGCCGACATGAAGCTGGCCGAGTGGGGGCGCAAGGAGATCGTCATCGCCGAGCAGGAGATGCCGGGGCTGATGGCCATCCGCAACAAGCACGCGGCGGCCAAGCCGCTGGCCGGCGTGCGCATCACCGGCTCGCTGCACATGACCATTCAGACGGCAGTCCTGATTGAGACGCTGGTCAGCCTGGGCGCGGAGGTGCGCTGGGCGAGCTGCAACATTTTTTCGACGCAGGATCACGCGGCGGCGGCGATTGCGGCGACGGGCGTTCCGGTCTTTGCGTGGAAGGGCGAGTCGCTGGAGGAGTATTGGGATTGCACGTATCGGGCGCTCTGCCACAAGGAAGGCAGGGGTCCGCAACTGGTGGTGGACGACGGCGGCGACGCGACCCTGCTGATTCACAAAGGCTATGAACTGGAAGCGGGCGACAAGTGGGTACATGGGCCGGCGTCGAGCCACGAAGAGCAGGTCATCAAGGATTTGCTGAAGAAGGTTTTTCGCGAAGACCCAAAGCACTGGCACAAGGTTGCGGCGGAGTGGCGCGGCGTGAGCGAGGAGACGACGACGGGCGTGCACCGGCTCTACAAGATGATGGAGCAGGGTAAGCTGCTGGTTCCGGCGATCAACGTGAATGATTCCGTGACGAAGAGCAAGTTCGATAATTTGTACGGCTGCCGGGAGTCGCTGGCCGACGGCATCAAGAGAGCGACGGACGTGATGGTGGCGGGCAAGGTGGCGGTGATCTGCGGCTACGGCGACGTGGGCAAGGGCTCGAGCCACTCGCTGCGCGGCATGGGCGCGCGCGTGATCGTGACGGAGATCGACCCCATCAACGCGCTGCAGGCGGCGATGGAGGGCTTCGAGGTGGCGACGGTGGAGGATACTCTGGGACGCGGCGACATTTATGTCACCTGCACGGGCAATGTGGACATCATCACGCTGGAGCATATGAAGCGGATGAAGGATCAGGCCATTGTCTGCAACATCGGCCACTTCGACAACGAGATACAGATGGACCGGCTGAACGCGGACAAAAGCGTGAAGAAGCTGAACATCAAGCCGCAGGTGGATAAGTACACTTTCCCTGACGGGCACGCGATTTTTGTGCTGGCCGAGGGACGGCTGGTGAACCTGGGCTGCGCGACGGGGCATCCGAGCTTTGTGATGAGCAACAGCTTCGCCAATCAGACGCTGGCGCAACTTGACTTGTGGACGAAGCGGGACAGTTACAAGGTGGGCGTTTATGTGCTGCCCAAGCGGCTGGACGAAGAGGTGGCGCGGCTGCATCTGGAGAAGATCGGCGTGAAGCTGACGACGCTGAGCGCGAAACAGGCGGATTATCTGGGCGTGACGGTGGAAGGGCCGTACAAGGCGGAGAACTACCGTTACTGACCACCTGCGGTGGGGGGACTAGCCGTCCAGGCAAACGGCGCTTGCGCGCCATATGGATCGTGGTTTCACAGGTCTCAAGAGCGAGACCTGAAAAAGCAAAGCCTCGGTTGCTGCCGGGGCTTTGTTGCGACTAGAGCAATATATTTCTTCGATCAAATGCAGAATCGAAGGTCACAGTACCAAAGGCTAGTTTATTGGTGACTTGCTCATCATGAGGCGCAAAGGTTCGCCGATAGCGGAAGCATGGGCATGAGTTGTTGTGTGCCTGAGGAGGATTCTATGCGTCTTCGCCTGCTATGCGCCCTGCTGGTTCTAACGGGATTTTCCGGTTGCGGAAATCAGCTAGCGACCACTTCCAGTCCTGCCGACACAAGCCACACTTATAACGGAACGGCCTCGGTGGGTGACTTTTTGACCATTACCATCGATACAAGCGCGCTGACCATCACATATACGAATCTTTCCAACGGAGACAGCGGAACGGTTCCTTACACAGTCAACGCGAATGGAAGTTATACGATCACCGATCCCGCCGGCAACCTGATCGCCGCCTACGAGGTGCCGGGTTATGCGCTGGTGGTTCAGTCGGCCAAATCGGGGCCGACGCACAACACGCCGGCGCTGATTACGGCCGTCGAGAGCGGCCCGATCACGCTGAGCACCTTTGCCAACAACAGCTATAACTATATGTCGTTCCGCACCTCGTTCGGCGGGCTGGAAATCGGCTCGGTGAGCATTGGAACGACCTCGGGGACGAACACCAACTACTGGCCTTATGGCAATACCGATCCCGCCGATACAGGCGGCGCGTTCGGCGGCGGCCCGATGGATTTCAGCGGGCTGGTGGAGGATGTTTCCGGAACGTATATGTCGGGGCCGGTTAGCGGGGCGGGCGGCGGCACGAACACCATCTTCGGCACAGCGGGCGGCTTTTTCATTGTGGATTCGCCCACCGGATCAATCATCGGATTGCCAAAGGCGGCAAGCCCGGACTTTGACCCCACGGTGGCGGGAACCTACAACGGCATCTACTACGAGAAGCTCAACGCCAACAACTCGGGGAGCACGGAGACGGGCACGCCATCGACCGGCCAGGCGACGATTGTGATCAGCAATACGGGCGTCATCCAGGTTACCGATTCCAATAGCAATATGTTCATCAATGCCCAACTGACGCCGGTGGCCAGTTCCAGCAACTTGTATGGCAGCGCGGGTCAACTGACCGATCCATGCTACGGGATGTTTACCTTTCACGCAGTGACCTCCACGTATGAGCATGATGTATTTGTCACCTTCGTGGGCAACTCGGTGGTCTTTTCCAAGTACAGCGTTAATCTGCCCTGGGTTGATTCAACCGGCACGTACACGTATTGGTACGGGGTGGGGCTGAAGTAGGCCACCTGCGGTGGGGCAGACGCTCGCTATTCGCTCGCATTTGATTCGAGGTATCTTAGCGGCGCTTGCGCGTTGGCTTGAGGTTCATGACGCCTTATCCTTTTCGCAAATGGGCCAAGAGAATGTATGTGATAATAAAGCGCCGTACCTACGGGACTTGGATTGATTGTTGATTGCGCTCACTCCACGCTGAAGCGCGGGGCTAACTAACTCTGCGCCTACGGCGCGATTCTATGGATCAAAGTCCTTTGCGATGAAACATTCGCTGCCAGAGCCTGGAGAGCGAGCTATGCAGCAGGCGCAGGCCGGGAGCAGCGCGTGAGATATGCAATACTCAATGGGCGAGCTTATACAACCGCCGAGGCGATCACATTCAATATCTCTACTGTTGGAGAGGGCAGAAAGATCGGCTGATCAAGCGATGTCAACTCCCAACTAGCTGTGCAACTGGTGACGACAAATCGAAATTGCCGAATCGAGTTGAGCAGGCGGAGAGACTCAACGGGATCGTGGCCTGTGCGCTGCGCCACGCCAGAATGCGCCTCCAGAGAAACTACGCAATGCGGGGCCTGGCGGATAGTTTCGACCGCGCCCTCGATGACCGCATATTCTCCGCCCTCGACATCGATCTTCATAACCATATTTCCGGTCAAGCCAAGGCTGTCGACGGTGATGACTCGAATGCCGCCCGCAGGGTCGGGCATGAAAAAGCGAGCATGGTCGGAGGTGTCGATTGCGGGACGCACCATAGACCCGGCGCCGACATAGTTTCCTACTGCGTGGCCAAGCAGCAGCGATGGGCAGGGAAGCATCGAGAGGTTGCGGCTTAAGAACGGCAGTACATCGACGTTGGGCTCGAAGGCTATAACGCGCCCGATGGCCGGAAGTTGCCGGCACAACATGACCGAGATCATGCCAATATCGGCGCCACAATCGATTAGGGTGGCGTCCCGCATAGAACGGGCTGCTTCGCTAATGACACTTAACATATTGGTTTCATAACGTAGAATCTCGTCGCGGCTGAGCCGGTTGTCCGCTCGATAGATTGGAATGGTAAGACGAAACCCGCACCCGAGATCGTATTCGACGACGCAGCCACGGCTAGCCAGCGTTCCCAGGCGATAGCCGCCACGCAGCTTCCATCGGTTGAGCAGCTCAGCTAGCCGGAAGAGCGGCGGAGGGGATGCGCGGATTTGATAACCGCAGACGGTAGGAGTGATTCCATTCATACTTGCTTAATCTCCTGGAACATTGTAAGCCAGGCGAAAAGACGGCTTTAGCACCGATTCACTCAAAATTACTTTTGCCTGGCATGAAACAGCCGCTGCCAGAGCCTCCAGAGCGAGCTATGCAGCAGGCGGGTCTGCTGGGCTTTGAGGGCGGCGTAGGAGCGTTCCACATAGACGTCGAACTCCGGCGGCCAGCCGATGGTAGAGCGGCGCTCGGAGTAGTCGCCCTCGGCCCACTTGGCCAGCACCGCCTTATAACCCACCACGTGGGTGACAAAGTCCAGCAGGCAATGCGGCATCTGCTCCTCGACGATGAGATAGGCCTTCTCGATGATGATTTTTTCGCGGACATCGTTGAGGGGCATGAAGATGGTGGTCATCCACAGCATCCACTCCTTCATCTCGCTGTCGAGAATGGGAAAGCTCTGCGTCTTGCCTTGCTTTTTGAGCAGCGAGCGGTAGGCGATATTGCCCGCCTGGGAGGCGACGTAGAGCGGGCCGTAGAACTCGTTGAGGCGGCGATTGACCTGCTCCAGCTTGTCCTTGCGGCGGGCCAGCATTTTGGCGCTCCAGGCGGTGGCCAGGTAGCCGACAAACGCCAGAAGGATGGTCAGCGCGGTTGCATTGTCGAGAAACTTCTGCAAAGTTGGCATGAATGAGTCCGTGGATTGTACTGGCAACGAGAGTAAATATACTCTCGTTTGCTCTAATCATCCAACAAGAAGATCACGTTGATCGTGGTTTCAAACTCCACCGGCTGGTTGTTGAGCAGGTAGGGGCGGTATTTCCAGCTTTTTACAGCATCGAGGGCGGACTGCTGCAACATGGCCGGCCCGCTGACGGCTTGAAGATTGATGACCGATCCTGTTGTGGAGATGACGGCATGAAGCACCACCGTGCCGGAGACACGCGCGGCTTTGGCAATGGGCGGATACCTGGGGAGAGACTTCTGGATGAGCAAACTCTGCGCAACGGCGGCTGAGAGGACGACCTTCCTGAGATGAGCCGGCGATTGCGAAGCGGGATGTTCGCTGCTGACTTTGGCGGGCGCCTGCGGAGAGGATGACACCGGCGGCGGGGGAGGAGGCGGCGGGGGCGGTTCAACGAGGAGCATTGCCGTATTATCCGGAAGATGCTCAGGGTAGATGAGAGGCATCATGAGCAGGAAGAGTCCCCCCAATGCCGATAGCACTACGACGAATACGGCCAGCACCGCCAGCCAGATCCAGCGAACAGACGATTTTTGCTTATTCGTGTTGTTACCAGTGCTCATCGAATTCCCTCCAGATCCGATTCATTGGATGCAAGTTATTTCGATTCCACACACAGATTACCTGGCGCAATGTTCTAAGGCAGCAGCTGGGGCTCGATCTTGCCGTAGATCTCATCGGAGGCGTTTTTGATCTGGTTCACAATATCGTGAAACTCCTGGGTATCGGCGAGGCGCAGCGGGGCGTCGACGCGGACAGAGAGGTCGTCATCGGCGTCGAGGCCGACTTTGACGCGGTCGAACTCATGATTGAACTTGAGGAGCGTATGGAGGAAGTCGGTGGTAACCGGCATGCGGCGCTTCTCCACCACGGTGACAAAGATGACCATCTGGTTGTTTTCGGTATCCAGGGCCAGGACAACTTTGATGTCCTTGAGGTGAGTGCCGGGGAAGTGAATGACCCAGACAGTGGGCGACTTGGTGGTGGTGAAGGTATAGTTATTGGCCTGCATGAGGCTGACCATTTTGGCGGGGCCTTCTTCGCTGGTTTGGGCCGCCGCGGGCAGCGCAAACGAGAAGAGAAGGGCGGCGAAAAGGCAAAGACGAGCGAGCGAGCGTGTGCGGCGAGAATGCATAACAGAAGCCTCCTGGGGGAAGAACAAGATTGTGTAAGAGTACGCTGCGCAGGCGAAGTGCGCAACTGGCACCTGTGGTGGGGCCAACTGCCTTCAGACGTTCAGGTCCGTATCCTCAATAACCTGTTGTTCCGGCAGCATACTTTGATGCAAGATGCGCGAGATGAGGATGCCGTTTTCCTCTCGCCGGTAAAAAAAGACGTGCCGCCCCTTTTCAAAGCGATGCAGGCCTGGGCGAATCCAATCGCAACGCCGGCCGAGCGAAGGATTGTCAGCCAGCAACTTTGCGCATCGCTCAAGGCTGTCCAAATAGCGCTCCGCCTGAGCCAGTCCCCAGGTTTGGAGCGTGTATGCGCCGATGCCCAGCAAGTCTGCCTTGGCGCTGCGGGAAAATCGTACTGTGGCCATGGCTAGCTGGGGATCGCTTCCAGATGGAGCGCCTCACGCACCTGCTGAAAGACATCGTCCTCGGCAATGCCGCTGGCATCGCCCTCGTCGATGGCCGCGCGCAGGGCTTCCAGCTTGGCCTCGTAGAGGCGCTCCTCGCGCTCCAGAGTGCGCAACGCAGCGCGCACCACCTCACTGGCGTTCTCAAAGCGCCCGCTCTCCACCCGCGCGAGAACAAAGCTGTCGAGTTCCTGGGTCAGATTCACATTGCGAGTGGGCATGGCGCCTCCATGTTCTCCGTCGGAAAACGGAACTGAAAGCAAGCGTAGCACAATTAGCAATCTTTGCCAAGCACCTGCGGTGGGCCCATCTGCTCGTGTTTCGCTCGCATGGGAGTCGTTGATTCCCACCCTTCACTATGTACGCGAAGGCGGGGCATCCAGGCGGCAGCGCGAAGTCGAACCGATGGCCGTTTCATTCAGGTGGGCACAGCCCACTTGATTTACACTCCCACATGTGCTAATCTCCCCCTATGTCGACGATAGCGGTCATCAAAGATACCGATTTCCAGTTGGTCTCCGAGTTCGCGCAGCCCGATGCGAAGAAACGCCTCTCGCTGGGAGCGGCTCTGCGCGACGCAACGGCCTATAACATCTACCGCAATCCCCTTGGCCAACTCATTCTCGATCCGGTCAGGACCATCCCTGTCTCTGAGATGTGGCTCTACGAGAACCCGACGGCCCTGACCAGCGTGAAGCAAGGCTTGAGGGAGTCGTCGGAAGGCAAGAGCGTATACCGTGGCTCGTTTGCCAAACACGCCAAGGCGTAATCCCAAGACCTATTTATGAATCGGAAGCTCAAGTTCACGCCCACGGCAGATGCGCAGTTGACGGCGCTGGAAAAATCGCCGTCCAGTGCCGCGCTCCTCGCGCAGGTTCGCAAGGCTCTCGGATACCTTGAAATCAACCCGCGCCATCCAGGTCTCCACACGCACGAGTTCACCTCGCTGACGGGCGCGCATAGCGAGAAGATCTTCGAGGCGTACGCGCAAAATGACACCCCCGGCGCCTACCGCATCTTCTGGCATTACGGTCCCGATGAAATCAAAAGCAGGAAGCGAATGCCGGTGATTACCGTAATTGCGATCACACGGCATCCCTAGGCACCTGCGGTGCGGCCAGCGGCCTTCGGCTCAACCAAGGAGCTTGGCGGCTTCTTTGGCGAAGTAGGTGACGATGAAGTCGGCGCCGGCGCGTCGGATGCTGACCAGCGATTCGAGGATGGCGCGGTCGCGGTCGAGCCAGCCTTTTTGGAAGGCGGCCTGGAGCATGGAGTACTCGCCGGAGACCTGGTAAGCGCCGAGGGGCACGGCGAAGCGTTGGCGGGCGGCGCGGATGACATCGAGGTAGGGCATGGCGGGCTTCATGAGGATCATGTCCGCGCCTTCTTCGAGGTCGAGGGCGATCTCGCGCAGGGCCTCGCGCAGGTTTGCGCCGTCCATCTGATACGACTTTCGGTCGCCGAATTGAGGGGCGGAATCGGCGGCCTCGCGGAAGGGTCCGTAGAAGGCGGAGGCAAACTTGGAGGCGTAACTGAGGATGGGGGTTTCCGCGCAGCCGGCGCTATCGAGGGCGCGGCGAATGGCTCGCACCCTCCCGTCCATCATGTCGCTGGGGGCGACGACATCGGCTCCGGCTTTGGCCTGGCTGACGGCGGTGCGGGCGAGCAGATCAAGGGAGGGGTCGTTGTCCACTGTCCAGCCGTCCGAGGTTTCGATGACCTTGCCGCAGTGGCCGTGGCTGGTGTACTCGCAGAGGCAGACGTCGGCGATGAGGACGAGTTTCTTCGACGCGGGCGAGGCTTTAAGCGCGCGCAGGCCCTGCTGGACGATGCCTTCGTCGTCGTATGCGCCGGAGCCCAGCTCATCTTTGTATTCAGGCAGGCCGAAGAGCAGAAGGCCTCCCAGGCCAAGGCGCGCGGCCTCCTCGGCCTCGCGGACGGCTTCGTCGATGGAGAGGTTGAAGACTCCCGGCATGGAGCCGACCGGGCGGCGCATGCTGATTCCGGGACAGAGAAAGAGGGGATAGATCAGATCGCCGGGGGTGACGGCGGTTTCGCGCACCAGCGCCCGCAGGGATTCCGTGCGACGGAGGCGGCGCATCCGCGATTGGGGAAAGCTCATGGAATCGATTGTACTTGAGAATTGCAGGGGAGATGATCGCCTCTTCGCGCTCCGGCACAAGCTGCTTACTCAAGGAAAATCCTCTGCTGTTATGATCTCAGTCATCATGGAATCTCCGGATATTGCGCCCGTAGCCGGGAGAGAGGAAAGTCGAGCGTCTATACCCGTGGCGGGCAGTCCCCCGGCCAAGCTGCCGCCCCGCGTCGTTCGATGGACGCAGGCAGTTGTTCTTGCGGCGCTCTTTTCCGCTCCGGCATTGATCTGCGTGAAGATATCGATGATTGAAGATCCGGATGTATGGTGGCACCTGCGCAGCGGCGAGTGGATATTGCAACACTGGGCTGTGCCGCATACAGATCCGTTCTCCAGCTTCGGCGCGGGGAGACCCTGGGCAGCCTATAGCTGGCTCTACGAAGTGCTTGTTTTTCAGCTTTTTCAACGACTGGGCCTGGTGGGGCTGGTGGTCTACAGCACCGCAATGGTGACGTTGATTACCGTGGTTTTGCATCGCCTGATACGGCGTCTTCAAGCAGACTTTTCGTTTGCGGTGCTGCTTACCTTCGTAGCGGCCTCGATTCTCTATCAACTGTTTACGCCGCGCCCATGGTTGTTTACGATCGTGTTTTTTACGCTGGAACTTGATCTTCTGATGCAGGCGCGAAAGACGGGCAAGACCAGGGGACTGCTTTGGCTTCCGGTTCTGTTCGCGTTGTGGGCCAATGTGCACATTCAGTTCATTGATGGCCTGGTGGTGCTGGCGATTGCATTGGCGGAATCCATGGTGGCGCGCCGGTGGACCAGAATCCAGGCGCGCATCCGCCCCGGCCGGCTATGCGGTGTTTTTATCGCGTGTTTGTTGGCAGCGATGGCGAATCCGTACGGGTGGAGGATTTACAGTGTGGCCTACGATCTGGCCGCCCAGTCCGGAGTGATGAACAAAGTGACAGAATTAGCCGCGATGCCGTTTCGCAGCTTCAACGACTGGTGTGTGCTGATCTTGGTTCTGGCTGCCGCCGGCGTGCTGGCCAGGACACGCAACATTCTGTTCTTTGAAAGCGCATTGATGGCATTTGCCATCGTCGTATCCTTTCGTTCGCAGCGCGATTTGTGGGTAGCGGTGATCGCGGCAAGCGCAATTCTGGCTTCGGAACTTAAAGGGGATGAAACGAACCGGCTCCAAATGAAGGCCTCCGCCGCGCCGCTTGTGGCGATTGCCACAGGGTTGACGGTATTGCTGGGCTTATACATGATGCAGGTGGACAATGCCCGGCTGAGCACCAAGCTGGCTGAGGCTCTGCCCGTCCGCGCCGTGGAAAGGGTGAAGGAAAAGGGCTGGAGCGGGCCTCTCTATAACGACTATACCTGGGGAGGTTATCTGATCTGGGCATTGCGCATGCCAGTCAGCATGGATGGGCGTCAGAATGTATACGGCGATCAGCAGATCTACCGTTCGGACGATACGTGGAACGGGCGGCCGGAATGGGCCTCTGATCCCGACCTGCAGAAGGCGGGACTGGTGATAGGGCCGGTCAAAGCATCTCTGACACAGCTGCTGCGGATGGACCCGCGCTTTGAATTGGCCTATGAAGACAAGCTGGCAGCGGTTTTTGTCGCACGCAAGACATTGCCTTCCGGCACAGCGAAATCTTCGCCAGCAGTGGGTAGTAAGACGGCTTACTCCGCAGTCAAGTGACAGAGAACGCCGGCCAGTCGCAGCAGGCTGGAAGCTGCTTTACAGCTGATCGTAGAGAGTCGAGTTGCGGCCGCCGAGCAGCACGATCAGGGTCCAGATTCCCATGGCGGTTCCGAAGGGGATGTTGATCAGAAAGACGAAACCCGCCACGATGGCCACGATCCGGCCCCAGGGGGCGCGCTCTGTCAGGCCCCAGGCAGCTACCAGCGCAAGGCAGGTCTTGATGACGAGAGTCACCCAGGCAAGACCCAGCAATCCGGCAAAGAACTCCGGGGGGAAAGGACCATGAACCCATGGCCCGTTAGACCAGGGACCAAAGTTGCCGGAGAGAAAGCTTTTGGCGAAGGTCAGCGCGGCCACTTTGTGAAGCAGGTAAAAGCCCGCATAGATGAACCAGACGATGCCCAGCGCCCTCACCTTACCGGCATAGTTCTGCAGTTGGAACTCCAGGCCGGGCAAGGGAGGGACCGGCGGCAATGCCGGGCGGCCACACTTTGGGCAGGCTGCCTGCCCAGGCGCTAAAGCCAGTCCACATGCGCTGCAATACATGAGTGCCTCCTCGAAGAAACCGCTATGAGCTTACTACGCAACCGGAGCGTGCTTTGTTCCCTGACTTGCCGGGCGGGGAACCAGGAAAACCCATTAACGGCCTGATTGTGTCGATTATGGCCAAATTGCGTCAATATTAGCCGGAAGTTAGTCCCCTGGGCGGAAATGTTCTCACGTTTCAAGCCCAGGCAACGATAAACAGGATGGGAGACTGTATCCATGGCGACGCGGGCCAGGGCGGTGACTGTTGCCGGTTCGGACGAGGAACAGGCAGGCGAACTGCGCTATGTGGCGCGCCAGCCGATTCTGGACCTGCACGGCGACGCGTGTGGCTATGAGTTGCTGTTCTGGAATGGGCGCGATCCAACCACGCGCGGCAAAAGCGAACTGGCGACCCGCACCATGCTGGACAACACGGTGGTTTTCGGTGTGCAGGAACTGGCGCGCGGACTGCCGGCCTTTGTGAACTGCACAGCGGATTCTCTGACCGAGGAGTGGGTGGAGGTTTTGCCTCCCCACATGACGGTTCTGGAACTGCCATCCGGCGCGGAACCCACGCCAAGCCTGCTGGCCGCCTGCCGCAAGCTGAAGGCGTCGGGCTTCCGTCTGGCGCTGGCCGATTTCACCGGTACTCCGGAGTCCAGGCCTCTGGCCGAACTGGCCGACTATATCAAGGTGGATATCCTCAAAGTCAACGCCCTGGAGCGCAGTAATCTGATTCGCTGGCTAGGTGGCTCCACGGCCAGCCTGGTGGCGCAGAATGTGGAGACGCAGGAACAATACGGAGAGGCCTGCGAAGAGGGTTTCGACCTGTTTCAGGGGTACTATTTCTGCCGCCCGGAACCGCTGGAGAACCACAAGATACCGGGCAACCGGCTGGTGCATCTGGAGATTCTGGAGGATCTGCAAAACGATCCTGTCGACATGCAGCGCCTGAGCCAGCTGGTGATGTGCGACGCCAGCCTGACTTATAGGCTGCTGCGGCTGGTGAACTCGCCGATCTGCGCCATGCGCCAGGAAGTGACCTCGATCCAGATGGCGCTGATGCTGGTGGGAGAGGCAACCTTCCGACGCATTGCCATGCTGGCCATAGCCAGCGACTTCAATACCGATCAGCCGGCGGAGATTCTACGCATGGCCTTCGAGCGCGGGCGATTCTGCGAACTGGCGGCTCCCCTGTGCGGCCTGGCTTCCAGCGAACAATATCTTATCGGCATGGTCAGTCTCTTTCCGGCGATGCTGCGCATTCTGATGGAAGACCTGGTCCGTTTGATGCCCTTGCGCGAGGCGGCCCGCGATGCATTGCTGGGCAGGGACATCCCCGAGGGCGTTCTGCTGCATTGGATGGTCTGTCACGAGCACGGGGACTGGGCGGATTGCGATGCGATTGTCCGCGCCAGCGGCATGAGCCATGAACAGGTGATGCGTTGCCATGCGCTGGCAGTGGAATGGGCGGAGGCGGCGCTGCGATCGAATTTGTGAGCGGCATCGCGCCCGCGGAGACAGCGCCCAGGCCTCATAATCGAGACCCGGGAGCGCCCGGCTCTTGAGGATGCATCACATCATGGGAGTTGCGGTAATCTCGCAGCTCAAAAAATTCCAAAAACTGTTGGGACTCCATATCTGAAGTTGAACATATCCCGAACTGTTGGATGTGAAGGCATAGGCGAACTCGTTGTTCCCCATGCTTCCGGTAAAGGTTTGAT